>Ga0196970_1000019_pt1 | contig 316803 bp, 295 predicted proteins | sample S1v_513CmetaG_FD_148672 | JGI IMG/M metagenome (GOLD analysis project Ga0196970, IMG submission 148672) | Soil microbial communities from Anza Borrego desert, Southern California, United States - S1+v_5-13C | ecosystem: Environmental > Terrestrial > Soil > Desert | place: USA: California...
GGATATCGCCTCCGCGATCGACGCGCGGGCCGAACCGCCGAAGAAGCGGGGGCCGTACAAGAAGCGGGCGGAGGCGGAGTCGGCGGAGTGATCCGCCGGTCTCAGATTTCAAACTGAGACACTACCGGAAATACGGCAGGGCTACGTCGTCGTGGTCGGCCCGTCGGTCGCGGGCCGAACCCGCGCGGCACCGGTGGCCAATGGTGATGCCCCGCCGACAGGGAGTGCCCGGTTCAGAATTTTGCCTGGAACTTTCGGTCTGCCGTGGTGACCAAGTCAACGGACGGCGTCTTCCAACCGGAGGTTTCGAGATGAGCATGAAAGGTTTTGCCGCTGGCGTCGTCGTTGGCGCCCTGGCGTTCGGTTCCGTCGCAGCCCTGGCCCGGCAGATACAGATTGCGCACGGCGTCATAGGAGTAACCAAAGGCTACGGCGGCGCCACGGCGGTGTGTGTGACCGACAGTGGAAAGCTTGCCAATGGCTCCAGGATCGAGACCATCACCATGCCGATCGGCGATCAAAGTGGCAATATTGCCACCGGCGTGACCTTTCGCTGCCAATGGTGATCTGCGGTACGGCCCCTCTTCCCAGCATGGCGTGGAGAGGGGCTGTACTGGACATCACGGCTCCACCACCACCTCGCCCTTCATGTGCGGGTGCGGCACGCAGTGGTAGCGATAGCGGCCGGGCGTGGCGAAGGTGCGCCGGTACTGGTCCTCCGGCATCAGCCGCTCGGACTGTACGTCATCGTCGAAGGCGACGTCGTGGCTGGTCCGCGTCTCGGCGTTGCGCCAGACGACAGTGTCGCCGGCCTTCACCGTGATCGACGCCGGCTCGTAGCGGTTCTTGTCGATCAGCACCTCGACCTCCGCAGCCGAAGCGCCGCCACTGAAGGCCGTGGCGACCAGAGCGGCGGTGAGCGTGGCGATTCGCATGGAGATCTCCTGAAAGGAACGCCGTAGGTTGGGCCAACCGCAGGGCGGCCCAACACCCCTGTCCGTGGAAGGGAGTGTTGGGCCGCGCTGACGCTTGGCGCCAACCTGCGCGTGCTGGTCGCGCCCTACTGCTTGACCGCGTTGATCCCGGCCTCGGCGTTGTCCAGGCCCAGCTTGTAGTCCACCGAGACGTGGTGGAAGCGGGCGTTGGTGTGGTCGTCGTGGATGGCGAAGCCGATGGTGTACAGCTTGCCCGGCTCGATGCTGATGTCGCCCGGCTTGTCGGATGCCAGCTTGCGCACGATGGTGACCGTCCAGATCCCGTCGGCCAGTGAACCGCTGCCGCTGCCGCCCTGCCCGCCGGTCATCACCCGCTCGGCCGAGACGTGGCCGTCCTCCAGGCTGTTGGTGCCCGACTTCCAGCGCACGAGGTCCATGAACACGCCCTCGCCCATCAGTTGCGCCAGATCGCCTTCGGGCTTCGTCTTGTCCCAGCCGCCGCGCGGGCTGTCCTTGATCGAGACGGCGGTGCGGGTCTGCGGCAGGTACTTGGTGATGTTCTGCCCGGCTGGCGCGTCCGGCATGGAGCGCGCGTCGTGATGGCAGGTGGACCAGCAGCCGCTGCGGTCGGCGTCCGCCACCTTGCCGCTGTCGATCAGGAAGGCCAGCTTCACCTGGTTCTCCGGATCCAGCTTGCCGCCGTCGGCGAAGGGCACCGGCGCGTGCGGGTTGGCCGGCCACTGGAAGCGCAGGATCAGGTTGGCCCCGTCGTGCGCCGCCTGGACGGACAGCGGGATCGAAGCCGGCTTGCCGGGGATCGGCATCGTCTCCGCCTTCTGGCCCGACACCATCTTGGCGCCCATGTCGGCCTGCTCGCCCTCGTGGCAGCCGGAGCACGCCTCGCCCTTCTTGAAGGCGCGCGCACCGCCGTGGTCGGGGCCGTTCTGGATCCACTCGAACGAGGTCTGGCCCGGATAGAACAGCGTCACCTTCTTCGCCGGGACCTTCGACCAGTCGACGGCCGGCGTGTCGACGGACGCCGAGGCGCCACCCGCCGCGGGAGCGGGAGCCGGCGCCGGAGCGGCAGCGGCAGCCGCAGCGACCGGAACGGCCACCGGAGCCGGAGCGACCGGGGCAACCGGGGCGGCCGGGGCCGGCACCACCGCCGGCACCACGGCCGGGGCGGCGGCGGTCTGCACCGGCTTCGCCGGGGCCGGGGTCGTGGCGGCGGGCGTGGCGGCGGCGTTGGCCGCAACCTTCTCGCCGTCCTTCTCCTCCAGCAGGTGGTGCACCGGCTTGTGGGCGATGCCCTTGTGGCAGTCGATGCAGGTCATGCCGTCGGCCTTGGCCATCTCGTGCTGCTTCTTGGCCCGCTGCTTCTGCTTCTCGGCGCTCATGCCCTCGAAGCTGTGGCAGTTGCGGCATTCGCGCGAATCGTTGGATTTCATCGACTCCCAGACGTTCTTCGCCAGCGTCAGCCGCTTGGCGTCAAACTTCTCCGGCGTGTCGACCGAGCCCAGAAGCCAGTGCAGCACCTCGTTCGACGCCTGGATCTTGCGCTTCATCTTGTGGATCCACGGGTCGGGAACGTGGCAGTCCGGGCACGTCGCGCGCACGCCGGTGCGGTTCTCGAAATGAATTGTCTTCGTGTATTCCTGGTACACGTTGTCTTTCATCTCGTGGCACGAGATGCAGAACTCCATCGTGTTGGTCGCCTCCATGGCGGTGTTGAAGCCGCCCCAGAACACGATTCCCGCGACGAAGATCGCCGCCGCCCCAACCAGCGAGGCGCCCAGGACGCGCACACGCCGAAGACGTGTCCAGACGCTTTCCATCGCCATGGCACCACCTATTCAAACAGACTGTTCATGCGGAAAGAAAGACGTCCTCCCGGGACAATCCCCGGGAGGACGTTTTCACGCTCAGTAGATGTCGTGCTGGGTGTTCAGCACGTTGAACTTGCCGGTCGGCGTGATCAGCTTGGGATCCTTGATCACGGTCTTCAGCTTGCGGGTCTTGTCGTCGATAACGACGATCGCCGAAGGATCGGTCTTGCCGGCCCAGATCGAGAACCACACCTCGTCGCCCGCCTCGTTGTACTCGGCGTGCACGACGCGCTTGATCGCCTTGGTCTCCGGCAGGCCGGCCATCTGGGCGACGTTGATGACCTCCGCCCCCTTGGCCAGGTTGTCGATGTGGAACACCGACACCGACTCCGCCAGTTCACGCTCGGGGTGCAGCGGCGCGTCGGCCCACAGGTTCTTCGACTTCGGGTGCGTCTTCACGAACAGCGACCCGGCGCCGTGGTTCTTCAGCTCCTCGACGACCTTCCAGGCGTACTGCGGATGCTTGTCCGGGTCGGTGCCGATCAGCGTGACGACGTCCGAACCCAGGTGCGAGGTCGCCCACACCGGCCCGAACTTCGGGTGCACGAAGTTCGCACCTCGGCCCGGGTGCGGCTTCGGCTTGGTGTCCACCAGCGCGGCCAGCTTGCCTTCCTTGGTATCGACCACCGCCACCTTGTCCGACGCGTTGGCGGCCACCAGGAAGTAGCGCTTGGACGCGTCCCAACCGCCGTCGTGCAGGAACTTGGCGGATTCGATGGTGGTTTCCTTCAGGTTCTTGATGTCGCTGTAGTCGACCAGCTTGATCAGGCCGGTCTCCTTCACGTTGATCACGAACTCCGGCTTGATCGGCGAGGCGACGATGGAGGCGACGCGCGGCTCGGGGTGGTAGGCGCCGTCCACGGTGACGCCGCGGGTGGAGACGATCTTCAGCGGCTCCAGCGTCTGGCCGTCCATGATCACGTACTGCGGCGGCCAGTAGGAGCCGGCGACCGCGTACTTGTCCTCGAAGCCCTTGAACTTGGAGGTCTCGACCGAGCGGGCGTCGAGGCCGGTCTTGATCGTCGCGACGACCTCCGGCTTCTCCATCCACATGTCGATCATGTCGAGCTTGCCGTCACGGCCGATCACATAGACGTAGCGGCCCGACGCCGACACGCGCGAGATGTGCACCGCGTAGCCGGTCTTGACGATGTTCCAGATCTTCTTGGTGTCGCCGTCGATGAGCGCCACCTCGCCGGTGTCACGCAATGTCACCGAGAAAACATTGTTCAGGTTGACGTTGTTCATCTTCTTGGTCGGGCGCTTTTCGGGCGCGACGACGACCTTCCACGACCCCTTCATCTCCTTCATGCCCCATTCCGGCGGGGCGTCGGGGGTCATCTGGATGTAGGTGGCGACGTTCTTGATCTCGTCCTTGGTCAGGATGTCGTCGAAGTTCGGCATCCCGCCTTCGGTGCCCAGCGCCAGGATCTTCTCAAGCCGCGACTGGCCCAGCTTCTTCGTGGCCTCCGGCTCCAGGTTCTTGCCCGTGGCGCCCTTGCGCAGAACGCCATGGCAGCCGGCGCAGCGTTCGAAATAGATCTTGGCGCTCGCTTCCTGGGCGTCCTTCGGCAGCGACGGCTCGGCCGTTTGCGCCGAAGCGGACATGGGTGCAAAAGCGAGCAACGCCGGCACCGCCAGCGAGGCTGCCATAATAGCGGGACGACTCCACCGCATACGCCTTCTCCCTCGACTTGGTACAGATAGCGTCACCGGTATTAAGCGCGTCCCCAATACGAAACCTTGACTTTGGTCAACGTCCTCCATGACGCATTCAGGACGGTAATTCGACCTCTAAAATACCGCTCAAACGCAAGCGTGGCCGGTGAATTCCTTCACCGGCCACGCGCTTGGCACCAACCTGCAATTCTCCTGTCACGTCACGACGCATCCGCCCCGCCCTCCGCTGCGCACAGCCGGCGCAGGCGGGCGACGTCGTCGATGCTCACCGTCCGCCCGCGCGTGTGCACGCCGAACTCCTTCAGCCGACCCAGGACGCGCGACAGGCTTTCCGGCTCCATGCCCAGGCGGCTGGCGATGATCATCTTCTTCAGCGGCAGCTCGATCACCGCCTGCCCCTCGCCGGGCGGAGCCAGCGACAAAATGAAGCTGGACACCCGCCGCATCGGGCTGTGTTCGCGCAACGTCCGCACCTCCTGCTTCAGGTGCCGGTTCCACAGGCTGAGCGCCGCCAGCATGCCGTAGGCGAGGTCGCGGTTGCGGCGCAGGCCGGCAAGAAACGGCTCGGCGCGCACGCGGACCAGTTCCGCCTCCTCGATCACCTCGGCGCAGACCGGATAGCAGCCGCTGGCGAACATCGCCGCCTCGGCGAAGGAGGCGACGGGCTCGACCACCTCGACGATGCTCTCCTTGCCGTCCTCGGTCAGGGCGAACAGCTTCACCCGGCCGCTCAGCAGGATGTAGAACGCATCGGCCGGGCTGCCCGCCTCGAACAGCATCGCGTGCGCCGGGAACCGCTCCACCGCCGCACCGCCCAGCAGGTCGCCCAGCGCGTCCCTCGGCATCCGCTCGAAGATCGGCAGGTCGGCGATCTGCTCGGGATCCAGGCGCCGACGCCGGCAGCCCTTGGCGGCGCGGCAGCGCTGGCCGGTATCGGTGGGGGTGCGCAACGGGCAGATGCGGCCATAGCCCTGCGAACAGTTCATCGTCGCGGCCCTCCCGGCGTCAGGAATCGAGGTCGCTGCTGCACGCGTAGCGGCGCAGCGCGTCCACGTCGCGCACCAGCAGCTCGTCGTTGCGGCCGACGGTCACGCCGTGCGCGCGCAGCTTGGCGAAGGCGCGCGACAGACTCTCCGGCTGCATGCCCAGCCGTTCGGCCAGCACGTGCTTCTCGCACGGCAGGACGATCCGCGCCGCCCCGGTCTTGCCCCCCGCCAGCCCGGCCAGATGGTTCGCCAGCCGCCGCGCGGTGGAGAGCAGCTTGAGTTCCGTGATCTCCTGGATCATGCCGCGCAGCCCCGCCGACGCGCCGGCCAACAGCGCCAGCACCACCTCGAACCGCTCCTCCATGTGTGTGAAGAAGGGGCCGGCCGGCACCGCCACCGCATCCACCGGCAGCAGCGCCTGCGCCGTGACCCCGTAAGCGCCGCGGTCGAACACCGCGTCCTCGCCGGCAAGGTCGCCGGCCGCCAGCACCTCGCCCCGCCCGCCCTCGCCAGCCGTCAGGCCGACGCTGCCCGACGCGATCACGAAGAAATCACGGGCCGGGTCGCCGCTGCGGAACAGCGTTCCACCCAGGTCAAAATGTCGCGCCTGGCTGTAGCCGAGCAGCCGCGCGCGGTCCTCGCCCGACAGCATGCTGAAGAACGGGCTGCGGGATACCACCCCGATCACGTCCGCGTCCATGGACATCCGCTCCCATCTTCGGTTTTCCACGCCGTTTTTCAACGGCGCGGGCTGGGTTTTGCGTGCTGTCCGAACGGTATGTTGCGGCCATGGGGAGTCGCTTGACCGTCGTCAAGGATCGCCCCACCCCGGCTGTCAATTATTGTCGCACCCCTGGGGACAGGAGCCCGCATCCGCGGCCGCCGCCATCCGGAACGCCGGAGCCCCGCAGACACCGGGGTCAGGAGAATTTTCGCATGCAGACCTTGCCAAAAGGATACAGGCGATGACGGAACGCTTTACCAAGGCGGCAGCCAGGAACATCTTCTACGGCGGCTCGCTCTTTTTCGGCGTCGTCTTCGTGTCGCTGGTGGCGCTCAGCCACAACTACGTGACCAAGACCGCCACCGACCAAACCACCCTCACCGACGCGGTCGCCCGCGGCAAGCACGTGTGGGAGAAGAACTCCTGCATCAACTGCCACACGCTGATGGGCGAGGGCGCCTACTTCGCGCCGGAACTGGTCAACGTGTGGCAGCGCTACGGCGGCGACAAGGACGCCGAGGGTGCGCGCGACACGCTCAAGGCCTGGATGCGCTCGCAGCCGTCGGGCATCGAAGGCCGCCGCCAGATGCCGCAGTTCAACCTGACGGAGCAGGAACTCGACGACCTCGCGGCCTTCCTGCAGTGGTCGAGCACGATCAAGGCCCAGAACTGGCCGCCCAAGCTGTCCGGCTGAGGAGACACCCCATGAAGTACCAAACCCAGAAGGTCGCCCTTCCCTATTTCCTGGGCGCACTTCTCCTGTTCGTCGTGCAGGTGTTGGTGGGTCTGCTGGCCGGCACCGTGTACGTGGAACCGAACTTCCTGTCCGAACTGCTGCCCTTCAACATCATCCGCATGATCCACACGAACGCGCTGATCGTGTGGCTGCTGATGGGCTTCTTCGGCGCCGCCTACTACCTCATCCCCGAGGAGGCGGAGTGCGAGCTTCACAGCCCGATGCTGGCCTACATCCAGTTCGGCCTGTTCATGTTCGGCGCGCTGGCCGCCGTCCTTGGCTACGTCTTCCGCATCCACGAGGGGCGCGAGTTCCTGGAGCAGCCGACGTGGATCAAGGCCGCCATCGTCGTCGTGGCGCTGATGTTCCTCTACAACATCACGCTGACGGTGATCAAAGGCCGCAAGACGGTGGTGACCAACATCCTGCTGATGGGGCTGTGGGGCATCGCGCTGTTCTTCCTGTTCGCCTTCTACAACCCGAACAACCTGGCGCTCGACAAGATGTACTGGTGGTTCGTCGTCCACCTGTGGGTCGAGGGCGTGTGGGAACTGGTCATGGCCTCGATCATGGCGTTCCTCATGATCAAGATGACCGGCGTCGACCGCGAGATCGTCGAGAAGTGGCTGTACGCCATCATCGCGCTGGCCTTGTTCTCCGGCATCCTGGGCACCGGCCACCACTACTACTGGATCGGCACGCCGGGGTACTGGCAGTGGATCGGCTCGATCTTCTCCACGCTGGAAGTGGCGCCGTTCTTCGCCATGGTCGTGTTCGCCTTCATGATGGTCTACAAGGGCGGCCGCACCCACCCGAACAAGGCGGCGATGCTGTGGTCGCTGGGCTGCGCGGTGTTCGCCTTCTTCGGCGCCGGCCTGTGGGGTTTCCTGCACACGCTGGCCCCGATCAACTACTACACGCACGGCACCCAGGTGACGGCGGCGCACGGGCACCTCGCCTTCTACGGCGCCTACGCCATGATCAACCTGGCCATCATCACCTACGCCATGCCGCACCTGCGCGGGCGTGAGCCGTACAACCAGGTGCTCAACATGTGGAGCTTCTGGATGATGTGCTCGGGCATGGCCTTCATGACCTTCGCGCTGACCGTCGCGGGCGTCGTTCAGGTCCACCTGCAGCGCGTCATGGGCCTGGGCTACATGGAAGTGCAGGAGCAACTGGCGCTGTTCTACTGGATGCGCCTCGGCTCCGGCGCGGTGGTGTTCGCCGGTGTCCTGCTGTTCGTCTACTCGGTGCTGGGGCCCATCGGCGTGACCCGCCCGGCCCGCGTCACCAGCGGCCTGCAGCCGGCCGAATAACCAAGAAGGCTGCATCGGCAACGCATCCCTCCCCTGCTCCGCGGGGGAGGGATTTTCTTTGCTCCATCACTGGGTTTGACCCCGGTCAAGGGGATCCCGACCGATCCGGTCGAGTATCGCTTTCAGAAGAATTCCAGTCTCGGGAGAGAGCCTATGTCCCGCAGCCCCGCCGCTGCCGCCATCGCCGTGGCCCCGCAGGCCGACGACGCCCCCTTCTACCAGCCGATCGGCGACGAGTGCGAGCTGTTCGAGCACGCCTACCGCCACCAGCTTCCCATGCTGCTGAAGGGGCCGACCGGCTGCGGCAAGACCCGTTTCGTGGCGCACATGGCCGCCCGTTTGGGCCGCCCGCTCTACACCGTCTCCTGCCACGACGACCTCACCGCCGCCGACCTGACCGGACGCTATCTGATCAAGGGCGGCGACACCGTGTGGGTGGACGGCCCGCTGACCCGCGCCGTGCGCGAGGGCGCCATCTGCTACCTGGACGAGGTGATCGAGGCGCGCAAGGACGTGACCGTCGTGCTGCACCCGCTGACCGACGACCGCCGCATCCTGCCCATTGACCGCACCGGCGAGCTGCTCGAGGCACCGCCCAGCTTCATGCTGGTCGTCTCCTACAACCCCGGCTACCAGAACGTCCTGAAGGCGCTGAAGCCTTCCACCCGCCAGCGCTTCATGGCGATGGAGTTCGACTTCCCGCCGCCGGAACTGGAAATCCAGGTCGTCGCGCGAGAGAGCGGCCTGCCGGAGGGCAAGGTCGTCCCCCTCGTCCGTCTCGCCGGCGCGCTGCGCGACCTGAAGGGCCAGGACCTGGAGGAAGGCGTGTCCACCCGCCTGCTGGTCTACTGCGCCACGCTGATCCGCTCGGGCATCAAGCCCGACCGCGCCATCCGCACGGCGATGATCGAGCCGCTGACCGACGACGTGGACGTCCGTCAGGCGCTGCTGCGCGTCGCCCAAATCACCTTGGGATAAAGAACCATGGCCAGCATCTTCGAGCCGGAGGAGCTGGTCGGCCGCCATTGGCACCGGCTGGTCGGCAACCGCTCCAGCTACCCGCACCACCCCGAGGCCGCCGTGTCGCTGGAATCGCTGCGGCTTCGGCTGGCGGTGTTCTTCCGCGGCCTGGGCGGCGACAAGGGCGTGCGCCTCGCGGCCGGCGCCAAGACGGAATCCGGGCACCGCCTGTCCTTCCTCACCCGCCTGGGCGTGGGTGCGGAGAAGGTCGACCGCGCCTCCCTGGACGGCGAGGTGCTGCAGCTCCCGCCCAGCATCGACCTGTTCCCGGACGCCCGCCTCAACGAACTGCTGTACGAGTGGCTGGCCGCCTACTTCGCGCACGCCGAGCCCATCGCGGCGAAGCCCGCCGACCCGCTGCAGGCCGACGTGCACGCCCTGCGCTCTGCCCGCGCCGCGACCCTGCGCGCCCTGGACCGCTGGCCGGGCCTGCGCCCGATCCACACCGAACTGGCCGCCGCCGTGCTCGCCGCGCGCCCGAAGCGCCGCCTGCCCAAGGACGAGCAGACGGTCGAAGACGCGCTGTCGACGCTGCTGACCGCCCCGGACTCCGCCGCCCACCCGATGCTCGACGCGTCCGTTCCACTCGACCGCTTCAAGGCGCCGCACGGCTACCAACCCTTCCTGCCGGTGCCCCTGTGGGGCGAGGCGATCGGCCGTCCACCCGGCGACGTGATCGAGTATCCCGAGGAGGAGGGCGAGGACACCGCCGGTCCCGAGCAGGAGAAGGACGGCCGCCGCCGCAAGGCGACGCGCCGGCAGAGTGACCAGACGCAGCGCGACGACCCGCTGATCCTCACCCGCTTCGACACGATCATGAGCATCGCCGAGATGCTCAACCTCGCCCGCAAGGTGGACGACGATGATCCCGACGGCGCCAAGCAGGCCGCCGAGGACACCGACGAGATCGCGCTGGGCCAGAACGACCGCAAAACGTCCACCAAGCTGAAGCTCGACCTGGATCTGGCGCCCCCGGCGGCGGACGTGACACCGCTGCGCGCCGAACTCACCTACCCGGAATGGGACTACAGCCGGAACGCCTACCACAAGGACCACTGCCGGGTGATCGCCGAACCCGCCAGCGAGGAGGGCGAGGACTGGCAGCCGGACGACGCCGCGCACCGCCGCATCCGCCGCGTGCGCCGCCAGTTCGAGGCGCTGCGCCCGCACCGGCAGGTGTTCTCCGGCCAGCCGGACGGCGACGACATCGACCTGAACGCCCTGGTGCGCAGCCATGCCGACAGTCAGGCCGGCGGCGAGGCGAACGAGCGCGTCTACCTCGCCGTGCGCAACGCCCTGCCCGACCTCGCCGTCGCCGTGCTGGTCGACTCCTCCCTCTCCACCGACGCCTGGATCGAGAACCACCGGGTGCTGGACGTGGAGAAGGAAGCGCTGCTGGCCCTGGTGCACGGGCTCACCGCCTGCGGCGACAGCCACGCGGTGTACGCCTTCACGTCCCGCAAGCGGACCAACGTGCAGGTGAAGACGTTGAAGGACTTCGACGAGCCGCTGTCGGCCCGCGTCAACCGCCGCATCCAGGCGTTGAGGCCCGGCCACTACACGCGCATCGGCGCCGCCCTGCGTCACGTTGCCGCACAGCTCGTCCTGCGGCCGAACCGGCAGAAGCTGCTGATCCTGCTGTCGGACGGCAAGCCCAACGACATGGACCATTACGAGGGCCGCTACGGCATCGAGGACACCCGCGTGGCGATCCGCGAGGCGCGCAAGCAGGGCCTCGCCGTGTTCGGCATCACCGTGGACGCCGAGGCGCGCGACTACTTCCCCACCCTGTTCGGCCGCGGTTCCTACGCGATCTTCCCGCACATCGGCCGCCTGACCACGGCCTTGCCGGCGCTGTACCGCCAGTTGGCGCGGTGATGTCCCGACGTTGGGTTTTCGCTGCGCTCAACCCAACCTACGTGGATCGTCCCTGTAGGTTGGGTTGAGCGCAGCGAAAACCCAACGTCAACACCCCCTCTCTAAACCCGACAATTATCAAACAGGCGCCGGACAAAGTCCTGGCGCCTGTTTCATTCCGGGCGATTTAGAAGAATTCTTCCCGCTTGACCACAGTCAAGGTTCAGATCACTGACCTCCCGTACAAACGAAGGCGAAGATCACTTCGCTGGTCTTTTTGCCACGCTCGCGTGGCACATCTCTCCCATAGGATGCCCCCTTCAGCCCCCTGGCCCAGCCAGGGGGTACTTTTTTGTCCCTGCCGCCATCCGTCGCCGGGGCTGGATTCCCCAGAATTGCCTCGCTATGCCGGACGGCGGAAACGCACTCGGGGGAATATGGGAATGCGCAAAATCGCCCACACCGTCGCCGTCGCCGCGGCCCTGCTGGCCGGCGGGGAAGCCGCGGCGGCCCAGCCGATCACCGTTGGGCTGGCCGGACCGCTGACCGGCTCCAGCGCCGCCATCGGCGCGCAGATGCTGAACGGCACGCGGCAGGCCGTGGCCGACATCAACGCGGCCGGCGGCCTGCTTGGCCGCCCGCTGGAGCTGCGCACGGAGGACGACGTCTGCGACCCCGGCCAGGCGGTCGCCGTCGCCAACCGGTTGGCCGCCGCCAACGTCGCGGTTGTGATCGGCCACTACTGCTCCGGCGCCTCGATCCCGGCGTCGGACGTCTACAACGACGCCCAGATCATTCAGATCTCGCCGGGCTCGACCAACCCGAAGTTCACCGACCGCGGCTTCGACAACGTGTTCCGCGTCTGCGGCCGCGACGACCAGCAGGCCGCCATCGCCGCGGAGCACGTGGCGACCCGCTTCAAGGGCGTCCCCGTCGCCATCACCAACGACAAGACGCCGCCCGGCGTCACGCTGGCCTCCGTGTTCCGCTCGGCGCTGGAGGCCAAGGGCGTCTCCATCGCCGTGCAGGAGACCGTGAATCTCGGCGAGATGGATTATTCGTCCGTCGTCACCCGGCTGAAGGCGGCTGGGGTCGGCGTGCTCTACCACGCCGCCTACCACCGCGAGGCCGGCATGATCCTGCGTCAGGCGCGCGAGCAGAACCTGAACCTGCGCCTCGTCTCCAATGACGACCTGAACGTGCCGGACTTCTGGGCGATCACCGGCCCGGCGGGCCAGGGCGCCCTGTTCACCTTCGAGGCCGACGCCAGCCGCCTGCCGGAAGCCAAGCCCGTGGTCGAGCGCCTGCGCGCCGAGGGCAAGGATTCCACCGGCTACACGCTCTACGCCTACGCCGCCGTGCAGGCCTGGGCCGCGTCGGTGACGCAGTCCGGCAAGCTGGACTTCAAGGCCGTCATGCCGGTGCTGCGGAAGGGGCCGCACGACACGGTGATCGGCAAGGTCTCCTTCGACGCCAAGGGCGACGTGACCAACCCCGCCTACCGCGTCTACGAATGGAAGGACGGCGCCTACGACGAGGCGCGGTAACGCACCCAGAGGCGTTGTACGGACGCGCCATGGGTGTATAACGGGGGCCGAAAAAAGCCCCCGTCCTCCCCGCGCGCGCACCCGGCCGCAGCGTCACCCGGCCGCAGCGCACCCGAACGATGAGGGGCCGCGGACGAATCGACCTGAAGGAACAGCACCCATGCCCGACGACAGCAGCCTCGCCCGGGGAACCGCGACGCTCTTCCCGCTGGGGAAGGACGAGACGACCTACCGCAAGCTCACCTCGGACCACGTCTCCGTCGCCGAGTTCGACGGCGAGCAGGTCCTGAAGGTCGAGCCGGAGGGCCTCCGCCTCCTGGCCGAACAGGCGTTCAGCGACATCAACCACCTGCTGCGTCCGGGCCACCTCCAGCAGTTGCGCAACATCCTCGACGACGCGGAGGCCTCCGCGAACGACAAGTTCGTGGCGCTGGACCTGCTGAAGAACGCCAACATCGCCGCCGCCGGCACGCTGCCCATGTGCCAGGACACCGGCACCGCCATCATCATGGGCAAGAAGGGCCGCCGCGTCTGGACCAAGGGCGGTGACGAGGAGGCGCTGTCCACCGGCGCCCGCGACGCCTACCTGAAGCGCAACCTGCGCTACAGCCAGCTCGCCCCCCTCTCCATGTACGAGGAGAAGAACACCCGCAACAACCTGCCCGCCCAGGTCGAGATCTATGCGGAGGGCGAGGACGCCTACAAGTTCCTGTTCATGGCCAAGGGCGGCGGCTCGGCCAACAAGACCTTCCTGCATCAGGCGACGCCCTCGGTTCTGGCGCCCGACCGGCTGCTGAAGTTCCTGGAAGACAAGATCCGCTACCTCGGCACGGCCGCCTGCCCGCCCTACCACCTCGCCGTGGTCATCGGCGGCATGAGCGCCGAACAGAACCTGAAGACGGTCAAGCTGGCCTCGGCCCGCTACCTCGACGCGCTGCCGACGGCGGGGTCGGAGACCGGCCACGCCTACCGCGACCTGGAAATGGAAGCGGCGGTGCACAAGCTGACGCAGAACATGGGCATCGGCGCCCAGTTCGGCGGCAAGTACTTCTGCCACGACGTGCGCGTCATCCGCTTGCCGCGCCACGGCGCCTCGCTGCCCATCGGCATCGGCGTGTCCTGCTCGGCCGACCGTCAGGCGGTGGGCAAGATCACCAAGGACGGCATCTACCTGGAACAGCTTGAAACCGATCCCGCCAAGTACCTGCCGGAGATCGACGACAGCCAGCTCGCCGGCGAGGTGGTGAAGATCGACCTCAACAAGCCGATGAGCGAGATCCGCGCCATCCTGTCCCAGTACCCGATCCGCACGCGCGTGTCGCTGACCGGCCCGCTGATCGTCGCCCGCGACTTGGCGCACGCCAAGCTGCGCGCCCGCCTGGACGCCGGCGAGGGCCTGCCCGAGTACTTCAAGAACCACCCGATCTACTACGCCGGCCCGGCCAAGACGCCGGAGGGCATGCCGTCCGGCTCCTTCGGCCCCACCACGGCGGGGCGCATGGACAGCTTCGTCGACCAGTTCCAGGCGGCGGGCGGCTCGATGGTCATGCTGGCCAAGGGCAACCGCAGCCCCGAGGTGACGGCGGCCTGCCAGAAGCACGGCGGCTTCTACCTGGGCTCGATCGGCGGCGCGGCGGCGCGTCTGGCGCAGGACTGCATCAAGAAGGTCGAGGTCGTGGAATACCCCGAACTCGGCATGGAAGCCATCTGGCGCATCGAGGTGGAGGACTTCCCCGCCTTCATCATCGTCGACGACAAGGGCAACGACTTCTTCAAGGAACTGAAGCTGTCGTAAGCCTCTCCCTTCCCCCTCCCCCGTCCAGCGGGGGAGGGTCGGAGTGGGGGCAAGTGTTGCAGGAGCATTCCACAAGGAGTGATCCACGTTGCCGCCGCCGCCATCGTGCGCATATCATGCGCATGACGGCACGGAGACGACCATGAGCCTCGGCTACGACGCGCACGCCCCCAAGCGCCCGGTGAACCTGTCCCTCAACGAGGATCTGGTCCGCCGCGCCCGCCAGTTCACCGGCAACCTGTCGGAACAGGTGGAGAAGCTTCTGGCCGACTACATCGCCGCCGAGCAGAAGCGGCATGACGAACGCGAGCGGCGGATCGACGAGACCATCGCCGCCCTGAACGAGTTTGATGCCAAGTACGGCTCGTTCGCCGACGAGTACAACGAGTTCTGATGGCGCAGTTCGACGTCCACCGTGCAAGGGGAGCCCAACGGAACGGCGTCCCATACGTGCTGATCGTACAATCGAAGCGCTTCGATTCGTCCGGACGGCGTGTCGTCGCTCCCCTTCTTGACGCCAAACTGGTGCAGGTGAGTGAAGCGGTTCTGACACCGGCCTTTGTCGTGGAAGGCCGGAACGTCGTGCTCAATCCCCTGCAAATCGTTTCGCTGCCTGCCGGGCAACTCGGCGATTACGTCTGCTCCCTGGAATCCGAAGGAGACCGCATCATCGCCGCCATCGACATGCTGATCTCACGCGCGTGGCACTGAGCGGCGCCATGATCCCCGACGAGATCCAGTCCCGCGTCCTCTACCGCGACGGCCTCATGCTCATCCTCGACAAGCCGGCGGGGCTGCCGGTGCACGCGGGGCCGGGCGGCGGGCCGAACCTGGAGCGGCACTTCGATCACCTGCGCTTCGGCTTCCCGAAGCCGCCGGCGCTCGCCCATCGGCTCGACCGCGACACGTCGGGCTGCCTGATCCTCGGCCGGCACGCCAAGGCGCTGCGCAAGCTGGGCCGGCTGTTCACCGACGGGCAGATCGGCAAGACATACTGGGCCGTCGTCGCCGGCTCGCCACCATCCGAGCACGGCCGCATCGAAGCGCCGCTGAAGAAGGTGTCCAACCGCAGCGGCGGCTGGCGCATCGTGGTGGCTGAAGACGGTCAGAGCGCCGTCACCGACTACGTCGTCCGTGGCCGCGCCGACGGCCTGACCTGGATCGAGTTCACGCCGCACACCGGCCGCACGCACCAGATCCGCGTGCACGCGGCGCACATCGGCTGCCCGCTGCTGGGCGACCCGCAGTACGGGGGGCCCGGTGGCAAGCCGCTGCACCTGCATTCCCGCGCCATCACCGTGCCGCTCTACCCGAAGAAGCCGCCCATCACCGCCACCGCGCCGGTCCCGCCGCACCTGCTGGAGGCGCTGGCCGCCTGCGGCTTCGACCCCGCCACGGACAAGACGCTCGTGCATGGCAACCATCGCTGAGGCCCTGGCCGCCGTCGGCCACGCCGACGCCGCGGCGGCCCGGCTGCGCGCCCGTTTCGCCGCCGGTCCGGCCATGGACGCGCCGCGCTACACCCGCCACCTGGAGGCGGCGTACCGCACCATGTGGCGGCGCTGGTGCGCCGGCCTGCCGCCCGAACCCTTCGACGTGCCGGCCGCACCGGGTCCGAACGGCCGCTGAGCCGTCGTCGCCTGGAAGGACATCACTGGGACGGCGTCCCCCCCATCATGCCGCCCATCCCGCCCATTCCCATGTTCATCGGCCCACCGGCCATGCCGCCCATCCCGCCAAACGGCCCCATGGGTCCGCCGGCCATCCGGTCGAAGGTGCGGCGCTGCTCGTCCGACAACACGCCATAGAGCGCGTTCCCGGCCGTGCGGATGCGCTTCAGGGCTTCCAGGCGGGCGGCCAGCAGCTTTTCGCGCCGCTCCATGCGTTCCGGCCACGCCGCCTGCTGCGCGCCGGCCCGTTGCGCTTCATAGGCCGGCGCCAGCGCCTTGGCCGACTCGCGGACCGCCTCGGCGAAGCCGTTCCACAGCGGCATCTGGGCGTCGGTGATCCGCATCGCGGCCTTCATCTGAGCGATGCGCGGCTCGGGATCGGCGGACGCCTCGCCCATCATGGGGCCACCCATCATGCCGCCACCCATCATCGGGCCGCCGTTCCCCATCATGGCCCCCTGCATCATGCCCGGATGCATCATGCCCGGATGCATCATGCCATGCATCATGGCCCCGCCCATCATGCCGAGCATCATCCCCTGCATCATGGCCTGCATCATCGGGTTGTGATGCTGTGGGGACATCATGCCCATGCCCTCGCCCATCATCCCCTGGCCAGCCATGCCCTGCCCCATATGGCCATGCCCCATCATGCCATGCTGGCCCATGCCTCCCTGCCCCATCATCGGGCCGGTGCCGGGCGACGGCGCGGCGGGACCGGGGCCAGGACCAGGGGTGGGCTGGGTTTGCGCCAACACCGGACTCGCGCCCAACGCGGTGGCAAGGAGAAAGGCTGCGAGTGTCACCGTGCGCATGATGTCCTCCCTAATGCGGATTGTCGTTCCGGTGAGCATGCGCCGGTCCCGCCGCACCGGCAAGGCGCGCGACGTCGCGATCCCGCCCGGGCACGGCGCGCCCGGGCGGGATCCGGTTCATCGTTGGTCAGATACCCCGGTTTGGTCAGATACCCCGGCGCGCCGTGGTGTCGGTCGTGTGCAGCGTTTCGCGGTCGGTCACGAAGAAGCCGACCACGCCGGCCACGATGGCCAGCAGCGCGTGCAGCCAGATGTCGTTGCCATAGATCGGCACCAGCCCGAATACGGTGTTGAGGCCGGGGATGAAGCCCATGACCACGAACACGGCATAGATCACCGCCGTGCTGCGCAGGAACGTCCGCGAGGCGAGAATGCCGCTGAAGAAGGCGTAGAAGCCCCACAAGGCGAACGCCAGGTGGATCAGGTTGTGGATGACGTTGACCGGGAATAGCCCGAGCAGCAAGCCGTGCATCGAGTTGACGACCAGTTCCTCACCCGGCGGCGGTGGGCTGAGCAGGCCGGGCACGAAACCCAGCAGCCCGGCCCCCGCGAAGGCGACGGCGAGGATGAGCGCGGTGTAGCGAGACCACATGGTGCACACTCCGTTGAATCGGCAATACAAATTCAGCCGATATCAACACCTTCCCGCGACGGATGTTGCGTGCCCCGCCCGGCACGTCCGTCCGGATCACCGGGCGCTGTAACGTCGCAGCCATTCCTTCTCGATCCGCTCCATCCAAGACGGATGCGGTTCAGGCAATGCAGGGCCGAGCGCGCCGGGCGCCGGAGCCGCCCGGTGCCGGGGGATGGCCTCGAACAGCTTTCGCTCGTCGGGGGACAGCTTCGCCATGTCGAGCACGGTGTCGGCGCCCCAGTATCGCGGATCGGCCTTGCGCGCCTGCGCCTCTGGCGACAGCAGGAAGTTGATCGCCACCAGCGCTCCCTCCCGCGCGCGGGCATTGAAGGGGATGGCCAGGAAGTTGACGGCGCCGATGGTGCCGCCGTCCAGCCCGAAAACGCGCGCGGTCTTGGGCAGCAGGCCGGCCTCCATGGCGCTCGCCGCCTCCAGAAGGCTGAACGCCATGGAAATGTCGATCTGCCCGTCTTTCAGCAGTTGCCTCTCCTCCGCGCCGTTGGCGGGAAACTCCGCTCCACCGCGCCACAGCAGCGGGTGCAGTTCGTCGAGGTACGGCCACAGCGGTTCGGTGACGAGGTCGAAGTTCTCCGCCGTGGCCGGCTGCACCAGCGACGACCAGTCCGACGACAGCGCCATCAGCGCCTGCTTCAGAAAGGTCAAGCCCAGGAGGTTCGGCGGACGGGGGTAGGTGAAGCGGCCGGGATGCGCCTTCGCCCATTCCAGCAGCGCCTGGATGCTGCGCGGCGGCGTGCGCAGGGTGGCCGTGTCATGCACGAAGACGAAGCGTGCCATGCTCCATGGCGCCTCCATCCCCTCCACCGGTACGGTGAAATCGACGGTGGTGGGCTTGCCCGCGGTGTCCACCAGCCGCAGGTTCGGCAGGCGCTGCGTGAAGGGTCCGTACAGCAGCCCCTTCTCCTTCATCGCGGCGAAGTGCTTGCCGTTGATCCACAGCAGGTCGACGGCCCCGTCCCTGGTCCGGCCCGCGGCCTTGTCCGCCTGCACGCGCGCCACGGCGTCGGCCGTCTCGGCCAATCGGACGTGCTTCACGTCGACGTCGTAGCGTGCCTTTATCGTCTCGGCCGCCCATTGCAGGTAGTCGTTCGCCTTCGCCGAACCGCCCCAGGCGTTGAACTGAACCACCTGCCCGCGTGCCTTGGCGAGCACGTCGTTCCACTCCTCCGCCGCCGCTCCCCCGATGAACGACAGCAGGATTACAGCCGACAAGATCGCTGTCAGGCGCCGCATGTCCCCGTTCCTCCCACCCCTGGCCGCCCCTGGCGTCCGGCGGCCATCGTTGCCGGCGCGTTCCCCGCCGTTTGCTCAAGTGTGCGTGAAAACGGCCCGTTTGCGCCAGCGCTTGTAAGCGGCGGCGTCATCCACATCCTCCAGCGTGTCGACGAAGGCGACGGAGGTTCCCGGCGGCAGCCCGGCGAGCGTATCGGCGAGCGCGTTCTCCGTCGACCAGCGCACGTCGCGGAACAGTCCGGCCGGCACGCGCGGACAACGCCGCAGCCCGACCAGCCAATAGCCGCCGTCGCCCGCCGGGCCGAACACGGCGTCATGCCGCCCCAACGCTCGGAACGCCCTGGCGACGTGGCAGGCATCCAGATCGGGAATGTCGCTGCCGACCACCACCACCGGTCCGGGCGGCAGCGTCCGCATCGGCCGCGCCATGCGGGCGCCCAGGTCGCCACGTCCCTGCCCGATCCGGCGCATCTTCGCCGCCGGCCATCCGCGCGACGCGACGGCGCGGTCCGGCGTCACCGCCAGCCAGAGCGTCCAGCGCCCGTCCCGCGCCAGCCGGCGCAACACGACCGCCAGGGTCAGCCGCGCGAATCGCCACGCCGCCACATCCCCCACCCCCGCCGCCAGCCGCCGCTTGCCCCGCCCCAGACGCGGCAGCCGCGCGAAGACGATGACGTGCCGCGTCCTCATCCCCCCGTCCTCATCCATAAACCTTGCGGATCAGCCGTGGCGGCACACCGGCGGCGTACAGCGACAGGCACAGCAGGTTGCGCGCCGGCCGTGCCAGCCAGCCGTCCCGTTCGTACCGCGCGGCCGACGTGACCGCGTCGACCGGCAGCCCCACCAGCCGCCGCCGCCCGATCCGGCGCACGAACGCGACATCCTCCATCAGCGGCAGCGGCGCGAAGCCGCCCAACTCCTCATAGAAGGAGCGCGCGATGAGCAACCCCTGATCTCCGTAAGGCAGCCCCAGCATCCGGCTGCGCCACGCAACGATCCGTTCCAGCCGGCGCGCCGCCGGATGGGCCGAGGCGAAACGCAGGCGGAAATAGGCAGCCCGTCGCCGGTTGGCCGCATTGGCGGCGAACCGCTCCGCCTCCGCGCGCCATCCGGGACCAAGCCGCGTGTCGGCGTGCAGGAAGAGCAGCCAGGGGGCATTCCCCGCCGAGGCTCCGGCGGCCAACTGCGGCCCGCGCCCGCGCGGCGCCGTGACGACGCACGCCCCGGCCGCCGACGCAACCGCCGGCGTGCCGTCCGCGGAGCCGCCGTCGGCCACGGTCACACACGCCCACCCGCCGCCGGCTTCGCGCGCGAGCGCCTCCAGCGTACCGGGCAGCGTCGCCGCGGCGTTCAGGCAGGGAATGACGATGTCGAGCGCAGCGGGGTTCACGGGCCGCTCAGCAGGTCAAGCGCATATCCGCAACGAGAATGGCCCGCGCCGGGGCGGTTGTCACCCGCGCACAAAAGAAAACGGGGCGCCGCGGTGTGCGGCGCCCCGTTCCGTACCGTGCGGCGGCCGGAGACCGGCCACCGTCCCGATCACTTCACGCGGATCAGGACCTGAGCGCGGCGGTTCGACGGCTCACGGACGTTGTCGCCGGTCGAGACCAGCAGATTCGTCTCACCCTTGCCCTCGACCGTGATCTGGTTCGCCGGCACGCCCTTGGCGGTCAGCGACCGCTTCACGGCGTCGGCGCGGCGCAGCGAGAGCTTCTGGTTGTAGGCCGGCTTGCCCGACGTGTCGGTGTGGCCGATCACGTGGATGCTGACGGCCTTCAGCTTGCCGGCGGCGGCGGCGGCATCGCCGATGATCCGGTCGGAGACCGGCGTGATGTTCGCCTTGTCCCAGTCGAAGAACACCAGGTATTCGGTCTGCGGCTGCTGGGCGACCGGCGGGGCCGGCGGCGTCGGCGACGGGGTGGCGGCGACGGCACCGAACGAATAGCGCAGGCCGACCATCACGGTGTGGTTGCGGTACTCGCTCTCGACCGTGCCGAACGGGCCGTCGTACTTCGGCTTGGTGGTCGCGAAGTAGCGGTAGTCGGCCGTGATCGCGATGTTGTTCGTCACGTTGTAGGCGGCGCCGACAATGCCCTGATAGGCGAACACGACGTCACTGTCGCTGAAGCCGTAGCCGAAGTTGCTGCTCACGTCCGTCTTGACGCGGGCGATACCGGCGCCGGCGCCGATGTACGGCGTGATCGGCGTGCCGGTGTTGATGTCGTACAGCACGTTGCCCATGAGGGCCCACGAGCTGGTCTTGCCCGACATGCTGGCGCCGGCGGCCAGGTTGCTGAAGCTGTCGGTCTTGTTCCGCCAACGCCAGTCAACCTCGACTTCGCCACGCAGGCCCATGGCCGTGGCGTAGCCGGCGGTCAGGCCGACGACGCCGCCGACCTTGTAATCGGCCTTGGTGCTCGCGCCCAGGACGAGGTCGTTGAAGTCGGCATCGCGGGTCCAGTTCACACCGCCGGCGGCGCCGACGTAGAAGCCCTCGGCGGCCATGGCGGCGGTCGGCAGCGCGATCGCGAGCGCCGTGCCCAGCAGAATTCCACGGATGTTCATTTCTTATGTGTCCCCTTCGTTGACGGCCTGTTTCGGGCCCGCAGAACTCGTACCGCTGCGACACGGGCAAACCTCGCGTCGTCCGTCCCACCGGATGAATCCGTGAGACCGTCTTCGCGCGGCCACCTCAACTTGGCCCGCCGCAATCCGTCGGCGGTTGAAACTTCCGATTCGTGAGATACCAGCATTGCCCCACCCTCACAAGGGAGGCTCCGCCCCCCTGTTGTCGGAAATCCATCCCTGTTGCATTTTTGCGCCACGAAGAGGAGGCGAGGATTCGACATGATCAGTGACACGGACAACTTGGCCTATGCCTTTATCCGGACAGTCGTAGAACCACGAACGGATGGTGGATGGCGCCCGGGTGCTGCGGAAGCGACCTTCGCGACTGCACGGGTTGCGCCGCGGCAACATGCGGCCGCCCCACGGCGGTGCCCCGGCACCGTGGGGCCGGAGCGGCACGCGCCTGCACAGCCGGCACGCCCGCCGTCAGCGGAAGCCCCGCCGACCCGGCACGTCAAAGGAGCCTGATGGTCTCCATCAAGCTCCTTCGGTCCAAGCCGGCAGCCGTTTGCATACGACGGAGTGCGCAACGGCGATGCGCACGATGCCGCCAAGTGCCGTCCGTGTCAGGGCGCCTCGGCGATGCCCAGCCATTCGAACTGGTGGGGATCCATCAGCGCGGCGAGGCTGAGCGTCTTGAAGGTCTTGGGATCGTCGGCGCGCTGCATCTGGGCGTGCTGTGTGCCCAGCCCATCCTTCCGAATCGCCACGACCTGCCAGACCCCGCCGCCGGGGCCGAGCTTCCGGACCATCTGGCCTTCGACGATTTCGCGCTTCCTGCGCATGTGACCTCTCCAAACCCCGGGACCCAGCGGATCGGGACGGCGGATGGCCATCCGGATCAGGGTGCAGCAATGAAACACGAATCCTGCCTCGGATGGCAGTGTCCGTTGTGGGACACGCTCGCGCAACGAACATTTTGTAACGGCAATGCAACATTGTGCACCGCACGCCCGTTCGCGGCACCCCCTGATCGCCCCTATGTCATCCGACACATTCCTGGAACAAACCGCGCAAAGTGCGGTTCATTGGGCCATGAGGATCGATCATGATGTGCTTCTGTTCGCGACTCGCCTGGTCGATGAACTGGGCGAGTCCGCCATCCGCATCAGCCGCGTTCGCCTTGTCGAACTGACGGCCACCAACAACCTGAGGGCCGCCGCCTTCTGGCGCGACGTGCTGCGCACCGCCGAACGCCTGCTGGCCGAACAGCGGCCCGTGGCGTTGGCCCCCTGCGCACCGGCCCAGCCGCCCCTGACCGAAGGCGTGGCGACCTAGCCCCGCCCCCGCATGAACGGAAAAGGCCCGGCGCCGAAGCGCCGGGCCTTCCCGAACACGTGCGTCCGGGCCTTACTTGACCTGGGCGTACTTGCCGTTGTCCCAGCGGTACCAGACGTACGCCGGGGTGGTCACGTCGCCCTTGGCGTCGAAGCCGATCTTGCCGATGACGGTGTCGAACTGGTTCTTGCGCAGCACGTCCGCCACCTTGGCGAGGTCGGTCGAGCCGGCCTTCGTGACGGCGTCGCGGTAGATCTGCATGGCGGCATAGGTGTAGAGGGTGTAGCCCTCCGGCTCGTAGCCGGCCTTGCGGAACTTCTCGACCACCGCCTTGGCTTCCGGCATCTCGCGCGGGTCCGGGCCGAAGGTCATCATGGTGTCCTGGCCGGCCGGTCCGGTGATCGCCCAGTACTCGTTGGTGACCAGCGCGTCGCCGGAGATGATCGGGGCGGTCATGCCCTGGTCCTTCATCTGGCGCGCGATCAGGCCGGCCTCGGTGTGGTAGCCGCCGACGTAGACAGCGTCGATGTTCGCCTGCTTCAGCTTCGACACCAGGGCCGAGTAGTCCTTCTCACCGGCCGTGTAGGCTTCGTAGATCTTCTCCTTGACGCCACCGGCGTTCAGCGCCTTCTGCGTCTCGTCGGCCAGCCCCTTACCGTAGGCCGACTTGTCGTGCAGGATGGCGATGTTCTTGCCCTTGTACTTCTCAAGGAGGTACTTGCCGGCGATCTGGCCCTGCTGGTCGTCGCGGCCGCAGACGCGGAAGACGTTCTTGAAGCCCTGCTCGGTGAACTTCGGATTGGTCGAGGCGGGCGAAATCTGCAGGACGCCTTCCTCGTTGTAGACCGAGCTGGCCGGGATCGACGAGCCCGAGCAGAAGTGGCCCGCCACGAACTTGACGCCGGCCTTGGCAAGCTGGTTGGCCACGGCCACCGCCTGCTTCGGGTCGCAGGCGTCGTCGCCCACCTCGAGCTTCAGTTTCTGGCCGAGCAGGCCGCCGGCGGCGTTGATGTCCGCCACCGCCATCTCCATGCCCTTCTTCATCTGCTCGCCGAAGGTGGCGTACTGGCCGGTGATCGGGCCGGCGGTGGCGACCGCGATGTCCGCCTTGGCGACCGAGGTGCCCAGCGCCGTCGCCGCGACCGCGGCAAGAAGGGAATACTTGAACTTCATCTTGGTTGTGCTCCCTGTTTCAGGTGCCCCCTCGGGGCCTTCCTCTGCCGGCGGCCTCCCAGACCGGCCGGCGGAACTGCGCGCATCATAGACCGAGCCGCGGCGGTGCGACACCGCCGATAGCGCCTACTCCGCGGCCTATTCGACCGACATATGGGCGCCCGCCCGCTCGCGCCACGAGAACGGACCGGAGCGCTCGTACAGCCACGGGTACTGCGTGACCATCCGCCGCGCCTTCGCCATCTGGTAGGCGCCGAAGGCGATCACGCCGATGGCCGCCGTGTGCACGATGAAGCCGCTGAGCGACAACAGCGGGCCGCCGAACAGCGCGAAGGTCAGGAACCGGTCGCCCACGCCCAGCAGCAGCGTGTAGCCGAACACGGCGGACGGTGGCTTCCATCCCTCCGCCAGCACCTGTCCGGTCATGAAGGCGCCGAATCCGAAGATGATGAGCGTCAGGCCGATGAAGGTGCCCAGCGTGGAGCCGAGGATCGCTTCCATCAGTGCCCCCCCTCGAGGTAGGCGGCGCGCACCTCCTCGTTCGCCAGCAGTTCCGCCCCGGTGCCCGACATGGTCACCTTGCCGGTCACCATCACGTACGCCCGATGCGCCAGCTTCAGCGCATGATAGGCGTTCTGTTCCACCATGAACACGGTCATGCCCTGCTCGCGGTTGATGTCCTTCACCACCTGGAAGATCTGCTTCACCACCAGCGGCGCCAGCCCCAGCGACGGCTCGTCCAGCAGCAGGAGTTTGGGCTGGCTCATCAGCGCGCGGCCGATGGCCAGCATCTGCTGCTCGCCGCCCGACATGGTGCCGGCGCGCTGGTGGATGCGTTCCTTCAGGCGCGGGAACAGGTGGAAGACGCGCTCCAGCTCCCGCTCGAAGCTGCCGGGCTTGGCGGTGATGGAACCCATCTGCAGGTTTTCCAGCACCGTCATGCGCGGGAAGATCCGTCTCCCTTCGGGAGACTGGGCGATGCCGCGCCGCACGATCTCGTAGGTGGGCAGGCGGGTGATCTCCTCGCCCTGGAACAGCACCCGGCCCTGGCGTGCCTGCGGCGTGCCGCAGATGGTCATCAGCAGCGTCGACTTGCCGGCGCCGTTGGCGCCGATCAGGGTGACGATCTCGCCCTCGCGGATCTCGATGTCGACGCCCTTCAGCGCCTCGATCGAGCCATAGTAGGTGTGGACGCCGGACACCGACAGCATGGTGCTCATACCCCCTCCCCGGCCCGGCGGGCCGCTTCGGGGATGTCCTGCGCTACCACGGGCGGCAGTTCCTCGCTCTCGTCCTCGCCCAGGTAGGCGCGGATGACGGCGGGATCGTTCTTTACGTCGTTGGGCGAGCCGTCGGCGATCTTCCTGCCGTAATCCAGCACCACCACGTGGTCGGAGATGGTCATGACGACGCTCATGTCGTGCTCGATGAGCAGCACGCCGATGCGGTGCTCGTCGCGGATGAAGGTCAGGAGGTCCGAAAGCTCGGCCGACTCGCGCGGGTTCAGGCCGGCCGCCGGCTCGTCCAGGCACAGCAGCACGGGTTCCGTGCACATGGCCCGGGCGATCTCCAGCCGGCGCTGGGCGCCGTAGGGAAGGTTCGCCGCCGACCAGTCGGCGTAGTCCAGCAGCTTGACCCGGTCCAGCCAGTACTTGGCGAGGTCGATCGACGCGGCCTCCGCTTTCCGGTAGGTCGGCAGGCCCAGCAGGCCGGCGATGGAGAAGCCGGACGCCCGCATCAGCTTGTTGTGCTGCGCGACGATCAGGTTTTCCAGCACGCTCATGCCGCCGAACAGGCGGATGTTCTGGAAGGTGCGCGCCACGCTGGCCTTTTGCGAGATGACGTAGCCGGGCATGCGCTCCAGCAGGAACTCGCGCCCGTCCGTCTGGTGCCGCAGCGTGAGGCGCCCGACGGTCGGCGTGTAAAAGCCGGTGATGCAGTTGAACAGCGTCGTCTTGCCCGCCCCGTTCGGGCCGATGATGGCGGTGATGTGCCGGTTCATCGCCTTGAACGACACGTCGTTGACCGCCACCAGACCGCCGAAGCGCATGGTCAGGTGTTCGACCGTCAGCAAGGGGTTTTCGCCATGCGAAGCCATGGAGGAGGATCCGTTCGTCACTTGCCGCGCCCTCCCGCGATGCCCTCGCCGCCCGCGGCGGCGGTGCCCGCGGCCGGTCCGCCGCCGCCCCCTTTCCGTCCGTGCAGCAGGATGGTGGGGTCGCGGTGCGCCAGCAGGCCGCGTGGGCGCCAGAGCATGATCACCACCATGCCCAGGCCAAAGGCCAGCATGCGGTAGTCGGCCAGTTCGCGGAACATCTCCGGCAGGCCGATGACCAGGAAGGTGGCCAGCACCACGCCCATCTGGCTGCCCATGCCGCCCAGCACGACGATGGCCAGGATGATGGCGGACTCGATGAAGGTGAAGCTCTCCGGGCTGACGAAGCCCTGGCGCGTGGCGAAGAACGAGCCGGCGAAGCCGCCGAACATGCCGGCGATGGCGAAGGCCGCCAGCTTCACGTTGGTGCGGTTGATGCCCAGCGAGGTGCAGGCGATGTCGTCCTCGCGCAGCGCCTCCCACGCGCGGCCCAGCGGCAGCTTGCGGATGCGCAGCGTGAAGACGTTGACCATCAGCGCCAACACCAGGATCAGGTAGTAAAGGAAGACGATGCGGTGCGTCGTCGAGAACTCCAGTCCGAACATCTCGGCGAACGACGGCATCGTCTCCGTGCCGGTGCGGGTGAAGTCGGCGATCCCGAAGAAGCTCGGCCGCGGGATGCCGGTGATGCCGTTGGGACCGCCGGTGAACTGGTACCAGTTGACCAGGATGATGCGGATGATCTCGCCGAAGCCCAGCGTCACGATGGCGAAGTAGTCGCCACGCAGGCGCAGAACCGGGAAGCCCAGCATCACGCCGCCCATCACCGCCAGGACGCCCGCCAGCGGCAGGCAGGCCCAGAAGCTCAGCCCGAAATAGGTCGCCAGCAGCGCGTAGGAATAGGCGCCGATGGCGTAGAAGGCGACGTAGCCGAGGTCGAGCAGGCCGGCGAGGCCGACCACGATGTTCAGGCCCCAGCCCAGCATCACGTAGGTCAGCAACAGAATGCCGATGTCCAGAAACTGCCGGTCGGCGATCGGCAGCAGCGGAAACACCACCGCCAGCGCGATGCCGATGGGGCCCAGGAAGCGCGAGGCGTCCTGCACCTTGGCGCCGACGCGGTCCATGCGCCTGTCGCGCTCGGCCTGGGTCAGCTTGGAGCGGTGCGTGCCCACCGAGATGCCGGCGCGGATGGCGATGATGGCGCCGCCCAGCACCAGGATGACGTTCAGCATCGGCGTCGGCAGGTCGACCAGCAGCCCGGCCACGGCCGCGGCGATCGACAGGGCCAGCACCGCCAGCGCCTGCCCCTCGCGGATCAGGCACAGGCCGAGGCGCCCGAAGAACACCAGCGCCACGGCGGCGATGACTTCGTCGAAGCGGGTCTCGATGCCCAGGCCGATCGGACGGTCGACGGTGCGGAAGCCGACGAGCGGCAGGGTGAGGAGGACGGCCACCACGGCGGCCATGCCGGCCTCCCGCAGGATGGCGGGCCACGCGACGGCGCGCGGCGAGGTGATGGAGATTGCGGTCATGGCGTCACACCTTCTCGATCTCCGGCCGCCCGAGCAGGCCGGAGGGCCGGAAGATCAGCACCAGGACGAGGATGGAGAAGGTCGCAACGTCCTTCCATTCGCTGCCCACGTAGCCCGACCAGAACGATTCGATCAGGCCGATGATGAAGCCGCCGAGCATGGCGCCCGGCAGCGAGCCGATGCCGCCCAGCACAGCGGCGGTGAACGCCTTCACGCCGGCGAGGAAGCCGATGTAGAAGTCGATCACGCCGTAGGTCAGCAGCACCATCATGCCCGCCACGGCGGCCAGGGCCGCGCCCATCACGAAGGTCAGCGAGATGATGCGGTCGACGTTGACGCCCAGCAGGCCGGCCATCGTCTTGTCCTGCTCGCACGCGCGCTGGGCGCGGCCGAGTTCGGTGCGGTTGATGATCTGCGTGAAGCCGTACATCAGCGCGACAGTCAGCACGATGGTCGCCAGCCGGATGTAGCTGACGCTCACCTCGCCGTCCAACAGCACGAAGTTGCCGGTCACGATGGGCTGCAGCGGCTTGTTGCGCGCGCCCTGGATGATCTGCACGTAGTTCTGCAGGAAGATCGACACGCCGATCGCCGAGATCAGCGGCGCCAGCCGAGGCGAACTGCGCAGCGGGCGGTAGGCGATGCGCTCCACCGTCCAGCCGTAAATGCTGGTGAACAGCATCGCCGACACCAGCATCAGCAGCAGCGCCAGCGGCACCCAGGTCACGCCCAGCGCTCCCATCACCAGGAAGGTGATCAGCGCCACGAAGGCGCCGATCATGTAGATCTCGCCATGGGCGAAGTTGATCATGCCGATGATGCCGTACACCATCGTATAGCCAATGGCGATGAGGCCGTAGATGGCCCCCAGCGACAGGCCGTTGATCAACTGTTGCAGGAAATATGTGTATTCCATCAGCCTTGCCCCGCCGCCAGGAACACAAGCGGACGGATCGCCAAGGCCGGTACCCAGCGTTCCCCGATCACGTGAACTCCCGTTCCCTGAACTTTTGGCCGGTCCGATTGATCGGCGGCCCCATTCTTTATCATTCAGGACGTTAGCCCCACTGATTGAACGGGGCAAGAGGGTAAAACCACCACCCGTCCGAATTGCCGAGGAGTTCGCGCAAATTTGCAAAGATGATGCTCAAGGCATTGATCGGCAGCAACTTTCGAGCCGAAAACCGACAGCAGGCATGCTCAAGGCAACCACTCCCCGCTGCTCAGCAGGATCAAGACCACGGTGCCCACCGTGACTCCGACCGGCACGCTGCGGCGCACAAGAAAAAAGGCGGCCAGCGCCGCCGCCACGGCCAGCGTCCGCTCGGCGAATCCGGTCGCCTGCAACGGTCCGACCGGCAGCAGGATCATGCGCGCGATCAGTCCGGCCAGCAGCGCGTAGGCGACGCAGCCGACCCAGCGGAACACCGCGCCGTTGGGGTCGATGCGCCCGGACAGCGCCACGCCCAGCGCCCGCGGCGCGTAAGTGACGACCGCCGCGGCCGCCAGCGCCAGCCAGATGCCCGCCCCCGCCATCCCCGCGTCAGCCACGCCCAGCCTCCCGCGCCGGCCACCGGCGATCCGCCCAGCGATCGACCATGAACGCCAGCGTGCCGGCGAGCACGCCGGTGATCAGCAGCCCGTACGCCGGCACCACCAGATGCAGCACCGGCCCCAGCACGGCCCCCAGCGCCAGCGCGCACACCCGAGCCCGGTCGCGCAGGTCGCCGGCGAACAGCAGCAGGAAGTACAGCGGGTTGAGGAAGACGAGGCCGAGCGTCACCGGCTGCGGCACCATGCCGGCCAGGAAGAAGCCCGCGGCCGTGCCGCCCAGGGTCACCGCCCACAGCGTGGCGGCGTAGCCGGCGAACCACGCCAGCCGCTCGCCCGGCGGCAGTTCCGGCAGGCGGCGCATGCCGTTGGCCCAGGAGGTCACGGCCACCACGTGCGCCAGCGCGTAGTGCCACCAGCGCGGCGGCCCGCCCCGTCCCAGCAGCGGCATGAGGGTGATGACCATCGGCATCAGCCGTGTGTTGGTCAACGCCACCGCCAGACTGATGGCGAGCAGCGTCGAGCCCACCGTGTACAGTTCCACCAGCGCCATCTGCCCCGGCAGCGCCCAGCCCGTGGCGGTCGAGGCCAGCCCGACGGAGAGGTCCAGGCCGCTCTCGCGCACCAGCGAGCCGAAGCCGACGTAGCTGGCGACCAGCACCGCGCTCGGCAAGCCCAGCGCCTCGCGCACGGCACCGGCCACCACCGACCGGCGGCGCGCCGGCAAGGTCTCCGCGGTCATCCCCGCTCCTTGTAGCTGTCCCGTTCCCTTCGTATACGGAACGTTCGGCGTCCGCGGGCGTGCGTTCTCCGCACGGTCGCCATGCACCCGGTTTCATGCACCGCGAATCGGAAGCCCCTCCCGCTGGCTGGCGGAAGGGGCTCGGGATCGCGGCGCCGTGTGGCGGAAGCGTGGGGGTCAGCCCTTGTTCGGCTTGCTGACCTCGGCGACGTTCGGCTTGGCGGGCTTGGCCTTGGCGGGGGCCGGCGCCTTGACGGTGGTCGCCTTGGCCGGTGCCGGCTTGCCGTTGGAAGCCTTGGCGGTGGTCGCCTTGGCCGTACCGGGCTTCGCCTTGCTGCGCGACGGCTCGACCGAGGCGACCGTCATGCTGTCGGGCAGGCTCACCACCTTCACGTCGCACAGCGGCTTGCTGGCCAGATGCTTCAGGCCGGCGCTCTGCTCGTCCGTGGTCAGGACGCGGATGTCGTCCGGCGTCAGGTCCAGGGCGTTCTTGGCGCGCTCGACGAAGGTGGCGCAGTACGTGGTGGTGCCGATCGTCGCCGCGCGGCGGCTGACCTCGTTCGCCAGTTCGGTGCGGAACATGTCGAAGCTGCGCGTCGCGTTGCCGCCGGAGGTGCGCCTGTAATGGTCGATCATCGCCGCTTCCGCCTTCGAAATCAGCGAGCGGTTCTTGACCGTGAATTCCTGGTACTTGGCGTAGGGTGCCTTTTCCGGCACGACGGACTGGCAGGTCAGGCCGGTGACCATCAGTTCCGTGTGCATGCGCAGGGTCTGCTCCGCCGCGTGTTCCGCCCGGCTGTAGCAGGCCGGCTTGCCGGCCGCGGCGGCGGGCAGCGACACTCCGGCAACGGCCACCGCGGCGACCATGGCCGCGACCGACCGGCGGAACAGCGGGAAAGAACACGTGTGGGCGGCGCGCTCGCGATTCATCTGATGCTCCGGCTGCGGTGGCGCAGGACGGCGCGTGAACTCTTGCGAATCGCGCCATCTCTTTTCCGACGTTCTACAAGATCCCAAGAAGCGGTCAACCGAATTCCGCCCCGTGCGGGCGCTTTGTCCCCGGGTTGGAGATTCCGGGCAACGGTTGCTTCGGTTGGACGATCCCGTTTTTTCCGAGTACTGATGAAAATGCCAAGCCCCCGCGCCGCGCCGGACGCCGGGGACGGGCGCGAAACTGGGACGGATGGGACCATGATCCGCATCGGCATCGACCTCGGCGGAACCAAGACGGAGGGAATCGCCCTCGACCATGGCGGTAAACCGCTGGCGCGCCGCCGGGTTCCCACGCCGCGCGACGACTACCCCGCCACGGTACATACGATCGTGCAGTTGGTGGCCGCGCTGGAAGCCGAATGCGGCACGTCCGGGACGGCCGTGGGCGTCGGCATCCCCGGCATCATCTCGCCCGCCACCGGGCTGGTGAAGAACGCCAACTCCATCTGGCTCATCGGCCAGCCGTTCGACCGCGACCTGGCCGCCGCGCTGGGCCGGCCGGTGCGCGTGGAGAACGACGCCAACTGCCTCGCCGTGTCGGAGGCGGCGGACGGCGCCGCGGCGGGCTGCGGCGTGGTCTTCGCCGCCATTCTCGGCACCGGCTGCGGCAGCGGCATCGTCGTGCACGGCCGGCCACTCAGCGGCCGCAACGCCGTGGCCGGCGAGTGGGGGCACAATCCCCTGCCCTGGCCGCGCGCGTGGCCGCATGGCGACGAGCGTCCCGGCCCCGCCTGCTATTGCGGCAAGCACGGCTGCCTGGAAACCTTCGTCTCCGGCCCCGGCTTCGCCGCCGACCACCGCGCCGCCACCGGCGAGGCCGTGAGCGCCGAGGAGATCGTCGCCCGCGCGACCGCCGGCGACCTGGCGGCCCAGGCGTCGCTGGACCGCCTCACCGACCGTCTGGGGCGCGGTCTGGCCGCCGTGGTGAACCTGCTCGACCCCGACGTCATCGTTCTGGGCGGCGGCCTGTCGAACGTCGACGCCCTCTACGCGGCGCTGCCGCCGCTCATCGAGCGGTGGGCCTTCTCCGACCGCATCGACACCCCCGTCCGCCGCGCCGTCCACGGCGACTCCAGCGGCGTGCGCGGGGCGGCGTGGCTCTGGCGGCCGGAGGAGCTTGGCTAGTCGCGCCCCGTCTGCACCTCGCGCACCGTGCCGGGCTCGGCGCTCCGGGGAGGAGCGGCGCGGCGTTGCGTCGTGCTGACCGCGCCCTGCGGCGGGTTCAGCGAGCGCAGGGCGCCATAGTGCGGCGTCGCCTGCCGCTGGTCGGTGCCGTAGGTGCGGGAGGAGGCGCGGAAGTCGTTGCGGCCGGGCTGCGCCTGCGTCATCGGCTGCGCCGGGCCGTTCTGGGCGTTGAGGTTGCCCAGCCGGTTCCACTGGGCGCGGGGTGCTGCGGCCGGCGGCGCCGGCTGGCCGGGGCCGACCGGCACCATGGACTGGTACAGCCAGTCGTCCTGGCGGTTGTGGCGCTGCTGGTGCTGGTGCTGATGCGGCATCGCCTCGAACTGACGGGTGAAATCCTGGGCGGGCGCGGCGCCCGGCACGAGGATCGCGCCGACCAGGAGGACGGAAGCCAGAATGCGGACCATGGATGGGCCTTCTGCCTGAAATGGGGGACTCACCACCGATTCGGCCCCACCCCGGCCCGCCCGTCCAGCGCGCGGGAGCGTTAGTCAGGAGGGGGCGGCGCCCCGGCGAAATGGCTGCCCCTGCAAGGAGCGGCTTGCCCTGCGGCGCGCGCGCTGCTACGAGCGTCGGCATGACGTTCGAGGTTCTCAACCGCCGCATGGAGCATCGCTGGCTGCTCGGCCGCGACGCCACGGCTCCGACCCTCGTTTTCCTGCACGAGGGATTGGGTTCCGTCTCGCTCTGGCGCGACTTTCCCGAGCGCCTGACGGCCATCACCGGCTGCCCAGGGCTCTTGTATTCGCGTCTCGGGCACGGCCGCTCCGACCCGGCCGACCGGACGCGCGGCCCCGACTACCTGCACCGCGAGGCGGTGGAGGTGCTGCCGGCGGTGCTCGACAACTTCGGCATCAAGGAACCGATCCTCATCGGCCACAGCGACGGCGCCTCGATCGCGCTGATCTACGCCGCCTCCGGCCGCCCGACCAAGGGCGTGATCGTCGAGGCGCCGCACAGCTTCGTCGAGGACGTGACCCTGGCCGGCGTGCACGCGGCGGTGGAGACGTGGCACACCACCGACCTGCCCCAGCGCATGGCCAAGCACCACAACGACGCCGAGCGGCTGTTCCGCTCCTGGTCGGAGGTCTGGCTGGATCCCGCCTTCCGCTCCTGGAACATCGAATCGCTGCTTACCGGCATCACCGCCCCGGTGCTGGCCATCCAGGGCGAGGACGACGAGTACGGCACCCCCGCCCAGGTCGACACAGTGGTGACGCGCGTCGCCGGCCCGTCCGAGGGGCTGTTGCTGCCCAACTGCGGCCACACCCCGCACCGCGACCAGCGCGAGGTGGTGCTGGACGCCATGGAGCACTTCATCAACCGCGCCGCCGGCCGGGATTCCGACGAAGCCGCCGCTTGACCCAGCGCCCGCCGGGCTTGACGGTGATCGATCCGTCCGGCCGCCGGCGGAACGCCCAGCCGCGGTTGGCGAACCATTCCCGCATCAGCAGCGCCGTGATGACACCGATCGAACCGCCGGCCAGGATGTCGCTGAGGTAGTGCACGTCCAGCACCACCCGGCTGAACGCCCCCGTCACCCCCGCCGCCAGGATCGGCCAGCGCCGGCGGGGCCACAGGAAGGCCGCCACCATCGCCACGGCCAGGAAGGTGCAGGCGTGCCCGGAGGGGAACGACCAATGGTCGGGCGTGGAGGCGAACAGCGTGAAGGCTGGCCCGTCCGGCGGCAGGTTCACGTAGGGGCGCGCGCGCCCGACCACGTGCTTGACCACGCCGACGACGAAATTGGACACGGCCGTCACCGCGAACAGAAAGGCGGACGCCTCCGCCGCCCAGGCGTACAGCCGCGCGTTGCCAGCCGTCGCCCGCCGGCTCAACGCCGCGAACATTACCGCCGCCACCGCCCCGCTGGGCCAGTACCAGTAATGCCAGCCGAACAGCGTCACGACCTCGAACACCGCCACCACGGTCTTCGGCCACGCCCGCACGGTCTGGGCGACGCCCAGGTCGACGTAGCGCATCAGCATGGCGATCAGCAACGCCCCCGCCACCAACCAGAGAAGCGCCTTCAGCGTGGGGTTGCGTGCCGGCATGCGGGGGGCCCGTGCGGGATGCCCCGTCGTCTCAGCGCGCGGGGCCGTAGAGCGTCAGCGTGATGCGTCGCCCGTTGTTGTAGTTGAAGCCGCGCACCTGGGCCAGCGCCCTGGGTTCGGTACCCCCAAGGAAACTGCGGAACTCCGCCTCCTGCCGCTCCTCCACCAGCGCCAGCGCGCAGGCCGGATCGGCCTTGATGTGCTCCGCCGCCAGCGCGCCGCCACCGAGCTTCGTGCGCGTGCCGACCAGGAAGACGAGGCTCGGCTCCGTGTAGCCGGCCGAGGCCACCACCGTCGTCGGGCACGGCCGCGCCACGTCCACCGCCGCCGCGGCCGAGCGGCTGATCCACAGCCCGTCGATGCGCGGCAGCACGAGCTGGTAGGTCACCCCGTACAGCACCGCCGCCGAGGCCAGCGCCGCCGCCACGGCCGGCCCCGTCCGCCGCCGCGCCAGCCAGCGCACCGCCAGCGCGAACAGGCCGAGCACCACCGGCACCATGGCCACCGCCGCCCAGTCGATGCTCTGGTCGACCAGCCAGGGAATCACCGCCACGCCCAGCGTCAGCGCGCCGTAGGTCAGCGCACCCAGCGCCGCCGCGACGATGAACAGCGTGCGCCGCGGCCGCTCCTCCGTGCGCCCGAAGGCGTCGAGCGCCGCCGCGGCGGTCAGCATGGCGATGGCCGGGAAGGTGGTGGAGGTGTAGTGCAGCAGCTTGGTCGGCACCGCCTCGAACAGGATCCAGGTCGGCACGATCCAGGCGACGCAGAATCGCACCGCCGCCTCGTTCCGCCGCGCCCACACCCAGGGCAGCGCCAGCAGCGTCAGGAACGACCAGGGCGCGAAGGTGATCCAGAAGGTGCCCAGGTAATAGCCGGGCGGAAGGCCCTTGCCCTCCTGCCCGCCGGCGACCTTGCCCAGCATGTCGTGGCCGACGGATTCGGCGAAGAAGGCACCCTTGGTCTGGATGGCGATGGCGATCAGCCAGGGTGCCGCGATGGCGGCGACGATGCCCAGCCCCATCAGCGGCCGCAGCCGCTTCACCCAGCCGATGCGCCGGTCCCACAGGGTCAGCGCCGCGATGGTGCCGCCGGACACCAGCGCGACGATCGGCCCCTTGATCAGCACGCTGATCCCCGCCGCCACCCAGAACAGCGCGGCGACGCCGCGCCCCGGCGCCGGCCCGTCGCGCCCGACGTAGACGGCGGCCAGCACCGCCTGCGCGGCCACCAGGGTGGCGAGCAGCACGGCGTCGGTCTTCGCCATGCGCGCCTCGACGCCCAGCACGACGCAGCCCGCCAGCATGACGCCGGCCAGCGCCCCCGCCGCCGGCCCGAACAGCCGCGTTCCGGCCCAGGCGGTCAGCAGCACCGACAGCACCGCCCCCACCAGCGACGGCACGCGATACGTCCAGATCACCTTGGCGTCCGGGCCGATCGCCGCCGTGGCGGCGCTTTGCAGCCAGTAGATGCCGACCGGCTTCTTCCAGCGCGGCTCCTCCTGGAAGCGGATGTCGATCAGGTCGCCGCTTTCCAGCATCTGCGAGGAGGCCTGCGCGAAGCGCGCCTCGTCGCGGTCGAACGGCGGCAACTCCAGGAATCCCGGCGCGTACAGCCCCACGCACAGCAGCGTCAGCAGCGCGTACACCACGACGCCGCGCAGCCGCGCCGCGATGCCGCCGCCGGCCGCCGATACCCCGACCGCCGCCTCGCTCATGGCGCGGTGCCTTCGCGCTTGTGCGTCCAGACGAAGTACAGATTGCGGAAATAGATGATCAGGCCCAACCCCTGCCCGAACATGTAGACGGGGTCCATGCGGTAGATGGAATAGGCCAACAGCAGGACGCCGCCGCCGATGCTGAAGTACCAGAACGTCTCCGGCACGATGCTGCGGCGCACGCGCTCGCTGGCGATCCACTGGACGACGAAGCGCATCATGAAGAGCGCCTGAGCGAAAAAACCGATGCCGATCCAGACGATTTCGGTCGTCGAACGGTCGTGGAACCAGGCAACCAGGGCGTCGAGCATGGGGATATGGTGTCCGGAAGGGGACGGGAGGGGCGCGTTCAGCGCTCCTCGACCGCGGGGGAAAGTTTGGTGCGCTGCTTCAGCCAGAAGACGCCGAGCAGGTCGACGACGCCGATCAGGCCGCGGCGCCAGTTGGTGTACTTCGACGCGCCGCGCTCGCGCGGGCGGTGGTTGACGGCGACGTACGCCACCCGGTGCCCGTGCGCGCGGAACAGCGCCGGCAGAAAGCGGTGCATGGCGCCGAAGAACGGCAGGTCGAGGAAGGCGTCGCGGCGGAACAGCTTCAGCCCGCAGCCCGAGTCCGCGCAGCCGTCCTGCAGCATCGACTGCCGCACGGCGTTGGCGAACTTGGACGCCCACCGCTTCGACAGCGTGTCGCGCCGCTTCTGCCGCAGGCCGCCCACCAGGACCGGCCCGTCGTCCCGGTCGGCCAGCGCCAGCAGCGCCGGGATGTCGGCGGGGTCGTTCTGCCCGTCGCCGTCCAGCGTGGCGACCCAGGTGCCGCGCGCCGCCTTCACGCCGCTGCGCACCGCCGCACTCTGGCCGGATCGCGTCAGGTGGCGCACGACGCGCAGCCGCCCGTCTCCGCCCTGGCCCACACCCTGCCGGGCCACCAGCTTGCCCACGGTGTCGTCGGTCGACCCGTCATCGACGAAGATCACCTCGAACCGGCCGTGCGCGGCCAGCGCCCGCTCGACCTCGTCGAGCAGCGGCAGCACGTTCTCGGATTCGTTGAACACGGGGATGACGACCGAAAGCCGCACCGGCTCCCGGCCGTCCGTGGATGTGGTCACGGCGGACAGTCCCATTCGCAAAACGGCCGGCAAAATACCGCCGCCGCCCCGCCAGCGGTAGCGGAAAAGAATGGGGGCCGTTATGCCCCCTCTCCCCTCCCGCGCCGACGACGCCGGCGCGGGAGGGGAGAGGATGAACCTACCCCTGGTCCACCGGCACCGGGACGTAGCGCAGGTCGCCCTGGTGGCTGACCAGCATCAGCACGGTCTTGCGGCCCTGCTCGCGCGCCTGGCGGATGCGGGAAATCACGTCCTCCGGCCGCACCACCGGCTCCTGCCCCACCTCCAGGATGATGTCGCCCGGATCGAGGCCGCGATTCGACGCCACGCTGCCCTCGGCCACGTCGGTAACCACCACGCCCTGCGCGTCGGCGTCCAGTTCGAACGTCTCGCGCAGCGCCGGGGTGAGCGGCGCCAGGGTCAGGCCGAGAATCTTCTCGGTCCGGCCGGAGGCGGCGGGCGGGCGGGGTTCGCTCGATCCGGCGGCGGCCATCAGCCGTTCGGCCCGCAGCTCGCCCACCGTCACCTTCAAGGACTTCTGCTGCCCCTCGCGCAGCAGGGCGACCTCGGCCTCCTGCCCGATGGGCGTGCTGGCGACGACGCGCGGCAGCTCGCGCATGGACTTGATGTCCTTGCCGGCGAAGTGGACGATCACGTCGCCCTGCTTGATGCCGGCCTTTTCCGCCGGGCCGCCGGGGGTCACGCTCGTGACCAGCGCCCCCTTGGGCTCCTGGACGCCCAGGTTGTCGGCGATGTCCTGGGTGACGCGCTGCACCTGCACGCCCAGCCAGCCGCGCTTCACCTCGCCATGGTCCTTCAACTGCTCGATGACCGGGCGCGCCAGCGCCGACGGGATGGCGAAGCCGATGCCGACGGAGCCGCCGGTGGGCGAGTAGATCGCCGTGTTGATGCCGACCACCTCCCCGTCGAGGTTGTAGAGCGGCCCGCCCGAGTTGCCGCGGTTGATCGAGGCGTCGGTCTGCAGGAATTCGTCGTACGGCCCCTGCTGGATGTCGCGGGCGCGCGCCGACAGGATGCCGGCGGTCACCGACCCGCCCAGGCCGAACGGATTGCCGATCGCCACCACCCAGTCGCCGACCTCCACCTTCTCGCTGTCGCCCCAGCGGGTGGCGGCCAGCGGCTGCTTCGGCTCGACCTTCAGCAGGGCCAGATCGGTCAGCGGGTCGGACCCCACCAGCTTGGCGTCCAGGCGGGTGCCGTCGTGCAGGATCACGTGGATCTCCGCCGCCTCGCCCACGACGTGGTTGTTGGTCACCACATAGCCCGACGGGTCGATGACGAAGCCGGAGCCGAGCGCGGTCGGCGGCCGTTGCGGCTGCTGTGGCTGTTGTTGCTGCTGGCGCTCGCGGAACTCGCGGAAGAATTCCTCGAAGGGTGAGCCAGGCGGGAACTGCGGCGCGTCCGGCATGCGCGGCCCGCCGCCGGGCGCCGGCTGCGTGGTCGAGATGTTGACCACGGTGTCGAGCTGCGTCCGCGCCAGCGGCGCGAAGGTGGGCGGCGGCGGCTTCGGCATGACCGGGGCGGCCATGTTCGGGGCGGCCATGTTCGGGGTGGCGGGCGGCTGGTCGCCCGTCTGCGCGGCGGCCGTGCCCGGAGGCAACACCCCCAGGGGCGACGCGGCGGCGCCTGCCAGCGCGCACGCCAGCACCAGTCGCCGCAGACGGAAAAGCGGATCGCGGGAAAGCAGCATGGGGCAGACTCCGGCAATCGGGCGCGGCGCAGCATCGCGCAAGAGCACCGCTCACGTTCAAAACAGCGCAAGCCTGCCTGAATTCCAAAGCAGCCGATCGGTTTGAAAGGCGAACCACCACGGCGGTACTTTTAAAATCCGCGCCATCACCCGTTCAACGCACCGCGGCCTCGGCCGCGCCGGCGCGGTGATACCGCTTTCGTGAGCTCCAATCTTCATACGCGCTAGGCCGATCGGCCATCCCCGATCCGGGCGTACAGCCTCGAATCCGCTTTGCCGCGCAAAGTAAAGCTGGTATTTTCGCGGACAGTCGCCGATATTGTTCCGCACAGACAAACATCGCCGCAACACAACCTCCGACAACGCACGTTGCTCTGACGCAGGGCGGCGTCGGAAGCGTGCGATCCCGTACGAGCAACCGACGAATGACGCAAAGTTCTCTTTGGCAGCCGAGCGATATTATGAACGCAGAAACCGGGAACGAGCCGGAGTCTCCGAAGCGGCGCGGACGCATCCCCCAGTCGGCATGGCCGCAGATTCTTGAGCGCTACCGCGCCGGCGCGACGCTTTCCGCGATCGCCCGCGAATTCGAGTGCACTCCCAGCGCCATCTCCTACATCGTCCGCAAGGCCGAGGCCTCCGGTGCGCTGCCGCCGGGCGAGGGGGCCGCGACGGAGGAAGACCCGACGCAGGGTGCCGAGAGCGGCTCCGAACAGGCCGCCGTGCCGGCGGAGGCCGTCACCGACGCGCAGCCTCAACCGCAGGCCCAGCCGCAGCCCCGGCCGCAGCCGGCCCCGCGCCGCGCCGCGCCGGCCCCGGCTCCTGCCGAAGCGCGCCCCGCCGCCGAGGCGCCGCCGGCCCCGGCCGCTGCCCCTGCGGCCCCGCCGAAGCAGCGCCTCGAACTGCCGCGCGCCGAGGTCCGCGAAGCCCGCGAGGCGCAACGCGCCGAGGCCCTGCGCGCGGAGGCCGCCGCGGCCGCCCCGGCGCCGCAGCCCGCCCCGGCCGCTCCGGCTCCGTCCGCCGCCCCGGCGCAGGACGCCGCGGCCCGCACGCCCGGCCAGCCGACGCCGCCCATCGACGCCCTCGAAGGCCGGCTGCGTGAAACCGCGCGGACCTGCCTCGCCGCGTACCGCGGCTGGCGCCAGCAGCCGAGCGAGGGCACCATCCAGTCGCTCTCCGACGCGGTGCACGAGCTGCGCAAGGCGTTGGCGCGCATCGAGATCGACATGTCGGCCAGCCGCCGTGACGAGCAGGTGATGCGGCCGATCCCGATCCCGGCGCATCGCACGTCCCGCCGGACGCCGTCGTAACGCGCTCTTGAAGAGTCGGTGCCTCGTACGAAACCCCTCCGCCGGCCCCGGCGGAGGGGTTTTTTCTTTGCCAGCCATCCGCCGAAAGGCGCAACCGGCGGGATCTCCACCCACCAAAAGACAGACCAAAAGAGGGGGACACTCGCGCGCGGAATGCGTTATTATCGCCGCAACGAAAAAGAGCGCCCGAGGAAACGCGAATGCCCTATCACCGCAACGGGGAACTCCCGGAATCCGTCCGCTCGCACCTGCCGCCGCAGGCACAGGACATCTACCGCTCCGCCTTCAACAACGCCTGGACGCAGTACGGCCGTCCCGAATGCCACACCAGCGGCACGCGCGAGCAAACCGCGCAGAAGGTCGCCTGGGCCGCCGTCATGCGCCGCTTTGAAAAGGTCGGCGAGCAGTGGCACCGCAAACACTGACACGGCTGCCATCGAAGAGGGGATCGTAGGTCGGGGCGGGCGCCGGCGGAAACCCGGCGCTCCACACGCCCGAAGAGACCGGGTTCCCGCGTCGCGTCACCCCGACCCACGCCCGCCGGCGCTCACTTGATGCCGAGCATGCCCTCGGCCTTCATGAGCGCGGCTTCCGACTCGGCGTGCTTGCCGGCCTTGTGAAGGCTCTCACCGTCGGCGCGCAGCTTCTTCACCTCCGCCATCTGCTGCGAGGTGAGTTGCGGGTTCTTCGCCAGCGCCTCGTCGATGGCCTTCATGTGGCGCGGGCAGCTGTTGGCGAACGCCGAGCCGGTGAAGGCAACGGCGAGCACGGCCGCGAGTAGCGTTGTGCGGAGCATGAACATTCCTCCCTTGTGCGGAGGCTGTGAAGGCGGCCTCCAATCGGGAAGGACGCTCCGGGGCACGGATTATTCCCGTCCTACCCCTTCAGGCCTGTCGGATTAAGCCGTCCTGGACTGCCGCAGCGCGCGGGCGCGACGCGTCATCTCGCCGATGGCGTCGGGGGGCAGGCGCTCGCGGATCAGCGCCACGAGCGCCGCGCTCTCGCGCCCGCACTGCTCGTCGAAGGCCGCCCGGAGCCGTTCGAAGTCGGCAAGCCAATGGCCATCCGTCTCGCCCGACGGCGCCCGGCGCGCAAGGTCGTCGGCCAGGCCGGCTACCGTGCGCTGAAGGGCGCCGATCTCGGCCAGGGTTCCCTCCCCCGCGCCCAACGCCGGGAACACCGCCTGCTCCAGCATGGCGCCGTGCGTGCGCCAGCGCTCGGCCAGCGCCTGCATCTCCCCGGCCCGCTCTTCCCACGCCGGCTGCGGCGCGTTGCCGATGGCGGCCAGCAACTCCCGTCCGGCCATATGGTCGTCCTCGATGATCCCGGCGATCATGGTGCGCGTGTTCCCGTTCGGTAAGATCCGAACGGGAAACCCGGCGCCACGGCGGCGGTTCCCGAACGCTCAGCCGTCCGATTCGGGCTTGCCGACGACGGTGTAGCTGCTCTGATCGTCCTTGAGGCGCTCCTCGGCCGGCAGGTGGCCCTGCACCAGGAAGCAGATATTCTCGGCGATGTTGGTGATGTGGTCGCCGGCGCGCTCCACCGACTTGGCGGCGAACAGCAGGTGCGTGCAGCCGGTGATCTGCTGCGGCGACTCCATCATGTAGGTCAGCAGTTCGCGGAACAGGCCGGTGTAGGCGTGGTCCACCTCGCTGTCGCGATTGCGCACGGCGAGCGCCATCGCCGCGTCCTTGGCGCGGTAGGCGGTCACCACGTCGCGCAGCATGCCCAGCACGCTCTCGCCCATCCAGCCGAAGGACTGCACGGGCGGTATCGCCGGCAGCGCGCTGAGCGTCACCGCCCGCTTGGCGATGGAACTGGCGAAGTCGCCGACCCGTTCCAGGTTCGACGAGATCTTGAAGGCGGCGACAATCTCGCGCAGATCGCTGGCCATCGGCTGGCGCAGCGCCAGCATGCGCACGGCTAGGCTTTCCACCTGCGCTTCCAGCCGGTCGATCTCGGCGTCGGCCTTGATGATTTCCGCCGCCTCCTCGGCGTTGCGCTCGGCCATGACCCTCAGCGCGGCGGCGAGCTGCCCTTCGGCCAGCCGGCCCATGCGCTCGATCATGTCGTGCAGCCGGCCCAGCTCCTCGTCGAACGACGCGACGGTGTGCTTGTGCACCATCGAGATCCTCTCCCCCAGCCCTGACTTCGTTGCGTGTTTTCCCCGCGCGGGGATTCCGCTTAACGATTAGAACAGATTATTTTAAGAAACTACCCCATCCTGAAAGGGACTCCCGACAGGAGACGGCCGCGTGGGGACGGCAGCAGATTCAACCGGACCGGGGACATGACGCCGCACGAGTTGGTGGCCGTGCTGGAAAAGCACGAGCGTTGGCTGAAGAACAGGCAGGGGGGCGCTCGCGCCAACCTCACCATGGCCAACCTGGAGGGCGCCAACCTCTCCGGCGTGAACCTGACGTCGGGCAAGCTGTCCGGCGCCAACCTGACGCATTCCGACCTGTCCAACGCCAACCTCAGCCACGCCGACCTGTTCGCCGCGCACCTGACCAAGGCGGACCTGACCGGCTGCAATCTCTACCGCGCCGACCTGCGCGGCGCCCACATGCGCGGCGCCAAGCTGAAGCGCGCCATCCTGAAGGAGGCCGATCTGCGCGGCGGCGCGCTGCTGTACGGCGGTGGCAAGGGCGGCGTGGACTTCGTGCGCTCCGACTTGTCGGGCAGCGATTTCGACGACGCCATGATGTCGAACGCCAACCTGTCCGGCGCCGACCTGACCGATGTGTCGATGAACGGGGCGGACTGCGAAGGGGCGCTGCTGACCGGCGCCACGCTGCTGCGCTCGGCCATGAAGAACTGCAACATGGCCCGGGCCGACCTGCGCGGCTGCAACATGTCCGGCGTCAACCTCAGCGGCTCGGTGCTGCGCGACGCCAACCTGACCGGCGCCGTTCTGGCCGGCGCCAACCTGCGCAACGCCGACCTCCAGGGCGCCAGGATGGAGGGCGTGGACCTCGCCGGCGCCGACACCACCGGCGCCAACCTCGCCCGCTCCGCCGACAACTTCTCCCAGCACATCCAGGAGGCGCTGCACAGCCACTACACCTGGATCAACACCAACGGCGCCATGGGTGCCCGCGCCGACCTGAACGGCGCCGACCTGTCGCACATCGACCTGCACGGCGTGAACCTCAGCGGCGCCAACCTGAAGAGCGTCAAGCTGGTCGGCGCCAAGATGCGCGACAGCCTGCTGATCATGTGCGAGATGTCGGAAGCCGACATGCGCGACGCCGATTTCTCCGGTGCCATCCTCGACGGCGCCAACCTGCGCGGCGCGGACTTCTCCGGCGCGCGGCTGGACGGCACCGGCATCGGCTGGGTCGACATCAAGGGCCCCGACGGCAAGCCGACCGGCCGGCTGTGGGCCGCCAACCTGACCGGGTGCAAGTTCGTCGGGACCTCCATGGTGCGCGTCAACCTGCGCGGCGCCAACCTGGCCGGCGGCGACTTTTCCAGCGCCGACCTGACCGGCGCCATCCTGACCGACGCCAACATCCGCGACGCCCGCTTCACCGGCGCCAACCTGACCGGCGCCAGCCTGCCGCCCGCCCCCGATCCGGACGACTGATCCCGGCGATTAGGCCGAACGGCAAGGCCGATACACCCGTCACGCAGCGCCTCCGCCGGCGGTGCCGCTTCAGAGCCAAGCGGCGCTCCTTAAGGCTTCATTAACCCTGCCCTTCCAGAGTGTCGCCCCCTCGTCCGCGCCGCTGCGTGACGGGGTGTATCGGCCTTGCAAAAAGGACTAGCCGGCGTGCCAGGGCCCGCCGGGGCGGGCGAATCCCTCGATGTGATCGCGCAGCTTCTGCACCTGCGACGGCGTCAGGGCCACCCCGAAGGCTGTGCGGAACGCGGTGGCAAGGTCGCCGCGCGTCGGCCGCGCGCCCTGGCGCGACAGCATGCGGTACAGCACGAAACCGTCCACGTAGCGCTGCACCAGATCGGGCTTGCGGCGCAGTTGCGCGGCCTGCGGCGACCCGGCCTGGATGAAGTCCGCCAGCCGCCGCGCCGCTTCCCGCGCGCCGATCGGCGGCAGCGGCACGGGCGGTTCGGAACGTGCAGCAACCGGCGCGCCACGCCGGCGCCGCTGCCGCTCGCGGTCGCCGGCGCGCAGCGCGTCGGCGTAGCCGGGATCGGTGCGGCGGCGCTGGGTGCGGGCCTCGCCGGCGCGCTGGTTGCGCTCCGCGCGCCGCTGCCGGCCGCGCTCCGCCGCGTCGGCTTCCGACGTTCCGGGGTTGCCGAGCAGGAAGGCCAGTTCCTCCGGCGTGAGCCGGCCCAGTTCGGCCGGATCGGGCTCTTCCGGTTCGGCGGGCGGTTCGGCGGACGGTTCGGCGGGCGGTGCCGGTGGCGGTTCGGGTTCGCGGGCGTTCATCTGGCCGCGACAACACGCCAGACATGCCCGGGTTCCCGTCGCGATCCCCTTGCCACGCGAACGCCCCTTCCATAGGGTCCAGCATCCGAAACGGGGTGCGGGCATGGTGCGCGGCAGGGTGGCTTTCTGCGGGGTGGTGCTGGCGTTCGCGGTGGGCTGCGGCGGTGCGCGCGCCGCCGCGCCGCCACAGCGGATCGTCTCGCTCAACCTGTGCGGCGACCAGCTCGCCTGGATGCTGGTCGGGCGGGAGCGCATCGCGGCGCTCTCCCACCTCGCCCGTTCGGCCGAGCTGTCCCACGTGGCGCCGCAGGTCGGCGACGTGCCGATCGTCCAGGGTTCGGCGGAGGAGATCCTGCCGCTGGCCCCCGACCTCGTGCTGGCCGGCCGCTACACCGCCAAGCCGACGGTCGCCTTCCTGCGCGCCAAGGGCGTCCCGATCCTGGAACTCGCCATCCCGCAGGATTTCGCCGGCATCCGCGATCAGGTGCGCCGCGTCGCCAGGGCGCTGGGCGCCGAGCCGCGCGGCGAGGAGCTGATCGCCGCCATGGACGCCACGCTGGCCGAGCCGGCGCTCCACCGCGGCGCCCCCCGCCCGGTCGCCCGCCCGGTCGCCCGCCCAGTCGCCGTGGCGTGGCAGGCCGGCGGCTTCACCGCCGGTGCCGGCACCCTGACCGACGCCGTGCTGGACGCCGCCGGACTCGACAACCTCGCCGCCCGGCGCGGCCTGAAGGGGCACGGCTACCTGACGCTCGAAGCCGTCGTGGCCGGCCATCCCGACCTGCTGATCTCCGACGCCGCCCTGCCCGCCCAGCCATCGCTGCGCCAGGCGCTGCTGCAGCACCCGGCGCTGGCCCGGCCCGGCGCGCTGGGCCGGCGGGTCACGGTTCCCGCCCCCTTGCTCGCCTGCGGCACGCCGGCCACCGCCGAGGCCGTGCGCCTGCTGCGCACCGCGCTGGCACAAGGGACAGACCGGTGAACGCTCGCCTGTTGCCCGGCGCGTTGACGCTGCTGGTTCTCGCCCTGTTCGTCGGCTCGCTCGCCGTCGGCCCCAGCGCCGTCGGGCTCGGCACGGCGCTCCAGGACCTGCTGGCCGGCGCCGACACCACGGCGGCCGTGATCGTCGCCGAGATCCGCCTGCCGCGCGCCCTTCTCGGCATCGGCGTCGGCGCCACGCTGGGGCTGGCCGGCGCGGCGTTGCAGGGGATGCTGCGCAACCCGCTGGCCGAGCCCGGCGTCGTCGGCGTGTCTCCCTTCGCCGCGCTGGGCGCGGTCATCGCCTTCTACACCGGCCTGTCCGGCACCTTCGCGCTGGCGCTGCCGCTGGGCGGCATCCTTGGCGCGCTGCTGGCGGTCGGGCTGCTCTATGCGCTGGCCGGGCGCGGCGGCGGCATGCTCACGCTGGTGCTTGCGGGCATGGCGCTGTCCAGCCTCGCCGGGGCACTCACCTCGCTGGCGCTCAGCCTGTCGCCGAACCCGTTCGCGCTGGCGGAGATCGTGTTCTGGCTGCTCGGCTCGCTGGCCGACCGCAGCCTCACCCACGTCTGGCTTGCACTGCCCTTCATGGCCGTGGGCTGGGCGCTGCTGCTCACCGCCGGCCGCCATCTCGACGCGCTGACGCTCGGCGAACTGACGGCGCGCTCGCTGGGCGTCGATCTCGGCCGGCTGCGGCTGCGCATCGTCCTGGGCACGGCGCTGGCCGTGGGCGCGGCGGTGGCGGTCAGCGGCACCATCGGCTTCGTCGGGCTGATCGTGCCACACCTCATGCGCCCGCTGGTCGGCTGGCAGCCCGGCCGGCTGCTGCTGCCCAGCGCCCTGGGTGGTGCCGCGCTGACGCTGGCCGCCGACATTGCCGTGCGGCTGCCCGGCGGCGCCGAACTCAAGCTGGGCGTCGTCACCGCGCTGATCGGCGCACCGTTCTTCCTGGCGCTGGTCCTGCGCACGCGCGGGAGTGCGGCGTGACACCGCCCGTCCGAGAAGGCGAGCCTGGCCGGGGCCGCGCCGTTCCGGGCATCGCGGTCTCGCTGGCGCTGCACGCGGCGGCGCTGGCCGCCGTGATCGCCGGCGGCGGCGACCGCGCGCCGCAGGCGCCGGCTCATGTCGCGGCGATCGCCGTCGACATCGTTGCTCCACCGGCTCCTCCCGCCCCGGCACCGGACACCGCAACAGACACTGCGCCGGACACCGCCGAGACGCCCGCCCCGGAAGCGCCCGCTCCAGCGGAGCGGATCGTCGAGGCTGCGGCCGAGCCGCCGCCCCTCCCCGAACCCGCTCCGACTCCCACTCCGGAAGCCGCACCGACCGAACCCGCGCCTGTCACCCCGCCGGCCCGCAAGCCGAATCCCGCCCGGACGCCATCGGCGGCCGCTTCCCCGTCGCGCCCTCCCGCCGCCGCGCCGGCCGCATCGTCCGCAACGCCCGGCGTGGCGCCCGCCACGGCTCCCGCCGCCGTCCCCTCCGGCCCCACGGTCGCCGCCGCGCCATTGAACAGCCCGCAGCCGCACTATCCCGCCACGGCCCGGCGGCGCGGCCAGCAGGGCCGCGTCGTGCTGAGCGTGCGCGTGTCGCCGGCCGGCACGCCGGAGGCGGTGGTCCTGGTGGCGAGCAGCGGGGTGGAGGCGTTGGACGAGGCGGCGCGCGACGCCGTGCGCGGCTGGCGCTTCCGCCCGGCGCTGGACAAAGGCGTGGCGGTGGCGGCAACGGTGGAGGTTCCCGTCCGCTTCCGGCTGGAGGACTGAGGAGCCCCCTACTCCTCGCCGTCCGCCAAGCCCAACGGCGCCGGGCCGCCCAGGTTGGCGGCGACGCGGCGCAGCACGTCCAGCGCGTTGGCCAACTCCCGCGCCCCGATGCGCTGCACGGCTTGGTCATTAATCTCCGCCGCGCAATCCAGCAGGGGTTCACGCAACGCGTGGCCCTTGGCGGTGAGGAAGATGTTCACCTTGCGCCGATCGTGCGGGTTGCGCACGCGGCGCACCAGCCCGTGCCGCTCCATGCCGTTGAGTGCGGTGACCGTCGTCGGCTCCATCATGCCCACACGCTGGCTCAGCTCGCGCTGGGTCAGCCCATCCTCCATCCACAGGGCGCGCAGGAAGAACCACTGGCCCATGCTGACCCCATGCGAGGCGATGCGCGTCTGCAGCGCCCGCGAGAACGAGCGGTGCACGTCGCGCACCAGAAGGGACAGCCCACCATCGGGCACCCGCGTCGCGGATGCTTCGTCGATGGGCGTCAACACGCGTTCTTTCCCGTTGGTCTTGATGAGACCGTGCATCACGACAATCTCTCAGCAGCCGCCGCGCCCCGTTCCGCCGATCGCACGCGCCCCCATCGGAGGAGGGAGGCGCCGGGGGCGCAGGTGAACACCGATCATATATATTCGCGCAAAAAGCGCAAAGGAAATGCTTATACCAAGGCGCGTTGCATGCAAGGATATGCCCCGCCACCGCAGCGCACTCCGTTGACAGTCCAAACAAACGCATAGCCGCCTTGCACTCCTTTTATGGCTCCATCACCGCCACCACGTGCGCGTCGGCTTGGGAATCCTCATATGCTGGTATGCGGCTTCAAGATTTGACCGGTAGTACCAGATGAATTTCTTTCTTTTATTGGGGTTAATCGAAAAACCGTCATGCATTTCCCTAAAAGTGTCTTAATGCAAACCACCGCCGCCACGTTCACGCCGCCACGCCAGTGTGGCCGCTACGCCAGTATGAAGGACCCGACCGAGCAATGAGGACCGTCACCGTTGCCGCCACCCAGATGGCCTGCACCTGGGACCGCGCCGCCAACATCGAGAGCATGGTGGACCTCGTCCGCGAGGCCGCCGGCCGCGGCGCGCAGATCATCCTGCCGCAGGAGCTGTTCGAGACGCCCTACTTCTGCAAGGACCAGAAGCAGGAGCTGTTCGCCCTCGCCGCGCCCGTGGCCGAGCACCCGGTGCTGGCGCGCATGAGCGCGCTTGCCGCCGAACTCGGCGTGGTCCTGCCGGTCAGCTTCTTCGAGCGCGCCAACACCGCCTTCTACAACTCGCTGGCCGTCATCGACGCCGACGGGCGGCTGCTGGGCGTGTACCGCAAGTCGCACATTCCCGACGGCCCCGGCTATCAGGAGAAGTTCTATTTCAGCCCCGGCGACACGGGTTTCCAGGTCTACCGCACCCGTTTCGCCGCCATCGGCGCCGCCATCTGCTGGGACCAGTGGTTCCCGGAGACCGCGCGCGCCATGGCGCTGAAGGGCGCGGAGATCTTGCTCTACCCCACCGCCATCGGGTCGGAGCCGCAGGACGCCTCGCTCGACAGCCGTGACCACTGGACGCGGGTGATGCAGGGGCACGCCGGGGCCAACCTGATGCCGCTGGTCGCCTCCAACCGCGTCGGCCGGGAGGACGCGGAGACCTGCGGCATCACCTTTTACGGTTCGTCCTTCATCGCGGGCCCGCGGGGCGAGATCGTGGCCCAGGCCGACCGCGAGAGCCGGGCGGTGCTGACCGCCACCTTCGACCTCGACCGGCTGGCGCTGCAGCGCGCGTCCTGGGGCGTCTTCCGCGACCGCCGTCCAGACCTCTACGGCCCCCTGCTGACCCTTGACGGCGAAACGCCGGTGCGGCGGTAACGCCTCTCGCTCACAGCACGATGCCCGCGCCCGTCGACCGGTTGGCGCCGATCGACGACGCGGCGCCATAGGCGGCGGCCCCGCGCGCGGCCAGGGCTGGGCTGGCCGCCGCGTCCGTTCCCTGGCCCTCCGTGCCACCCGGCTCCTGCTCCCGGCGCAGTTCCTGCTGCGCCTGTGCCTTCTGGGCGTCGGCCTGGGCGGCGACGCGCAGGTCCTGCGGGGACGGATCGGAAGGGGCCAGCGCGGCACGCTTGACCGTTTCCATCTTGCGAATGGTGGCCTGGGGCTCGCGCTCCGGGCTGATGTCGATCGGCACTTCGCCGCCAACCGCGTAGCTGCGGCCGTCCGGCCCCTGCACCGTCTGAAACGCCGCGCTGCCGGCATAGGCACCGCCGGCCGACTGGTGCGCCGCCTCGTGCTGCCGCACCGACGAGTCAGCCTGGCGCAGTTCGCTGACCTGCTGCTGGGCCTCCGGCGCCTGGGCTTCGGTGCCCTCGGCTCCCGCTTGGCCGGCCGCCGCCTGGCCGTTCGCGGACGCGCCCGTCCGGCGCCCGGCCGCGAGTTGCGGCAGGCGGAAGATCATCCCAGCCGAGATGCCCGAGACGCCCATCACGCCCCCCAAGGCGCGCTCCACCAAGGGTCAGCTTACCACCCCGCCGGCGAATCGGCAACGCGACCAACCCGTTGACAACATTCCTATGGCGAGGCATTGTCGGTGCGACACCGCCCCACCCTCCGTCTGGCTGGTCAGGACGGCTTCTCGGCCGGAATCGAAGCGAATGCCCAAATGTGACAGCCCGCCCCCAGGCGTATCATCCCGTATCATTGGGTAACATTTCCTGGCTCATCCCCAGCGCTCGCACGGTGCGAAGGGGCGGAATGCGACACCCCGCCTCGGCCCGTCGCCTTCGGTTGCGTTGCCAAAGGCGCGCATCGCCCCTTTGGTGGTTGATTTCGGCGGAATTGCACGCGAATGTATTCTTTGTCCACCGCAGACACGCCGGCGGTGGCATCCATCGGATCTTTTGACACCATATGTTCGCTGCTGTGCGCAGATGGATGGCCGGGCCGGCGCCTGCGGTGGCGCTCGTCCTGTGGGTCCTCGCCATGCCGCTCGCCCTGCGGGCGGGCGAACCCGCACGCGTGCCCTCGCCGATCGAGGCCGCCTTCTCCGCCCGCGCCGACACGCCGCTGGAGCAGTTCGGCCACGACCTGTTCCCCGGTGCCGGCCCCGCCGCCGCCCCGCCGCCGCTCGGCGCCGTGCGGGGCGACTACCGGCTGGGCATCGGCGACGAGCTGCTGATCACGCTGCGCGGCCAGCAGACGTCCGGCAAGCGCCACCGCATCGACGGCGAGGGGCGGCTTCTGCTCGACGCGCTGCGCCCGCTGGTCGCCGCCGGCCGCACGCTGGAGGAGCTGCGCGCCGAGCTGTCCGCCGCCATGGCCGACACCCACATGAACGTCGAGGTGTTCGTCTCCCTGGCCGAGGTGCGGCGGATCTCCGTCACCGTCGTCGGTGCCGTCGCCCGCCCCGGCCCCCATGAGCTGACCGCCTTCGCCAGCGTGCTCGACGGACTCTACGCCGCCGGTGGGGTGACGAGGGCCGGCTCGCTGCGCCGCATCCGCCTCGTCCAACCCGGCGGGGTGGCGCGCACCATCGACCTCTACGGCCTGCTGCTCGGCGGCACCGGGGCGGAGGAGCCCTTGCGCGACGGCGACCGCCTCGTGGTGCCGCCGCTGGGCGCCACGGTGGCGGCGGCCGGCCCTCTCAAGCGCCCCGCCGTCTTCGAGTTGGCGCCCGACCACCCCCGCCTGTCGCTGGACGAACTGATCGAGCTGGCCGGTGGGCTGCTGCGCCCCGGCGCGCACCGCGCGCTGCGCCTCGCCATCGGCCGTGACGGCGCCGAGCTGGCGGATGAGGTGAAGGACGCGAGCGCCCCGCTGTTCGGCGACGGCGACCTGTTGCTGTTGTCACCGCGCAACGAGGACCGGCGCGGCGTGGCGCGTCTTGACGGCCATGTGCTGCGTCCCGGCCCGCGCGCCCTGGCGGAGGCGCCGACCCTGCGTTCGCTCGTCAGCCGTACCGACCTGGGGCCGGAACCCTACCTTCCTTTCGCCGCGCTGGCCGGCACCGACGCGCAGACCCGCGCCCGCGTCCTGCGCCCGGTGGACCTCGGCGCGGTCCTCGTCGGGCGTGACGACCGCGCGCTCGCCGACGGTGACGCGCTCTATATACTGGGTGCCCGCGACGTCGAGTTCCTGACGTCGGAAGCGGTGCTGGCCCTGCTGCGCGGCGCCCGCACGCCGCCGCCCGGCTCGTGCCAGGGCCTCGTGGTGCTGGCCCGCGCGCTGTCAGCCGAACCGGAAGGCGCGCTCGCCCGCGGGCCGCAGGCGCAGGCCGCCGCCAGGATGACCGGCGGCACCACGCCCTGCCCGCCGCTGTTCGAGGCGGTCCCGGATCTGCTGACCTTCGCCATCGCCCATTCCGCCCTGCTGCGCTCCGGCGTGCCGCGCCCCGGCTTCTACCCCACCGCCGGCAAGGCTGGCGTGAGCGGGCTGGCCCGTGCCGCAGGCGGCGCCTTCGGCACCCCGGCCGTGGTCGACGGTGCCAGGTCCGGCGGCCGCTCCAGCATCGCCGGGCGCGGCGACATCGTGGAGTCGGTCGAGCCGCGCGTCGAGCTGACCGGCCATGTGCGCCACCCCGGCGTGCGCCCGCTGGAGGGCGGCGGCACGCTGCGCCACGCCCTGGCCGACGGTGAGGCCTTGCGCCCCGGCGTCTACCCCCTGCTGGGCGTCGTCGAGCGGCACGACAAGCGCACGCTCTCCCGCACACTCATCCCCTTCTCGCCGCAGGAGGTCGCGGCGGGCCGCGCCGACCGGCTGCTCGCCGACGGCGACCGCATCCACCTGTTCGAGGCCGCCCGCGTCCGCGCCGCCGTCGCCCCGGCGACCGGCGACCCGCGGGACGCCGTGGCCCCCGCCCACCCCGTGCCACCGGCCAGTCCGGCCGCCGACTCCGAACCCTTCGACCCCGCCATCGCCGCGCTGCTCATCGAGCGGACGGTGCAGGTGCGCGGCGCGGTGCGCCAGCCCGGCGCCTACCCGGTGGCCGACTCGGCCAGCGTGGACGCGCTGCTCGCCGCCGCCGGCGGCCTCGCCAACGCCGCCGACGCCGGCAGCGTCGAGTTGACCACCCCGGCCGGCCGGCACACGCTCGACCTGCGCCGCCCGGGTGCCGGAAAGCGCGCCGTCGCGGCTGGCGACGCGTTGCGCGTGAACCCGGCCTTCGCCACGCTGGAGACGCGCGCCGTCACCATCCTGGGCGAGGTGCGCCGCCCCGGCGCCTACGATGTGTTGCGCGGCGAGACGTTGTCGTCGCTCATTGCACGGGCTGGCGGGCTGACGGAGGAGGCCTACCCGGCCGGCGCCCACTTCACCCGCGAGAGCGAGCGGCGGCGCGAGAAGGAGCGTTACCAGCAGGCGGCGCGGGAGCTGGACAACGGCATTGTCCTGCTGCTCCAGAAGGGCGACCCGATCCGACAGGAGGAGGTGGCGCTGGCCCGCCAGCTCTCCGCCCAACTGCGCGGCATCGACCCGCCCGGCCGCATGGTCGTGGAGGCCGACCCCGCCGTGCTGCGCCAGCGGCCGGAGCTGGACGTGCTGCTGGAATCCGACGACCGCATCCTCATCCCCAAGCGCCCGCTGACCGTCGCCGTGGCCGGCGAGGTGATGGCGCCCGCCGCCCTGCAGTTCCAGCCCGGCAAGACGGCGGCCGACTACCTGCGCGAAGCCGGCGGCCCGACGCGCGGCGCCGACGACGGCCGGGCCTTCCTGGTGCTGCCCGATGGCCGGGCGCAGCCGCTGTCACTGTCGTCCTGGAACCACACGGTGGCCGCCGTGCCGCCGGGCTCCACCATCGTCGTGCCGCGCGACCCCAAGCCGTTCGACACGCTGGAGTTCACCAGAAATCTCGGCGGCATTCTCGGCAGCCTCGCCATCACCGCCGCCTCCATCTCGGTGATCGGGCGATGACGACGCCGCGGCTGTCCATCGTCACCGTCGTGCGGAACGACCTGCCCGGCCTGCTCGCCACCCGCGGCAGCCTGCGCTCCCAATCCTGGCAAGGCTTCGAGTGGATCGTCGTCGACGGCGCCTCCACCGACGGCACCGCCGAATGGCTGGCCGCCCACCCCGACGAGCCGGCGTGGTGGCGCTCGGCGCCCGACGGTGGCGTCTACGACGCCATGAACGTGGCCCTGGAACACGCGTCCGGCCACCACCTGCTGTTCCTCAACGCCGGCGACACGCTGCCCGGTCCGGGCACGCTGGCCGACGTCGCCGCCGCGCTGAAGGCCGCCCCCGATACCGACTTCCTGTACGGTGACGCGCTGGAGCGGTTCGGCGACGGACGCACGGCGCTGAAGCCGGCGCGCTCCCACCGGTTCGCCTTCTACGGGATGTTCACGCATCATCAGGCGATGGTCTACAGCCGCGCTCTGGTGGGCGGCCTGCGCTACCCGACGCGATTCGCCATCGCCGCCGACTACGCCTTCACGATGCAGGCGCTGGCCAGCGCCCGCCGGGTGGTTCGGCTGCCACATCCCCTGTGTGTCTTCGCCGCGGGCGGCCTTTCACAACGCCGGGCTGCGTTGGGCCGGCGCGAACAATCCCTTATCCGGCGCGAACTGATAGGACTCGGGCCGCTGCCCTGCGCCGTCATCGCCGCCGTCCAGGCAGTGTTTGCAATGCTTCGGCGATATCTACCGTCGCTCTATGAGAAAGGGCGTTTCCGCGCGCGGAAAGACTGTTTCTTTTATCCGCCCACACCCGAGGTCCGATCGATAAGGGGTTGATACTCACATTAGGTTGTATAAATTTTATGACGAAGCCGAGTTTCAGCCCTGCCCCTGGCAAGGCCAACCGCACAGAGCCGAGGGCCGCCATGACCGCAACCAAGACCACGCTCGCCACCGCCCACACGCTCTCCAAGCGGGGCGAGGGACCCAACCCGATCGATATCCATGTCGGAGCGCGGCTGCGGTTGCGGCGCACGCTGCTGGGCCTCAGCCAGGAGAAGCTTGGCGAGGCCGTCGGCATCACCTTCCAGCAGCTGCAGAAGTACGAACGCGGCTCGAACCGCATCAGCGCCAGCCGCCTCTTCAACCTGTCCCAGGTCCTGGGCGTGCCGGTCAGCTTCTTCTTCGACGACATGCCGGCCGCCGACGCCGTGCCGAGCGCCGCGCCCACCCCCATGACCGAAACCGACGAGTTCGAGTCCATGGCCCGGCGCGAGACGCTGGAACTGGTGCGCGCCTACTACCGCATCGCCGACCCGTCGGTGCGCAAGCGCACCTTCGACCTCGTCAAGGCGCTGGGCGGCGAGCGGGACCACATGGCCGCCGCGGCCGACTGACCCGCTGCGCCCGGATCTTCACGTCGATCTGCCAGTGATAGAACGCGCGCGCCAGCGCGTGGTGGAACCCGGCGGCACCATCGAGAAAGCCCAGGCGCAGCACGTAGCCATGCAGGAACACCGCCGTGGGACGCAGCGGCAGAACGGCAAGCAGGCGCTTCAGCCATCGCCGGCCGCCGCGCTCGCGTGCGATCAGCGCGTCCATGCGCCCGTCGACGCGCAGCGCCGCTTCCCAATCGGAATAGCGGTTGTGCCGGTCGAACCATGCCGCCAGCGGCTTGTCGTCGGCGTGCCGCAGCGGAGCACGCAGCCGGCCCACCGTGCCGTCGATCTCCGGCTGATAGTGGCCCTCCACCTCCCACATGCGCGCGACGTCCAGGTCCGGCACGATCGGAAAGCGCGCCCGGCGGCGGTCGAACAGCACCAGCTTGCGGTTGCACGCGCCGAAACGCAGCTCCCGGCCCAGGAATACCGGCCGGCCGTCCACATAGTAGCCGGCGTGCCGCCGCCCCTCGGCCATCAGCGCGGCGATCTCCGCCACCAGAGCGTCGCTCAGCCGCTCGTCGGCGTCGACGAACAGCACCCAGTCCCCGGTGAACGGCAGGTGGTCGAGGCACCACTGCTTCTTCTTCGGATAGCCGCCGTCCCAGCGGAACGGCACCACCGTGGCGCCGTGCGCGGCGGCGATCTCCGCCGTGCCGTCGGTGCTGCCGGAGTCCACGACGAACACCTGCGCGAAGGCCCCCAGCGGCGCCAGGCAGGCCGGCAGGTTCACCGCCTCGTCGCGGGTCATGACGATCACCGAAACCGGGATCACCACCGCCCCCGGTCGCGCAGCCAGACACGCAGGTTGACCAGCAGCATGCCCAATGCGGTGCCAGCGATCAGCCCCAGCGGCAGGATGACCTTCGGTTCCGGCCAATCCGGCAGGCGCGCGGCTGCCGGCGGCTCGATGGGATCGGCGGCGAAGGGCAGATCGACTTCGATCAGCATGGCCACGCGCTCCTGCTCCGCCAGAAGCTCGGTCAGCGTGCGCCGGTGCTCGGCCATGCTGACCCGGGCGAGCTGGGCGCGGACGTAGGCGATCTGCGCCGCACTCCGCCGCGCCGCTTCGGCGCGCAGGTGCGCGTCCGTGGCCGCCGCCAGCCGCCCCAGCAGGTCCAGTGCGAAGGCGCGCTCGGCATGGCGGACCGCGATGCGCCGCATCGGCCCGGTGCCGACGGTCGCCACCGACACATGGTCGCGCAACCGCCGCGCGGCCTCGACGGCGTCTGGCTCCACCCAATCCTCGCGCCCGGCCAGCGCCAGCAGCTGGCGCTTCGCCCCCGCCGCCAGCCCCGGCGGCGGCCGCCACTCCCCGGCCGCCGCGTCCCAGCGTTCCGGGAACAGGCGGCGCAGCAGGTCCGGGTCACCGATCAGCCGCGCCGCGACCGGTGCCGAGCCCAGCAACTCCAGGAAGCGCGCGAAGTCCGACAACGTCTCGTCGCCGGCACCGTGCTCGGCCATGCCCGCAGCCACTTCCGGTCCGGCGGTGGGCACCCGCGGGCCCATGCCGGCAAAGCCGGTGCGGGCGGTCGGGCCCACCACCATGCTTGCCGTGAACTCCGCCGGCACCACCCGCAGGCCGAGGACGGCGACGACCAGCCCCGTCAGCGCGCACGCGGCGATCACCCGCCATCCGGCCAGCAGCACCTCGGCCGGCCCCCGTACGGCCAAACGGTCGAGCGGCAACGGTGTCTGCCCGCCGTCAGCCATGCGACCGCCCCGGCACCGGGGCGGCGTACACGGTGTGTGGCGCCGGTCGCCGCAACGCCGCCGCCGCGGCCAGGAAGCGTTCCCCCGCCACGTCGGCGCTCCACAGCGCCGAGGCGGCAAGCGCACGCGCGCCCTCGGCCGCGCAGCGCTGCGGATCGGCGGCGTAACCGCGAATGGCCGCGGCCAGCCCGGCCCCGTCGCGCGGGTCAAGCACCGCGCCGCAGCCGTGCTCCGTCAGGCACCGCGCCGCCTCGCTCCCGCCGGGGCCGAGGAACAGGCAGGGTCGCCCGGCCGCCAGGGTTCCCGCGACCTTGCAGGGAACCAGCATCCCTTCGGCCTCCACGGCCATGCTGGCAAGGTGCAGGTCGGCCGCGGCCAGCGTCTCGTTCAGCCGCCCGGCCGGCTGGAACGGCAGCAGCCGCACGTTGGCGAGCCCGCGCTCCCGCACCGTGCGCGCCACCGCCTGCCGGCCGCGCCCCTCGCCGACCAGAAGGAAGTCCACCTCAGGCAGGCTCGCGGCGGCCTCCAGAACGCCATCCATCGGGTGCGCCAGCCCCATGTTGCCGGCGTAGGCGACGGTGAATCGCTCCCCCAAGCCAAGTTCCCGGCGCAGCGGGTTGCCGTCGCGGGGCGCGGGGCGGATGCCAGGGTCGGCCCAGTTCGGCACGACCGACAGCCGTTCCCGCGCCACGCCCATTCCCGCCAGCCGCTCGGCCATGCAGCGGCCGATCGCCACCACGCGGCCGTGCCGCCGCAGCGCCCAGCCCACCGCCGCCTCCAGCCAACCGGCCAACGGTGCGGGCAGCCGCAGGCCCAGCACCGGCAGCAGCGCCGGATACAGATCATGGCACCAGTGCAGCGCCGCCCCGTGCCGTGCCGCCAGCAGCGGTCCCACAAGCGCCAGAAAAGGCGGGTCGGTCATGGTCACCACCACATCGTGGCGCGGCAGCGTCAGCCCGCGCACCACCAGCCGCGCCAGCGCCGCCAGATAGCCGCGCGCCCACGGGCGGTCCCCGCCGGTTCCGGTGCGCACCACGCGCACGCCGCGCCAGTCGATCGCCTCCCCGGCGCCGTCGGCCAGCACCGTCACCCGCCAGCCGGCCGCCGCCGCATGCTCGGCAAGGTCGGCCAGCACGCGGCCGGTGGCGCCGTGGCTCGGCGGGAACACGCGGTTGATGAACAGGATGGATGGCTGCTCCGGCACGGCCCCTCCGCGTGATGAGTTGCACTCAATAGTATGCAGCACCCCCATCACGAGAGCAACAGCCGCCCTCTACCCTGTATCCGAGGGTTTCCCCTCCCCCATGTCCGCCGCCAACACCAGCAGCGTCAGCAGAAGGCCGCAGTCCAGGTATTTGAAACTGGTGTGCAGGCCCAGAGCCATTGCCAGCGGTGGCAGCACCGCCCAGGCCAGCAGCGGGTTCCCGCGCAGAAGGGCCAGCGCCGCCGGCACCAACCCCATCAGGTAGGCCAGCAACGCCGCGAAGCCCAGCAATCCCGCCTTCATCAGCGCGTAGCTGAGCAGGGTGTGCGTGTATGACACGCGCCAGCCGCCCACCGCCGGGTTGGCGATCAGCGCGCCCCAACCGTCCCCGATCAGCAGCGACAGGGGCGAGCCGCCGACCTGCTCCAGCACCGCCATCGCCTCCTCGACCCGTGCGTTGGCACCGGTCAGCCGGCTCTTCTCCGCCACCAGATGCACGGCGCCCGACAGCGAGCCATCCGGCAGTGGCAGCAGCAGCACCGCCGCCATGCCCGCGCACCCCAGCACCAGCCACGGCCGCCGGCGCAGCCACCATGCGCCCATCGCGGCGAAGGCCAGCACCGCCAACCCCAGCGCCATGCGGTGCACCGCACCGGCCAGGGCCCCCAGGCACAACGCCGCCGGCACTAGGAGCAGCATGGCCAAGCCCCACCGCCACACCCCGCCCCGCGCCGCCAGCCCCAGCGCCGCCGCCGGCAGGGCGATGCCGGCGAACAGCACGGACGGCGCGTTCAGGAAATATCGTGCCCCGTCCGTCATGGCCCGCGTCCCCACGGCCCCAAATCCCCAATCGACCTGCCGCCACCAGCGCAGCGCGAACAGCACACCCGCCAGCGCCAGCGCGGCGGCCAGCGCCGTCACCGCGCGCGGCCCGGCCCGCCGCAGCACTGGCACCAGCAAGACCGGCAGGAACAGGTAGAACAGCGGCACCACGTCGCGCAGCACGTCCGCGGGCGCGGCCCCCAGCGCCAGCCCGCGCGCCAGCGGTGGCCATAGCAGCGCCGCCAGCGCCAGCGCCGCCACCGTTTCCCAGGGCCGTGTGTCCGGCCGGTGCAGGACCTGCCCCGACACCACCGCCCACGGACGGGCGACGCCGGCCGTCGCGGCCAGCAGGGCGGCGATCGTCACCTCCACGACGCGCACCTCCGGCGGCGCCGGCCAGCTCAGGAAGCCGTACAAGACCACCGCCGCCGCCAGCGCATGCACACGCAGCACCGCCACCCCCGCGAGAAATTCCCCCGGAAACCCTAGCAAGTGCCGGTGGCCGTTGGAACCCGTCCGGGGTTAATCTCGCGCGCGAAGGAGGCCCGCATGCCGCGAACCGTCGAACAGATAGCCCTGCCCGTCGCCCGCCTGGGCACCCGGCGGGCGCTGGGGGTGCACCGCTTTGGCACGCCCGGTGCCCGGCCGAAGGCCTACATCCAGGCGGCGCTGCACGCCGACGAAACGCCGGGCATGCTGGTTGCCCACCATCTCCTGCGCCGGCTCGACCACGCGCCGGTGGTGGGTGAGGTGATCGTCGTGCCGGTCGCCAACCCCATTGGCTTGGCGCAGGTCGTGGCCGGAACGCACGTCGGTCGCTACGGCCTCGACGGCAACGGCAACTTCAACCGCGGATTCCCCAACCTCGTGCCGTACGCGGAGACGCTTCTGCGCGACCGGCTCGGCGCCGACGCCGCCGCCAACGTGCCGCTCGTCCGCAAGGCCCTGCGCGCCGCCCATGCGGAGCATCGCCCGACGGGCGAAGTGGGCGCGTTGCGCCACGCCCTGCTCGGCTTGGCGCTCGATGCCGACCTCGTCCTTGACCTGCACTGCGACAACGAATCGGTAATGCATCTTTACACCGGCGACGCGCTGTGGCCGGAAGCCGCCGGCCTTGCCGCCGAACTGGGGTGCCGCGCCGCGCTGCTGGCCCGCGAATCGGGAGGGCACCCGTTCGACGAGGCGTGCTCCGCCCCCTGGTGGCTGCTGGCCGAACGCCTGGGCGACGCCACGCCGATCCCGCCAGCCTGTCTTGCCGCCACCGTCGAACTGCGCGGCAAGGCCGATGTCGACGATGCCCAGGCCGCCGCCGACGCCGAGGCGCTGCTGCGCGTCCTGATCCGGCGTGGCGTCGTGGCCGGCGATGCCGGGCCGCTGCCAGCCCTGCAATGCGAGGCCACGCCGCTGGCCGGGCTCGACCGGCTCACGGCACCGGTCTCCGGCGTGCTCGTCTTCCACTGCCAGGTGGGCGACCACGTGCGGACGGGCAGGGTCGTCGCCGACATCGTGGACCCCACCGCCACCACCCCCGCCGCCGCGCGCACCCCGGTCACGGCGGCCACGGACGGGCTGCTGATGGCCCGCTCAAACCAGCGCTTCGTCGGATTGGGCGACCTCGTCGCGTCGATCGCCGGTGTCACGCCCCTGCCGGAGCGCGGCCACGGCCTGCTGTTCGACTAGGGCGGGCGTCAGGCGTCGCGCAGTTCGGCGCGTTCCAGGCGGTAGAACAGGCCCTCGTCGGGCTTGATCCGCAGCGTGCCGGCCACCACCACGGGTTCGCGGGTCGCGCGCACCGGGCTGCGGACATGCACGTGCAGCATGGTGGCCGGGACAGGGTTTTCGCACGCGGCGCAGCCCACCGGGTTGGCCGCCAGGATGAAGCGGCTGTGCTCGATCCCCCCGGACAGCGGGATCATGAAGCCGCACAGCGCCACAGCCTTCCCGTCCAGTCCCTTCACCCTGGCCGGGAACTCGGGCCCGGAGACGGGGCCATTCAGGCGCACCAGGGCGAGATCGCGCCACAGCGCGGTGGAGTCGCCCATGGGCAGATGAAATCGAGAAAGCGGGTGCGTCGGCTCCGCCGATCCGGACGACCACACGGTCCATCCGGCAACCGGCGCCAACGCCAGCGGCAACAGCACCTGTCGGCGCGTCCTCATGGCGTTCCTCCCCTCAAGGTCGAGCGTCATGCCGTCCGGCGACGGTTCTTGATTTGCGCGAATTGTTCCCAATCGCCAAGCCCGCGTCAACCTCGCAATAAATATCCCCCGCACGGCGAGATCCTCCCCGTCCGGACGGGGAGATCCGGCCCCCGCAACGAAAAGCACGAACACGGCCATGGGCGACGGCGTGGCGAGCGTCCATATTCATGCCCTCGCCAGCCATCAGGGATTCGAACACCGCATGCACCGCGCGTTTTCGCAGAAGCCGGCCCACCTCCGCCTGTCCGAGGACCAGACGACGGAACTCGCGGACATGTTCCGCCTGATGAGCGACCCCAGCCGGCTGCGCATCATCCTCGCCTGCCTGGAAACGCCCACTTCGGTGGGCGACATGGCGTCGGCGCTCGGACTGTCGCCGTCGCTGGTCAGCCATCACCTGCGCCTGCTGCGCGCCGGGCGCCTGATCCAGGCTGAACGGCGCGGCAACCGCGTCTTCTACCTGATCACCGACGAGCACATCCGCCGCGTGCTGTCCGACATGGTCGACCACGTAGCCGAAAGTGAAGACGTCGACGGTGAGGACGGCGACGGTGAAGTGGCCCAACCGTAGGCAGGTGCTTCATAAATCCGCAAAGTGGTTTGACGCCTAAGGGAAGTCGGCGCATATTTGCTGCGTTGCGGCATACGCGCGTGCGCTGAATCCCTGATCGGACCCATGGATACCTTTCGCTTTCAGCCGGGTGAAACGCCGGTTCTGCTCAGCATCCCGCACGTCGGCACGGCGATCCCGCCCGACATCGCGGGAACCATGACCGACGCCGCGCTCGCGGTGCCGGACACCGACTGGCACGTCGACCGCCTCTACCATTTCGCCCCGGCGCTGGGCATTGGCTTCATGAAGGCGACGCTGTCGCGCTACGTGGTCGACCTCAACCGCGACCCGGCGGGAACCGCGCTGTATCAGGGTGCCGACAACACCGAGCTGTGCCCGCTCACCACCTTCGACCGCGAGCCCGTCTACAAGCCCGGCCAGGAGCCGGACGCCGCCGAAGTGCAGCGCCGCGTGGACCTGTACTGGCGCCCCTACCACGAGCAACTCCGCACCGAACTGGAGGCGCTGCGCGACCGTTTCGGCGTCGCCGTGCTGTTCGAGGCGCACTCGATCCGTTCCGAGGTGCCGCGCTTCTTCCCAGGCCGCCTCACCGATTTCAACGTCGGCACCGCCGATGGTGCGAGCGCCGCGCCAACCCTGCCGTCGCGCCTGATGAACGTGCTGAGCGTCACCGACAAGTTCACGTCCGTGCTGAACGGGCGCTTCAAGGGCGGCTACATCACCCGTGCGTACGGCCGCCCGGCCGACGGCATCCATGCCGTGCAGCTCGAACTCACGCAGAGCACCTACATGGACGAGGCGCCGCCCTTCCGCTTCCGCGACGACCTCGCGATGCAGGTGCGGCCGACCATCGAACGGCTGATGAGCCTGATCGTCGAATGGGCCTGGGAAAACGCCAAGACGCGCCGCCGCGCGGCCTATTTGTAAGGCCGCGCCTTCCCCGTCAATATTCCCGGTCCGGGCGGTCCGCGTGGTCGCCCAGGCTCATGATTCCCACTCCCATGGCGACGCTGCCGAAGGTGATGCAGACCGAGCCGAAGAAGAGATAGAGCCCAACCACCACGCTGTCGGAGCCGAGCAGCAGCGTACCCATCCCGCCGACGTCGAACCACAGCATCGCCGTGCAGAACACGATGCCGGCGATGACGCCGGCGGCAAGGTGCTTGCCCAGGAACAGCAGGGCCGGGCGGTGGTAGGGCTGTGGCTTGTGCGTCATGCCCAGCACATGGAGCGCGGGTACGGCACCGTCAACCGTTCAGGCCCGACGCGCGACCGTTTGTCGCCGGTAGACCCACACCGATGCCGGCGGCAGGTTGCGGGCGATCCAGCGGTAACGCCGCGCCACGAGCCCCAGACGGCGCAGCAACACGGGGTTAAGCGGCGAGAACGGGCCGTAGGTCAGCTGCACGAACACGCCGTCCGGCCCCATGGCCTGGAAGGCTCCGGCGGCGATGCGGAACTGGGTCGCCACCGACAGCGCCATCAGCGGCAGGCCCGACACCACGGCGTCGCAGCCGTGCCAGCCCTGCTGCGCGGCGAGGCGCCGAAGCTGGCGGGCGTCGCCCTGCACCACCTTCACGCCCGGATAGCGGCCGTGCAGGTGCTTGGCGAAGATCTCGTCGAGTTCGACCAGCAGCAGGTCCTCGCGCCCCACGCCGGCGGCGAGCAGCGCCGTGGTGATCGGCCCGGTGCCCGGCCCCAGTTCGATGACGCGGCGGCCGCGCGCGGCGCCCGCGGCTTCGGCCATGGTCCGGCACAGCAGCGCCCCGCTCGGCGTGACCGACGCCACCTTGAGCGGCGCCTGGACCCAGCGCTCCACGAAGAGCTTGCGTTCCGCAAATGCCATTCCCGATCTCCCGACGCGCCATCTGGCCGGTCTTCCGGCTTGGCCCCTGTTGTGCCCGCCCCGGAGGATTTGCGCAACCGCTAGCAACGCCGGCCACGTCTGTAAAATCAGCCGAACCAGACGCCTCGCACGTACGGGGCGAGTTGCGTGTCCTGCATGATGATGTGGTGGACCAGCCAATCGGCGGTGAACGTGTAGATTTTTTCCCCGTTGGCGTGGGTCGGATCGCGCGCGAATGTCTCGGACAGCGCGCTGATGGCGCGCACGGCCTCGCGGTGCTGGCGCTTGTGGTCCTCCAGCTTGGGATAGTGAACCACTTCCATGATCTTCTCCTCACGCGCGAAATGCTCCTTGGTGTACTCCAGGAGCTTCATCAGCGTCTTCGCCACGCGCGTCGGCAGGTAGACCCGCGCCGTAAGGCACTCGTCGAGCTGGTTCAGATACTCGATCAGGTGTTTATGGTCTTCGTCGATGGACGGCTGCCCGATGCTGAGCTGCCGCCTCCACGCTATCGCACCCATGGACCCTCCGGCTTTTCCGCCCCAGGCATGGCATCCGGCGCAAGCGCGCGCAGGGGGCCGGCTTGCCGGACGGGCCGGCGCGCATCTCGGCCATGCTCGATCAAAACCAGCGACGCGATCTCCGAACTTCGTCGGCAACGCCCCCAACGACCGTTCGCCGTTCCAGCATTTTCCATGGTCGCCGAAGACACTCGCCGCATTGCGCGCCATCCAGGTTCAACCCGGTTGCCGTCTTTCTTTCACGGACACCAGCAGGCACAATTATGCGATCTTCGATCGAAAACAAGAATACTGGCACTGGCCGGAAGGCAATTTGACGCACCCGCGGCCGACGTGCACAACAAAAAGCGGTGAAAGCGAAACGGGCGGCGCCGTCACCGGCCGCCGCCCGCCGAACAGGGTCGCTCCGGCTGGTCGTCAGCCGACGATCGAATAACCGCAATCCACGTAGGTCGTCGCCCCGGTGATGCCCTTGGCGCCGTCGGTGGCGAGGAAGGCGGTGGTGTAGCCGACCTCGTCGATGGTGACGAGGCGCTGTTCCGGCGCGCGGTCGGCGGCCTTGGCCATCAGCTCGTCGAAGTGCGCGATGCCCGACGCGGCGCGGGTCTTGATCGGGCCCGGCGAGATGGCGTGCACGCGGATGCCCTTCGGCCCCAGCTCGGCCGCCAGATAACGCACGCTGGCCTCCAGCGCCGCCTTCACCGGCCCCATGACGCCGTAGTTCTCGATCACCCGCTGCGAGCCGAAGTAGGACATGGTGAACAGCGAACCGCCATCGGTCATCAGCGGCTCGGCATAGCGGGCCATGCGCAGGAAGGAGTGGCAGGACACGTCCATCGCCATCGAAAAGCCCTCGCGCGAGCAGTCCACCACGCGACCGTGCAGGTCCTCGCGCGGGGCGAAGGCGATGGAGTGCAGCGCGAAGTCAAGCTTGCCCCACTTCTGTGCGATCTTCTCGAACATGGCCTTCAGTTGTCCCTCGCCGGTAACGTCGACCGGCTCGAAGATCTCCGCTTCCACCTCGCGGGCCAACGGCTCGACGTAGGTTTTCGACTTCTCATTCAGGTAGCTGATGGCAAGATCAGCGCCGAGCGCGCGGAACGCCTTGGCGCAGCCCCAGGCGATGGACTGGTCGTTGGCGATGCCTAGAATGAGGCCCTTCTTGCCCGCAAGGCTGGCGGCGGCCGGGATCATCGTGGACATGGATGCCTTCCGTGTTCGGGATTGGACGGTGCGGAGCGACCGGCAGCGCCGCATCGGGTCCTGCGGACGCGACACGGCTTTCCGGCCTTTTGTTTGCTGCGGCGCAGCATAATGCGGTCGGGCGTTTTGTGCAACTTTTGACAAGTGTCATTAAACAGTCATTATTGCGATAGTGGCTGCGCTGTTCTTGCTGATCAACACGGGTTCACGGCGGGTGTTGCACTGCAAAGCAAAGGCCCCCTCCCCCGGCGGGGGAAGGGGGCCTTTGGTCGGCCCGCGGCAGCGCCGGTCAGACGGCGCCCGGCGTAAACGACGGAGGGTCGCTGGCCGGGAAGGATTCCTCGGAAGCCTCGTCGACCTTGTCCTCGGCATCGCCTTCGTAGATGTCGCCGGGGTTGCGGGCGAACCGGTTCCGGCCCTCGCTCACGTCCTGATTGGGAATCGCGGCATAGTCGCGCCGCCCCCAATCTTCCATCAATCCGTACATCGGGCAATAGCCGGTGAGACCGCGCGCCACCAGGGCGCCGCCCGCCAGCGCCATCACCGCCCCGGCGGCGTTCGGCCGGCGCACGCCCATCACGGCGAGCACGCCGCCGCCGATGAGCGACAGCAGCCGCTCGGTGTGGCCAACGTTGATCATGCGGTCCGGATCATCGGTGTGGCTGCTCTGCGCCATGGCTCGCCTCCTCGAATGCCTTCTTCGTCGTCTACTGGGACGTCCCCTGGGACGTCCGGGCGCCATCGTCGGCGGGTGCGGACTGGCTGCTGCCGCTGGCCGGATCGGGTTGCGTCTGCCCGGCGCGCGCCTGCGCCAGATCCTGGTTCAGCCGCTGCACCTCCTGCGACAGGCGCTGCACCTCCTGCTGCAGGCGCGCGGTATCGGCGTTCTGCATCGCCTGCCCTTGCGTCTCGGCGGCATAGGCGGCGGCCCCCTGCACCCAGTAGGGAGGCACGCCGTAGTAGGTGTGGACGGCCACCGCCCATTGCCGGTCGGACATGTTCGGGCGGTTGTCGCGGCTGAACTGCGGCGCTGCGGTCAGCCGGTCGCGCGTGGCATTCAGCACCAGCCCCTGCCCGTCCGGGGCGGGCTGGAATGCCGCCCACGGCACCGGCACGTGCCGCTCGCCCATGCCGAGGAAGCCGCCCATTTCGACGACGGCGTAAGCGATGCGCCCGGTGTTGGGATCCACGATCACCTCGTCGATCTCGCCCACCTTCTCGCCTTGGGCGCTTTGCAGGGCGATCTTGTCCAGGTCGTCGACCGGCAGCACCTGCGGACGTTCGATGTTGCGGATCAGCGCCTGCGCATCACGCACCACGGCCAGACAGCCTTCGGAGTTGCCGGCCTGCTGCAGCCGCTCGGCGGCTTGGCGCATGCCACGCAGGGCGCCGCGCTCGGATTCGGTCAGCGCCGGTCCAGGCACGCCGCCGGCCTCCAGCGCCGCCGTCCGCTGATCGAGTGTGCGCAGCGGCTCCGCGCAGGGCTGCTGGGCCAGGGCCGACGCTGACAGCGCCAGCACGGCCGCAAACGACAGAAGAGCAAACGACAGAAGAAATGTCCTCGACCGCATCGGCCTTGCCCTCCGGCTCTCATGGTCCGTGCGTCATGAACAGCACGGCCAAGCCGGCGGTTCCCAGCCGCCGGGGCACCCAGGCGAAAGGCTCAGTCCGTGATGGCCCGGAACGGCGTCGGGTGCCCGAAGAAGCGGCTGGCGAGTTCGCTCACCCGCCGTGCGTCGCCGGAGGTGAAGAAGACGGGGGCGACCGGCTCCGGTTCCGGCGGCTGCGCGTATTCGGGATGGCGCTCCAGGTAATGCTCCAGCGAGCGCGCGGTCAGCGCCGGTTGCGAAAGCACCTCCACCCCGTCCGGCAGCGCCTGCGCGAACAGGTGCGCGACCAGCGGGTAATGCGTGCACCCCAGCACCACGGAATCGAGCCGCTGCCCGCCGAGTTGCCGAAGCAGCGCCTCCACATAGGCGCGCACCGCCGGGCGGATGGTGTCGTCGGGCGCCCCCTCCTCGATCAGCGGGACGAGGTCCGGGCAGGCCTGCTGGACGACGGTGACGTCCGGCGCCCGTTTGCCGATCTCGCGCGGGAAGGAGCCGGACTGCACGGTCGGCACGGTGGCGAATACGCCCACGGTGCGCGGCTCTGGCAGGCGGTCGGCGGGCGGGGCCTCCACCATCCAGGGCACGCGGGTGATCGCCTCGACCACCGGCACCAGCACACCCAGCACGTTGCGGCCGGGATAGGCCTCCTTCAGCCACGTCTGCTGCAACCGCCGCAACGCCACGGCGGCGGCCGTGTTGCAGGCCAGCACGACCAGCCCGCAGCCCCGCGCGAACAGCCGCTCCACCCCGCGTACGGTCAGCGCGTAGATTTCCTCGTCGCTGCGCCGGCCGTAGGGGGCGGCGGCATGGTCGCCAAGATACGCGAACCGCCGGCCGGGGGCCGCATCCACGAGGGTCCGCAACACCGTCAGCCCACCATGCCCGGAATCGAAGACGCCGATCACCGAAGAAGTCCTCTGGAACAGGATACCCGCCCGACCTTCGCCGAAAGCCGGCCGGCGCGGGTGTGAGAAGATGCGAAACGTGGGCTAAGCCAAGCGCGCCTCGCCGTCAACCCATCCCGTCCCAGGCGAATCCGTGCCGCCGCTCAGGCGCTCTTCGTCTCGAACTCCGCCGGCATGGTGATCTCGATCATCTCCAGGTCGTCGGAGTGCGCGAGTTCCACGTGCCTGATCCCCGGCGGCTGGTGCACGCAGGACCCGGCGCGCAGCATCACCTCCCCCTGCCCCTCGTAGGCGAACTTCACCCAGCCCTTCAGCACGTAGACCAGTTGGAACTCCAGCGCGTGCGTGTGCCAGCCGCCGGGCGCCGACTCGCCGGGACGGGCGCGGATGACGTGCGCGGCGACCTTGCCGCCCGTCGCCGCGCGGATGCCCAGATCGCGGTATTCGAAAAAGGGGCGCAGCCCGTCGTGCCGGAACGGCGAATCGTCGGCGTGGCTGACCGAGAACGTCATCTCGCCCATAAAAGGTCCTCCCTGGTCCGTTCTTGCTTGAGCGGACCAGGGTAGCACCGGACGGATCGTCAGGCGACTGCGCGTTCCGCCGCCAGTTCCACGGCCAGTTCCGCCGCCGCCTGCCGGCCGCGGTCGAAGGCCACCAGGTTGGCGGGCAGCAGCTTCGGCTTGCGAGCAAAGCGCGCCTCGACGCGCTGGCGCAGCCGGTCGGCGCCCAGCGGCAGCAGGTCGGACACCGCCCCCAGCATGACCGTGTTGGTCAGCCGCACGTCCGCCACTTCCCGCGCGATGCCGGACGCGTCCAGCGACAGCACGCGGATCGGCAGGGCGCGCATCGACGCCAGCGGGTCGTCCGGATAGCGGAACAGGCCCGAGGAGACCACCGGCGGGATGGCGCGCAGCGTGTTGACCACCGCCATGGCGCCGGGCCGCAGGTGCGAGGCCCAGCGCAGCGCCTCCGCCGGTTCGAAGGCCAGCAGCAGGTCGGCCTCGCCCGGCGCGATGGCCGGGGCCAGCACCTTCGGCCCGAAGCGCAGGTGCGAGGTGACGGAGCCGCCGCGCTGCGCCATGCCCGCCACTTCCGTCTTCTTGACGTCGAAGCCCAACTCCAGCGCGGCTTCGGCCAGCACCTCGGTGGCGGTCAGCACGCCCTGCCCACCGATGCCCACCACGAGGACGTTGGTGACCGTGTCGCTCATTGCAGCATCTCCGAAAGCTTGGCCGGCACGATGGCCTTGGGCGCGCAGGACGCCAGGCACAGGCCGCAGCCGGTGCAGGCGGTGCTGTCGATGGTGACCCAGGCGAGGTCGCGGTGGCGGCCGTTCGCCAGTTCCTTGCGCTCGCGCCGGGTGGTGAGGATGGCCGGGCAGCCGGTCTTCAGGCAGGCCGCGCAGCCGTTGCACACGTCGTCCAGCACCTTCAGCGCCGGCTTCAGCGTCTGCCAGTCGGTCAGCACGCACGGGCGGTCGGTGATGATGACGGACGGCTCCGGCTGCTCGATCTCCTCGGTGATGGCCTTGAACAGCGTCGGCAGTTCGTGCGGATCGACGACGCGGATGCGCTCCGGCCGCACGCCCAACGCCTCGACCAGCTTGCGGAAATCGACACGCGGGGCCTCGTCGCCCTTGATGTCGCGGCCGGTGCCGGGGTGGTCCTGTCCGCCGGTCATGCCGACGGCGCGGTTGTCCAGCAGCAGGACGGTGATGTTCGCCTTGGAATAGACGATGTCCAGCAGGCCCTGCATGCCCATGTGCAGGAAGGTGGAGTCGCCGATGGTGGCGAGGATCGCCTTGCCCTCGTGCGCCGCCGCCTTGGCCTTCGCCATGCCCAGCGCCGTACCCATGGACGCCCCCATGGAGATGCAGGTGTCCAGCGCGCCCCACGGCTGCATGGCGCCCAGCGTGTAGCAGCCGATGTCGCCGGCCACGATGATGTCGTTGCGCAGGCGCGACAGCACGGTGAACGGCGCCAGATGCGGGCAGCCCACGCACATGGTGGGCGGGCGCGGGAACACCTCGACCGCCGCGGTGCCCTTTGCCTCCGGCTCCGCCTCGCCCAGCAGGGCGCGCACGGCGCGCGTGACGATGGGGGCCGACAACTCGCCCATCACCGGCAGGATGTCCTTGCCGTGCGCCTTGATGCCGGCCGCCGCCAGTTCGCGCTCGACCAGCGGCTCGGTCTCCTCGACGACCACGAGCCGATCGACCGTCTTGGCGAAGGCGCGGATGCGCTCGATCGGCAGTGGGTAGGACAGGCCCAGGCGGAACAGCGGCGCGTCCGGGAACGCCTCGCGCGTCGCCAGCGCCGCCGTACCCGAGGAGATGAAGCCCACGCGCTTGTCCGACCCCGCCCACACCTCGGTGAAGGGGGCCGTCTCGGTGAAGGCGGTCAGCGCCTTGTCGCGCTCGAAGAAGGCCGGCAGGCGCCGCTTGGCGGTGGAAGGCACCAGCACCCAGCGGTTGGCGTCCGGCACGAAGCCGGTGGCCGGATGCTCCTCCCGCTCGCCCACCTCGCACACCGCCTTGACGTGGCAGATGCGCGTGGTCAGGCGCAGCAGCACCGGCACCTCGAACCGTTCGGAGATGGCGAACGCCTCGCGCGCCATGGCGTAGGCGTCCTGGCTGTCCACCGGCTCCAGCACGGGGATGTGCGCGAAGCGGCCCCAGTAGCGCGAATCCTGCTCGTTCTGCGACGACGACAGGCCAACGTCGTCGGCCACGGCGATGACCAGCCCGCCCTTCACGCCCGCCAGCGTCTGCGACATCAGCGCATCCGACGCCACGTTCAGGCCGACGTGCTTCATGGCGGCGAAGGCCCGCGCCCCCGACAGCGAGGCGCCAATGGCGACTTCCAGCGCCACCTTCTCGTTCACCGCCCAGTGGGCGTCGATGCCGTCATAGGTGGCGAGGCTCTCCAGGATCTCCGTGGACGGCGTGCCCGGATAGGCGGAGGCGACGAGGCATCCGGCTTCCCAAACGGCGCGCGCGATCGCCTCGTTGCCGGACAGCAGCAGCCGGCGAGGCGCCGGCACCGCGACAGTAGCGTTCAAAGGGCCCTCTCCTTCGGCAACACAATGTCCCCATTTCGGATGGGGAGTTGACTTTGTTACCGAACGAACGAAAGCCCCGTCAAGCAAGGCGATACAACTGGGCGCCTTTGTCGCGGGCGAACTGTATCGCGTTGCACCATGATCAGGCTCGGCCAATGGCCTCGACGCCGATCGCCTTGATGAAGGTCGCCGGATCGACGTTGCCGCCGCTCAGCACCACGGCCAGCGTGCGGCCCTGCGTCGGCAGCTTTCCCGCCAGAACGGCGGCCAGCGCCACCGCCCCGCCCGGCTCGATCACCAGCTTCAACACGGAGAAGGCGTAGGCCATCGCCGCGCTCACCTCCGCATCGGTCACCGACAGGCCGCCGGCCAGCAGGCGGCGGTTGACCGTGAAGGTCAACTCCCCCGGCGACGGCGTCAGCAGCGCGTCGCAAAACGATACCGCCCCCGCCTCGTTGCGCTGCCGCGCGCCCGCCGCCAGTGATCGGGCCGTGTCGTCGAACCCCGCGGGCTCGACGCTGTACAGCTCCGCCCGCGGCGCGTGGTGCTTGACGGCCGTGGCGAGCCCGGCCATCAGCCCGCCGCCGCTGCAGGGCGCCAGCACGGCGTCCGGCCGCGCCTCCAGCGCCTCGGCCTGCCGGGCCAGTTCCAACCCGACGGTGCCCTGCCCGGCCATGATGTGCGGGTCGTCGAAGGGCGGCACGGTCACGGCGCTACGCTCGCGCGCGATGCCCAGGGCGATGTCCTCGCGGCTCTCCGTCCAGCGGTCGTACAGCCGGATCTCCGCGCCGTAGCCGCGCGTGTTCTCGATCTTCAGCACCGGCGCGTCCGACGGCATGACAATGGTCGCCGGCATCCCCAGCATCTGCGCCGCCGCCGCCACGCCCTGCGCGTGGTTGCCCGACGACCACGCCACCACCCCGGCTTTCCTCTGTTCGGAGTCGAGCTGGCTCAGCCGGTTGTAGGCGCCGCGGAACTTGAAGGAGCCGGAGCGCTGCAGCGTCTCCGCCTTCAGCAGCACGCGCCCGCCGACGCGCGCGTTGAGTTGCGCGTTCTCCAGAAGTGGCGTCGTCACCGCCACGCCGCGCAGCCGCTCCGCCGCGGCTTCGACATCGGCCATGGTGATGGCAGGCGTGTCCGTGGTCATGCCGTCCCTCCCGTTCTTTCGCGTGCGCATGATGGCACGAATGGGGTCACCGGCCACAAAAAGAAACGGCCGGCGGATCGCTCCGCCGGCCGTCGCCTTCAGATGTGTGCTGGAGATCAGGCGGCCTTGGCGCGGCCGGCCACGATTTCGTCGGTGACGTTGCGCGGCACCGGCTCGTAGTGGCTGAACTCCATGGTGTACGACGCACGGCCCGAGGTCATGCCGCGCAGCTGGCCGATGTAGCCGAACATCTCGTTCAGCGGCACGTTGGCTTCCACGGCGATGTTCGTGCCACGCTCCAGCTGGCCCAGGATCATGCCGCGGCGGCGGTTGATGTCGCCGATCACGTCGCCCAGGTAATCCTCCGGCGTCACGACCTCGACCTTCATCACCGGTTCCAGCAGGATCGGGCCGGCCTTCGGCAGCGCCTCGCGGAAGCAGGCCTTGGCGGCGATTTCGAACGTCAGGGCGTTCGAGTCGACGTCGTGGTACTTGCCGTCCACCAGGCGGGCGCTGAAGTCCACCGTCGGATAGCCGGCGAGCACGCCGTCTTCCTTCTGCATCTCCAGGCCCTTGTTGACCGACGGCACGTACTCGCGCGGCACCGAACCGCCGACCGTCTCGTCCTTGAAGGTGAAGCCAGCACCACGCTCCTGCGGCTCGAAGATGATCTTCACTTCGGCGAACTGGCCCGAACCGCCGGTCTGCTTCTTGTGGGTGTAGGTGTACTCGACCTTCTGCGTGATCGTCTCGCGGTAGGCCACCTGGGGCTTGCCCATGTTGCCTTCCACGCCGAACTCCGTGCGCATGCGGTCCAGCGTCACTTCCAGGTGCAGCTCGCCCATGCCGCGCAGGATGGTCTGGCCGGTTTCACGGTCGGTCTCCAGGCGGAGCGACGGATCCGCGCGGACCATCTTGCCCAGCGCGATCGAGAACTTCTCCTGGTCGCCCTTGTTCTTCGGCTCGACCGACACGCTGATGACCGGATCCGGGAAGCGCATGCGCTCCAGGATCACCGGGGCCGAGGAGTCGCACAGGGTATCACCGGTCTCGGTCTCGGTCAGCGAAACCAGGGCCACGATGTCACCGGCGCGGGCCTCTTCCAGCGGATGGGCTTCCTTGGCGAACATCTCGACCATGCGGCCGATCTTCTCGCGCTTGCCGCGGGTGGCGTTGATGACCGACTGGCCCTTCGTCAGCACGCCCGAGTAGACGCGGATGAAGGTCATCGAGCCGTAGGTGTCGTTGATCACCTTGAACGCCAGGGCCGAGAACGGCTCGTCGTCCGAGCACTTGCGCTCGCCGTTCGGGTTGCCGTCCTGGTCCACGGTGGCGATGGCGGCGACGTCGGTCGGCGCCGGCAGGTAGTCGACGACGGCGTCCAGAACCTGCTGCACGCCCTTGTTCTTGTACGAGGAACCGCACAGGACCGGGGTGAAGGCACCGGCGATGGTGCCCTTGCGCAGGCAGGCGCGCAGGACGTCGGCCGACGGCGGCTCGTCGGTCGTGAGATAGGCCTCCATGGCCTCCTCGTCCTGCTCAAGGCAGGTGTCGATCAGTTCCTGACGCAGCGTCCGAATGCTCTCGATGTTGTCGAGGTCTTCCTTGACGTTCAGACCCAGCTTGGAGATCAGCTCCTGCTCGTCGATCTCCCAGATCTCCCACTTGGCGTCCTTGTCGTCGGAGAACCAGACGTAGGCCTTCATCTCGACGAGGTCGACCATGCCGCGGAAGTTGTCTTCCGAGCCCAGCGGAACCTGCACGCACAGCGGACGGGCGTTCAGGCGGTCGCGGATCATGCCGACGCAACGGCGGAAGTTCGCGCCCGAGCGGTCCATCTTGTTGACGTAGCACATGCGCGGCACGTTGTAGTTGTCCGCGAGGCGCCAGTTGGTCTCCGACTGCGGCTCAACGCCGGCGACGCCGTCGAACACCACGACCGCGCCGTCGAGCACGCGCAGCGAACGGTTCACCTCAATGGTGAAGTCGACGTGGCCCGGGGTGTCGATGACGTTGATCTTCTTGTCGCGCCAGAACGCCGAAACGGCGGCCGACTGGATGGTGATGCCGCGCTTCTGCTCCTGCTCCAGGTAGTCGGTCGTCGTCGAGGTCTTGAGATCCTTGGTCTCGTGGACGTCGATGATCGTGTGCTTACGACCGGTGTAGTACAGGATGCGCTCCGTCGTCGTGGTCTTACCCGCGTCGACGTGGGCGATGATGCCGATGTTGCGGATGTCGGCGAGAGGAGTTTGGCGCGGCATGAAGCGGTTCCATTCCAGGTGTAGAGCGGCACGCGAAGCGTAACGGTCGGCGTCCGCTCCGGCAGCGTCAGGGTTGCGAACTTCTACGGGGTGTTGGTTACGACGTTATGAACGATCCATCAAACACAACATACCCCACTGGCCCCCTGAAAGCTTTCGCCCACGGGGGGTCTGCAAGGCGCGATGACGCCGTCGGCGATGCCTCCGGCGGCGGCAGCACATATCACATTCACACCGGCGTGTCATCCACGCTGAGCACCGTTTCCGGGCTAGCTTCTCCGGGTCAACTTATCCGGATGATCTGTGTTGTGCTTTGGGATACCGTGCTGGGTATCACTCCAAGGAGGACAAATCAATGAGCAAAGAATCGCACATCGCTGCGCTGCGTCAGCGGCATGCGGACCTCGAAGAAAAGATCCGCCAGGAGGAGGCACACCCCGCTTACGATCACGTCGCCGTGTCGAAGCTGAAGGCCGAGAAGCTGCGGGTGAAGGAGGAGATCGACCAGATGCTGGCGGCCTGAACGCGCCGCCGCTTCACTGGCGATCCGTTCCGTGGCGGGATCATTCCCGCCACGGAGATACCCCATCCGAACAGCCGGCCACTCCGGCGGCAAACACGGTGAACTTTCGTTAACCTATATGTGTGCGAATAACGTCCTGTACAAGCCTCCCCAACACGGAGACGCGGCATGGACGCCCGGCCTTCTCCCGCCTCCCGCGGCACCCGGACCACCACCGGGATCCAGCGCGCCCTGAGCGCCGCCGCCGACCTCGGCCACTTCGCCGCCACCGGCACCAGCCCCCACCAGCGCCCGTCCCTGTCGCTGCCGGTCGTCCGTGCCCTGGCCGTGCGCGCGCTGGCCGAACGAGTCGCCGCAACCATGGGTGTCGCCGACACGGAGGCGCTGGCGGGCCAGCTCATGCTGGTGACGCGCCACCACCGCGATGGCGCCGCCATCGCCGGGGAACTGGCCCGGCGCTTCGGCCGCCCCGCCGACGCGGCGGTGGCCGCCGTTCTCGACGATTTCACTTACGAACTGCTGCTGGCGCACGACCGGCTGGTCGCCGCCTGGGCGGCGGCGCACGGCATCCGGCCGGCACTGTCCCACGGCGAGCGCATCCGCGTGGTCACCAACGACCACGCATGGCGGCCTGTGGAGGTGATCGGTGAGATCGTCGGCGTCGACCGTGCGCACGCCAAGTACCACGTGTTCAGCGCGGCCCTCGGCCACAGCCTGGACGGCCCCGGCCCGGCCTTCCGCGCCATCCCCTTCGAAGATGTCCGCGCTGCCGGCGAGGAACCCACCCGCGACGCGGCGTAAGGGCAGCCCCGCGCAACGCGCCGCTGGCCTCCGGCGCCGGTTTCGGCTTTCCTGTTCGCAATCAACGGAATTGCGGAGGAAACGATGGCGCACAGGATCGCGGTGATTCCCGGCGATGGAATCGGCAAGGAAGTGGTGCCGGAAGGGCTGCGCGTGCTCGACGCGGCGGCCGGCCGGTTCGGGATCGCGTTCCGCTGGGACCATTTCGACTGGAGCTGCGACCATTACCTGAAGCACGGCCGGATGATGCCGGACGACTGGCGCGAGCGCATCGGCACGCACGACGCCATCTACTTCGGCGCCGTCGGCTGGCCGGCGGCGGTGCCCGACCACGTGTCGCTGTGGGGGTCGCTGCTGAAGTTCCGGCGCGAGTTCGACCAGTACGTCAACCTGCGCCCGGTGCGTCTGATGCCGGGCATCCCCTCCCCGCTCGCCGGCCGCAAGCCGGGCGACATCGACTTCTACGTCGTGCGCGAGAACACCGAGGGGGAGTACTCCTCCGTCGGCGGCCGCATGTACGAGGGCACCGAGCGCGAGGTCGTGTTCCAGGAGTCCGTCTTCTCCCGCAAGGGCGTCGACCGCATCCTGAAGTTCGCCTTCGACCTGGCGCAGAAGCGGCCGAAGAAGCACCTGACCTCGGCCACCAAGTCCAACGGCATCTCCATCACCATGCCCTACTGGGATGAACGGGTGGAGGCGATGGCCAGGAGCTATCCGGACGTGCGCTGGGACAAGTTCCACATCGACATCCTGTGCGCCCACTTCGTGCAGCGCCCGGACCGCTTCGACGTGGTGGTGGCTTCAAACCTGTTCGGCGACATCCTCTCCGACCTCGGCCCCGCGTGCACCGGCACCATCGGCATCGCGCCCAGCGCCAACCTCAACCCCGAACGGAACTTCCCGTCCCTGTTCGAGCCGGTGCACGGCTCCGCGCCGGACATTTACGGCAAGGGCATCGCCAACCCGATCGGCCAGATCTGGTGCGGCGCCATGATGCTGGAACACCTCGGCCACGAACAGGCGGGGGCGGCGGTGCTGAGTGCCATCGAGACGGTGCTGTCCGACGGCCCCCGCACCCCCGACATGGGCGGTACCGCCACCACCGCCGACGTCGGCAAGGCGATCGCCGAGGTTGTGGCGAAGGGGTGACGCCGCAAAGGGGAGCGCCGTTCAGCCCTCCCGGTACTCGCGCGCCAGCTTGACGTAATGGCCGGCGTCGAAGGACAGGAATTCGACGTCGGCCGGGGTCAGGTCGCGCATGTAGCGCGCCGGGCTGCCGCCCCAGAGCTGGCGGGAGAGCACGCGCTTGCGCGGGGTCACCACGGCCCCGCCCGCCACCATCGCCTCACGTTCGACGACGGCGGCGTCCAGCACGATGGCGCCAATGCCGACGAGGCAGCCGTCCTCCAGCGTGCAGCCGTGCAGCCGCACCCCGTGGCCGATGGTGACGCCGGAACCGATCACCGTGGCGTGCTCCTCCAGCGTGACATGCACCATGGTGCCGTCCTGGATGTTGGTGCGCTCGCCCACCCGGATGGAGTGGTCGTCGCCACGCAGCACGCAGCCGTACCAGACACCCGAATCCGCGCCGATCTCCACATCGCCGATCACCGCCGCGCCCGGCGCCACGAAGGCGCTCTCCGCGATTCGCGGCCAGACGCCGCGGAATGGCCGGATGATGGCGCCGGGATAGCGCGCGGCGAAACCGGCGGCTTGGGAACCTGTGTTCGACATGCTGTCTCGTCCTCCTGATGCATCTGTGCAAGGCCTTCCCCGCGGTGACGATAGCGGAGCCACAGAAAAATCGCTCCCGCAGCTTAAAGTTCCGTCTCAAGACTATCACGACTCGAGACTTCTTCCATTGAAGTGGCGCGGCTTCCGTGCGACTTTGCCCCTGGGATGAGATGGGTCTTCGAACACGTCCGGCTCCGCCACGGCGACCAACGGCAATGACAAGAACGACGGTGCACCGGGCCTTGGTCCTTCTTCTGCTCCTCGCGTGGTCGCCGATGGCGGCCGCGGGCACCGAGGACTCGCGCCCGGTGCGCATCGGCGTCCTTGCCTACCGCGGCGTCGCCTCGGCGCTGGCACAGTGGGGTGCCCATGCCGCCTATCTCGACGCGCGGCTGGCCCCGCGCACCTTCCGGATCGTTCCCCTGGGCTACGACGAGCTGACAAAAGCCGTCCACGACCGCACGGTCGACTTCGTCATCACCAACACCGGCCACTATACGGAGTTGGAACTGACCGGCGGCGTCTCCCGCATCGCCACGCGGCAGTTGCACAGCCCGAACGGCACCCTGGACCGCTTCGGCGGCACCGCCGTCGCGCGCGCTGGCCGCGACGACCTGAGCAGCTACCGCGACCTGCGCGGGCAGTCCCTGATGATCCCCGACCGTTCCAGCCTCGGCGGCTGGCAGGTGCACGCGGGCGAGGCGCTGGAGCAGGGAATCGACCTGCGCCAAGCGCCCCGTTCGATCGCCGAGACCGGCAATCACGAAACGGTCGTCCTGGGCGTGCTCGAAGGCCGTGCCGACGCCGGATTCGTTCGCTCGGACCTCATCGAATCCATGGCGGCGCAGGGCAAGATCCGCCTCGACGACCTCAAGATCCTCAACCTGCGGCAGGAGCCGGATTACCCCTACGCGCTCAGCACCCGGCTCTATCCGGAATGGCCGCTGGCGCAGGTCACCGGAACGCCCGACACGCTGGCGCGCCAAGTGCTGATCGCGCTCCTCAACCTGCCGGCGGACAGCGAGGCGGCTCGCGCCGCCGGCCTGCATGGATGGGCGGTACCGCTCAGCTACAAGGCGGTGGACGAGTTGTTCCGCAGCCTGCGCATCGGCCCCTACGCAACCGTCCGCTTCGCCTTCCACGACGTGCTGCTGCGCTATCCGCTGATCGTGGCGGGCGGCGCGGCTGCCGTGATCCTGCTGCTGTCGGGGGCGCTCTGGCACATCGCGCGCTCCCGCCGCCTGCTGCGCGACGAGGTGGCGCGCCGCGCGGAAGCCGAACGGTCGCTGCGCGTCCTCAACGTGGCGGTCGAGCAGAGCCCCTCCTCGGTGGTCATCACCGATACCGGCTGCCGCATGGTTTACGTCAACGACACCTTCTGCCGGGTCAGCGGCTACGAGCGCGAAGAACTGCTGGGCCGCGACATGGGCGTGCTGCGCTCCGGCCTGACCCCGCCGACGGTCTACCAGGAGATGTGGGGGTGCCTCGCCGCCGGCCAGCCCTGGAACGGCGATCTGTGCAACCGCCGCAAGGACGGGACGCTGTTCTGGGAGCGGCTGACCATCTCCCCCGTCGTCGACGCATCCGGACGGACGATCAGCTATCTGGCCCTCAAGCAGGACATCACCCTCCAGCGCGGGTTCGAAATGGCGCTGGACCGCGCCGCCAACTACGATTCGCTCACCGGGCTGCCCAACCGCACGCTGGCGCACGACCGGCTGCAGCGCCACCTTGTCGAGGACGGGACGGTGGCGGTGCTGCACGTCGCCACCGACAACTTCACCCGCATCAACCAGTCGCTGGGACAGGCGGCGGGCGATGCGGTGATCGCCGCGCTGGCCACCCGCCTCGCCGCGGTGACGGTGGAAACGGACACGGTGGCCCGCATCACCGGCGACGAGTTCCTGGTCATCCGCGCCCAGTCCGGAAACGCCTGGGCCGGCGACGTCGCCGAGATCGACCGCCTCGCCAACGCCATTCTGTGGTCCGCCGCCCAGCCCATCGAGGTGGAGGGGGCGGCACTGCGCGTCACCGTGCGCGTCGGCATCGCGCTGGCCCCGCGTGACGGCAACAACGCCATCGAGGTGGAAAAGGCGGCCTACAGCGCCGCACTCCGTGCCCGTGAGGCCGGCGGCAACGCCTTCCGCCATTTCCAGCAATCGATGGACGCCGAGGCACGCCGCCGCTTCGAGCTGGAGGTGGCTCTGCGCGACGCGCTGGAGAACGACGCGCTGGATCTGCACCTGCAGCCCTTCGCCGAAGTCGCCACCGGCCGCTTCGTCGGTGCCGAGGCGCTGGTGCGCTGGCGACGGGAGGGCGAAGGCTACGTGCCGCCCGGCGTGTTCATCCCGGTCGCCGAGGCCGCGGGGCTGGTGCAGGAGATCGACCGCTGGGTGATCGATGCCGCCGCCCAGGCCGCCGCTCGCCTGCGCGACCGCCTGAGCCGCCCCTTCCCGATTGCCGTGAACGTCAGCCCCAGGGACCTCGCCGACCGCGACATGCTCGACCACCTCCGCCGCGTGCTGGACCGTCACGGCCTGCCGCCCGACGCGCTGGAGGTCGAGGTGACGGAGGGCATCTTCCTGGCCGGCGAGGAGAAGGCGGGCGACGTGCTGCGCGCGCTGTCGGAGATGGGCGTGCCGATCGCCGTGGACGACTTCGGCACCGGCTATTCCTCGCTGGCCTACCTGCGCCGCTATCCGTTCGGAAAGCTGAAGATCGACCGTTCCTTCGTCACCGGCATGGACCAGGATCCCAAGCTGACCGGCCTCGTCAACGCCGTGGCGTCGATGGCCAAGCACCTTGGCCTGAAGGTGACGGCCGAGGGCGTGGAGCGCGAGGAGGAATTGGCCCTGCTGCGCCAGACCGGCTGCGACCTCGTCCAGGGCTATCTGCTCGCCCGCCCCATGCCACTCGCGAACCTGGAGGCGCTGCTGGGCGTCGAACAGGCGGAGCGGGTGGCGGTGTAATGGCAAGGTGTACGCCCCCGGCGTTGCGAGCACGTTGGGTTTTCGGCTTCGCCTGCTCAACCCAACCTACGATCCTCTCCTACCCGCCCGGCAGCAGATCCCTGTTGAACAGGCTTTCCAGGTCGGCCGGAGAGACCGCCCGGCTGATCAGGTAGCCCTGGATCTCGTCGCAGCCCGCCTCCCGCAGCACCTGCACCTGCCGCACCGTCTCCACCCCCTCGGCGATGGTTTTCAGGCCCAGCGCGTGGCACAGCGCGACGATGGCGCGCAGCAGGTCGACGTCGCGCCCGCCGCCGTCCAAGCCGGCGATGAAGGTGCGGTCGATCTTCACCGCGTGGATCGGCAAGGTGCGCAGCGCCGCCAGGCAGGAATGCCGGGTGCCGAAGTCGTCGATGGCGACCACCACGCCCAACCGGTTCATCTGCTCGACCGCCTGCGCCACGCGGGTGGGATGGTCGATCAGCGCCGCCTCGGTCAGCTCCAGCTCCAGATGCGTGGCGGCGAGCCCGGTCTCGGCCAGCACGCGGCCGACCGTCTCCGACAGTTCGGCCGAGCGGAACTGGTAGGGCGAGACGTTCACCGACATGCGGATCGGCGGCAGCCCGCGGTCCTGCCAGCTCTTGTTCTGCCGGCACGCCTCGCGCAGCACCCACTCGCCCAGTTCCGGCATCAGGCCCATGCGCTCGACCGTGGGCAGGAAATCGGCGGGCAGGACGACGCCGTGCTCGGGGTGGTTCCAGCGGATCAGCGCCTCCGCCCCCGCCATGCGGCCGGTGGTGAGGTCCAGCTTCACCTGATAGGCCAGCGAGAACTCGCCGCGCTCCAGCGCCGCGCGCAGGCGGTTCTCGACGGTGAGCATCTCGTGACTGCGGGCATTCAGAGCCGGGGCATAGACCTGGAAGCCGTTTCGTCCGCCCTGCTTGGCTTGGTACATGGCCAGATCGGCGCAGCGCAGCAGTTCGTCCACCCCGTCGGCGTCGCCGGGGTAGACGGCGACGCCGATGCTGGTGGTGACGAACACCGTCCGCCCGGCACCCGGCCCACCCAGGTCCAGCGGCGCCTTGACGGCGGCGATCGCCCGCTCCGCCACCTTGCCGGCGTCGGCCGGGTCGTCCAGGTCGGTCAGCACCAGCACGAACTCGTCGCCGCCGATGCGCGCCACCGTGTCGCCCTCGCCCACACAGGCGCGCAGGCGCGCCGCCGTCTCGGTCAGCACCTTGTCGCCGGCATCGTGGCCGAAGGTGTCGTTGATCCGCTTGAACAGGTCGAGGTCGAGGAACATCACCGCCAGCGCCCGGCCGTGCCGGTGCGCCGCCGCCATCGCCTGCGCCAAACGGTCGGTGAGGAGGCGCCGGTTCGGCAGCCCGGTCAGCGCGTCCACGTAGGCGAGGCTGCGAACCTCCTCCTCGTGCCGCTTGCGCTCGGTGATGTCGCTGAAGATGGCGGCATACTTCATAATGCGGCCCTGGCCGTCGCGGATGGCGTTGATGCTCAGCCATTCCGCGAACACCTCGCCGTTCTTGCGGCGGTTCCAGATCTCGCCCTGCCAGTGCCCCTTCTCGGCCAGCGAGGCCCAGAGCGCGGCGTAGAACGCCTCGTCCTGCACGCCCGATTGCAGGATGTTGGGATTGCGCCCGATCACCTCGTCGGCGCCATAGCCCGTCAGCCGCGTGAAAGCCGTGTTGACGTATTCGATCCGCCCCCGCTCGTCGACGATCATCACGCCTTCCAGCGACGCCTCGATCACCGCGCGCGCCAGGAACAGGTCCTGGTGCGAGCGGATCAGCGCCTCGTCGCGCTCGCGCAGTGTGGCGTTGAGCTGGGCGATGTACTCGTATTGCAGCGTCGCCAGGATGTCGGAGAAGGACAGGAGGCCGACGAAGTCCCCGTCGTCCCCACGCACCGCCAGATGGCGGATGCCGTGCTTGGCGAACAGGTTGCGCGCGCTGAGCAGCGGCGCCGTCGCCGCCACGGCGACCAATGGCCGGCTGGCGGCGACGCCGGCGGTCGCGTCGAGCCGCCGATCGGCCGTCAGGCGGACGAGATCGCGCTCGGTCAGCATACCCGGCTCGCCGCCACCCGCCTCCGGGCCGCCCAGCACGATGGCCGCTTCCGCCCCATCCGCGCGCAGGCGCCGGGCCGCCTCCGCCAGCGGCAGCGAGGCCGCCAGCAGCACCGGAGCGCGCGACATCACCGACCGCACGTCGCGCAGCGTCAGGTACTGCTCCACGCCGTGGTTCAGCACCACGTCGGTCTGGCTGATCATGCCGGCCGGCGCGCCGTCCGCGTCCACCACCAGAAGGTGGCGCATCTTCCCGTCGCGGAACGCGATGCCGGCTTCCGAGACGGAAGCGTCGGCGCGGATGGTGCGCACCGGGCTCGTCATCACCTCGCGGATCGGCCGGTCGAAGCCGTCGGGGCTGGCGAAGTCGATGGACAGCGCGTCGCGCTCCGTCCAGATGCCCACGGCGCGCCCATCCTCCACGACGACGATGGAGCTGTGCTGGGTCTGCGCCATGCGCCGCGCCGCCTCGGCGACGGGGGTGCCGGGCGGACAGCACAGAAGTTCGCGCGTGGCGATCTCGCCAACGGCGCGCTTAGGAAAACCGGCTGGAGAATTCTCGACCATCGACACGTCCGCCGCCGCGGCCCCGGGCCACGGCATAATTTTAAATCATCGGAACACGTGCGACCCTAGGCCTTTCGCCATGCGGCGTCCAGCCGCAGGTTGCACGGCCGACATTTACAGCGCCCGCCTTCCCGATGGCCGTTTCCCCCTACCCGTGCTGCCACACCTGCATGCCGCCGCTGAAGCGGTCGAGCAGGTTGCGCAGCCGCGTCTGTGCCGCCCCGTCCAGCAGGAAACGGACGTGCGTCCCCTTGGCGCTGACACCCACCACCTCCGCCGCGAAGGCGCCGGGCACGCGCTCCACCTCCAGGGTCAGCCGTTCGCCCTTGGCCGCGTCGATCTGCACGGCCAGCAGGGCGCCGCCCATGCCGATGTCCTGCAGACGGCCGGTGTGGCGCTGCCCGCGCCCATCGACAATGGTGCCGACGTTGGCGGGGATGCGCGGGTATTCGCGCCGGTTGCCGGCGGCCGACCCGCGCAGCGTCTCCACCAGCCGGCTGCGCAGCCGCTCCACCTCCTCGGCCACTTGGCTGGCGTCGTCCAGCACCTGGGCGGACATGCTGCCGGCCTCGCGCGAGGTGGCGGAGACGACGCCGATGCTGGTCAGCACCTCCGTGGTGCCGGACGCGGCGGCCTGCGCCCGCTGGGCGATGGCCCCGGTCGCCTGCTTCTGCTCCACCACCGCACCGGTCACGGCCTGGGCGATGGCGTGGATCTGGCCGATGGTGATGCCGATCGCGCCGATGGCCGTCACCGCCTCGTTCACCGCCGCCTGGATGGCGGCGATCTGGCCGGTGATGTCCTCGGTCGCACGCCCGGTCTGGGTGGCGAGGCTCTTCACCTCGTTCGCGACGACAGCGAAGCCCTTGCCGGCCTCGCCCGCGCGGGCCGCTTCGATGGTGGCGTTGAGGGCCAGCAGGTTGGTCTGGCTGGCGATGTCCTGGATCAGGCGCACCACCTCGCTGATGCGGCCCGAGGACTCGGCCAGCGCCTGCACGATGGCGCCGGTGCGCCCGGCCTCCGATACGGCGGCGGCGGCGATGCCGCTGGACTGCTGCACCTGCTCCTCGATGGCGCGGATGGCGCCGGACAGGTGGTCGGCCTCGGCGGCGACGCTGCGCACGCTGCTGGTCGCCCCCTCGGCGGCCGAGGCCACCGCGTCGGAACGCGTGCGCACGTCGTCGGCCTGCCCGTACATCCGGTCGGCGCTCTCGCGCATATGGCGGGCGCGGGCGATGATCTCGCTGACCGATTCCGACACGGCCCGCTCCAGCCCGTCGGACATCTCCAGAAGCTTCTGCTTGCGTTCCAGTTCCGCCTTGCGCATCAGCGTATCGGCCTCGGAGGCCTGCCGCCGGGCTTCCGTCATGTTCGCCTTCAGCACGCGCAGCATGCAGACGATCTGGCCCACCGGACCGCGGCAGGTCGCCTCCGGCACCTCCACCTTCATGTCGCCCAGCGCGATGCGCGCCAGCACGCGGCCCAGCGCGTGCAGCCGCGTCTGCTGGCGCAGCACGAAGACCGCGAACAGCGCCAGCGCCCCGGCGTTCAGCGCCAGCCCCGCCGCCGCCCAGTCCGTGAGGCCCAGCACCAGCCCCGCCACCCCGACCCCGGCGGCCACCACGGCCAGCGCCGCGCCGGCCAGCGGACTGCGCGACGGCCGCACGGCCGCCGCCGGCTCATCCCTCAAGCTGTGGATGCCCTGGCCGTTGAAAAAGCTCTTGTACTGCATATCCTCGCCGAGGATGTGCTTGACCAGCCAGTCGCGCAGGAAATCGAACACCTCGTCGGAGATGACGTCCGATCCTTCCTGCTCGAACTTCTTCTGCAGGCGGATGGCCGTGTCCTTCAGCTTCTCATGGATCTCGTGGTGCCGGTGGACGGCGGGGTAATCCCACTTGCGGAACAGCGCCTCTTCCTCGGCGAAGTGGCTGGCGGTGTAGCTGACCAGTTCGCCCAGGATGCGGCCCATTACATCCGCGCCCTGGCGGGCCTCGTTGGCGTCCCACAACTGGTTCAGGAGATCCATCAGCCGCTTGTGCGCGTCGTCGAACTCGCGAATCCCGACGGAAAACTTGTCGTCCCAGCTGATGAGCGACATGGACACCCCATGATCAAGACAGTTGCCGACCGCAAAAGCCGTGCCCGCGACCAGCCTTTGTCAATAATTCGATTGCGAACCATTGGATTCGGCGGCCACCATCGCAGCATGCTTCTCTGATGGTACTACCATCATTTCGCGGCCGTTTGCATGGATTGCCGGCACCTGTGACAAAATGCGTCAATTGCCGACTATTTGTTCAGCGTCGCACCGACCCAGCCCAGATGTTCGGCAGCGTAGGCCAGCAGCACCAGCCCGGCGATCAGCAGCAGGTAGGCTGTCAGCACCACCCGCCAGCCGCGCCCGGCATGTTTCAGTTCCAGATAATGCAGCAGGATCTCGCGCCCCTTGAACAGCGCGGTCAGCAGCACGCCCGCCGTCCCGGCCACGCCCAGCGAGTCCTGCGTCGCGGCACCCCCCACCACCAGCGCCGTCACCGACAGCGCCAGCAGCACGAACCACGCCAGCGTCAGGCGGCTGATGCCCTTCACCACGGCACCCTCCCTCAACGGATCAAGTAAACGATGGGGTAGAGGATCACCCAGATCAGATCGACCATGTGCCAGAAGGCGGCCCCCGTCTCCAGGTTCTCCACGCTGTTCTTCCAGGCCACGACCAGCAGCAGGCCCATGCCGAACACCACGTGCAGGGCGTGGAAGCCGGTCAGCATGAAGTACAGCCCGAAGAAGGCGCCACTGTCGATGGTGTAGCCGGCGCTGAGCGTCGCCGAATACTCCATCATCTTGATGACCAGGAAGACGCCGCCGCCCGCCGCCGCCGCACAGAACAGCCGCCGCGCCCGGCCGCCCAGCCCCCTGCGCCCGGCCTCCACCCCCAGCGCCGCGACATAGCCGCTGGTCACCAGCACCAGGGTGTTGAGCCCGCCCAGCAGCCGGTCAAGGTGCGCCTGTCCCATGTCGAAGGTCGCCGGGTCGAGTGCCCGGGCCACGGCGAACCCAACGAAGGCGGCGCCGAACACCGCCAGTTCGCTGAAGATGAGGATCCACATCATCAGGTTCCCCGGCAGGCCGGAGAAGCCGTCCTCGCGCGTGTCGTGCGTCACCGCAACGCCCATCAGTGGCTCGTCCCCTCGGACAGGGTGATCTTGTTGTAGACGTTGTACTTGCCGACCGGCTTCTTCATGGGCAGGCGCTTCACCTCGGCGAACGTGCGCGCGTCGTAGATGACCAGGGCGCCGTCCTGCTCCCACACGCTGACCAGCGCGAAGCGGCCGTCGCGGGTGAACTCCACGTGCGCGGCGGTCTTGCCGGGCTCCGGCGTGATGGTGCGCACGATCTCCAGCGTGTCCTTGTCGAGGATCGCCATGGTGTCCTTCTTCGGCCCCAGCATGGCGTCGGCCCAGGCGGTGCGGACGTTCTCGTGGCTGCGCAGGAAGAAGCCGGGGCCCAGGCTATCGATGCGCTTCAGCGTCTTCCAGTTGCCCATGTCGATGACGGAGATGGTGGAGCCCTTGAGGTGCTGCGTGGCCATCACTCGCCGCCCGCCCAGCATCCACGAGATGCCCGAGCCCAGGTGCGGCATGCCCGGCAGATCGAGGCTCGCCTCCTTGCGCCGGGCGTCGAGGTTGACGACCTGCCCCGAGGCGCCGTCGCGCGCCGCGCCGATGACCCCGCTGTAGTCCGGGTTGAAGAAGAAGTCGTCCAGCGGCTCCGCCAGTTCCGTCCGGCGCAGCGCGAACAAACCCTGCTGCGCCGGCACGCCTTCCTCCTGCCCTTTCTCGTAGCTGTGCACGAGACCGGTGTAGACCGGCGGCGCGTCGTCGTTGGTGGCGATCTCCCAGATTTCCGCGATGTCCTTCAGGGCCACGACGAAGCTGTTGCGCATGGGGGCCGAGTAGACGGCGCTGACGCGCGACGTGCGCCCGTCCGCCGCCGCCACCGGCATGACCTTGATCAGGCTCAGGTCGCGGGCGTCCAGCAGCACCAGCGTGCGCGGCAGCGTGTTGCCCACCGCCACGAACCGCCCGTCGCCCGACACGGCGATGTTGCGCGTGTTGATGCCCGCGCGCACCTCCGCCACCGTCTGCAGGCTGTACAGGTCGTAGAAGGCGATCCAGCCGTCGCGCGAGGCGAAGTAGGCGAACCGCCCGTCGGGGGAGTACTTCACCCCGCCGTGCAGGGCGAAGCGGCTGGGGAAGCGCGCCAGTGGCTCGAACCGGTCGCCGTCGAGGATGGTGACGTGGTGGTCGCCCGCCTCCACCACCGTGAACAGGTTCAGCGGATCGGCGTCGAACACGGGCTTGGCCGGCAACTCGGCGCGCGCCTTGTGCACCACATGGCTGGCGGTGATGTCCGCCGCCTCCCACCTGGGATCGACCTGCGGCGCCTTCAGCACGAAGCCGGCGAGGTCCTTGATCTGCGTCTCGGTCAGGGTGCCGGCGAAGGCCGGCATCTGCGTGGCCGGCCGCCCGTCGGTGATGACTTTCTGCGCCTCCGCCGGCTTCAGCCGGCCGAGGTTGTCCGGCAGCAGCGCCGGCCCGATGGCGCCCAGCCGGTCGCCGCCGTGGCAGGCGGCGCAGTGCTCGGCATAGGTGGCGGCCGGCCCCTCCAGGGCCAGGGCCGCGCCGGGAAGCAGCGCCGCGAGCGCCGCGGCGAACAGGGGATTACGCATGGCACAGCTCCGCGCTCTCGCGCCCGATCTCGTCGTCGCTCAGATAGCAACCGGGGTCCTCGGCCCAGGGGTCGCCGGTCGTCTGGAAGGCGCGCACGCGCGTGTTGCCGTTGCAGATCTCCAGGTACCGGCAGCCCGCGCACCGCCCGGACACCGGCCGGGGACGCTGGTTCAGCGCCGCCAGCAGCGGGTTGGTCCGGTCGCTCCAGATCTCCCCGAACGGCCGGGCGCGCACGTTGCCCAGCGTGTCGTGGCCCCACATGGTGTCGGGGTGGACGTCGCCCTGCGTGTCGATGTTGGCGATGTGGACGCCCGACGCGTTGCCGCCCCAACGGCGCAGCACCGCCTCCAGCGCCCCGGCCTTGTCCGGCAGGTTGGTGCGCACCCAGTGCAGCATGAAGAGGCCGTCGGCGTCGTTGTTGCCGGTGACGATCTCCCGCTCACGCCCCGCCCGCGCATCGTCCAGCGCCGTCTCGCACAGCAGTTCCATGGCGTCGCGCGTGGTGGCGTGCAGCGCGTCGCGTTCGCGGTTGGTGTTGCCGCGCCCGGCGTAGTTGAGGTGCGACAGGTAGAACTTGTCGATCCCCTCGGCGAGCATGAGGTCGAGCAGCGCCGGCAGATCCGCCGCGTTCTCCTCGGTCAGCGTCAGCCGGATGCCGACCTTGATGCCCTCGGCGCGGCACAGGCGGATGCCGTGCAGCGACTGGTCGAATGCCCCCTCGCGGCGACGGAACCGGTCGTGCCGCTCCTTCAGCCCGTCGAGGCTGATGCCGACATAGTCATAGCCCACGGCGGCGATATCGGCGATGCGCTGTTCATCGATCAGCGTGCCGTTGGACGACAGCCCGATGTAGAAGCCCATCTCCTTGGCCCGCCGGGAGATCGCGAAGATGTCACGGCGCATCAGCGGCTCGCCGCCCGACAGGATCAGCACCGGCACGCGGAACGCCTTCAGGTCGTCCAGCACCCGGAAGACTTCGGCGGTGGTCAGCTCACCCGGAAAGTCGTGGTCGGCGGAGAAGGAGTAGCAGTGCAGGCAGCTCAAATTGCAGCGCCGCACGAGGTTCCAGATCACCACGGGTCCAAGCGGCATTCCCATTTGGGGCCCGGCCGCCGGATGCGGCGCCACCGTCCGCCGTGGCGCGGTGTCCGGTGTAACCAGAGCCCGCATGTACTGGCTCAGTCGGAACATGGTTCGGCTCCCTTCTGCTCCGCCCGTTGTCGCACGGGCGAAGCGGGAGCCTCTTGACCGAAGTCAGGTGGTCACCCCCGCCGCCGCACCGCCTCGCAGGCCAGCAGCACGCGCTCCGGCGTGGCGGGGGCGTCCAGATGCACGGGGTGCCGATGCCCGCCCAGCGCCGCCACCGCGTCCTTCAGCGCCAGCCAGCCGGACAGCGCCAGCATCAGCGGCGGCTCGCCGACCGCTTTGGAGCGGTGGACGGTCTCCTCCCGGTTGGGGCGGGCGTCATACAGACGCACGCGGAAGTCGGCCGGCAGGTCGCGGCTGGTGGGGATCTTGTAGGTGCTGGGCGCGTGCGTGCGCAGCCGCCCCTCGCCGTCCCACCACAGCTCCTCAGCCGTCAGCCACCCCAGGCCCTGCACGAACGCGCCCTCCACTTGGCCCAGGTCGATGGCCGGGTTGATGGAGCCGGAGCAGTCATGCAGCAGGTCGCAGCGCGGGAAGCGGTACTCGCCGGTCAACGTGTCGACCAGCGCCTCGGTCACCGCCACGCCGTAGGCGAAGTAGAAGAACGGCCGCCCCTGCTGCGTGACGGGATCCCAGTGGATCTTCGGCGTCTTGTAGTGCCCTGTGGCCGACAGCGGCACCCGGTTCAGGTAGGCCAGCTTCGCCACCTCGGCGAAGCTCAGGGCATGGTTGCCGGCGAAGACGGCGTTGTCGCGGAACACCACCTGCTCCGGCGCCACCTGACAATGCTCCGCCATGAACGCCGTCAGCCGTTCCTTGATGGCGCGGGCGGCGTTCAGCGCCGCCATGCCGTTCAGGTCGGTGCCGGTGGAGGCGGCCGACGGAGGCGCGTTCGGCACCTTGTCGGTGACGCTGGCGGTGACACGCAGGCGGGCGGCGTCGATCTGGAACTCCTCGGCCACGATCTGCGCGATCTTGATGTGGATGCCCTGCCCCATCTCGGTGCCGCCGTGGTTCACCTGCACCGAGCCGTCGGTGTAGACGTGCACCAGCGCCGCCGCCTGGTTGAGGTGCAGCGCGGTAAAGGAGATACCGAACTTCACCGGCGTGAAGGCCAGCCCCTTCTTCAGGATGCCGTTCGCGGCGTTGAACGCCTCCACCTCCCGCCGCCGCGCGCGGTAGTCGCTGCTCCGCTCCAGCTCCTCGAACAGCTCCGGCAGGATGTCGGCGTCCTCCACCCGCATGCCGTAGTGGGTGACGTCGCGATCGGGTGCGGCGTAGAGGTTGGCGCGGCGCACGTCCAGCGCGTCGCGGCCCAGGTGGCGGGCGACCTCGTCCACCACATGCTCGATGGCAGCCATGCCCTGCGGCCCGCCGAAGCCGCGGAAGGCGGTGTTGGACACCGTGTTGGTGCGGCAGCGATGGCCGGTGATGGTGGCGTCGGGGAGGAAATAGGCGTTGTCGGCGTGGAACATGGCCCGGTCGACGACACCGTTGGACAGGTCCGGCGACATGCCGCAGCGCGCCGCCAGTTCCATCTCCAACCCCAGGATCCGCCCTTCCCCGTCGAAACCCACGTCATAGCGCACGAAAAAGTCGTGGCGCTTGCCGGTCATCAGCATGTCGTCGTCGCGGTCCATGCGGAACTTGACCGGGCGGCGGGTGTGGTGCGCCAGCAGGGCCGCGATGGCGGCCACGTGCGCCGCCTGGCTTTCCTTGCCGCCAAAGGCGCCGCCCATGCGCCGACATTCCACCGTCACCGCGTTCATCGGCAGGCCCAGCACCCTGGCCACCTGATGCTGCACCTCCGAGGGGTGCTGGGTGGAGGAATGGACGTGCAGTTCCCCACCCTCGCCGGGAATGACGTAGGCGATATGGGTCTCCAGGTAAAAATGGTCCTGCCCGCCGACGCGCAGATCCCCCGTCAGCCGGTGCGGCGCCCCGGCCAGCGCCGCCGCGGCGTCGCCGCGCCGCATGGTCTGACTGGGGGAGACGAACAGCCCCTGTGCCAGCGCCTCTTCCGGCGTCAGCACGGCCGGAAGAGGCTCGTAGAACGGCTCCACACGCCGTGCGGCGGCGCGGGCGGCGCCCATCGTCTCGGCGGCGACGGCGACCACCGGCTGCCCGGCGTACTCGACCAGATCAGGCGCCAGCAGCGGGTCGCCCGGCAGGACGGCGCCGATGTCCAGTTCCCCCGGCACGTCGTCGTACGTCACGACCGCGTGCACGCCCGGCGTGGCGCGCGCCGCTGACAGGTCCATGCCCAGGATGCGCGCGTGCGCCTTGTCGGACAGGCGTACGGCGGCGTGCAGCGTGCCCGGCAGCTCCGGCAGATCATCAACGTACGGGGCTGCACCCGTGACATGGCGCAGCGCGCTGTCGTGCGCCTGGGCCGTGTGTACGCCACCCTGCACCGGTCGTACGCCGTGGTTCGTGCCGTCAGCCATGCGCTGTCTCCAGGGCGTACGCGTCCTCGCCCACACTGTGCAGGAAGAAGCGGATCAGCAGGTTGCGTGCCACCAGCGCGCGGTAGCGGTCCGACGCGCGGAAATCGCCGATCGGCTGAAAGTCGTGCTCCAGCGCCGCCGCCGCCGCGGTCACCGTGCCGATGCTCCACGGCTCGCCCAACAGCGCCGTCTCCAGCGTCCGCGCCCGCGTCGGCGTAGCCGCCATGCCGCCGTAGCCGGTGCGGAATCCCGCCACCGTGCCGCCGTCCAGCGTCAGCAGGAAGGCCGCGCAAACGGCGGAGATGTCCTGGTCGCGCCGCTTCGACACCTTCCAGGTCGCGAAGACCTGCCCCGGCGCCGGCAACGGGATGCGGATACGCTCGACGAACTCGCCGCGCTTCAGTTCGGTCCTTCGGTAGTCGAGATAGAAGGCGTCGAGCGGCACCTCCCGCCGCGTCCCGCCGCGGTTCAGCACCAGCACGGCGCCCAGCGCCAGCAACGCCGGCATGCTGTCGCCGATGGGGGAGCCGTTTGCGATGTTGCCGCCGAGCGTGCCGAGGTTGCGCACCTGCGCCGCGCCGATCCGCCGCACCAGCGTCGCGAAGGACGGCAAGCGCCGCTCCAGCACCGGCAGCAGGTCGGCATAAGTCACCGCCGCGCCGACGTCCAGGTGCCCCTCCGCCTCCACGATGGTGTGCAGCTCCGCCACCGCGCCCAGGTGGATGAGCGTCGGCAGCGCCTTGTGCTGCTTGGTCACCCACAGCCCGACGTCGGTGCCGCCGGCGACCAGTGTCGCGTCGGGATGGCGCTCCAGCGCGGCGGTCAGCTCACCCAGCGTTCGCGGTGCCTGGAAACCGTTGCCACCGGCCGAAATGGCCAGCGGCGCATCGCGCCGGACGGAGGTCAGCAACGCCACGATGCCGGCATCGGCGCGGGCGAAGCGGTCTTCCGCATCCGTCGTGCGCAGGCGCCGCGCGGCGTCCAGGATCGGCCGGTAGCCGGTACAGCGGCACAGGTTCCCCGCCAGCCCGTCGTGAATGGATTCGTCGTCAAGCTCCGCGCCGGAATGCAGCAGCGCGAACAGCGCCATCACGAAGCCCGGCGTGCAGAACCCGCACTGTGACCCGTGCTCCTCCACCAGGGCGCGCTGCACCGGGTGCAAAGCGCCGTCCTCATCCGCGATGTCCTCGACGGTCAACAGCAGCTTGCCGTCGATCATCGGCAGGAACAGGATGCAGGCGTTCACCGCGCGGTAGCGTACACGCGGCGTGCCATCCTGCGCCTCCTCCAGCTCGCCCAGCACCACGGTGCACGCACCGCAGTCGCCCTCGGCGCAGCCTTCCTTGCTGCCGGGCCGCCCGTTGGCGCGCAGCCATTGCAGGACGGTGGTCGTGGGTTCCGCCCCCCGCACCTCGACCACCCGTCCGCCAAGCACGAACCGCACCGCGCCAGACATGCGCCCTCCACCCCGTTTTCCTCAGTGTGGGAGGGCAACACGCCCGGAGCAAGGGTTCAGAGGTCTGAGCCCCCTACCCCAGGATCTCGGCGATGGCTTCCTTGTCGTGCACTTCCTGCTCGAAGCGGGTGAGTTCGGCGCCCACGGCGTCGCGGATGGACATCATGCCGACGGGCCGGCCCTTGGATACCACCGGAAGGTGGCGAAAACCGCCGTCGTGCATCAGGTGCAGCGCGTGCATGATCGGGCGCTCCGGCTCGATGGTCGCCGGATCGTCGGTCATCACCTCCCCCACCATGGTGCGGTCGGGATCCAGTCCGGCGGCGAGCACGCGGAACAGGGCGTCGCGCTCGGTGAAGATGCCGGTCAGCCGCCCCGACTCCACCACCATCAACGCGCCGATCCTGTACTCCCGCATCATGTGCGCCGCCGTGCGCACCGACGCCGACGGGGCCACGGTATGGACACGCTGGTTGCGGATGATCTCCCGGATCTGACGGTTCGGCATGTGAATTCCTCCCCTGTTGTGCGGCGTTCCCGGGGCAAATCATGCGACGACCCGTATTGCCGGGCAACACGGCAATCCGTCCAGAGCACAGCCCTACACTCCTGGCTGAGCACCCCACCACAAAAGAGGTAGGCATCGGATTTTTGTAGTGGCCCGGATCATTCGCATGCCCAATATTCATTCCAGGCAACAGGCCGGCCGGTGGGGATGAAGGACTTCAGGGCAGCGCTGGGCTACGTGGTCAGTGTCGCGCTGTCCGCCTGGGCTCTCCATGGCGCGTTCACCGCGTTCCTCACGCTGCGGGCCGATCCAGGCTCCAGCACCGAGGCGGGGCTGTGCGCACTGGTCGCGGCGGCGCTGTCCTGGCCGCGCCGCCCCCTGCATGAACTGCCGCTGCGCCAGCGCCACGCCGCCACCGTCGGCAGCCGCACCGCCGGCCTGTTCTACCTGCTGTTCACCGCCACCACCGTTGTCGAACGCGCCCCGGAGTACATGGAGTACGTCGACGGCCTTGCCGAGACGATCCTGTACGTCGTCTTCAGCCTGCCGCTGCTGGTCCTGTTCTCGACGGGGGCGATGATCTACGGCACGGCGGCGGTCGGCTTCTTCGTGTCGATCGGCATGGCGACGCTGTGGATGCGGGTGGCCCGCGCCCTGACCCCGGTCATCGGTTCGCCAGCTCCGCCAGCGCCTCGGCCAGAACCCGTGCCCCGGTGGCAAGGTCGGCGGGGGTTGCGCTCTCGTCCGGGTGGTGGCTGACGCCGCCCCCGCACGGCACGAACAGCATCCCGGCGGGCGCCAGCTTGGCGACGAACGCCGCGTCGTGCCCCGCCCCCGAAGGCAGCTCGCGAAACGGTACGCCCTGCCGTCCGGCGGCGGCGCGCAATCGGTCGAGCACGCGGGCGTCGAACACCAGCGGGGCGGCTGTGAAGGTCTCCGTCACCCGCACCTCGCAGGCCCCGGCGTGCTGCCGGCACAGCGGCTCGACCGCGTCGCCCAGGCGGGTCAGCGGCCCCTGCTCCGGATGCCGCAGGTCGATGGTGAAGAAGACGCGCGACGGCACCGTGTTGGGCGACCCTGGCTCCACCTCGAACCGGCCGATGGTGAAGCGCGCGACGTCCTCTGCGTCCTCCATGATCGCGCGCAGCGCGCCGACCATGGAATGCGCCGCCATGAAGGCGTCGCGCCGGCGCGCCCGCGGCGTCGTGCCGGCGTGCGCCGCCGCGCCCAGCACCTCGATGGCGAACCAGCGGTAGCCCTGGATGCCGGTGACCACGCCCAAGTGCAGCCCGGCCTCCTCCAGCACAGGCCCCTGCTCGATGTGGGCCTCGACGTAGGCATGCACCGGCAGCCCGGCGTCGCGCACCGCCATCTCCGGCTCGCTCGCCAGCACGGCGGCCAGCGCCTCGCGCGCCGTGGTGCCGCCGCGATCCACCGCGCCGAGGGCCTTTTCCAGCGACAGCGCCCCGGCGAACACCTGCGAGCCCATGCAGCCGGGCTGGAAGCGCGAGCCCTCCTCGTTGGTCCAGGCCACCAGTTCGACCGGACGGCGCGTCTCGATGTCGGCGTCGTTCATCGCCTGCAGCGCCTCGAACCCGGCCATGACTCCGTAGGCCCCGTCGAACTTGCCGCCCATCGGCTGGGTGTCGAGGTGGGAGCCGGTCAGCACCGGCGGCGCCCCGGCCTCGCGGCCGGCACGGCGGACGAACAGGTTGCCGATGGGGTCGGTGGACACGGTGAAGCCCTGCTCCCGCGCCCAGGACGCCAGCAGGCTGCGCGCCGCCGCGTCTTCCATGGACAGCGCCGGCCGGTCCACGCCGCCGTCCGGCCGGGCGCCGACCGCCGCCATGTCCATCAACCTTTGCCACAGCCTGTCCTCGCGAACCGCCGCCGCCGCATCCGCCGCGCCGCCCATGCCGCCCTCCGTTATGTTCGGCCGTCGCTTTCGACCGTCGTTCGGAAAGGTTAGCGGTTCACACCTCTTCAGGGAAGCAGCCGCTGCGCGCCGCCACGACGGCGACCTGGGTGCGGTTGCGCACGCCCAGCTTCTGCATGATGGCGCGCACGTGCACCTTGACCGTGCCTTCCAGCACGCCCAGCTCGCGGGCGATCTCCTTGTTGGAATGGCCGGCCAGCAGGAGCTGGAAGACGTCGCGCTGGCGGTCCGTCAGCCGGTCGAGGATCTGCCCGGTCTGCCGCTGCGGCTCGCTGGCGACGTTGCCGGCCAGCACGGCGCGCGGCAGCGGCAGGAACGTCTCCCCCGTCAACGCCAGTTTGATGGCGTGCTCCAGCACCTCGGTCGAGCTGGTCTTGAGGATGTAGCCCTTGGCCCCCATGCGCACGCTGTCGATGATGTCGGACACCTCGTCCGAACCGGAGATCACCAGGAGCGGCGTATCGCCCAGCGCCTCCACCATGCGGCGCACCCCGTCACGCCCGGCGCGATCGCCCATGTTGAGGTCGAAGAGCACCAGCGTGAGGCCGTTGCTGCGCTCCACCACCTCCAGCGCCTCGCCCAGCGATCCGGCCTCCACCACCTCCGCATCGGGATGGATCTCGCCGACCGACAGCGCGAAGCCGTGGCGAACCAGCGGGTGATCATCGACCACGAGGAACTTCTGGGTCTTGTTCCGCACGGCCGCTTCGTCGCGTCCCGAACGCACTTGCACTTCCATCGTATCGTCACCTTTGTCGCGGCGCCTGGTTCCTGACGAGCAGACTAATGCCACGCCCAAGCAGCGCCTTTTCCCGATGTCGCCCAGAATTAACCACTACAAATGAAAACCACAGCAACAAACAAACGCATCACCATCATTGCACATACCACTAAATCGTCAATCTCAACCAATGCTTCTTGCTATGCCGTCACGACAACCGTATAAAGCACAAGCGCAGCAAACGTAAAGCCCGCATTTTCCTGACATTGCATGACGCTTTTTATCCAATTTGCCATTGCTTGTCCGGATGGTGCGCAACAATATCTTCGCGCGAGGGTAGCATTGCGGAGGAGCATCAATGTCTAACTGGAACGTAATGCTTGTCGACCACGACAGGCTGTTTTCCGCCGCACTCGGGACGCTGATCAGCAGCGGTCCGTTCCGCATCTGCCAGCATGCGGCGAACGCGCACGACGCGCACGCCGCGCTCGAACAGGGTGCGGACCCCGACCTCATCGTCATGGCCCTTCAGGAAGGCTCGGCCGAGGAGCTGGCAAGCCTAAAGCGCCTGCGTGCCACCTCCGGCGCCCGCATCGCGGTGCTGGCCGATGCCATGGCCGACCGCTCGCTCTCGCTGGCGCTGAAGGCCGGGGCCGACGCCTATCTCAACAAGGGGATGTCCAGCGAATCCCTGCTGCGGTCCCTGCACCTCGTGATGCTGGGCGAGGTGGTGTACCCCACGCACGTCGCCAGCCTGCTCATCGCCACCGCGAACGAGCGTCCGCAACAGCCCCGCGTCGCCCCCACCCCCAGCAACGAGCTGTCCAAGCGCGAGGTGCAGATCCTGCGCTGCCTGCTGGCCGGCCAATCCAACAAGGCCATCGCCCGCAACCTGCACATCACCGAATCCACGGTGAAAATGCACTTCAAGAACGTGATGCGAAAGATCAACGCCCAAAATCGCACCCAGGCGGCGGTGTGGGCCATCCAGAACGGCCTGTCGCCGCTCTTGAGCGCCTGACGCGCCGGCCTCCCCCGCCCGGTCGCGGGGGAGGCGCCCCACCCGAACGGGCGTTCCGCCCATGCGCCTTGTCCGCTAGCTTTCCCCGTGCATGAGGGAGGGCGAATGGTGCTGCGCGCGCTGATCTTCGACGTCGACGGAACACTGGCCGAAACCGAGGAGGCGCACCGCGACGCCTTCAACCGCACCTTCGCCGAATTCGGCCTGCCCTGGTCGTGGGACCGCGCGCTCTACCGCGAGCTGTTGCGCGTGTCCGGCGGCAAGGAGCGCATCCGCGCCTTCGTCGCACGGCACGACCCCGCCCGCGATACCGCCGGCCTCGACAACCTCGTCGCGTCCCTGCACCGCCGCAAGACGGAGCTGTACACCACCACCGTTGCCGCCGGCGGCGTGCCGCTGCGCCCCGGCGTGGAGCGCCTGATCGGCGAGGCGCGGGCCGCCGGCCTGACGCTCGCCGTCGCCACGACGACCACGCGCGCAAACGTGCTGGCGCTGATGGACGGCGCCACCGGCGGCGCCGGGCACGGCTGGTTCGCCACTCTCGCATGCGCCGAGGACGCGCCGCGCAAGAAGCCCGACCCGCAGGTCTACCGCGTGACGCTGGACCGCCTCGGCCTGCCCGCGACGGCCTGCCTGGCATTGGAGGACTCGACCAACGGCGTGCGCGCCGCCCGCGCCGCCGGCATCCCCGTGGTGGTGAGCGAAAGCGTCTACACCGACGGCGACGACTTCACCGGTGCCAGCGCGATCTTCCCGGACCTGGCATCCGTCACGCTCGACGACCTGCGCCGGCTGCACGGCGGGCAGCCGGAGTAGCGCCGGAACTCCCGCTTCCCGCTCCTCGTTACCCGGGCATCGCAGCCGCACGGGAACACCGAGGAGGCCGCCGTGAACCCCGTCCGAATTCTCGCCGCCGGCATCGCCGCCGCGGCGTTCGTGCTGTCCGCAGCCTCGCCGTCCGCCCTGCCGGCACACCCGATCCACACCGCCGCCGACACGGTGACGCTGGACGACTGGGACTACCGCGCCGCCTACAGCGGCTGGCGCGCTTCCGGCCTGATCGATGCGGTGGTCTTCGGTGCCAACGGCGAGGAACTGGGGGAGGTCAAGGACCTGCTGGTCGACGCCGACGGCCGGCTGCGCGCACTCGCGATCGAGGCGAGCGGCATGCTGGACATCGGCCCGGCGCTGTTCACGGTGCCCTGGCGCGACGCCGCACCGGGTCCGGAGCCCGACACTGTCACCCTGCCGATCACCGCCGAGGAGGCCACGGCGCTCGCCCGCGCCGACACGCCGGACACGATCGGGCCGGGCGGCTGGCGGGTGCAGGCGCTGCTCGGCCGGCCGGTGCACGTGGCGGGCATGCGCCATTTCGGCACGGTTGACGACATCATCTTCGACACGCCGGGCGCCATTGTCGCTGCCGTCGTGGCCCCCCGGAACGACCCGAACGGTCCCTACGCCTATCCCTGGCGCGATGCCACGCTTGGCCCGGCGCAGAGCGCGCTGGTCCTTCCCGTGGCACCCGCGCAACTGCGCGCGCTGGGCCCCTTCGATTACGGCCGCATGCCCGACGGGGCGCTGGCCCGGCGGTAACTACGTGTTCGGCTCCGCCGGTTCGGCCGATTCGCCGTAGATCTCGGCTTCCGTGCGTCCACAGCCTTCGCAGCGGCCGTCCTCGCCGATCACACAGATGCCCACGCAGGGGTTTTCCGCCTCGTCCATCGCCCGTCATGCCTCATCGGAATGCCTGACGCCGATCTGGCATCGCATGGGCGTGCCGTCAAGCTCGCGTCAGCCATGCATGCGCGACAGCGCGTCGGCCAGCCGGATGGGTTCGGGCAGCCGCCACTTGCGCGTGACGCGCAGCACCAGGTCCACCGCAGTCGCCAGACTCACGCGATGGCCGGTGGAGACGAACAGCGGGTTGGTGCCGTCGCGCGTGCGCAACGCCACGCCCACCAGCTCGCGGCGATGGAACATGGGCGAGGACGCGCCGCGTTCCCGGCCCGGCTCCTCGTACCGGCCGACGAGGCGCGACTTGGCGACGCCGATGGTAGGCAGGCCGGTGACGACGCCCAGGTGGCAGGCCAGTCCGAAGCGCCGGGGATGCGCCAGCCCCTGCCCGTCGACCAGCACGAGGTCCGGCGGCTCCGGCAGCAGCGCCAGCGCCGCCGCCATGGCCGGCACCTCGCGGAAGGACAGCAAGCCCGGCACATAGGGAAAGCGGGTCGGCGCGCACAGCAGAACGGAGCGCGTGAGTTCCAGCGTGTCCGGATCCACCTCCGCCACCGCCGCCCAGGTGACGCGGTCGCCCCCGCCGAAATGCGCGTCCACCGCCGCCAGCCGGCGCAACGTGCCGAAATCGTCGTGCGTGACCACCCGGCCACGCAGCCGCTCCTGCACGGCGCGCGCCTCCGCCTCGGTGGTCGGCCAATGATCCGCCAACGTGTCCATACCCCGACAACAGATGACGACGCGACGCAATCGCGCGTGTCACGAACCGGGGTGCACCACCGCTCCCGCCCACAGGCAAACCGGGCGCCGCCGGCTCAGCCCTCGGCGCCCTCGTCGATGGGATGGCACGGCTTGCAGGTGGTGGGCCAGGGATCGCCCAGGTCTTCCACCATGCAGTGCCAGCGCGGCCCATCCAGGCGGATGCAGCCGCCGCCGGCAAAGTGCAGGGCGACACCGCCCTCCACCGGTTCCAGGCTCAACAGCTCCAGGATCTGGCCGCGGTCCTTGAGGTCGAGGCCGCGGGCCTTCACCGCCGTCACCCCTTCGAAGCGCACGCCGCAGTGGGTGCGCTCATAGGGGAACTGCGCGTCGTCGTCGGCGGTGAAACCGTCGTCGCGCGGCGTGTCGCAGGTCTCCCACTTGAAGCGGTTGACCACCAGCACGAAGCGCTTGTCGGCCGGCAGGAAGCACATCTCGCCGATCGGCACGACGGCATCCTGCAGGCAGGCCGAAATGACCTTCAGATCCTCCTCGTCCTCGGCGCGCAAGCGGATCGGCGTGCTCATGGTTCCTCGGGTCCGTTCCTAGTCGTCGTCGCGCTCACGCACCCGCTCGATGTCCGCGCCGCAGGCCGCCAGCTTCTCCTCCAGCCGTTCGTAGCCGCGGTCGAGGTGGTAGACGCGGTTGACGGTCGTCTCCCCTTCGGCCGCCAGGCCGGCCAGCACCAGCGACACGGACGCGCGCAGGTCGGTCGCCATGACCGGCGCGCCGGTCAGCCGCTCGACCCCGCGCACCAGCGCCGAGGCGCCGTGCACGGTGATACGCGCGCCCATGCGCATCAATTCCGGCGCGTGCATGAACCTGTTCTCAAATATGGTCTCGGTGATCATGGCTGCACCCCCCGCCGTGCACATCAGCGCCATCATCTGGGCCTGAAGGTCGGTGGGGAAGCCGGGGAACGGCTCGGTCATCACGTCGATGCCGTGCAGCGCACCGTTGGCGCGCGACACGCGGACGCCGTTGTCGATCTCCGTGAACTCCACGCCGGCCTGGGCCAGCACCTTTGCGGCGGCGCTGATCAGGTCCAGGCGGGTGTTGAGGATGTCCAGCTCGCCGCCGGTGATGGCGGCGGCCATGGCGTAGGTGCCCGTCTCGATGCGGTCGGGCACCACCATGTGGCGCGCGCCGTGCAGCCGGTCGACGCCCTGGATGCGCAGCGTGTCAGTTCCGATGCCGCTGATCTTCGCCCCCATGGCGACGAGGCAGTGGGCAAGGTCCGTCACCTCCGGCTCGCGCGCGGCGTTGACCAGCACCGTCTCGCCCCTGGCCAGCGTGGCGGCCATCAGCAGGTTCTCGGTGGCCCCAACGGACACCTTGGGGAAGACGATCTCGGCGCCGTGCAGCCCCTTGGGCGCCTTGGCGACGATGTAGCCGCCGGTGATCTCGATCTGCGCACCCATCAGTTCGAGGCCCCTGATGTGCAGGTCGACCGGGCGGGCGCCGATGGCGCAGCCGCCGGGCAGCGATACCTTGGCCTCGCCGCAGCGCGCCACCAGTGGCCCCAGCACCAGCACGGAGGCGCGCATCTTGCGCACCAGGTCGTACGGCGCGGTGGTGTTGGTGATGTCCTTCGCCGTGAAATCCACCGCGCGCCCGGCGCACTCGCCGCCAGCGCCGTTCATGTGGATGGCCACGCCGTGCTGGAGCAGCAGGTTGCACAGCGTGTTGATGTCCGCGAGGATCGGCAGGTTGGTGAGCGTCAGCGTGCCGTCGGTCAGCAGGCTGGCGGTCATGAGCGGCAGGGCGGCGTTCTTGGCGCCGCCGACCACGATGCTGCCGCGCAGGGGTTTGCCGCCGCGGATGCGGATCTTGTCCATGATGTCGTGCTTTGTATGGTGATGCCGGGGTGGCGGATGGGCTCCCTTGGTCGCGCGGCCGTTACAGCCGCGGCAGCGTCACTCCCTTTTGGCCCATGTACTTGCCGGACTTGTCGGCGTACGAGGTCTCGCAGATCGTGTCCCCCTTGAGGAACAGGAACTGGCAGAGGCCCTCGTTGGCGTAGACCTTGGCCGGCAGGGGCGTCGTGTTCGAGATCTCCAGCGTCACGTGGCCTTCCCACTCGGGCTCCAGCGGCGTCACGTTGACGATGAGGCCGCAGCGCGCGTAGGTGCTCTTGCCCAGGCAGATGACCAGCACGTCGCGCGGCACGCGGAAGTATTCCACCGTCCGTGCCAGCGCGAAGCTGTTCGGCGGGATGATGCAGACGTCCGTCTTGCGGTCGACGAAGCTGTTGTCGGAGAACGCCTTGGGATCGACGATGGCGTTGTCGACGTTGGTGAAGATCTTGAATTCGTCGGCCACGCGCGCGTCGTAGCCATAGGAGCTGAGGCCGTACGAAATGACGCCGGCGCGTTCCTGGCGGTCGACGAAGGGCTCGATCATGCCCTTGGTCTCGGCCATTTCGCGGATCCAGCTATCCGGCATGATGCCCATCGGCCCCAACTCCCCGTGCAGAATGTCGTGAACAACGGTTTCTAGCCGAGCGTGACCGGAGGCACAAGGGAACGAAATGGGATCAATGCCCGCCCTTTCCTTTGGCGGCCCCGCTCCTGTAGCTTGGCAGCCATTCCCGCCTTTTCTGGAGACCGGGCTCGTGACGCTCACCGGCCGAGACCGCCGCCCGCCCTTCGCCGACCAGGACGCCCTGCACCAGGCAGCCACCCGGCAGCTGCGCGCGAAGAACGAACGCTTGCAGCCGGACCTCGACCCGTCCATCCGCGCGGCGCTGTGGCGGCGCGGCTTTCTGGCCGACAAGTGGCGGCTGCTGTCCATGGAGACGCGCGGCTTCGACGGCTTCCTCAGCGACGTGCAGCGTCGTATGACGCGCAACATCAACGGCCGGCACGGCCTCGTGCTGGACGACAAGTTCGTGCTCTACAAGACCCTGCAGACGACCGCCCGCCAGCCGGAGATGCTGGCGGCACTGTACGATGGCACGGTCACCGTGCTGGCCCAATCCTGGAACACGCTGCTGAACGGGGACGTCCCGGCCGCGATCTACGCCAAACCGGCCCTGGGCGCGATGGGACGCGGACTGATCCGTGCGACCGTTGGCGGCGGCGCCGTCACCGTCGACGGCCAGCGCTTCGGTGGAGCGGACTTCCTGGACCGCCTGCGCCGCAGCGGGCACGACTATGTCGTCACGCTCGGCGCCGTCCAGCACCCGGAAATGGCTGCCCTTTTCCCCGGCACGACCAACACGCTGCGCGTCCTGGTCCTGCGGGATCCGCGCAGCGGAAAGCCCTTCGTGGGCGCCGCGGCGCTGCGGGTGGGAACGCGGGCGTCGGGCGTGATCGACAACTTTTCGCGCGGCGGCCTGTCTTTCCCCATCGATCCGCCCTCCGGCGTGGTCGGCCGTGGCGTGCGCCGGCTGCCCAGCGGCCATGTGGAGCCGGTCGACGTGCACCCCGACACCGGCCTGCGCATCACCGGCCGCACGGTCCCGCTGTGGGGCGAGGTCCTGGCCTGCACGCTGGGCGCCTTCGTTCACCTGCCCTTCCTGCGCTACGTCGGCTGGGACATCGCCGTCGGCCCGGAAGGGCCGATCGTGATTGAAGGCAACAGCTACAGCGGCGTCGACGTCTTCCAGGTGCACGGGCCGCTGCTGCACGACCCGGCCCTGCGCGCCTTTTACGAGCACCACGGCATCCTCGCCTACACCGGCCCGGCGGAGTGAACGCCGCGCCACCGGCCCCTGCCCGATCGGGCGGCTGACGAGTGGCCTAGATCTTAGGCGCCGTTGCCTGAAAATTAGGCATTGCTTATACTCGTTGGCAAATAAGACCATAACGCATGGGAGAGGGGTCTGGTGCGGCGATACCTTATCAAGATGCGCGGCCGTGGCCGGGCCCCCGCGCGGCCGTCGATGCGGCACATCCTGTGGTCCTCGCTGGGCGGCACGGCGGGAATCGGCAGCGTGCTGGCATTGGCGCTTTACGCCGACGTCCCGCTGCTCGTTGCGCCCTTCGGGGCCACCTGCGTGCTTGCCTTCGCGGTGCCCGACAGCCACCTCGCCCAACCGCGCAGCATCATCGGCGGCTATCTCGTGTCAACCCTGGTCGGCCTGCTGGTCCTGGACCTGTCGGGCGCGCACGCGTGGGACATGGCGGTGGCCGTGGGGCTGGCGATCGGCGCCATGCAGTTCACCCGCACCGTGCACCCGCCGGCCGGCGCCGTGCCGCTGCTCGTCATGATGGCGGCGCCGGGCTGGCTGTTCCTGGTAGCGCCCATGCTGGTAGGGGCGGGCCTGCTGGTCGTCGCTGCCGTCCTCGTCAACAATCTCTCCGGCGAGCGGCACTATCCGCTGTATTGGGTCTGATACGGCCAAGCAGAAACAAGAATGACTCTCGACGTTCGGCGCCCGCCCCCTCACCGGTCCACGCGCCGGCTCGCCGGCACATAGGTGTAGGGCGGCTGGAGGTAGTGCAGCACCCCACCCGTGTTCAGGTGCGGAGCCAGCAGCCGCGTCAGGTTCAGGCCGATGCCCACGTAGAGGTGCTGCTCGCGCAGGTCGGCCGATCCGGGGCCACCGTGGTCGGCGTAGTTGCGGGCGTAGAAGCCGACGTGGAACTCCAGGTGCTTCAGCAGCGGATCCCGCACGGCGTCGAATCCGTCGGCCTTCACGGCGATGAGATACTTCAGCCGGTTGTAGTCGGTGAAGACGTCGGCCTGGTAGTCGCCGCGGCGGAACGGGTTGTATTCGACGCGGAAGTCGATCTTGCGGTGGATCTCCGGATACTCCCACAGCACGTAGCCCAGCGCCGCGCCCACCGCGTTGAAGAGCATGTCCTGGTAGGAAAAGCCGTAATCGTCGCTGAAGGCGTCGCCGACCTCCACCAGCCCCATCAGCCCCACGCCCGACAGGGCACCGTAGCGCGCCGCCTCGCGGCGTCCGTACCCCCACGCCTCGTAGCGGTTGGCGAACAGGTGACTCAGCGCGTAGGCCGACCAAGCATGACCCAGCTTGTCGGCCCCGCCCTCCCCGGTCTCGCGGCCGAACCAGCCCTCGTCCTGGAATCGCGGACCGGCCGTGCCCCAGTCCCACGACCACGCCCCCCAGCCCAGCGCCAGCGTCGCGGCGCCGAGATTGAGCGTCAGCGCCTTGTCCTCGCGGCTCCACTCACCGGCCTTCCAGCTCCCCGGCAGCGGCTCGGCCCGTACGCCGGGTGAGGTGCCGAACACGGCAAAAATGAGCAGAAAGAGCACCAGAAGCCGCATGGCAAAGCCTCGTGCCGCAGAATAAAGCACGACGCCATTGAAACACGGGGCGCTGTCGGCCGGTTCTGGGCAAAAGGATAATCCAACAACCCAACCTACGTCGTCTCCGCCTCGCCCTTTTCCGCCTTCTCCCGCGCGCGCGCCTGCTCCTTGCGCTTGCGCAAGTTCTCGCGCAGCCGCTCCGCCAGGCGGTCCTGGCGGTTGCCGCCCTTCGGCTTCGGCGCTTTCACCTCGTCCGTCATGCCGCGTCCGCCGGAAGGGGAGCGGCTTCCGGCGCCTTCTGCCAGTGCTTCCGCCACGCCTGGAACATCAGCACGCACCACAGCCGATACTGCCAGTTGCGCCCGCCCGACAGGTGCTCCGACCACAGGCGGCGCACCTGGGCGGCATCGAGCAGCCCGTCCTCGCGCAGCGTGCACTCGTCCAGCAGGTCCTCGGCCCAGTCGCGCAAGGGACCGCGCAGCCAGGAATCGATCGGCACGCCGAAGCCCATCTTCGGCCGCTCCACCAAGCCCGGCGGCACGTGGCGGTACAGCACCTGCCGCAGCAGCCACTTGCCCTTGCCGTCGCGGATCTTCTGGCGCGGAGGCAGGCGCCACGCCAGTTCCACCACCCGGTGGTCGAGCAGCGGCACCCGCGCCTCCAGCGCCACGGCCATGCTGGCGCGGTCCACCTTGGCCAGGATATCGTCGGGCAGGTAGGTGGCGGCGTCCAGGTACTGCATGCGTTCGACGAAGTCGGCCACGCCGCGCGCGTCGTCCCACACCGCCCCGTGCGGCTCGCGCCCGCCCAACACCAGGGCGTCCGGCTCCTTCCACTGACTGACGAGGTCGCGGTAGAGGTCGTCCGGGCCGGCGGCGGCCAGCACGGCGGCCAGCTTGTGCAGCTTGTCGCCGGGCAGGCGCGGCAGCCCGCGCACCGGCAGCAGCCCGAACAGCGCGTCCCAGCGCCCCGGTGGCACGGCGCGGATCAGCCCCGCCGCCGCCCCGCGCAGACCCGCCGGCAGCGGCCCCAGCATCCGCCAGAGCTTCGCGCCCAGGAAATAGCGGTTGTAGCCGGCGAACAGCTCGTCCCCGCCGTCGCCCGACAGCGCGACGGTGACCGAGCGGCGCGTCATCTCCGACACCAGGAAGGTCGGAATCTGCGAGGAGTCGGCGAACGGCTCGTCGTACCATTCGGCGAGGCGCGGGATGACGGCCAGCGCGTGGTGTGGCTCGACCGTCAGTTCGGTGTGGTCGGTGCCCAGGTGCTTCGCCACGGCGCGCGCGTCGGCCGCCTCGTCGAAGCCGGCCTCCTTGAAGCCGATGGTGAAGCTGCGCACCGGCCGCTCGCTCTGCGCCTGCATCAGCGCCACGACGGTGGAGGAATCGATGCCGCCGGACAGGAAGGCGCCCAGCGGCACGTCGGCCACCATCTGCCGGCCGACGGCGTCCATCAGCAGCGCTTCCAGCCGGTCGGTGGCCTCCCTGTCGGACAGTTCCAGCCGGTCGGCGATGCCGCCGCGCACCACCGCGCCCAGGTCCCAGTAGACGGCGCGCTCCGGCTCCCCCGCGCCGCGGAAGGTCAGGATCGTGCCCGGTTCCTGCTTGCGCACGCCTTGGTAGATGCTGTGCGGCGCCGGCACGTAGGCGAAGCGGAAATAGGCCGACAGCGCGTCGCGGTCGACCTCGGCGCGAAACGCCGGGTGCGCGCGCAGCGCCTTGGGCTGCGAGCCGAACAGCAGCGTGCCGCCCATGCGCGCCCAGTACAGCGGCTTGATGCCCACTTGGTCACGAACGAGGTGCAGCGCACGCTGCTGCCGGTCCCACAGGGCAAAGGCGAAGATGCCGATCAGGCGCCGGGCCGTTGCCGCGACGCCCCAGGCGGCGCAGGCCTCGACCAGCACCTCGGTGTCGGAATGGCCGCGGAAGGCGTGGCCCCTGGCCTCAAGCTCCGCGCGCAGGTCCTGGAAATTGTAGATCTCGCCGTTGAAGGCGATGATCCAGCGGCCGTCGGCCGATTCCATCGGCTGGCGGCCCAACGGCGACAGATCGACAATGGCGAGGCGGCGGTGCGCCAGCGCCACGCCGGCCGCTTCGTCCACCCACACGCCGTCGCCGTCGGGGCCGCGGTGGGTGATCGTCGCGTTCATCCGGCGCACGGTCACCTCCAGCCCGACCGGCGTCCGGCTGGAGGAGGGAGCGACGAAACCGCAGAAGCCGCACACGTCGGGGTACCGTCCGCTTAGTGGTCGGAGCCGTGCAGGATCGCCTCGCGCAGGCCGGTGTCGTACCCCATGCCGGCCGGGGTGATCACGGCACCCTGCGGGTCCTGGCGGACCAGCCCCTTGCGCCCCAGCGCCACCCACACCGCCTGGTTCTGCAGCCCGGTGGCGTCGCGCCCCGCCACCACGTAATGGCCGAGGTGGAAATGGTCGCCGTGCGCGTGCGGCAGGCGGGTGACCAGGAAGGCCCCCTCCTCCTCCTCGACCGGGCTGTTTTCCACCCGGGCGATCTCCTGGAGCAGCGTCAGCGTCTTGAGCTGCAGCGCGTTGAGGCCGAGCGGGTTCTTCTTGTTGGGCGCCATGGGATCCGAGCCTGTCTTACCGGGAAAACGGCAGGGCAGTAGATCGGCTTGCCGCCCGCACTGTCAAGCACGGCCCAACGTCACCTTACTTCTTCGACAGCGCCTCGACGATCTTCCAGATGTTGCGGATCTGGCGGGCGTCCTTCTGCCAGTAGTCGACGCCGTTGTAGCCCCACCAATCCCAGCAGCCGTTCGGGTTGCCGCCGGTCATGCCGCTGGCCGCCGCCTGCGGGTAGAGCACGACGATGCCGTTGCGCTCGGCGAAGTCGTTGTAGCCGGCATCGAGCGCGAACAGGTACTTGCGCGACGGGTCCTTGCTCTCCTTGTTGATCATGTCCTCGTTCTGGTGGCAGCCGTGCAGCGCGATGTGCAGCGAGCAGGCGGCGCCGGCCTTGCAGCTTTCCGGCACGTAGACGTAGCCGGTCTTGTGCATCATGCCCTGCGGGTTGGTGGCGCCGATCACGTTCGTCTGGCTGAAGGCGATCAGGTTGGCCGGGTCGGCCGGGCGGTTGGCCTGCGGGGCGGCGGCCTTGGCCGGGTGCAGGAACGACAGGATGTCCTGCGCGCCCGGCACATCGCAGTCGGCAATGTACGGCGCGCCGGCGAAGCAGTTGCGCCCATTCGGGCGGCTGTCGGTCGGCATGGTGTGCGGCATGCCGTCCACCGTCACCGCCTTCAGGTTGGTCTCCGCCGTCTGGCCGGCCGGGCAGCTCGCCATCAGCTCGCCGTACAGCGCCTTGGTCGCGTCGCTGACCTTGGCCGGCACCGTGTCGTCCTTTCCGCCGGAGATCAGGTACACGCGGTCGCCGCACAGGTTGGCCTGCGCATCGACCTTCTTGCGGTCGAAAGCGTCCCTGGCCAACTCCATCAGGCGCTTGGTCTCGATCGGCAGCGCGGCGATCGGGCCCAGCGGCATGCCCAGCTTCTCATAATACGCGGTGCACAGCCCAACGGCGGTGATCTCGCTGGTCACCGGATAGGCCGGATTCCCCTTGAGATAATCGGCGCAGCGGAACGGCGGGCCGGCGACCATGCCCACCCCCACCAGGTCGGCCGAGCGCGCGACGTGGAGCTGGTGCGCCATGGCGGCACCCGACGAAATGCCGGACACCGAGATATCCTTGCGATCGATCGACAGCGTGATCTTCTTCGCCTTCAGTTCGGCGATCTCCGCCCGGGCTTGTGGCGCCGCCCCCAGGACGCCGGCCAGATACACAGCGGCAAAGGCGACGGAACGAGCCCATCCATAGTTGTTCATGACGATAATTTCCCCAAGATTTTGGCGCGCTGCATTGCGGCATACTCTATCATGGCGGGAAATACCTGTCAGCCGGCAACACCGCATCCACGCCCCCGCCGCGCGAATAATGCACAGCAACATGCACGCAGACGCCTCCGGCGGCGCCGGCACGACCCTTCCGCGTGCCACGCGGCGTTTGCACTCTGGCGTCGGCGGCGCGGGTCGGGCATAAGACGGCGCGGGTGGGTGGCGCACGGCCACCCGGCAGGCCCGGCCCACGATGCTCCGGCTGACGCGCCGGCAAGGATGGATGGACATGACGATTCTGGTCACCGGCGCCGCCGGCTTCATCGGCTCGCACGTCGCCCTGGCGCTGCTGGAGCGCGGCGAGGAAGTGCTCGGCATCGACAACCTGAACAGCTACTACGCCATCGCGCTGAAGCAGGCGCGCCTTGCCCGGCTCACCACCAACCCGCACTTCCATTTCATCAAGGGCGACATCGCCGACCGAAAGCTGATCGAGGAGATGGGCGACGCGCTGAAAGAGGTGACGGGGGTCGTGCACCTCGCCGCCCAAGCCGGCGTGCGCTATTCGATCGAGAACCCCTACACCTACGTCGACACCAACGTGATGGGGCAGGTCGTGCTGCTGGAAGCGGCGCGGCGCATGCCGAACCTGCAGCACTTCGTCTACGCCAGCTCGTCCTCCGTATACGGCAACAACACCAAGCTGCCGTTCTCCGTCGACGACCGGGTGGACACGCCGGTGTCCGTCTACGCCGCCACCAAGAAGGCGGCGGAGATGCTCAGCTACTGCTACGCCCACCTGCACCGCGTTCCGGCGACGGGGCTGCGCTTCTTCACGGTGTATGGGCCGTGGGGACGGCCGGACATGGCCGCCTACCTGTTCACCGACGCCATCGTGCACGGCCGGCCGATCCGCGTGTTCAACGGCGGCAACATGCGGCGCGACTTCACCTACATCGACGACATCGTGGCCGGCGTGCTGGCCGCCCTGGACCATCCGGCGCCGCCGGACGAATCGGGCGTGCGGCACCGCGTCTTCAACCTCGGCAACAACAACACCGAGGAGCTGATGCGCTACATCGCTATCATCGAGGAGGCGCTGGGCCGGAAAGCGGTGATGCACATGGAGCCGATGCAGCCCGGCGACGTGCCCGCCACCTACGCCGACATCGAGGCCAGCCGCCGCGAGTTGGGCTTCGAGCCGAAGACTCCCATCGAGGTCGGGCTGCCCCGCTTCGTGCAGTGGTACAAGGAGTACCATGGTCTCTCGTGAGGGGGGCTCAGCCGGGTCCAGGCGCCCGAAGCTCCTCTACCTCGTCACCGAGGACTGGTATTTCTGGTCGCATCGCCTGCCGATGGCGCGCGCGGCGCGCGACGCCGGGTTCGACGTGGCGGTGGCGACCCGCGTGGACAAGCACGCCGAGCGCATTGCCACCGAAGGCTTCCGCGTCCTGCCGCTGAACTGGCGCCGGCGCAGCGTCCACCCCGGCGAGGCGCTGGGCGCGGTGGCCGAGATCGCCGCTCTCTACCGCCGCGAGCGGCCGGACGTCGTGCACCACGTGTCCTTGAAGCCGGTCGTGCTCGGCGGGCTGGCGGCCATGACGGCCGGCGTGCCGGCGGTGGTCAACGCGCTGACCGGCCTCGGCTCCGCCTTCCTCGGCAAGGGCGGGCTGAAATCGAAGGTCGCGGGCGCCGTGGCGCGCACGGCGCTCCGCACGATCCTCAAGCGCCGCAACAGCCTGCTGGTGCTGCAGAACGCCGATGACCGCGACCACCTCGTCCGTCTCGGCCTCGTCTCGGCCGACCGCGTGTGGGTGATCCGCGGCTCCGGCGTCGACACCGCCCACTTCGCCGTGCTGCCGGAACCGCCGCCGCCCGTCGTCGCCGGCTACGTCGGCCGCCTGCTGGAGGACAAGGGCGTGCGCCCGCTGGTCGAGGCACATCGCATGCTGCGCGCGCAGGGGCTGGACGTCGGCCTGCTGCTCGCCGGCACGCCGGACCCGGAGAACCCCACGACCATCCAGCCGGCCGAGCTGGAGCGCTGGAAGGACCTGCCCGGAGTCGAGCTGGCCGGCCACGTCACCGACGTGCGCACGGTGTGGGCGCGCGCCCACATCGCCGTGCTGCCGTCGCGCCGCGAGGGCCTGCCCAAGAGCCTGCTGGAAGCCGCGAGCTGCGGCCGCGCCATTGTGGCCACCGACGTTCCCGGCTGCCGCGAGGTGGCGCGCGCCGGCGACAACGCCCTTTTGGTCCCGGTGGACGACGCCGCCGCGCTGGCCGATGCGATCGGCAGCCTGGCGCGCGACGCCGCGCTGCGCCACCGCTTCGCCGCCGCCAGCCGCCGCCTCGTCGAAAGCGACATGGCGGCCGACAAGGTGGGCGCAAGGACGGTGGAGCTGTACCGCACGCTGCTGGAAGCCACCCGACCGGGCGCCGTCCCCCTGCCGCAGCCGAGGACGCCATGAACGCCCTCCTCGTCCTCGCCCTGACAACGGTTGCCTCCTGGCTGCTGGTCGGGCGCGTGCTGGCCTATCTGCGGCATCGCGCCATCCTCGACCATCCGAACGACCGCTCCAGCCACACCATCCCCACGCCGCGCGGCGGCGGCTGGGGCGTGATGCTCACGGTGCTGCCGGCCTGGGCGCTGATCGGTCTCGCATCCGGCGCCCCGGCGCGGGTGCTGCCGGTGCTGGCCGCAGCCTCCGCGCTGATGGCGATCTCGTGGATCGACGACCGCCGCGGCCTGGGCGCCGGCCCGCGCTTCCTGACGCAGGCCGCCGCCGTCGTCATCGGGCTGGCCGCCCTGCCCGCCGACGCGCATGTGCTGCAGGGCTGGCTCCCCTGGTGGCTCGACCGCACGCTGGCCGGCTTCGCCTGGCTGTGGTTCGTCAACCTCTTCAACTTCATGGACGGCATCGACGGCCTGGCCGGCAGCGAGGCCGCCACCATCGGCGCCGGCATGGCGCTGGTCGTGACGCTGGCCGGACACGACCCGGCGCTCGGCCTCTATGGGCTCGCGGCAGCGGGTGCGGCGCTGGGTTTCCTGAGCTGGAACTGGCATCCGGCCAAGGTCTTCATGGGCGACGTCGGCAGCGTGCCGCTCGGCTACCTGCTGGGTTGGCTGCTGCTGAGTGTCGCGACGCAGGGCCATTGGGCGGCGGCGCTGCTCGTGCCGCTGTACTTCCTGGCCGACGCCACCATCACCCTGCTGCGCCGCGCGGCCGAGGGGAAGAAGGTCTGGCAGGCGCACCGCGAGCATTTCTACCAGAAGGCCACGCAGCGCGGCCGCACCCACGCCCAGGTCGTCCGCGCCGTGCTGGCGGCCAACGCCGCCCTGGTGGCGCTGGCCACGGCGTCGCTGCACCTCGGCTGGACCACGGTGCCGGCGGGGGCGGCGGTCGTGCTGCTGCTGCTGGCGAATCTCGCGCGGGCCAAGCGGGTGGCGGCGTGACGATGCGCATTCTCGTCACCGGCGCCACCGGCTTCGTCGGCCGCACCCTGGTCCCGGTGCTCGTGGAGCGCGGCCACACCGTCCGCGCCGCCATCCGCCGCGCGGGCACGCAGGTCCCCGGTGCGGAGCCCGTCGTCGTCGGCGACATCGGCCCGGACACCGACTGGAGCGCCGCGCTCGACGGCGTCGACGCCGTCGTCCACCTCGCCGCGCGCGTGCACGTGATGACGGACACGGCGGCCGACCCGCTGGCCGCGTTCCGCGCCGTCAACACCGCCGGCACCCGCCGCCTCGCCGAAATGGCGGCGGCGCGCGGCGTGAGGCGCTTCGTCTATCTCAGCTCCATCAAGGCCGTCACCGACGAGAGCCGGCCGGAGCCCATCGGCGATTCCACCCCGCCCGACCCGCACTCCCCCTACGGCGTCTCCAAGCTGGAGGCCGAGCGCGCGCTGGCCGGAATCGGCAATCTCGACCCCGTCATCCTGCGCCCGCCGCTGGTCTACGGCCCCGGCGTGGCCGGCAACCTGCGCACGCTCCTGACGCTGTGCGAACGCCGCGTGCCGCTGCCGCTGGCCTCCGTGCGCAACCGGCGCAGCCTGATCCACGTCGGCAACCTCGCCGACGCCATCGCCCTCTGCCTCGTCCACCCGGCGGCGGCCGGCCGCACCTTCGTCCTGAGCGACGGCGCAGCGCTGTCCACCGCCGACCTCATCCGCGCCTTCAGCGCCGGCCTCGGCGTGACCCCGCGCTTGTTCCCCTTCCCCGCCGCCCTCCTGAAGCTCGGCGCGACGCTCACCGGGCGCATGGCGGCGTTCGACCGCGTCGCCGGGTCGCTGGAGCTGGACGACCGTGGCATCCGGGAAACGCTGGGCTGGTCGCCGCCCCACCCGGCCGCGTCCGGCTTGCGCGCCACCGCCGAATGGTTCAAAGCTGGCGGCGGCCAAAGATTCGCAAGGTCTTAATACGCAAGGTTTCCTGATGCGCATCCCGTCCCCACGGGCGTTTCTCGTCTACGTGCACGATCTGGTGATGACCGGCGTCGCCTTCGTGGTGGCGCTGTACCTGCGCGTCGGCATGCAGACGTTCGACCAGTACGCCACCGCGCTGGCGCTGGGCGCGCCGATCATGATGGCGATTGCGGCGGTGGTGTACCGCCAGCTCGGTCTCTACCGCGGCATCTGGCGCTACGCCTCCATCCCCGACCTGGCGCAGCTCATCCGCGCCGTCACGGTGGCGGTGCTGACCTTCGTGCTGGCGATGTTCCTGCTGACCCGGCTGGACGCGCTGCCACGCTCCGTGCCGCTCATCATGTGGTTCGTGCAACTGGTGCTGCTGGGCGGCCCGCGCTTCGCCTACCGCCTGCTGAAGGACCGCCGCCTGGGCCTGGAGGACGCCACGTCCGCCCCGCAGATCCCCGTGCTGCTGCTGGGCGTGGGCGACGCGGCCGAGCTGTTCATCCGCTCGCAGACCAACAACCACTCCATGTACCGCGTCGTCGGCCTGCTGGACGACAAGAACCGCCGCATCGGCCAGTCCGTGCGCGGCGTCCCGGTCCTGGGTGCGCCCGAGGACATGGCCGAGGTGGTGCGCCGCCTGGAGCGGCGTGGCGTGCGCCCGCAACGCCTGATCCTGACCAAGGAACAGACGGAGTTGGCGGGTGCCCCCGTGCGCGATCTCCTCGATCAGGCCGAGCAGTTGGGCCTCACGCTGTCCCGCCTGCCCAGCCTGACCGAGTTCAAATCGGCCCTCGACGAAGGCAAGATCGAGGTTCGCCCGATCGCCATCGAGGACCTGCTGGGCCGTCCGCAGGCCGTGCTGAACGGTGGCGCCATCACCGGCCTTGTCACCGGCCGGCGCGTGCTGGTCACTGGCGCCGGCGGCACCATCGGGTCGGAGCTGGTCCGCCAGATCGCGGCGCTCGCCCCCGAATCGCTGGTCCTCGTCGATGCGGGGGAGTTCAACCTCTACACCATCGACATGGAGATCCGCGGCCGCCACCCGGCGCTGACGCTGCACACCGTGCTGGCCGACGTGCGCGACCGCGACCGCGTGCAGCGCCTGTTCCAGCAGCACCGCCCGGCCCTGGTCTTTCACGCCGCGGCCCTCAAGCACGTGCCGCTGGTCGAGATGAACCCGCCGGAAGGCGCGCTGACCAACGTCATCGGCACCCGCAACGTGGCCGACGCGGCGCGGGCAAGCGGCAGCCTCGCCATGGTACTGATCTCCACCGACAAGGCGATCCGCCCGACCAGCGCCATGGGCGCCACCAAGCGCTTTGCCGAGTGCTATTGCCAGGCGCTAGACGTGCTGCCGCCGGCCGCACCCGGCGAGTCGCCCACCCGCTTCATGACCGTGCGCTTCGGCAACGTGCTGGGCTCGTCGGGCTCGGTGGTGCCGCTGTTCCAGCGCCAGCTCGCCAGGGGCGGGCCGCTGACCGTCACGCATCCGGACATGCGCCGTTATTTCATGACGGTGCGCGAAGCGGTGGAACTGGTGCTCCAGGCCTCCGCCCACGGCGTCGACCGCGCCGAGGAGCGCGGCAAGGTCCTGGTGCTCGACATGGGCGAGCCGGTGAAGATCGTCGACCTCGCCCGCCAGATGATCCGCCTCGCCGGCTTCCGGCCGGAGGTGGACATCGGCATCGAGTTCACCGGCCTGCGCCCCGGCGAGAAGCTGTTCGAGGAGATCCTTTCCGCCGCCGAGGCGCCGACGCGCACGGAGGCCGACGGCGTCTTCCTGGCGTCGCCCGGCATCATCGACTACGCCCTTATCAACCGCGCCGCCGCCGATCTGGAGGCCGCCGCCCGTGCGGGGGACGAGGAGCGGGTGCTGTCCCTGCTCGCCACCATCGTGCCCGGCTACCGCACCGAAGAGGGCGAAGCCGCGGGCGCGGTGCAGGCCGGCGCGCAGGGATAACCCATAAGAAAACGTTCCCAGCATAAAGGGCTTGCGTGGTCGGAAACCTTGTCGTATAAACCGCGCCACCCCAGCGGACGGGCTGCCGTAGCTCAGTGGTAGAGCACTCCCTTGGTAAGGGAGAGGTCGAGAGTTCAATCCTCTCTGGCAGCACCATTCCCCCATTCTGAAAATATTCTCATTGTTCACCTGCAGGCGCGATGCCGTAGGTTGGGTTGAGCGTCAGCGAAAACCCAACGTTCCGCGCCGCAAAAACGCTGTTGGGTTTTCGCTGACGCTCAACCCAACCTACGAATGCCCCGGGACCATGAGCGACTTCAAGATCGGCGACAAGGTCACGATCCACACCAGCCAGGGCGGGCCGCAGAGCCTTGCCACGGTCACGCGCTTCCTCGCCAATGGCAAGGGCATGGAGCTGTCGGACGGCAGCCAGTGGCGCGCCGACGGCAAGCGCCAGTTCCACTACAAGGGTGGCTTCTACAAGGGCCCGTGGGTGGAGCCGTTCCGCGCCGGCGACGACGACCACGTCGCCAAGCGCCGCCACATCGGCCGCCTGCACAAGTGGGCGCGCGAGCTGACGCTCGACTCACCGCTGAGCGGCCCGGCGCTGAAGCGCATCCTCGACCTCATCGAATCCGAGACCAAGGCCGCCGAAGCCGCCGCCGACCGCGCGCCGGAGTGAACATGGCGCGCGCGCTGTTCAAGACCTACAAGCTCCACTTCGCGCGAATCACCTCCGGCCTGCGCGGCCGGTCGGAACGCGACGTGATGATCGACCGGCTGAAGCGCTTCGTGTCCGACAACGGCATGGCCGGCGAGCTGGACCGCATCATCCCGCACGGCGCTTTCGGAATCGTCGAGATCCGCTGCACCGAAAAGCTCGCCAACCGCCTCCCCGACATGCCCGAAGTGGAGACGGTGCTGGAGGCGTAGAGGCTACGCCGCCGCCCTCAACTGCCGCTCCAGTTCGCCCTGGAGCTGGCGCGGGGTAACCGGCTTGTGAGCGATGCCCAGCCCATGCGCCGCGGCATCCTGCTGGCACTCCGGCCCGGTCTCGCCGGTCAGCAGCACCGCCGGCACCACCTCCCCCACCTGTTCGCGGATCGCCAGGATGGCCTCCGTCCCCACCCGGCCGGCGCGCAGGCGATAGTCGGCGACGATGAGGTCCGGTGTGCGCCCCTTGCTCCGCAGCCGGTCCAGCGCCTGCTCGGCCGAGCCGGCGATCAGCACCTCGCAGCCCCATTCGCGGAACATCGCCTGCAATCCCAGAAGGACGATGGCGTCGTCGTCGACCAGCACCACGAACAGCCCCGCAGCGGCCGGTGCTGGCGCCTCGGCGGCCGTGCTGGGGACCGGTTGCGCCGCCGCCGCGGCGAGCGGCACGGTGACGGTGAACATCGATCCCCGCCCCGGCGCCGAGCGCACCTCCACCGGATGGCCCAGCAGCCGCGACAGCCGCTTCACGATCGCCAGCCCCAGACCCAGGCCCTGGCCACGGTCGCGCTCGGGGTTGGCGACCTGGTGGAACTCCTGGAAGATGGTCTCCAAATGCTCGACCGGGATGCCGATGCCGCTGTCGCGTACGGTGATCCGCGCCTGCCCGGCCTCCACCACGCACTCCAGCCGCACGCCGCCACGTTCGGTGTAGCGCACGGCGTTCTCGACGAGGTTGCGCACCATGCGGCCCAGCAGCGTGGCGTCGCTGCGCACTGTCGCCTCGCCGGACTGGACGACCGCGAAGGACAGCCCCTTGCTCTCCGCCACCGGCGTGTAGGAAGCGCCGATGTGGTCCAGCAACGGACCCAGCGCCACGTCCTCCACCGTCGGCACGATCACGCCCGCGTCGAGGCGCGAGACGTCGAGCAGGCTGTCCAGCAGGCCCTTCAGCGTGTCGATCCCGCGGTCGAGCATGGTCAGCATCTCCCGCCCGTTCTGGTCATGGATATGGCGCGCCAGCGCGGCGGAGAAGAAGAACAGCGACTGGATCGGCTGGCGCAGGTCGTGGCTGGCGGCGGCCAGGAACTTGGACTTGGCGAGGTTGGCGCGTTCCGCCTCCTCCTTGGCGGCGCGCAGCGCCTCCCCGGCGTTGTGGCGGTCGGTGACGTCGTGGAGGTAAGCGGCGAACCCCTCGCGCGAGGGGAAGGCGCGCACCGAATACCAGCGGCCATGCGTCGTGGAAAACGCCTCGAACTCGGCCGCCCCGCCGCCCTCCATGACGCGCCGGGCGTTCTCCTCGAAGGCGGTGCCGACGGCGCCGGGGAACGCCTCCCACAGATCCACGCCGACGAAGTCCCGCCCGCCACCCAGCAGCGTGCGGGCGCGCTCGTTCATGAAGGCGATGCGCCAGTCGCGGCCGACCTCCAGCACGCTGTCGTTGGTGCAGTCCAGCACCTCCGCCCGCTTGCGCGCGGCGGCGTGCGCCTGTTCGCGCAGGGCCGCCTGGTCCTGCACCGCGTCGGCCATGGCGTCGAAGGCGTGACCCAGCGCCGACAGCTCGTCCCGCCCGCCCCGCAGCCGGGCGCGGGCCGACAGGTCACCCTGTGTCCAGCGCGCCACCGCGGTTTCCAGCGCCCGCACCGGGCGCAGCAGCAGCCGCGCGCCCAGCCACGCCGACACCATGGCCAGCACCAGCCCGGCGGCGATCAGCAGCACGCCGCGCCACGTCGCCTTGGTGACGTCGGCAAAGGCCAGCTCGCGGTCGAGCCCAACGGCGATGAACAGCCCCTGGGCCCCGCCCTTCAACCCGACATAGCTGACGATGCGGCGCACGCCGTCCATCGCGCTGGTATCGAGCGTGCCGACTTCGCGGCTGGCGAGCAGCGGCATGAATTCCGCCGGCATCGGGGTGCCGACCGTCTCCGTCGCCTCCGGCTGGCGGGCCAGCAGCGTGCCGTTGCGGTCGGCGATCAGCAGCGCCATACCGGGCGGCAGCGGCTTCTCGGCCATGTAGCGGTTGAGCCAGTCGAGGTCGAGCGCCGCACCCACCACGCCCACCAGCCGGCCGAAGTCGTCGTGCACCGGGTAGGCCACGTGCAGACTGCGCCGCCGGCTCTGCTTGCCGAACACGTAGTCACCGACGGCGAATCCGTCGTTGCGCACCGCTCGCTGGAACCACGCCCGGTCGGAGACGTTGTTGCGGGTTCCGGGCGCTCCGGCGCACATGCCCTGGCCGGTGGCGTCCATGACGTCGATCAGGGCGTACTGCGGGAACTGGATCTTAAGCCGTTCGACGAGATCGTTGCAGCGTGTCGAGTCCAGCTTGCGCACCGATTCCACCTGCGACAGCGCCACCACGAACTGGCGCCCGCCGTCGACGATGCGCGCCAGTTCGTCCGCCATCAGCTCGACGTGCCGCCCGGTGGTCGCGGTCACCTCGTCCATGCGCGTGCGGCGCAGGTCCAGCTCGTTGTAGGCCTGGATGGCGACGGCCGGGAGGAGCGTGATGCCGACGAGAAGAAACAGCCGGGTGAGCAAGGTCATCAGAAGCGTCGTCCGTGCCGCGCAAAGTCGGGTTCGCGTACGCCGCTGCGCCGCCAGATCCGAACATTCGCATCTTCGCCAAACATGGTTAATTCATGATTAACCAAAACCCGCCACCCATAGGAGATGCGCCCCGCCCGCCGGAACCTCCGGCGGTATCGGGCGGTTTGCGAAAGACGCAACCGACGGAGGGGATGTGCGATGAGCGTGGAGACCATGATCCGCGACACCTACGACCAGGTGTTCGGCGGCGAGCAAAACATGTCGACGATGGAGCGCGTGGCCTCGTCCGGCTTTGGGCTGATCGTGGCCGCCGCCGGCGTCAACCGCGCCGGCCTGTCGGGCGCCCTCATGGGCCTTGCCGGCGCCGCCCTGGTCGCCCGCGGCATGAGCGGCCACTGCCCGTTCAAGGCGATGATGGAAGACGGCCACGCCATCGGCCACGGCGGGCACCAGAACTATGTGGACCACGAGGAACAGCCGCAGTCCCACCCGGCCGTCGAGCGCCACACCCCGGCGATCTAACGCTTCGCACCGCGCCGCACCTGGGGCACACTCCGCCCGCGAACGCGGACGGAGGGGTGCGGCATGGCGGAGCGGATCGTCCACCTGACGGGTGGCGGGGTCAGCGTGGCACTCGGCGTCGGCACCACGGCGCGCCTGCTCTACTGGGGCCCCGCCCCGCCCGGCGATGCGGACGCGCTGGGCGGTCTCGCCGCCACGCTGCCGGGGGCGGGGCTGGACGGGCCGGGGATGCCGCCGTTGCTACCGGTGGCCGGCTGGGGCTACTGGGGCCAGCCCGCTCTGTCCGGCCGCCACGCGCACGGCGGCTGGGCGCCGCGCCTCGTCGTGTCCGACGTTACCGAAGGCCCCGGCGCCGTCCGCATCGCGCAGGAGAGCGAGGACGGCACGCTCGCCGTCACCATCGCCCTGACGCTCGATGCCGAGACCGGCGTCTGGGCGGCCGTAACGGAGGTGACCAACCGCGCGACCGAATCCTATCGCCTGGACTGGTGCGCGGCCCTCTGCCTGCCCCTGCCCGGCTTTCTGGACGAGGCGCTGGTCTTCGAAGGCACCTACGTGCGGGAGTTCCAGGAGCGCCGCGTGGATCTCGGCACCGGCGCCCTGGTTCGCGAGAACCGCCGCGGCCGCACCTCGCACGACAGCTTCCCCGCGCTGATCCTCGGCCCCCGTGGCTTCGGCAACCGGCACGGCGGCGTGTACGGCTTCCACCTGGGCTGGAGCGGCAACCACCGCGTGCTGGTGGATGGCCTGCCCGACGGCACCCGCGTCGTCCAGTTGGGCGAACTGCTGCACCCCGGCGAAGCAGTCCTGGCGCCCGGCGAGACCTACCGCAGCCCGCCCGCCTACGCCGTCTTCGCCACCGACGGGCTGGACGGGTTGATGGCGCGCACCCACGCGCACGTCCGCACCCGCATCCTGCCCCGCCGCCTCGCCCCCCGCCCGGTGCACTTCAACAGTTGGGAGGCGGTCTACTTCAATCACGACCGCGCCGCGCTGCTCGACCTCGTGGAGCGCGCGGCGCGCATCGGCGTGGAGCGCTTCGTGCTGGACGACGGCTGGTTCCACGGCCGCAACGGCCATACGGCGGGCCTGGGTGACTGGTGGCCGGACGAGGCCAAGCACCCGGACGGTCTGCGCCCGCTGGCCGAAGCCGTACAGGCCAAGGGCATGCAGTTCGGGCTGTGGGTGGAGCCCGAACACGTCAACCCCGACAGCGACCTGTTCCGCGCCCACCCCGACTGGATCCTCGGCCTGCCCGGTGCCCGCGAGCCGGCACCCAAGCGCCAATACCTCCTCGACCTCGGCCGTGCGGAGGTGGCGGAGCACGTCTTCGCGCGGCTCGACGCGCTGCTGGCCCCCGGCTTCATCGGCTACCTGAAGTGGGACATGAACCGCGACGCCGCCCCGGCGGCCAGCGGCGGCGAGCCGGCGTGGCGGCGCCACGTGCTGGCCCTCTACGGCTTGCTTGAACGGCTGCGCGCCAAGCACCCGCATGTGGAAATCGAGACCTGCGCGTCCGGCGGCGGGCGGGCCGACTGGGGCATCCTGGCGCGCACGGAGCGCGTGTGGCCCAGCGACAGCAACGACGCGCACGACCGCCTCGCCATCCAGCGCGGCTTCTCGCTGTTCTTCCCACCCGAGGTGATGGGCAGCCACGTGGGGCGGGAGCGCTGCACCGTCACCGGCCGGCGCAACGACCTGTCCTTCCGCTGCGCCGTGGCGCTGTTCGGCGCCATGGGCGTGGAATGGGACATCCGCGGCCTGTCGGAGGAGGAACTGGTCGAGCTGTCCGGCTGGATCGCGCTGCACAAGCGCCACCGCGCCCTGCTGCACGGCGGCCGCCCGGTGCGGCTGGACCTCGACGGGGTGGAAGCCGCCGGCCACGGCGTGGTGGCGCCGGACGGCGGACAGGCGCTGTTCCTGGTGGCGCGATTGGCGACGAAGGTGCAGCCGCTGCACCTCCGCCTGCCCGGCCTCGACCCGCAGGCCGTCTACCGGATCAGCGTGCCCGAAGGCGTGCCCGACGGCATCGCCGCCGCCCTGCCCCGCGCCCGCGAAGGACTGACCTTCACCGGCACGCAACTGGCCGCCTACGGCCTGCGCCTGCCCCTCATGCTGCCCGACATCGCGCTCGTGCTGCTGGCCGAACGGGTGTCGTAAAGCCCCTCCCCTGCCTCCGGCGGGGGAGGGAGCATCGGGTCACTTCGGCCGCAGGTCGCGCACCCGCTTCGCCTTGCCGACGGAGCGTTCGATGGTGCCCGGCTCGCAGATCTCCACCTTGGTCGAGATGCCGATGTAGGATTTGATGTGGTGCTGCAGCGTCTTGGCCTGCACCGCCGGCTCGGCGCCATGGTTGGTCGGCGCAGTCTCCACGCGCACGGCCAGCTTGTCCAGGTGCCCGTCGCGGGTGAGGATCAGCTCGTAGTGCGGGGCCAGCGTCGGGTCCTTGCAGATGATCTCCTCGATCTGCGTGGGGAAGACGTTGACGCCGCGGATGATCATCATGTCGTCGGAGCGGCCGGTGATCTTGTCGATGCGCCGCATGCTGCGCGCGGTCGGCGGCAAGAGCCGCGTCAGATCGCGCGTGCGGTAGCGGATCATCGGCAGGCCTTCCTTGGTGAGCGTGGTGAACACCAGCTCGCCGTACTCGCCGTCCGGCAGCACCTCGCCCGTCTCCGGGTTGATGATCTCCGGATAGAAGTGGTCCTCCCAGATGACCGGGCCGTCCTTGGTCTCGACGCACTCGTTGGCGACGCCGGGTCCCATGATCTCCGACAGGCCATAGATGTCCACCGCGTCGATGCCGAACTTGCGCTCGATCTCCTCGCGCATGGCGTTGGTCCAGGGCTCGGCGCCGAAGATGCCGATGCGCAAGGACGTCTCCCAGGTGCGCAGCCCCTGCCGCTCCATCTCGTCGGCGATGTTCAGGATGTAGGACGGCGTCACCATGATGATGTCGGGCTGGAAGTCACGGATGAGCTGGACCTGCTTCTCCGTCTGCCCGCCCGACATGGGGATGACCGTGCAGCCCAGCCGCTCGGCGCCATAGTGGGCGCCCAGGCCGCCGGTGAACAGGCCGTAGCCATAGGCGACGTGCACCTTGTCGCCACGCCGCCCTCCGGCCGCGCGGATGGAGCGGGCGACGAGGTTCGCCCACATGTCGATGTCGTTCTGGGTGTAGCCCACCACCGTCGGCCGCCCCGTGGTGCCGGAGGAGGCGTGCAGGCGCACGATCTCCTGCATCGGCACGGCGAACAGGCCGAAGGGATAGGTCTCGCGCAGGTCGTCCTTCTTGGTGAAGGGGAACAGGGCGAGGTCCTTCAGCTCCTTGAAGTCGCCGGGGTGGACGCCCTTGGCGTCGCACTTTCGCTTGAAGTGCGGAACGTTGGCGTAGGTGTGCTGGAGCGACCACTTCAGCCGCGCGACCTGCATCGCGGTGATTTCATCGCGGCTCGCCGTCTCGAAATGGTCCAACTCGTGCTTGAGCGGCGCCTGGATCACGGACATTGCGTTCTCTCCCTAGAGGGCCTTGTGGCCTGTTGTTCTTTGGCAGGGTGCGAACGTTGGGCTTTTGCTGCGCTCAACCCAACCTACGAGGTCTCCGTAGGTTGGGTTGAGCCGAAGGCGAAAACCCAACGGCAAATCGTCACACGCGCTCGATGACCGTCGCGATGCCCTGCCCCACGCCGATGCACATTGTACACAAGGCGCGGCGGACCTTCCTCTCCTCAAGTTCATGCAGCGCCGTCATCACCAGCCGCGCGCCCGAGGCGCCCAGCGGGTGGCCCAGCGCGATGGCGCCGCCGTTCGGGTTGACGTGCTCGGCGTCGTCCGCCAGACCCAGCATGCGCATGACCGCCAGCCCTTGCGCGGCGAACGCCTCGTTCAGTTCCATCACGTCGATGTCGCCGATGGTCAGGCCCAGGCGGTTCAGCAGCTTCAGCGAGGCCGGGGCCGGGCCGATGCCCATGATGCGCGGGGCGACGCCGGTCACCGCCATGCCCACCACGCGGGCGCGCGGCGTGAGGCCGTACTTCGCCACCGCCGCCTCCGACGCGACGATCAGCGCGGCCGAGCCGTCGTTGACGCCCGACGCGTTGCCGGCCGTCACCGTGCCGTCCTTGCGCACCACCGGCTTCAGCTTCGCCAGCGCCTCCAGCGTCGTCTCGGGGCGCGGGTGCTCGTCGGTGTCGACCACCACGTCGCCCTTGCGGCCCTTGATGGTGACCGGGACGATCTCACGCTTGAAGCGCCCGCTCTCGATCGCGCGGCCGGCGCGCTGCTGGCTGCGGATGGCGAAGGCGTCCTGGTCCTCGCGGCTGACGTTGTAGTCCTGCGCCACGTTCTCGGCCGTCTCCGGCATGGAATCCACGCCGTACATCTCGCGCATCTTCGGGTTGATGAAGCGCCAGCCGATGGTGGTGTCGTAGATCTCGGCCGCGCGCGAGAACGCCGTGTCCGCCTTGCCCATCACGAAGGGCGCGCGGCTCATGCTCTCGACGCCGCCGGCGATGATCAGCTCGGCCTCGCCCGCCTTGATGGCACGCGCGGCGATGCCCACCGCGTCCATGCCGGAGCCGCACAGGCGGTTCACCGTGGTGCCCGCCACACCTTCCGGCAGGCCGGCCAGCAGCGAGGCCATGTGGGCGACGTTGCGGTTGTCCTCGCCGGCCTGGTTGGCGCAGCCGTAGATCACGTCGTCGACGGCGGCCCAGTCGATGGTGGGGTTGCGCTCCATCAGCGCCTTGATGGGCAGGGACGCCAGATCGTCGGTGCGCACCGCCGATAGAGCCCCGGCATAGCGGCCGATGGGGGTGCGGATAACGTCGCAGAGGTAGGCTTCGGTCATCGCTGTTTCCTTGTTGCTCAGGCCAGATCCACGACGGCGCCCTTGATGGTCGCCGACTGGCCGCGGAAGATGCCGGTCACGGTGCCGTCCTGGTTGGTGACGGTCACGTCGTACACGCCGGTGCGGCCCTTACGGTGCACCTCGCGGCACACGGCGGTCAGCACGTCGCCCAGCTTGCCGGGAGCCGGGAAGGCGATGTGGCAGCCGGCCGCCACCGTCACCTCGTTGTTGGCGTTGCAGGCGTAGGCGAAGGCGGTGTCGGCCAGCGTGAAGGTCATGCCGCCGTGACAGATGTCGTGCCCGTTCACCATGTCCTTGCGCACGGTCATCGTCATCACGGCGTAGCCCGGCGCGATCTCCTTCAGTTCGATGCCGTGCGCCTGGGCGCACCAGTCGCGCTCGTACATGCCGCGGCCGACAGCCTCGGCAATCTCCTGGGCGGTGTGCGTCCGCTCAGCCATGGAATCCCTTCCTTCCGGAAATCTTGCGCCGAATGAGTGCCGAGGTGCGGTAGCGGTCCTCGCCGTACGTGGAGGCGAGCCCGTCCAGCACCGCGGCCACGCGGCCCGGCCCGATGTCGTCCGCCCAGGCCAGCGGCCCGCGCGGGTAGTTGACGCCCTTGGTCATGGCGATGTCCACGTCGCCGACGGTAGCAACCCGCTGGAGCACGGCGTCCGCCGCCTCGTTCGCCAGCATGGCGACCGTGCGCATGACGATCAGGCCCGGCGCGTCGTCGATCACCGACACCGCCTTGCCCAACGCCTGGAACAGCCCGGACGCCTTGGTGATTGCGTCCGCCGACGCCTGGTCGGCCGCCGCGACGGCGACACGCGTCGCCTTGGCATAATCCAGCGCCAGATCGAACAGCACGAGGTCGGCGATGCCGTCCTCGTCCGCCCGCCGCGTGGCGGTGCGCCCGTCGGTCAGCGCCAGCGTGACGCCGTCCACCACCAGATGCCCGGTCTCGTCCGAGGCGCCCTCGGCGTCGAACGCCTCCTCCGTCACCTCCAGTCCGGCGCCGCGGATCAGGTCCACCAACGCCTGCGCCGGCCCCAGACCACCCTTCACCCGAACGCTCGCGGGCCGTGGCCCGGCGTCGGCGGTGTGCGGCGTGGGCGCTTCCGGTTCCGGCTTGTAGCGGTAGAAGCCCTGCCCGCTCTTCCGGCCCAGGCGCCCGGCCTCCACCAGTTCCTGCTGGATCAGCGAGGGCTGGAAGCGCGGATCCCCGAAGTACGCCGCGTGCACCGAGCGCGTGACCGCGAAGTTCACGTCGTGCCCGATCAGGTCCATCAGCTCGAACGGCCCCATGCGGAAGCCGCCGGCCTCGCGCATCACCGCGTCGATGGTGGCAGGATCGCCGGCACCTTCCTGCATCAGCCGCAGCCCCTCGGCGTAGAACGGCCGGGCGACGCGGTTGACGATGAAACCGGGGGTGGAACGTGCGTGCACCGGGGCCTTGCCCCAGGCCTTGGCGGTGTCGAACAGCGTTTCGGCCACCGCGCGGTCGGTCGCCACGCCGCTGATCACCTCAACCAGCGCCATCAGCGGGGCGGGATTGAAGAAGTGCAGCCCGGCGAACCGCTCCGGCCGCTGCAGCGCCGCGCCGATGGCGGTGATCGGCAGCGACGAGGTGTTGCTGGTCAGGATGGCGTCGGCGCCCACGGCGGCCTCCACTTCCCGGAACACCGCCTGTTTGACGGCGAGGTCCTCGACGATCGCCTCGACGACCAGCGACGCCGTGTGCATGTCGGCATAGCCGCCCACCGGGCGCAGCCGCGCCACCACGGAGTCGCGCTCCTCCGCCGTCATCCGCCCCTTCTCGACGAGCTTGCCGAGCGCCCCGGCGATGCTCGCCACCGCCTTGGCGGCCGCGTCGGGCCGGGTGTCGAACAGCAGCACCGGGTGGCCGCCTTGCGCCGCCACCTGCGCGATCCCCTGCCCCATGGCGCCGCAGCCGATGACGGCCACGGTCGCCGACCGGTCGAGCGCCGCCATCACTTGCCCTCGAACTTCGGCACGCGCTTCTCGGTGAAGGCGGCGACGCCCTCGCGGTAGTCCTGCGTGCGCCCGGCCTCGCGCTGGTAGTCGCGCTCCAGGTCGAGCTGTTCGTCCAGCGTGTTGGTGGAGGACTGCTGCATGGCGCGCTTGACCAGCGCCAGCCCCTTGGTCGGCTGCGTCGCCAGATGGCGGGCGAGCTTCCTCGCTTCGTCCTGGAGGGCGGCGTCGTCCACCACCTTGTAGATCATGCCCCACGCTTCCGCCTGCTCGGCCGACACCTTGTCGCCCAGCATGGCGAGTGCCATGGCGCGGCCCGAGCCCACGAGGCGCGGCAGGAACCACGTGCCGCCGGAATCCGGCACCAGCCCCAGCTTGCAGAACGGCTGGATGAAGCTGGCCGAACGCGCGGCCAGGACGATGTCGCAGGCCAACGCGATGTTGGCCCCCGCCCCCGCCGCCACGCCGTTGACGGCGCAGACCACCGGGAACTCCAGCCGGCGCAGCGTGCGAACCAGCGGGTTGTAGTTCTTCTCCAGCGACTCGCCCAGGTCCGGCATGGCCGAGCCCGGCGCCACGGCACGGTCCGACAGATCCTGCCCGGCGCAGAAGCCCCGCCCGGCCGCCGTCAGCAGCAGGCAACGCACCGACGGGTCCGTCTGCACCTTGGCCAGCGCATCGCGCACCTCGGCGTGCATTTCGGTGGTGAAGCTGTTCAGCTTATCCGGCCGGTTGAAGGTCAGCGTCGCCACGCCCTCGGCCACCTCGAACAGGATGGTGGAATAGGTCACAGCGCACCTCCGCTCAGCGTCGTCATCGTTTCCATCCCTTGGCTTCGTTTGCTTGTCCGACAACCCTACGCCTCCGCCACCGGGCGAGGAAGGGCTGCCGGCATTACCCACAAATGCGTTACAGTTTTTCTCGATACCGCACCGTATAGTGTAACACTTTAGCGTTCAAACGGGCGCGGGCAAGCCCAGCGCATCCAGGTGGGGGCGCACGGTGGCGTCCCACTGCCGCAGCAGTTCGGCGTTGCTGTGCCGGCGCAGGCCAAAGCGGCGATACAGGTCCACCCGCTCGGAATCGATGCGCCCGAAGGTGTCGACCACGCGCGGGTACCAGTACGCCACCGACGCCCGCGCGGCGGCCGCGCAGTCCATCTCGGCCAAGCCCTGCTCCAATGCCTTGCCGGCCAGTTGCACGTGCACCGCCTCGCGCTCCGCCACCTCGGCCATTGCGGCCGCCAGCGGCTCGTACGAGCACGCGGCCAGTTCCCCCAACTGGGGCGCGGCGGCGTAGCCCATGAGCAGCGTCAGCACCAGCACATCCACCCAGCCTTCCACCGGATAATGGAAGACGTTCAACCGCTTGTCCGTGCCGATCCGCCGGTTGCCGAAGTCCATGTGGCGATCGAACCGCGCCGTCCAGCAGTGCGAGCGCACGTAGAGCTGCGGGTTGACGCCGAAGCGCTGCATCAGGCCCAGCACCGTCTCCGCATGGCCGTATTTTTCCGACACGATGCGCGCCGCCGTGCGCCGCTCGCGCAGGCCCGGCGCGCGGTTGATCATGTCGGCCAGCCCGGCGGCGCCGGCCAGTTCGCTGTCCGCGAAGCCGGCCATCAGCCGCAGCAGCTCCGCCCGGTAGCCGGCGGGCAGGTCGGCGGTGACGGGGATGGTGCCGCCCGCCGCGATGTGCGCGACGAGGTCCGCCTCGTTCCTGAACATCTTCTCTCCCATGCCCTTGGGGCGGTTTTCCTGCCCTCTTGGACCCGCATGTTTAGATACAGTTTTTTCCGTGTAACACAAAAAACGGTATCACAAAAGTCCGTTCGCGGGTTAAACTGTCATCATCGGCAGGATAGTGCAGCGGCAGGGCGCAGCGGTTTGAGCATGGCGGACATCCTGATCATCGTCGGGACGGAAGGCGGAAACGCGCGCTTCGCCGCGGAAGCCGTGCGGGACGAGCTTGCCGGCATGGGACACAGCGCGGACCTGTCGATGGGCGGCGACTGTATCGCGTTGGATCTGCCCCGGCGTCCCCTGGCGCTGCTGTGCACCTCCACCTATGGTTTCGGCGACCTGCCCGACAACCTGCTATCCTTCGCCCACAGCCTGCGCACCCGCAAGCCCGACCTTCGGCACCTGCGCTACGGGGTGATCGCGCTGGGCGACCAGACCTACGCGGAGACCTTCTGCAAGGCCGGCCGTACGCTCGACGAGCAGTTTCGCGCCTTGGGCGCGCACCGCGTCGGCGACCGGCTGGAGATTGACGCCTGCACCCAGCCGCTCGCCGACGAGGAGGCCGCCGCCTGGGCCCGCGAGTGGGCAGGCATGCTGTGAAGGCGCTTTGACGGCGGCCCCCGCGCCCTACATGATACGGTCCGACGCGACCAACGAACACAAAAGGCATCAGAGGAGGAGAGTGTATGTCGCCCCAGGAATTGTTCGAAACGCACCGCGCCACGCTGGAAAAGGCGGTGGAGGCGACCCGGACCCGCGCCTATTGGTCGCCGTTTTCCGAGATGCCCAGCCCCCGCGTCTATGGTGAGACCGCTCAGGCCGACGGCGAGGCGGCCTTCAAGGCCCGCCTGAACAAGGTCTTCGACCTCGGCCAGCCGGGCGCCAAGGGCTTTGTCGGATCCGAGCGTTCGCCCTACGGCTTCGACCTCGGCGTCACCTATCCGAAGGCCGATGTCGACGCGGTGATCGCCGCCGCCCGGAAGGCCACGCCCGCGTGGCGCCGCATCGGCCCCAACGGCCGCGCCGGCGTCTGCCTGGAGATTCTGCAGCGCCTCAACAAGCGCTCGTTCGAGATCGCCTTCGCCGTCATGCACACCACCGGGCAGGCTTTCATGATGGCCTTCCAGGCCGGCGGCCCGCACGCGCAGGACCGCGGCGTCGAGGCCGTCGCCTACGGCTGGAAGGCGATGACCGATCAGGTGCCCGAGGCGCGCTGGGAGAAGCCGCAGGGCAAGAACCCGCCGGTCGTCATGGACAAGCGCTTCGACGTGGTCGGCCGCGGCATCGGCCTGATGATCGGCTGCGCCACCTTCCCCACCTGGAACGGCTATCCGGGCCTGTTCGCCAGCCTCGTCACCGGCAACCCGGTCATCGTCAAGCCGCACCCGGGCGCCATCCTGCCGCTCGCCGTCACGGTCGAGGTCGTGCACGAGGTGCTGAAGGAGGCCGGGCTCGACCCCGCGCTGGTCACCCTGGTGGCCGACAGCGCCGACGCCCCGATCACCAAGGATCTGGCCATGCGGCCGGAGATCGCGCTGATCGACTTCACCGGCTCGTCGGAGTTCGGCAACTGGCTGGAGGAGAACTGCCGCCACGCCGCCGTCTTCACCGAGAAGGCCGGCGTCAACACCGTGGTCATCGATTCGACCGACGACCCGAAGGGCATGGCGCGCAACATGGCCTTCTCGCTCAGCCTCTATTCCGGCCAGATGTGCACGACCCCGCAGGTGATCTTCGTGCCCAAGGACGGCATCAAGGCGGGCGGCGAGAGCATGAGCTTCAATCAGGTCGTCTCGACCCTGGCTGGCGGTGTGGAAAAGTTCAATTCCGATCCCGAGCGCGCGGTCGAGGTGCTGGGAGCCATCCAGTCCGACGCTACGCTGAAGCGTCTGCAGGATGCCGCCTCGCTCGCCACCGTCGCTCTGCCGTCGAAGGCGGTCGCGCACCCGAAGTTCCCGGACGCCCGCGTGCACACCCCGCTCATGCTGGTGATGGACGCCAAGGACGAGGACACGTACGGGCGTGAGTTGTTCGGCCCGATCTCCATGATCGTCAAGGTCGACGACACGGCCGACGCGCTGGCCCGCGCCAAGCGGCTGGTGCAGACCAAGGGTGCCCTGACGGCGGCCCTGTACTCGACCGACGCCAAGGTGATCGAGGACGCGCAGGACGCCTTCGTCGAGGCCGGCGTGGCGCTGTCGGTCAACCTGACCGGCGGCGTGGCGGTCAACCAGTCGGCGGCGTTCAGCGACTTCCACGGAACTGGCGCCAACCCGGCCTGCAACGCCGCGCTGTGCGACCTCGCCTTCGTCGCCAACCGCTTCCGCGTCATCCAGAGCCGCATCCCCGTGGCGGCGTAAACACCCTGTCAAAGCCCCTCTCCCCTTGCGGGAGAGGGGTTGGGGTGAGGGGTGTTTTTAGACACAGATGAACACAGATGAATATTAGCTAGAACTCTATATTGTTATTCCATCTGCGTTCATCTGCGCCTCCCAACCGCTCTCCATGACGAGGAGTAGCGGGCCATAAGAAATTCCAGGGAGAACAATCCGCATGTCCACACTGCCGCGGCCCCGCGTCTACGCCATCGACGGCGTGGTGCCTGTGATCGACCCGACCGCGTTCGTCCACCCCTCGGCCGTGCTGATCGGCGACGTCGTCATCGGCCCGAATTGCTACGTCGGCCCGTGCGCCAGCTTGCGCGGCGATTTCGGCCGCATCGTGCTCCAGGACGGGGCGAACGTGCAGGACAACTGCACCATGCACGCCTTCCCCGGCATGGACGCGGTGGTGGAGGTGGACGGCCACATCGGCCACGGCGCCGTGCTGCACGGCTGCGTCGTCAGGCGCAACGCGCTGGTCGGCATGAACGCGGTCGTAATGGACGGCGCCGTGGTCGGCGAGGCCGCCATCGTCGCCGCCATGGCCTTCGTCAAGGCCGGCTTCCAGGTGCCCGCCCGGCATCTGATCGCCGGCATGCCGGCCAAGGTGGTGCGCGAGTTGTCCGACGACGAGATCGCCTGGAAGCACGAAGGCACGCGCGAGTACCAGCGTCTCGTCGGCCGTTCCCGTGCCACCATGGTCGAGTGCGACGCCCTCACCGCCGAGGAGCCCGACCGCAAGCGCGTCGACGCCGGCGACGTGCAGCCGCTGCACACGCAGAAGGGATAGGCCCGGACGTTGGGCTTCGCTGCGCTCAGCGCCAACCTACCGGCGCGTCGTAGGTTGGGTTGAGCGCAGCGAAGCCCAACGCCCTACTCCACCCTCGTGATTCGCGACTCCGGCGCGGTGGTCAGCTCGTCGGCCTTGGTCTGCAGCTTGGACAGCAGGAGGTTCAGTTGCTGCATCTCGTCCGCGTCCAACGCACTCGTCAGCTGCGCCTCGTAGGCGAGCGCCAGGGGCGCGATCTCGCTGTAGATCTCCAGCCCCTTCGCCGTCAGGGTCAGCAGCGCCTTGCGCCGGTCGGTGTCGCCCGCCTCGCGCAGGATCAGCTCCGAGCCCAGCATGCGGCTGATGGCGCGGCTGACCTGCACCTTGTCCATGGCGGTGGCGGCCGCGATCTCGCCCGCACTCAGCGTCTCGTTGCCCAAACCGCCCAACACGGCAATGATCCGCCACTCTGGAATCGTGATGTGGAAGCGCTTTTCATAGAGCCGCGCCACCGTCTGGCTGATGGTGTTCGACAGCACGGACACGCGGTACGGCAGGAAATGCGACAGGTTCAGGCCGGGCACGGTTGCGGTCCGGCTGGCGGTCTTGCGGCGGGTGCTGGAAGGGAGCATCGGCGGGCCTCGGGGTTGCACGGATCATCTTGACCCGGCTTTTTCTACTTGCAACAGTTTCAAATGAAACTAGATTGGCGCGAGGACATGCCCCACGGCGGGGCCACACCCAAGAAAGGCGAGGAGGAGACCGAGAGATGAAGCTCGCGACGCTGAAGGCCGGAGGGCGCGACGGAACGCTGGTGGTGGTGTCGCGCGACCTGACGCGCTGCAATCCGGTGCCGGAGATCGCCCGCACCCTGCAGGCCGCGTTGGACGACTGGGACACCGTGGTGTCCAAGCTGGAGGCGGCGTTCCGCGCGCTGGACGCCGACCCGGCCTCCGGCCAGCCCTTCGACCAGCGCGCCTGCGCCTCGCCCCTGCCGCGCGCCTACCAGTGGGCCGACGGCTCGGCTTACGTCAACCACGTGGAGCTGGTGCGCAAGGCCCGCGGGGCCGAGATGCCGTCCAGCTTCTGGACCGACCCGTTGATGTACCAGGGCGGGTCCGACACCTTCCTCGCCCCCACCGACCCGATTCCGGCGGTGACCGAGGACTGGGGCATCGATTTCGAGGGCGAGGTCGCCGTCGTCACCGGCGACGTGCCGCTGGCCGCCACGCCGGAGCAGGCGCGCGCCGCCATCCGCCTGATCCTGCTGGTCAACGACGTCTCCCTGCGCAACCTGATCCCGGCCGAACTCAACAAGGGCTTCGGCTTCTTCCAGTCCAAGCCCTCCTCCGCCTTCGCCCCCGTGGCCGTGACGCCGGACGAGCTGGGCGATGCCTGGGACGGGGCCCGCCTGCACCTGCCGCTGCTCAGCGAGCTGAACGGCAAGCCCTTCGGCAAGCCGAACGCCGGCATCGACATGACCTTCGACTTCCCCACGCTGGTCGCCCACGCCGCCAAGACCCGCCCGCTGGGTGCCGGCTGCATCGTCGGTTCGGGCACCGTGTCGAACAAGCTGGACGGCGGCCCCGGCAAGCCCGTCGACCAGGGTGGTGTGGGCTACTCCTGCATCGCCGAGATCCGCATGATCGAGACGATCGAGACCGGCAAGCCTGCCACCCCCTTCATGCGCTTCGGCGACCGCATCCGCCTGGAGATGCTGGACGCGCAGGGGCGCAGCGTCTTCGGCGCCATCGACCAGGTGGTCGAGCGCTACCAGCCCACCCAGGGCTGAACCCCGGAGCCCCGGCCATGAGCGACGCCATTTCCGTCATCAAGACCGAACACCGCAACCTGATGCGGGTGGTCAACATCTTCGACATCGTGCTGCGCAACGTCGACGCCGGCCACCCGCCGGAGTTCGAGCTGCTGGACGCCATCGTCGAATACCTGCGCACCTTCACCGACCAGTACCACCACCCCAAGGAGGACCGCTTCCTGTTCGCGGCCCTGCGCCAGCGCGACCCGGACGCACACGCCATCCTGGACGAACTGGAGTCCGAGCACGGCACCTGTTACGCCTCCACCACCGCGCTGCACGACGCGCTGGAGGCCTATAAGCGCGGGGAGCCCGGTAGTGCGGAGCGCTTCCAGCAGGTGGCGGCCGAGTACCGCCGCCTGCAGCTGCGCCACCTGCAAAAGGAGGAAGGCGTGGTCATCCCCATGGCCCGCGCCGCCTTGACGGAGGAGGACTGGCACACCATCAACGCCGCCTTCGCCGACCACAAGGACCCGCTGTTCAGCGACGACGCGCAGGAGTCCGCCCGCCAGCTCTACTCCCGCATCGTGAACCTGACCCCGGCACCGCACGGCTTCGCCGATCCCCGGTAAAGTCGCTTCCTTGAAGGAACCGATCTCCCTCGCTATCCTTGATGGCGAGGGAGATCCGTCCATGCCTGACATCCGCCTGCCCGAAGACATCGAACGCCGCTTGCAGACGCTGGCCGACCGCACCGGCCGCAGCATGGACGAGACGGCGCGCGAGGCCATCCTGTCCTACATCGAGGACATGGAGGACGCGGAACTCGCGCGCGGGCGGCTGGAGCGGGGCGGTCCCCGAGTCACGCTCGACTCTTTGGAGCGTGAGCTTGGCCTGGAAGATTGAGTTCGACGCGGACGCCGCCCGCGACTTCCGCAAGCTCGATCCGTCTGCCCAACGGCAGATCCACCGTTACCTGCGCGAACGCATCGCCACCGATGAGGACCCGAGGCGCTTCGGCAAGCCCCTGATCGGCGACTTGTCCGGCCTATGGCGCTACCGGGTCGCCGATTTCCGCCTCGTCTGCCGGATCGAGGACGACCATGTCGTCGTGCTGGTGCTTGCCGTCGGTCACCGCCGCGGCATCTACGAGCGCTGACTACCGCGTCGTCATGATCTTCTGCAAATGCGGCGGCGCGTCCGGGTCCCAGCCCCGCGCCTGCGCAAGGCTCGACACCGCCGCGTAGAAGCTCGCCGTCTGGCACAGCGGCGCCAGCACCGGCGGCACGCCGGGCACGCCGGGCAGCGTCATCGCGCCCGCCACCTCCAACGCCGACCACACCCGCGCGCCCTGCCCCACCATGCGCGCCACCGCCGCGCGGATGCTCTCCGCCGCCGCGTCCTCCTGGCCCAGCGCCAGCACCGGCAGGTCCGGCCCGACCATGGCGAGCGGGCCGTGGATGATTTCGGCGGCGCTGAACGCCCCGGCGTGCAGGCCGCAGCTTTCCTTGAACTTCAGCGCCACTTCCTGCGCCGCTCCCATGCCGGCCCCGCGCCCGACCACGAACAGCCCGCGGGCATCCACCAGCTCGCCCAGCGCCGGCCGCCAGTCGAGCGACAACGCCGCTTCCACCGCGTCCGGCAGCGCCCGCACGGCCGCGTGCAGGTCCTCGCGCCCCGACCAGTGCGCCACGAGGTCGAGGAAGGCCGTCGCCGTCAGCAGGTGAGACTTGGTGGCCGCCACGCCACGCTCCGGCCAACCGCACAGCGGCAGCACCACGTCGCACAGGGCGGCCAGCGGCGACTCCTCGTCGTTGAGCATGCCCACGACCAAGGCGCCGCCATCTCGCGCCGCCTGCGTCAGACGCAGCAGGTCCGGGCTGCGCCCGCCCTGCGACACGGCGACGAACAGCCCGCCCTGCAAATCGACCGGCGCCTCGTACACGGAGGCCACGTTGTGCGCCAGCGGCGCCACCGGCCGCCCCAGCACGGTCTCGATCAGGTGCTTGCCGTAGAGCGCCGCGTTGGCCGAGCTGCCCCGCGCGCCCGTCACGACGAAGCGCGGCGGTGCTGCCCGCAGCCGCGCGCCGAGGTCGGCCAGCGTCGCACGGTTGCGTGCGCTCTGCCGCCGCGCCGCCTCCGGCGTCTCCGCCGCCTCGCGCGCCAGGGTGGAGAGAGGTTCGTCCATGCCGGGTCCGTGAGTTGGGTTGAGCGTCAGCGAAAACCCAACGGCCTTCGCCGTGCCAGCATGTTGGGTTTTCACCTGCGGCTCAACCCAACCGACGAGCCGTGACGAACGAAAATGGGCGCCGCCCTTCGGCGACGCCCCTTCTTCGCACCTGAGACGATCCTCAGTGCCCGGTCGCGGACACCCGGTCGGCGTCCGGGTACTCCGGCTGCTGCTGCGAGAAGTAACCTTCCGTGTGGATCAGTTCGTCCTTGGCGCCCAGCGCCTTCGCGGCCTTGACGCAATCCTCGACGAACTCCGGGCTGCCGGCGACGAAGACGCTGTGCGCCGACAGATCCTTGAACAGCGTCGGCAGCACCGTGGGGATGCGGCCCTTCAGCGGTGCGCTGTCGTCGCGGGTCAGCGTCGTCTTGAACTCGAACCGGCGGTGCTTGGCCTGCCAATAGGCCATCTGGCCGCGGGCGTAGACGTCCTCGCTCGTGCGGCCGGAGAACAGCACGGTCACCGGCTGCTTGTAGCCGCGCTTCAGCGCCGCCTCGGCCAGCGCCATGATGGGCGCCAGACCGGTGCCGGCGGCCATGCACAGCACCGGCGTCTCCACCGACGGGTCGCCGATGAAGGTGCCGTAGGGGCCGGAGAGCTGGACCAGTTCGCCAAGCTTCAGCTTATCGTGGATCCAGGTGCTGGTCGGGCCGCCCTCCTGCCGGGTGACCTGCAGCACGATCTCGCCGTCAGCGCGCGGCGCGTTGGCGATGGAATAGCAGCGCGGCGGCGCATCCTCGCGCTCGTTGCCCAGCATCACGTACTGCCCCGGCCAGAAGCGCAGCGGCTGGCCCAGCGGGCGCAGGTGCAGTTCCACGATGCGCGGCGTGCGCATGATGCGGTCGGCGACGATGAAGCTGACGTTCTCGCGCGGCGGGAACAGCTTGGGCTTGGCGTCGGCGGTTCCCCACTCGATCACCAGTTCCTCGCTGATGGGCTTGGCCATGCACATCAGGCCATAGCCGTCCTTCCGCTCGACCTGGGACAGCGCCATGTCCAGCACCATGCCCTGGTCGAACTGGCCGCTGACGACCTTCACCTTGCACTCGCCGCACGCCCCGGCGCGGCAGTTGTTGGGCAGCGCGTAGCCGGCCTTCTCCAGCGCGGAAAGGACGGTGTCGCCCGACGGGCACTCGACCTCGCGGCCCGAAGGATGCAGGCGGATGCGGCTCACGGATGACCTCGCTCAATGAAGAAAGGGGCGGCGGAGGATAACCCCGCCGCCCGTCAGGATAAAGGGACACACCTACCAGGGGGTGGCGAGATCAGAAGACGGGGATGATCTCGTCCATGTCGATGTCGCGGATCTCCTCGCCGGTGATGCCCACCTCGGGGATCGCCGGGAAGGGGATGCCGTACTTGTCGAGCACGCCCTTCAGGTTCAGCATGGCGTTGCGCCAGTTGTCCTTCTTCATGTCGTAGGTCGGGATGCCGAAGCCGGCCTTGCGCGCCACCTCCTCGGCCTCGCGCTGCACCGGGATGAAGTCCGACGGCAGGTCCCAGAAGTCCGCCGGCGGCTCGAACAGCACGGCCGACAGGAACAGGTAACCAGCGCGGATCTGCTTGGTGATGATCGACTTCTCCTCGGCCGGCAGCTTCGGATAGTCGCGCTCCATCACCGACATGCAGATCGCCATGTGGCGGCCCTCGTCGCGGCCGACGTTCTTGAAGGCGGCCTGCCAGACCGGCTCCTTCGAGTTGGCGGCCATCTGGTGGAAGATCGTCGCGGCGGCGATCTCGCCCATCAGGAACGAGCTGAACAGCACGGCCAGCGGATACTTCGGCACGGCGGTCTTGTAGCCGTTCCAGTAGCGGCCGCCGTTGTAGTACAGCCACTTGGCGTTGCGCTGCAGCTTCTTGCCCAGCTCGGTCTTCGGCTCGTAGGTGAGCGGATCCGGGTGCTCCAGCAGCTTGGTGATCGACAGGCCGCAGAGGTGCTCGTGGTTCTGCTCGTCACGGGTGACCGAGAAGAAGCAGCGGCGGACCGGGTCTTCCTCGTGCACCTCGTAGGTCTTGATCAGCGCCTCGGCGAACACCGGCGGAGCGGAGGCGTCGAAGACCGACAGCAGCGTCCACCAATAGGCGATCGCCTCGCGCTCTTCCCAGGTGTAGCTGGACGGATCGAAGGTGTCCCAGGGCAGCTTGGCCGGGTCCCAGTTCTCGCGCTGCGCCGCCGAATAGATCTCTTCCAGCTTCGCCGTGTGCGAATGCCAGGAGAGCGGATAGACGTTGGGCTGCGGCGTCGGGGGCGGCAGGTCCATCTTGTCGGCGAGGCGCTCGTGATGACTGGCCATGCGTTTTCCTCCTCACAGGATGCGTCCGCGGGCGTTCCGCGTCCGCTTGTCGTTCATTGGGGGTCTCGGGGCCGGCAGCGCTCCAGGCGCGTCCCGGCGTCACGATCTGAACGTGACACAGATTTTCGCCGCTCGCAACGGAAAAACGTATCACTTAATCAGCAAAATTCGAATGGAACGCAGCCAGACATATCTAAGTTTCTGCTTTCAAAGGATTTTCCAATTCGATAAAGCGATGCACCAAGAGCAAATTTATCCGATATTAGGTATCATCCACGCACCCCTCATGGGCAAGACCCGCCTGAAAAGCGCGGAATCGTGGGTTGGGTTGAGGCGCGGCAGGGCGCGTTGGGTTTGCGGCTGCGCCTCAACCCAACCAAACAGGGTTCTGAATCGGAACAGGATCAATCCGCCGCGCGTTCGGCGCGGTCGTCGTCCAGGCCGCCGAATCGGGCGTAGAAGTCCGGCAGCGCCTCGGGCAGCGGACCGTCGGCGGTCTTCAGCTCGGACATCAGGAAGGATTCCGACGGCCGGCGAATCAGGCGGTAGAGGTTGCGCGTCAGCATGCGCGACGCCTGCCCGTTCCAGTCCGGCGGCAGGAGCTCCGGCGGCAGCATCGGGTCGCGCAGCAGGATGCGGCGGAAGTCGTGGATCATCAGCGTGCGCAGCACGAAGCACGCGCGCGGGTCCAGCGTCTCCTGCTCGTCCAGCGCCTGCCACACCGGGCGGAAGCGCGCCAGGAAGCCGGCGTAGTCCGCCTCAAGCTGGTCGATGTCCCAGCAACTCCGCACCAGGTCGCGCAATGCCGCCGCCCCACCGGAGCGGTCGTGCGTCGCCTTCATCAGCACCACCTTGTCGGCGACACCCAGTTCGCCCAGCAGGCGGTGCACGGCGACCTCGTCGCACGACGGGTGCGTCAGCACCGTGGGCGACACCGCGCCGAAGCCCAGCCAGCCCAGCTCGCGCCGCAGCTTCTCGCGCGTCTCCGTCGGAATGGCCGACTGGCCGATCAGGAGCATGTGCCAGCCGCGGTCCCAGCCGCGCACCAGCGGCGCGTAGATGCGCCGTTCGGCGGCCGTGAAGCGTTCCCGCCCGCTCTCCGTCACCCGGTAGAAGCTGCGCCGGCCGATCTGCGTGTTGGCCAGCCAGTCGTCCTTGCACAGCCGGAAAACGGAGGTGCGGACAATGCGCTCCGACAAATCGAAGTGCGCCATCAGGTCGATCAGGCTGCCCAGCCACGCCGTGCCGCCGTGCGGCAGGATGGCGTCACCGTACACGGTGATGATCAGCGACTTGGCGCGCGGACCCACCGCCTGCAGGAGCTGCGGAACGAGGTCTTCGGTGCGGCGGGGACGGGCCATGGGGCAAACGCGCCTGAGTGATGCTGCGAGGTCGAACGGTCGATCATGCACCTGTAACGCAAATGGGACCGGGTTGGAAATGCGTCATCGTCGCACCTTCCGCCGACACCCCCGGTTCGCCTGTCCGAATTTCCGTTTGACACACGAGAATATGATACATTATCGTCGTTCGATAAGAATATTATGTGTCATAACAGGCGCGCCGTCAAGCCGCGCCGGACACGGCGGAAGGGATGTAAGCCCTTCTGCGCCTAAGGAAACGAACAAGAGAGGATAGCCACGATGCCCAGGACGTGGAGGACCTACGACAAGGGGGATTCGCTGCCGGAGGAGTATCGCAACGCCCTCCTGCACCTGATGTCCTTCCAGGCGGACTCCGAGTACGCCGGCGGCCAGCGCGTCGCCGAGAACATGCGTTTCGCTCCCCGGCCGGAGGAGGCCTACCGCCTCTCCAAGAAGGTCATGGAGGAGATGGGCCACGGCTATTACGTCTGGAACCTGATGCAGGACCTGGGCGTCGACGTCGACACCCGCCTGGCGGAACTGGTCACCAACCCCGACAACCCGGACCCCGGGAAGGTCAACGTCATCAACGGCTTCCGCAAGGAGAACTGGTCGCGCTGGTTCGAAACGTGGGGCGACGTGGCGCTGTTCTCCGCCGTGGTCACGCCGGCCGCCGTCGCCTTCCTCGGCCAGTACCGCGACTGCTCCTACCTGCCTTGGGCACGCGTCAACAGCCGCATCCACAAGGAAGAGTACGGGCACCTCGCCTTCGGCGTCTGGGCGGCCAAGCGGGTGATCGAATTCGGTGGCGACGAGGCGCGCGAGGACCTGCAGCGCCGCGTGCCGAAGTTCATGGCCATCGGCCTGGGCTTCTACGGCCGGCCGTCGACCGGCCCGGACAAGTCGAAGATGTTCGACCTCTACTACGACATGGGCCTCAAGACCAAGAAGCCCGAGGAGCTGCAGGCGGAGTACCTGCAGCTCCTGGAGGAGCGCCTCAAGGAGATCGGGCTGCAGATGCCGGCCGGCATTGCGCCTGACTATGAGATGCGCATGGGGTATGATGCTGGCGAGGCGCCGATCGCCGTCCCCGCGTAACCCGCGCCGGGCGGCCCAAGACAAGGCCGCCCGAACCTCCAGGGAGGGTAAAGAATGGCTCCGCAGCACGAGCTTCCGAACCGCCTGTTCCCCGACGGCCGCGCCGTGCTGGCGCGGTTCGGCTACCGCCCCCTCGACCGCCTGCCGGCGGACGACGAGGTGGACTGGGCCGCGCTGTGGGAGCAGTTGCGCGGCGATTTCGCCACGCACGCCAATCCCGTGGTGCCGTCCTACGACCGGCTGCACGGCCCCGCCGCCGCCGCGGCGCGGGACTACATGCGCCAGGGATTGGCCGCCGACGTCGGCCTCGACCGATGCGAGGCGCTGCACGTCAGTCTGTTCGCCGACGGCATCGCCACTGACCGGGTCGAGGCGTACGCCCAGGCTCGCGACGCGTACGAGGACAGTGTGGAGGCGTTCGGCGCGGCGCGGACCCGTCTGGCGGGACTCCTCGCCGGCGCCTGACGGATGCGGAACGGTCCGTGGCGGCCCAAACCGTCCGCCATCGGACTTTTTGCTTGACGCAACAGTTTCGGTTGCAACTTACTCACGGGAATGGCGGCACGGAAAGCGGGCGCGAAAACGGCCCCGACAAGACCGCCCCCGTAAGGCCACCAGGGCAATAACGTTGGGAGAGAAACGAATGGGCAAGCGCATTTTCCACCTGATGGTGACCGCCGCCGCGGTGGCCCTCAGCCTCTCGGCCGGGACCGCCGGCGCCGCCGATCCGATCAAGATCGGCTCGATCCTGTCGGCCACCGGCCCGGCCTCCTTCCTCGGCGAGCCCGAGAAGAAGGTGATGGAGCTGTACGTCGAGAAGATCAACAAGGCTGGCGGCGTCAACGGCCGTCCGCTGGAACTGGTGCTCTACGACGACGCCGGCGCGGCCGACAAGGCGGCATCCTTCACCAAGCGCCTGATCGAGAGCGACAAGGTGGACGTCATCATCGGCGGCACCACCACCGCCGCCACCATGGCCGCCGTGCCGCTGGTGGAGCGCGGCGAGGTCCCGTTCATCTCCCTGGCCGGCGCCGTCGTCATCGTCGAGCCGGTGAAGAAGTGGGTGTTCAAGACCCCGCACACCGACCGCATGGCCGCCGAGAAGGTCATGGAGGACCTGAAGAAGCGCGGCCTGACCAAGCTGGCGCTGGTCTCCGAGGACTCCGGCTTCGGCAAGTCCGGCCGGGCCGAGACGCTGGCCGTGGCCAAGAAGTGGAACATCGAGATCGTCGCCGACGAGACCTACGGCGCCAAGGACACCGATGTCACCGCCCAGCTCACCAAGATCAAGAACAACCCGGCCGCCCAGGCGGTGCTGGTGTTTGGCCTGGGCCAGGGCCCGGCGGTGGTGACCAAGAACTACCGCCAGATCGGCATGACGCTGCCGCTCTACCAGTCGCACGGCGTGGCCTCGAAGGAGTTCATCAAGCTCGCCGGCGGTGCGTCGGAGGGGGTGCGCCTGCCCGCCGCCGGCCTCGTGGTGGCCGAGCAGCTTTCGGACAAGGACCCGCAGAAGAAGGTCGTGACCGAGTTCACGCAGACCTACAAGACCGCCTTCGGGGCCGAACCGTCGACCTTCGCCGGCCACGCTTACGACGGCCTGATGATCTACCTCGACGCGGTGAAGCGCGCCGGCGGCACCGACCGGGCCAAGGTCCGCGACGCCATCGAGCAGACCAAGGGCTACATCGGCACCGGCGGCGTGGTGAACATGTCGCCGACCGACCACATGGGCCTGGGCCTCGACGCCTTCCACATGGTCGAGGTCAAGCAGGGCGACTGGACGCTGGCGAAGTAAGCGCGGAACGCCCCTCCCCTCGCGATGGGGGAGGGGCATCGCGCCACACCGACACTTCAATACCTTCTTTTTTCTTTCGCCATCGCCGCGCAGGCAGGGATCCACGCACGCCCCGCAACGGGACGTCGCGCGAAACATGGATCCCCGCCTGTGCGGGGATGACGGCCAGAGAATGGCAGCCGGCCAGCCCCGGGAGGAGACGACGGGACGATGTTTGCCGAGTTCTTGCAGTACCTGCTGTCGGGAATCACGATCGGCGCGATCTATGCGCTGGCCGGTCTGGGGTTCTCCATCATCTACAACGCCAGCCACGTGATCAACTTCGCCCAGGGCGAGTTCATCATGATCGGCGGCATGGCCGCCGCCGTGCTGACCGCCTCGGGCGTGCCGCTGCCGCTGGCCATCGCCGCAGGCACCGCGGCCGCCATGCTGGTCGGCGTGCTGGTCGCCAAGTTCACGGTGGAGCGCGCCCGCAACGCCTCGATCACCACGCTGATCATCATCACGATCGGCGCGTCGATCTTCCTGCGCGGCGTCGCCGACCTGATCTGGGGCAAGGACATCCGCCGCCTCGACGCCTTTTCGGGCGAGACGCCGATCGGCGTCCTGGGCGCCTCCGTCATGCCGCAGTCGCTGTGGGTGATGGGCGTGGCGCTGGTGCTGATCCTCGCCATCGGCTTCTTCTTCAACCGCACGCTGGCCGGCAAGGCCATGCTGGCGACCTCGCACAACCGCTTGGCCGCGCAGCTCGTCGGCGTCAACGTCAAGCTCGTCGTGCTGGCCGCCTTCGCCATGTCGGCGGCGCTGGGCGCCATCGGCGGCGCGGTTGTGGCGCCGATCAACTTCGCCTCGACCGAGATGGGCATCATGCTGGGCCTGAAAGGCTTCACCGCCGCCGTGCTGGGCGGCCTCGGCAACGGCGTGGGCGCGGTGGTCGGCGGCGTTATCGTCGGCGTCGCCGAAACGCTGGGTGCGGGCTACATCTCCTCCGCCTACAAGGACGCCATGGCCTTCGTCATCATCCTGCTCGTGCTGCTGTTCATGCCCAACGGGCTGTTCGGCAAGCGCGGCACCGAGCGCGTGTGAGGACGCGGACATGCTCATCAACCGCAACGCCAGCCTCCTCCTGCTCGCCGCCATCATCGCCCTGCTGCCGCTGGCGCTGACCAACAACTTCTACCTCGACGTGGCGATCCTCGCCGGCTTCAACGCGGTGGTCTGCGTCGGGCTCAACCTGCTCATCGGCTACGCCGGGCAGATCAGCCTGGGCCACGCCGGCTTCTTCGGCATCGGTGCCTACGCGTCAGGCGTGCTGGTCAGCACCTACAAGTGGCCGCCCGTCCTGGCGCTGCTGACCGGCGCGGCGGTGGTCGGCGTCCTGGCCTTCCTGCTGGCCAAGCCGATCCTGCGCCTGAAGGGTCACTATCTCGCCATGGCGACGCTGGGCATCGGCATCATCGTCTCCATCATCCTGCGCACCGAAACCGGGATCACCGGCGGCCCGGACGGCATGATGGTCGATCCCTTCACGCTGTTCGGGTTCGAGTTGTACGGCGAGAAAGTCTGGTACTGGGTCGTCGGCGCGATGCTCATCCTTGCCGTCTGGCTCTCGCTCAACCTGATCGACAGCCCCGTGGGGCGCGCGCTGCGCGCCGTGCACGGGTCCGAGGTGGCGGCCGAGGTCGTCGGCGTCGACACCACGTCGTACAAGGTGATGGTCTTCGTGCTGTCGGCGGTGTTCGCCAGCGTGGCGGGCAGCCTCTTCGCCCATTACACCGGCCTGATCACCCCGGCCAAGGCCGACTTCTTCAAGTCGATCGAGCTGGTGACCATGGTGGTGTTCGGCGGCATGGCCTCCACCTTCGGAGCGGTCGTCGGCGCGGTGATCCTCACCCTTCTGCCCCAAGTGCTGACCGTCTTCCAGGACTATCAGGAGATGGTGCTGGGCGCCATCATGATGCTGACCATGGTCTTCATGCCCAGGGGCCTGCTGCCCACGCTGGAAGGGCTGCTGACGCCGCGGAGGCGGGCATGACCGGAACCCTGGAGGCTTCGATGAACGCAACGACCGCCGCCGCGATCCCCGTCCCCGCCGCCAGGGCCGCCGCCGCCCCCGCCCGCCACCTGCTGCAGGTGGACAACCTCAGCCGCGAGTTCGGCGGCGTGCTGGCGATCGGCGACCTCAGCTTCACCATCCAGCATGGCAAGATCCACTCGATCATCGGGCCGAACGGGGCGGGCAAGACCACGCTGTTCAACCTGATCACCGGCGTCTACAAGCCGTCGGGCGGCACCATCCTGTTCGACGGCGCCACGGTGTCGGGCCTGGCGCCCTACAAGCTGGCGGAGCGCGGCATGTCGCGCACCTTCCAGAACCTGCAGATCTTCTTCAACATGACGGCGCTTGAGAACGTGATGGTGGGCCGCCACCTGCACCTCGACCGCCGCCTGCTCCCCGCCCTGCTCCGTTTCCCCTCCGTCCGCCGCAAGGACGCCGAGGCGCGCGAGCGCGCGGCCGAGCTGATGCGGGAGGTGGGCCTGGGCAAGTACCTGGACGCGCACGCCTCCTCCATGCCCTACGGCGCCCTGAAGCGCCTGGAGATCGCCCGCGCGCTCGCGGCCGAGCCGAAGCTCCTGCTGCTGGACGAGCCGGCGGCTGGTCTGAACGCCACCGAGAGCCGCGAGATCGACGAGCTGATCAAGCACGTCGCGGCGCGCGGCGTCACGGTCATCCTGGTCGAGCATGACATGAAGATGGTCATGGGCATTTCCGACCACATCCTGGCACTCAACTACGGCCGCAAACTGGCCGAGGGGACGCCGGCGGAGGTCGGGGCCAACCCCGACGTGATCGCCGCCTACCTCGGTTCCATGCCTTAACGGAGGACACCCCGTGCTCTTGGAGGTCAGCGGTCTCGACAGCCATTACGGCCGCATCCATGCCCTGAAGTCCGTCAGCGTCGGCGTGGCGGAGGGCGAACTGGTGGCGCTGGTGGGCGCCAACGGCGCCGGCAAGACGACCCTGCTGCGCACCCTGTCGGGCGTGCAGGGGGCGACCAGCGGCACCATCAAGTTCGACGGCGTCAACATCACCCGCATGTCGCCGCACCAGCGCGTCGCCGAGGGCATCCTGCAGGTGCCCGAGGGCCGGCAGTTGTTCGGCCCCCTGTCGGTCGAGGACAACCTGCGCCTGGGCGCCTTCCGCCGCGGCGGCAACCCGGAGCAGGACCTGGAACGCATGTACGCGATGTTCCCGATCCTCAAGCAGAAGCGGCACCAGCCGGCCGGCACGCTGTCCGGCGGCCAGCAGCAGATGGTGGCCATCGGACGCGCGCTGATGGCCCGCCCGCGCGTGCTGCTGCTGGACGAGCCCAGCATGGGACTGGCGCCGCTGCTGGTGGGCGAGATCTTCAACGCCGTTCAGGCGCTCAAGCGCTCCGGCACGACGATCTTCCTGGTCGAGCAGAACGCCTACGCGGCACTGGCCATCGCCGACCGCGGCTACGTGCTGGAAACCGGCGAGATCACGCTGTCCGACAGCGGCGAGGCCCTGCTCGCCAACGACCGCGTCAAGCAGGCCTACCTGGGCCTGTAAGGGGCCGTAGGTTGGGTTGAGCGCCAGCGAAAACCCAACGCTCCAGCCTTGCCAAGCACGTTGGGTTTTCGGCTCCACCTCAACCCAACCTACAAAGAGATTCGGGAGAGAACCCCATGTCCACCAAAGCCTTCGCGTCGACCGGCGACCTTGAAGAGAAGAAGGTCTCCTTCACCGAACTGGCCCCCGGCGCCTACGCCTATACGGCCGAGGGCGATCCCAACACCGGCGTCATTGTCGGCGACGACGGCGTCATGGTGATCGACGCCCAGGCCACGCCGCGGATGGCGCAGGACGTCATCGCGAAGATCCGCACCGTCACCGACAAGCCCATCAAGTACGTCACGCTGACGCACTACCACGCCGTGCGCGTGCTGGGCGCCTCGGGCTACGGCGCCGACCAGATCATCGCCAGCCGCGACACCTACGACCTGATCGTCGAGCGCGGCCAGCAGGACTACGAATCCGAACTGGGCCGCTTCCCGCGCCTGTTCCAGGGGGCCGCGTCGATCCCCGGCCTGACGTGGCCGACGCACGTCTTCGAGAACCACATGACGCTGTTCATGGGCAAGAAGCGCGTGGAGATCATGCAGGTCGGCCGTGGCCACACCAAGGGCGACACCATCGTCTGGCTGCCCGACGATAAGGTGCTGTTCTCCGGCGACCTCGTCGAGTACGGCGCCACGCCCTACACCGGCGACGCCTACCTGGAGGACTGGCCGCAGACGCTCTACCGCTTGGCGGCGCTGAACCCGCACAAGCTGGTCCCCGGCCGCGGCGACGCGCTGATGACGGCGGAGCTGTGCGGCAAGGCCATCCAGGAGACGCGCGACTTCGTCACCAGCATGTACCAGTCGGTGAAGAAGGCCCGCGACAAGGGCGCCAGCCTGAAGGACGCCTTCGCCGAGACACGCGCCGCGCTGGAGCCGCGCTTCGGCGGCTGGGTGATCTTCGAGCACTGCCTGCCCTTCGACGTCAGCCGCGCCTACGACGAGGCCGGCGGCCTGCGCGACCCGCAGATCTGGACCGCCGAACGCGACCAGCAGATGTGGACGGCGTTGCAGGCGTGAGCCTTCATTAAACACGCATGCACACGGATAAGAACACGGATGCACACGGACGACAGGATACATTCAATATCCTTCATCTGTGTCCATCTGTGTCAAAAAGCCCCGCTCTCCGCCGCGCACCCTCGTGGCGGAGTTTTTCTTTGACACAGATGAACACAGATGAACACAGATGAACACAGATGAATATGATTGATATTATTGTCCGTGTGCATCCGTGTTGAAAAGCAGTTCCCCATGACCGCCCGCACCAACTGGGGCGCCGTGCTCGTGTCGGTCGCGGCGGGGGTGGTCGCGGCGTTGCACGTCGGCAAGGTGCCGCCCGCCATCCCGCTGCTGCGGGCGGAGCTGTCGCTCGGCCTCGTCGCCGGGGGCTGGGTCATGTCGATGTTCAACGCGCTGGGCATGCTCACCGGCATCGGCTTCGGCCTGTTCACCGACGTCGCCGGGCAGCGCCGCATGGCCTTTCTCGGTTTCGCCGCCCTCCTGCTGGGCGGCTTGATCGGCGCCGCGGCGGGCGGCGCCACGGCCCTGCTGGCCGGCCGTTTTCTGGAAGGCGCCGGCTTCATCGCCATCGGCGTGTCGCTGCCCGCCGTCATCGTCGCCGCGTCCGCCCCGGCGGACCGGCGCTTCGCGCTCAGCCTGTGGGCCATCTACACGCCGGCCGGCAGCGCCGCCGCCATGCTGGTGGCCGCCTGGGCGCAGCCGGCGTTCGGCTGGCGCGGGCTGTGGTTGGGCGTCGCCGCCGCCGGGGCGCTGACGGCGCTGCTGTTCTGGAGGATGACGCGCGGCGTCGCCCTGCCCCGCCCGTCCGGCACCCCGGCGCTGGGCATGGTGATGGAGACGGTGCGCCAGCCGGGCCTGTGGGCGCTGGCGCTGGCCTTCGTCGCCTACGTCTTCCAATGGGTGTCGCTGATGGTCTGGCTGCCCAGCAGCCTGATCGACACGCACCACCTCACCCCGGCCGCGGCGACCCTGCTGACGGCGCTGGTGGTGTTCGTCAACGTGCCCGGAAACATCGCCGGCGGCTGGCTGATGCAGCGTGGCGTCCCGCGCGGCTGGCTGATCGCGGCGGCGAGTGCCGCCATGGGCGTGTCGGCGGCGCTGGCGCTCACCGGCGCGGTGCCGGACCTGCTGCGCTACGCGCTGTGCCTCGCCTTCTCCTTCTGCGGCGGCCTGCTGCCGGCGGCGTGCCTGTCGGGCACGGCGGTGCACGCCCCCTCGCCGCGCCACATCGGGCTGGCGAACGGTCTGGTCGTGCAGGGCTCCAACCTCGGCCAGTTCGTGGGCCCGCCGCTGATCGCCGCCGCCGTGGCGCTGGCCGGCGGCAACTGGCAGGCCGCATGGCTGCCCATGGCGCTGGCCGCCGCGGCGGGCGTGGCGCTCGGCCTGTTCGTGCTGCGCCTGGAGCGGCGCGCCTGATCTCCTACCCCACCGCTTCCGTCGCCGGCAGGACCGGGGCGTGCATGGGGAAGCGCACGGTGAAGCGCGTGCCCCCACCCGCCGCCTCGTCCAGTCCGATCGTTCCGCCCAGTTGCCCCGTCACCAGATTGAACACGATGTGCAGACCCAGGCCCGTGGAACCCGCGCTGCGCCGGGTGGTGAAGAACGGCTCGAAGATCTTGGCGCGGTTCTCCGCCGGGATGCCGCGGCCGTCGTCGGTGTAGACCATCTCCACCCAATCCGGCCCGGACGGGCGGACAACGATGACGAAGCGGCCCCGCTGCCCCTCCTCGTAGCCGTGCACGATGGAGTTGGTGATGAAGTTGGTGACGATCTGCGCCAGCACGCCGGGGTAGCTGTCCATCTCGATGCCGCCGGGGCAGTCCAGCGCCACATCGTGTCCGGGCCTGTGCCACGTCGGGCGCAGGCTCATCAGCACCTCTTCCAGGTAGGTCTTCAGCTCGAACCGGCGGCGGTCGCCGCGCGCCTGATCGGACGCCACCAGCTTGAAGCTCTGCACCAGATCGGCGGCGCGCGCGATGTTGCTCAGCATCAGCGAGGCGGACATGCGGGCCTCGTCGATGAACAGGTCGAAATCGCTGCGGCGCAGCTTGCCGGTCTTGCTGATCTGGTCGATCTGCCCGATGCGGTCCGCGAGGTACGAGCTGCTGGTCATCGCGATGCCGATCGGCGTGTTGATCTCGTGCGCCACGCCGGCCACCAGGGCGCCCAGGGAGGCCATCTTCTCCGCCTGCACCAACTGCTGCTGGGCCGCCTGAAGCTGGGTGTGTGCGGTGCGCAACTGTTCGTGCGCCTCGCGCAGGTCGCGCTCGCGCCGACGGTCCTCGGTCACGTCCAGGTAGATCTGCACGGCCCCGCCGTCGGGCATGGGGTTGCGGCGCACCTGCACGACGCGGCCATCGGCGAACTCCACCTCGCCGGGCCCGCTGACCAGGTCGGAGCGCCGCATGTCGTCCAGCAGCGCGCCCGAGCCGTTGACCGCGTCCATCAGCGCCCGGTGCGGCACGCCCACCCGCGCCAGCTCCGGCGGAATGTGGAAGAGCTTGATCGCCCGCTCGTTCCATAGGCTCAGCCGCTCCTCCGCGTCGAAGGCGGCGAGGCCGTCGCTCATGCTCGCCAGCGTGGCGCGCAACAGTTGCGACTGCTCCGACAGCTCCCGCGTGCGCTCCCCCACCTGGGCTTCCAGCGTGCGGTTCATCCGCTCCAGCCCATCGTAGAGGCGCGCGTTCTCGATCGACATGGCGATCTGCGCCGACAGCAGGTTCAGCAACTCCAGCCGCTCGGCACTGAAGACGCCGGCCGCCAGATGGTTCTCCAGGTAGAGGATGCCGACCAGCCTGTTGCGGTTGCGCAGCGGCAGGCACAGCACCGAGCGCGGCTGCGCGCTCACCACATAGGCGTCGTGCAGGAAGTCGCCGTCGGCCGCCGCATCGTCCAGCACCACCGGCTCCTGGCGCTGCACCACCGCCTCGACCACGCTGCGCGCCAGCACCGGCGCCCCGCCCTCCTCCGGCCCGTCGATGGGGCGGGACTGCAGCACTTCCAGCGTGTCGCGGTCGACCGCGGCCTCCGCCTCGATGCGCCACGCGCCCTCCGTCTCCAGCAGCAGGTAGCCCTTGGAGGCGCCGGCGTTGGCGATGACGATCTGCATCAGCGCCCGCAGCAGGTCGCCCAGCCGGATGTCCTGCGCCAGCGCCTGCGAGGTGCGGATCACCGTCGCCACGTCCACCAGATGCGCACCCGTCGAGTTGCCGGCCGAGGTCGAGCGGCGGCGCCGGTGGGTGGAGGACGGCACCGCCACCGCCTCCGTGTCGTCGGACGGCACCGCCTCCCCGAACAGTTCCACCAGATGCACGTCCAGCGCCTGCACCTTGGCCAGCGCGCCCCAGCGCACATAAGCGTGCCGCGCCCTGTTCAGCAGTGCCCGCGCCGTCGTGCGGTCGCCACGCCGCAGCGCCAGCCCGCCGGCCCGCTCGCACGTGAACGCCTCGTCGTGCACATAGCCCTGCCCGTGCGCCGCGTCGATCGCCTGCACGTACAGCGGCCACGCCTTGTCGAAGTGCCCGGCGGCGCGCATCCGCTCGGCCTGCAGCAGCCGGTGCAGGTGGGTGAAGTTGACCGGCGCGTGCTGGGCCGCCTTGCGCAGTTGGCGCTCGACCCGGCCGCCGCCGAACCATGCCCGCCGCCGTTCGGCGTGGCTCAACCGGTCCCACGCGGCGCAGTCGATGATGGCGCCGATGGCCGCGTTGCGCAGCCCCATCACCATGCCCGCCGCCCGGTCCGCATGGCGGCGGCGCAGGGCGGCGTACCGGCGCGCCGCGTCCAGCTTGCCGAACAGCAGGTTCAGGTAGGCCAGCAGCGCGTAGGTGATCTCCACCGCCAGCAGGTTGCCGCGCGCCGTCAGATCGGCGACATCCACGCCCTCGACCAGCAGCGGCCCGGCGAAGACGGTCGGGTCCTCCGCCTCGCCCAGCAGGTTGGCGATCGCCTGCCGGTAGGGCTTCAGCGCGCCGATGGCGGTTTCCTGGTTCAGCTTGGCGCAGATCGCGTGGTACTCGGCCGCCGTGTCGCGCACCGTGCGCAGGCGCCGGCCCAGGAAGACGTGCTGCGCCACCGTGTTGTTCAGGCAGTAGGCGGCGTATTCCAGGTCGCCGGTCTCCAGCCCGATGCGGTGCGCGTCCAGCAGGTCGTCCAGCGTGTCCGCCACTGGGCGGTGCCACACCTCAATGAACAGCTTGACGACGAACAGCGTCTGGCAACGCGCCGCGCTGGTGTCCGGCAGGCGGTCCAGAAGACGCAGAGCCACCCGCCCGAACAGGGCGCCGCCCGGAATGTCGCCGAACACCGCGCAGGAAATCAGGCCGTACGTGGCATAGGCGATGCACGATGCCGGCTGCGGCCCGTGCGCGGCGGACAGCCGCACCAACCGCAGCACCATGATGGTGAACAGGTTGGTGTCGTACAGGTAGGTCGTCGCCAGCGCCCGCGACAGGGCGTTGCCGATGGTCAGCAACCGCGGGTCGGCGGTCGGCGGCAGGTTCACCAGCGCGTCCTCGCTGCGCCCGCGCAGCGCCACCTTGGTCTTCATCACCTCCACGAGCACGTGGCCCATGGTCGGCTTCTCGGGCACCGGGCTGCCCAGCAGCAGCAGCGCGGCGCGGCAGGCGGCCACTGCGTCCGGCAGGTTCTGCCGCGCCACATGAAGCTGGATCAGCGCCAAATGCGCCCGCGCCCGGTCGATGTCGGTACGGGCGCGCGTCAGCACCGCCTCCGCCGCGCGCTGCGTCAGTCCGGCGTCGCCGTTCACCGCGGCGATGTCCGCCGCCGTGACGTTCAGCGCCAGCGCAAGATCGTAGCACCGCGCCCAGGCGTTGGCCGGCAGCAACCCGATACCGGCCTTCAGGTAGGCCATGGCCGGCCCGTGCGCGGCGGACGCGCGCGCCGCCTCGCCCGCGCGCAGGTTCAGCGTGGCCAGATCCTCGCGTTCGGCCGCGTCCATCAGCTTGGCGGCGCGGTTCAGGTGGTTGGCGATGTCGAACAGCCGCTCGCCGCTCTCGCCCCCGTGCCGCAGCGCCCGGCCGACCTTCAGGTGGCAGGCCAGCGCCTCATCCTCCCCCAGCAGGGAGTAGGCAGCCTGCTGCACCCGGTCGTGCACGAAGCGGTAGGAGACGCGCACCTCCACCCCGCCCACGTCGGCGTAGCGGTAGGCGTCGTCCAGCGGCACCACCAGCCCCGCCAGCAGCGCCGGCCACAGCGCCACCGCCGCGTCGGCCGGCGCATGTCCGGTCACCTCGGCCAGCGTGCCCAGGTCGAAGCCGTTGCCGATGCACGCCGCCGCCGGCACCACCGCCAGCGTCTCGCCCGGCAACTCGCGGATACGCTGCACGACGAACGTCACAACGTCCGCCGCCATCTGCTCCAGCTCCTGCCGCTCGATGGCGGCGAGGTCCCAAGCCCAGGCGCCGGTGACGCGGTTGAAGGCGATCAGCCCGCGCCGCTCCAGCGACTCCAGGAACTGCCCCAGGAAGAACGGGTTGCCCAACGTCTTGGCGGCCAGCCGCACGGCCAGCGGCCGCACGCCGTCGGGCGCGCTGTGCAGCGTGTCGGCCAGCAACTGCACCACCGCGTCTTCATCAAGCCCAGCGAGCGTCACCTCCTGGATGCGCACGCCGGCCTTCTCCAGCGCGTCACGGGCGTGGCGCAGCGGGTGGGCCGCGTCCACCTCGGTGTCGCGGTAGGCGCCGACCACCATCAGGTGCCGCAGGTCGCCGTCGGCGACCAGCCCCTCCAGCAGCCGCAGCGACGCCAGATCGGCCCATTGCAGATCGTCGAGGAACAACACCAGCGGGTGTTCCGGGCCGGCGAAGGTGCCTACGAAGTTGCGGAAGACATAGACGAACCGCTCGTGCGCCTCGGCCGGGCCCAGATCGGGCACCGGCGGCTGCTCGCCGACCAGCCGCTCGACCTCCGGGATGGCGTCGGTGATCAGCCGGCCGTTGGGGCCCAGCGCCACGCGCAGTTTGGCGCGCCACGCCTCCATCCGCTCCACCCCGCCCGCCGCGGTCTGCCGAACGAGGTCCTGGAACGCGCGGATCAGCGGCGCGTAGGGGATGTCGCGCTTCAGCTGCTCGAACTTGCCGGACACGAAGAAGCCGTGCCGGGCGACCACCGGCTTGTGCAGTTCGCGCACCAGCGCCGATTTGCCCACGCCGGAATAGCCGGCGACCAGCAGAAGCTCGTGCCCGCCCGCCGCGGCGCGGCTGAAGGCGTCCTGCAGCACGCGGAACTGCGCGGTGCGGCCGTAGAGCTTCTGCGGAATGCGCAGCACCGGCCGTACGTCGCGCCGGCCCAGCGGGAACGGCTCAACGCTTCCCTGCGCCTGCCACTCCTCCCGGCACTGTTCCAGGTCGGCGCGCAGGCCGAAGGTGCTCTGGTAGCGGTCCTCCGGGTCCTTGGCCAGCAGCCGGGCGATGATCGCCGACAGCGCCTCCGGCACCACCGGGTTCAGCTTGTGCACCGGCAGTGGCGCACGGGCGATGTGGCAGTGCACCAGTTCCAGCGCGTCGCGCCCCTCGAACGGCGGGCGGCCGGTCAGGCATTCGTGGAAGGTGGCGCCCAGGGCGTAGAAGTCGGCGCGGTAGTCGATGGCCCGGTTCATGCGCCCGGTCTGCTCCGGCGCCATGTAGGCCAGAGTGCCTTCCACGGAGTCGGCGCCGCCCGCCTCCTCGCGCGACAGCTCCGACGCGATGCCGAAGTCGATGACGTTCAACTGCCCGCCCGGCCCGTTCCACACGATGTTGGACGGGTTGATGTCCTTGTGCACGATGCCGGCGTCGTGGATGCAGGCCAGCGCATCCACCACGCGCAACGCCATGTCCAGGAAGATGCCGACGTCCATCGTGCGGCGGTCGTACAGCACGTCCAGCGAGGTTCCGCCGATGTCGCGGAACACCATCATCATGCCGCCGCCGTGCGGCACGCAGTCCAGCGCCTCGACGATCTCGGCGTGGCGCAGGCGCCGGGTGATGGCGTATTCGCGGCGGAACGACGCCAGATCCTCCGGCGTCGCAAGATCCTGCCCCAGCAGCTTGCAGATGACGGGCAGCCCGTCCTGCTGGCGCACGGCCCGCAGCACCGTCGAACGGGTGCCGGTGTGCAGCGTCTCCAGCACGCGATAGCCTGGCAGCGACGTCAAGTTGCGGAGTTCCCAAAGGTCCATGGCGCACGGCGCGGTGGCCACCGGGCGCGCCTCATGTCGGCGGGAATTGTAGGGTCGGCAAACGCAGCCATGCAAGCGGGCAAAGCCCCGAATCCCCAGACTTTTCTACCGTGGCGGAAGCGAGGCGCCTCCCGCACACGTTTTGCTGCGGTCCCGGCGCACAAACGATGCGGTTTGCGACAATTCGTCCTAAGATGCATCCAGAATTGTTGCCGGCCAGTTGCGTGCGCACAGTGATTCGCGAAGCCACAGGCGGCATACACAGCGGGGGACCCATGGGGAAGATCAAGGTTGCGATTCTTGGCGGCGGCGTCGGTTCGCTGACCACGGCCTATCATCTGTGCAACACGCAGGAACTGCGCGACCGCTTCGACGTCACCGTCTACCAGATGGGCTGGCGCCTGGGCGGCAAGGGGGCCACCGGACGCGACCGCTACGGCCGCATACAGGAACATGGCCTGCACGTCTGGTTCGGCTACTACAACAATGCCTTCAAGATGATGCAGGACGTCTTCGAGGCGCTGGACCCGCCGGAGACGGAGGCGCTGCGCACCTGGCGCGACGCGCTGAAGCGGCAGGATTTCACCCCCATCGGCATGCAGCTGGAGGACGGCAGCCCCGCCTACTGGCCGCTGACCTGGCCGCACCTGGGCGGCACGCCGGGCGACCCCAACGTCATGCCCACGCCCCGGCAGGCCGTGGTCTCGCTGTTGGGCCTGATCCGCGACGTTTTCACCAACTGGAACGAGCTGACCGGCCTCGTCGTCAACGGCAAGCTGGTGCCCGGCAACGTCGACGCCGCGATTCCCACGGTCCCGGACGACCGCCGCGCCCTGCCCGAGCCGCTGGCCCGCGGCTTCCGCGACGCCGTCGTCGCCTGGGGCGAGAAGCAGGCCCGCCACCTGGAGCAGGCCGAGGCGCTGCTGAAGGGGGCCGCCATCACCACCGTGCAGGACGCTGCCGTAATCGCCCACCGCTGGGCGCGCGCGGCGGTCGGCAAGGAGGATGACGCGACGGCGACCGCCGACAGCTACCGCGGCATCCTGTGGCTGCTGCGCCAGATCAACCGGGTGATCGACACCCTGCCCAGCAGCCTCGTGGCGCGCGACTTCCTGACCTTCATGGTGCCCTTCGCCACCGGCGTCATCGCCGACTACGTGATCGAGGGCAAGACGGCGGACGAGCTGGACGCGCAGGAGTTCACGCAGTGGCTGATCGGTCACGGCGGCGTGCCGAAGAACCTCGCCACGTGCTGCTCGCTGCGTACCTGCTACGACACCTTCATGCAGTACAAGGACGGCGATTTCCACGCGCCGAACTGGGCGGCCGGCGTCGCCTCGCTGAGCTGCGTGCGCATGTACGCCACCTGCAAGGAGGCCGTGCTCTTCAACATGGAAGCCGGCATGGGCGAGGTGATCGTCGCCCCGATCTACCAGCTTCTGCAAAAGTGCGGCGTGAAGGTGAAGTACTTCCGCCGCGTCGAGGAGCTGGGCCTGTCCGAGGATGGCGCCCTGGTGGAGCGAATCCGACTCGCCAAGCAGGTGAACGTCATCGGCGGCGACGACGCCTACCGCGCCACCGGCATCGTCCGACGCGAGGGCGACGGCAAGATCCTGCACGTCTGGCCGATCGAGCCTTACTGGGAGCAGATCGAAAACGGCGCCGCCATCAAGGCAGTGCTGGACGCGCACAAGTCCAGCCTCGAATCGCACTGGTGCCCGATCCCGCCGGTGGGCGAGGAGGTGCTCCAGCGCGGCAAGGACTTCGACATCGCCGTGCTCGGCATTTCGCTGGGCGGCTTCAAGAAGATGAACGGGGAGCCGACGCTGGCCGCCGCCCTCCAGGCCGCGCAGCCGCGCTTCGCCGCGATGACCGAGAACATCGGCATCATTCCGACCATGTCCATGCAGCTGTGGTGCGGCCCCGACCTTGCCGGACTCGGCTGGGAGGTGCAGCGCCCCGCCGCCGTCGCCGGACCGGAGCCCTGGTCGATCTGGGCCGAGATGCAGCAGACCCTGAAGTACGAGCCGTGGACCGACACCACCGCGCCGCGGCCCAAATCGGTGCACTACATCTGCGGCGTCTGGAAGACCGACCTCGTCGCCCAGCCCTCCACCGACCTGTCGGTGCCGGCCAGGGCGCTGGACACCGTCACGCAGAGCGGCGTGGACTGGCTGAACGGCTATGCGCGCTATTTCTGGCCCAAGGCGATGACCGCGTCGGGCTTCGACTGGTCCATGCTGGACGACCCGGCCAACGGCGAGGGGGTGGAGCGTTTCCGCAACCAGATCATCCGCTCCAACGTCGACCCGACGGAGACGCTGCCGGGCAGCGCCGCCGGCTCCACCCAATGGCGCCTGCGCACGGACGAGAGCGGGTTCTACAACCTTTACCTCGCCGGCTGCTGGATCCGCACGGGCCTCAACACCTCGTGCGTCGAGGCGACGGTGATGTCCGGCATGCAGGCGGCCCGCGCGATTTCCGGCGACCCGCTGTTCATCTCCGGCGAAAACTGGCTGAACGGAGCGAAGTGATGGCCCTGCCCGACTACGTCTCCTTCCGCGGCCACGGCGAGGTGTCGATCGCGGCACCCGGCGTCTTCACCGACAGCACCTCCACCCTGTTCTTCGTGCGCGCCGACCCGGCGCGCACCCAGGCCCTGGTGGACAAGATCCTCAACGCCGCCAGCGATGGCGCCGTGCGGTACGAGGTGCTGGGCCCCTTCGCCGCCGCCAACTTCCTGTCGGTCGGCCGCTGCACCAGCCCGACCGAGGAGTTCGGCTGGATCCCCTACAAGGAGGCCTCGCTCTGGCTGCCGGTGATCGAGCACCGCCGGGGCCGGCTGCCGCGCCTTCTGGTGTGGATGCCCTACATGTTCCCGGACGCGATGATCCCCATCGCCTGCGGGCGCGAGAGCTGGGGCTTCGCCAAGTCCATGGGCCGCATCACGGTGCCCGCCGGCTGCAGCGGCCCGACCACCTTCCAGGCCGAAACCATGCTGTTCCACCGGCTCTCGTCGGACTGCCAGGGCGAAGTGGCGCCGCTGCTGACCGCGCAGAGCGCCCAGGCGTCCTTGGGCGGCCTATGGAAGACGCTGGCCGACCTCGTGGCCGACGCCGGCGACGTGCTGAAGACGCTGGTCGAGCCCGGCGGGCTGGCCGAGAGCATGGTGGTGGTGGCCGACGCGGCGGCGATGCTGCTGACCGGCACGGTGCCCGTGGTGAACCTCAAGCAGTTCCGCGACGCCGCCGACAGCGGCAAGGCGTGCTATCAGGCGCTGGTCAACTGCCCCATGCACATCAACGACTTCCGCGGCGCCTGGCCGCTGCTCGGTGACTGGACGCTGAAGGTCGCCGACGGTTACGCCAGCCACCGGGTGGTCGAGGACTTCGGCTTCCAGACCGACGGCACATCCGCCAACGTGCACGTCGACCTTGCCGTCACCGTCCACATGGACTTCCAGGCCAACCCCGGCAAGACCGTCTGGCAGGCCGGCTGACGGCCGACGTCGGGTTTTCGGCTCCGCCTCAACCCAACGTCCCCCGTTTCGTCAGAACCGCGCCGTCAGGTTCAGCGCCACGATGTCCGTGCCGTTGCAGAAGCGCCCCGGATTGACGGCGGAGCCGTTGGGCGGCGTGCCGTTGTTCACGCAGGCCTGGAAGCCGTGCGAGTACGCGGCGTCCATCCGCAGCGCCTCACTGATGGCGTAGCCGGCGCCCAGGCCCAGGTGGTTGCGGATGGTCACCGGCACGATGGCCAGGAAATCCTGGTCCGGCGCCGCCTTGCCGGCCCAGCGGAAGCCGGCGCGCAGCGTCAGCGCCTCGGTCACGCGGTAGGCGGCGCCGACGGCGAAGATGTTGATGTCGTTGTAGTGCTGCGGCAGCGTCTCCCACACGGTGCCCAGGCCGGGCACGTCGACGCGGACGTTGAAGTTCTTCATCACCTGGCTCCACTGCGCCCGGCGGTAGTCGAAGGCCAGCGTCAGCTCCGGGATGGGCGAGTGCGTGATGCCGAAGCCGAACTCGGCCGGAAGCTGAAAATCCCTCAGCGTGTACTTGGCCGCGGCGGCGAGCTGCGCGCCGGTCGGCGACACCACCACCACGCGCCCGTCGCCGGTCAGGTCTTCCAGCGCCGTGCGGAACTGGTAGAAGGCGCCGATGGTGGTGTCCGGCCGCACCTTCCACGTCGCGCCCAGCCGCCCGCTGACGCCGTTCCCCTCCAGGCCCGAGCGCACGATGGACGGGTCGAAGATGTCGAGTTGGATGCCGCCGCCGGCGCCGATGATGGGTGCGGCCGTGGGCAGCAGCGCGCCCGCCCCGGTCAGCCGCCCCTGCGCGATCAGCGCGCCGAGCTGGTCGGCGCCCTGCAACAGCCGCACGCCCATCCCGGCGCGCACGTAGTCCACGGCCCCCGCCACCGTCAACTCCGGCGTCGCGTCCCAGGCCACCGCCAGGGGCGCGCGCAGGAACATCGCCTCGCTGCCCTGGCGCAGGCCGGTGTTCACGCCGCTGGGCACCCGCGACAGGAAGCTGTGGTGGCCGTAGTCGGTGCCGAACCCGCCCTGCGCGTAGACACCCGCCCCCACCGCGACGGTGTCCTTGCGCCAGACCAGCCCGCCCTGCGGCACGTAGTAGGAGTGGAACGGGAAGGTGTCCTTGCCCCGCGCCTTTTCGCCGGTGGCGGTCTGCGCCGCCTCCAGCCCGGTGGGCGCCGCCACCTTGATCCCGGCATCGACGTACGAATCCGGCCGGGCCGTCAGCGTCGCCGGGTTGACGATCATCGCCGAGCCGCCGATGTCGTGCGCCACGCCGGTGCCGCCCATGCCCATGGACACCGCGCCGATGCCCTCGAAGCTGTAGATGTCGGTGGCGCGCGCCGCGCCCAGCGGCGTCAGCGTGGCAAGCGCAAGGGCGGCGAGTCGCCGTGAAAGGGTCGGCCGGCTCATGAAGGCTCCGTCGGGATGGGCGGCAGCGTTGGGCTTTCGGCTTGGCCTCAACCCAACCTGCCTACCACGTTGGTGCAGGTTGGGTTGAGCCTTGGCGAAAACCCAACGTCCGGTCAACCCTTCGGTGTCAAATCAATCGACTGCCGGGCGATGGCCTCCGCCGCTTGGCGGCCGGACAGCACGGCGATGTCGGCGCTGCCGGCGCTGAACCACGTCCGCGTCCAGTCACCCGCCAGGAAGGCGTTGACGAAGCCGCTGCGCCCCGGCTCCAACCGCGTCTCGACCGTGCCGGGGAAACACTGCACGTACTGCTCCGACGGATCGATGTTCCAGCGGTAGTAGGCGGAGCGCACCTGCGCCCAGTCGAACTTGCCCTTCTTCACCGTGTTCGGCCAGATCACCCCGGCGTTGGCGTCCAGCCACGCCCGCGCCTCCGTCTCCACCTGCGCGGCCAGCTTCTTCTCATAGCCGCACGACACCGGCCCCACCGGCATCATGGCCGAGCCGCACAGGTACTCCACCGCCTTGGGCGGATCGACCTTCCAGTCCTCGGCGGCGTCCAGGTGGCTCATCTCGCCCCAACTGTCCAGCGCCTCGACATAGCTGGTCATGGCCGTCTGCCCGGCCTCCCAGCCCATCTCCTCGATGGTCGGCCTGAACCACAGTTGCACCGCCTGCGTCGGCACGGCCGGCGTGTTCTCCACCATCAGCTTGAAGCGCGGGTTGGCGGCGAGCAGCTTCTGCCCGACCACGGAGATGGAGGCCGGCGGCATCGCCAGCACGCATAGGTCGAAGTCCTTGCCCAGCTCCAGCGTCGTTTCCGCCACGTGGTACGGGCAGTAGACGGACTCGAGGTTCCCGACCTGCGTCTTCAGGGCTTCGCCGTCGACGATCTGGTCCCAGTTCGGCTCCGACGGCCAGCAGTACAGGAACTTGCCCTCGTTCGGGTCGCCGTAGGGCACGGTGACCAGCGGGTCGTACGTGCCGTTCTTGAAATCCACCTGCCGCTGGATGGTGACGCGCTCCACCCAGTTGCCGTTCTCCGAGACGTCCAGGTCGGTCAGGCGGTGGAACAGCTTCACGTCGACGCCGCGCAGCTTCAGCACCTCGTAGGCCGGCGTGAAGACGGTGTCGCCCATGCCGGCGTTCATCTTCCACAACGGCGCGCCCTTGTAGGCCAGCGCCATCAGGAACAGGATCTCCACGCCCGCCCCGGCGGCGAAGCGCGCGTTCTTGTACCCGCCCGACGAATCGCCCTTCACGTAGCTGAAGCACATGTCGTAGAGCAGCCGCACCGGCCCCGACCACTCGAACTTCTCGTTCAGGCCGTACTTCAGCAGCCATTCGCGGAAATCCTGGCCGTTGATCCGGTCGAACCCGGTGCGCCCCTCGTAGGGCAGCACGTCGGTGACGAAGCCGATGCCCAGCGCCAGCGAGAAATCGACGAGGCAGGCGATCTTCCACCCCTCGTCCGTCAGTTCCAGCACCGGCTCGATGGCCTGGAACATCTTCTGGATCACCTTCAGGATACCGGCGACCCAGTTGTGGTCCGGCTTGTCGTCGGTCTTGTCCAGGTGCTCCAGGATCTCGTCGAGCTTGCCGAGGTCGAGACGGTCGAGCAGCGCCCGGATCTTCTCGTTCTCCCCGCCGACGAAGTGCTTCATGATCGCGACCAGCACGCGGATGAAGGCGGCCGGCTCGATCGGCGACGGGTCGCCCGGCTCGCCCGGCCGCGGCGGCAGGTCGAAGTTCCAGGCGTGCCACGTGGCCCCGGTCAGACGCTTGATCTCCTGCATCAGCGTCACTTGGTACATCGGCGTGAACGCTTGGTCCCAGGTCTGGAAGGCATAGTTGGCGGGCATCGTGCCGGACGCCTGCCACTCCGCGTAGCACGCGCGCACCGCCTGGAAGGCGGCGTCATAGAAGCCCAGGAAGATGTGCAGCCCGTGTTCCTCGATGCGCTGGCCCTCCAGCGCGTTGCGCCCGCTGGCCCCCTTGCCGCCCAGCCGCCAGCCGTGGCTGACCAGCGTCACGTCGAAGCGCTTGCGCAGCTCCTCGGTCGCCGTCAGCGTCAGCGCGGCCGACACGCCCCCCAGCCCGCCGCCCAGGATCACCACCCGCGTACGCCCATCCCCCGCCATCGCTCAACTCCCCATCGCATAGCCGTTTCTTCGTGCACCATACTGATCGGCGCAACTTTAAAAAAACAGCATGGATTCACACCCGCGCGACAATTTGGCGCCGGGATCGGGGTGCGGGGAGCGACGGCGCACCGAGCGGGACAGCCCGTTAATAAATACTATCAATATTCATCTGCGCCCATCTGTGTTCATCTGCGTCAAAATCCGCGTTCCGCTGCGCACACGCGACGGAAATCTGATTTTTTGACACAGACAAACACAGATGAACACAGATATAGGGAATGTATTTTGTTATATTCACATATTCTATAGCCATGTTCGCAGATCCCACAATTCGGGAAACAGCCTGACCTCGATCATCTTGCGCAGGTACGGCACGCCGGCGGTGCCGCCGGTGCCCGGCTTGGCGCCGATGACGCGCTCCACGGTGGTGACATGGCGGAAGCGCCATTGCCGGAAGGAATCCTCCAAGTCGACCAGCTTCTCGGCCAGTTCGTACAGGCTCCAGTGCCGCTCGGTGTCGCGGTACACGGCCAGCCACGCGTCGCGCACGCTGTCGTTGGCTTGGTAAGGCTGCGACCAGTCGCGCTCCAGCGCGTGAGCGTCCACCGCGAATCCGGCGCGGGCCAGCGCGCGGATCGATTCGTCGTACAGGCTGGGGCTGGTCAGCGCCGCCTCCAGCGCGCGGGCAAGGTCGCCGCGGTGGCGGTGCGGCTTCAGCATGCCGGCGTTCTTGTTGCCCAGCAGGAACTCGATGGTCCGGTACTGGTAGGACTGGAAGCCCGACGACCGCCCCAGGCTGTTGCGGAACGCCGTGTACTCGCTGGGCGTCAGGGTGGACAGCACGTCCCACGCCTGGATCAGCTGGTTCATCACCCGCGACACCCGTGCCAGCATCTTGAACGCCGGCCCCAGGTCGTCCACGGCGATCCGCGCGCGCGCCGCCGTCAGCTCGTGCAGGATGAGCTTCATCCACAGCTCGGTCGTCTGGTGCTGGATGATGAACAGCAGCTCGTTGTGGTTGTCCGACAGCGGCACCTGCGAGTTCAGCAGCCGGTCGAGCCCCAGATAGTCGCCATAGCTCATGTCGACCGCGAAGTCGGTGTGCGCCCCGCAACCATTGATGTCATGATCGTTGATGCCGCGATCGTTCTTTTCGCTCATGAGCCTTCCCTCGCCGCCTCACGTCACCGCATGGCGCCTGTGAAACTCCGGCCGGTCCCAGGCGCCGGTCTCCAGCACGTCCGCCAGCGCCGCCGCCGCACCCCACACGTCCACGAAGCGCAGGTACAGCGGCGCGAAGCCGAAACGCAGAATGTCGGGTGCCCGGAAGTCGCCGACGATCCCGCGCGCGATCAGCGCCTGCACGATGGCGTAACCCTGCGGGTGCCGCAGGCTCACTTGGCTGCCGCAGGCCCGCGGGTCCTCCGGCCCGACCGCTTCCAGCCCCAGCCCCGCCACCAGCCGCCGGAACAGCCCGGTCATGGCGAGGCTCTTGCGCCGCACCGCGTGCAGGTCGACGGCCAGCAGCTCGTCCACCCCCACCTCCAGCGCCGCGAGGCTCAGCACCGGCGGCGTGCCGCACAGCGCCCGCCGGATGCCTTCGGCCGGACGGTAATCGGTGCCGAAGGCGAAGGGCTCGGCATGCCCCATCCATCCGGTCAAAGGCTGGCGGAACGCCTCCTGGTGCCGCCATGCCACGTAGAGGAAGGCCGGCGCCCCCGGCCCGCCGTTCAGGTACTTGTACCCACAGCCCACCGCGAAATCGGCGCCGCAGCCGTCCAGATCGACCGGCATGGCCCCGGCGCTGTGCGCGAGGTCCCACAGCATCAGCGCCCCATGGGCGTGCGCGGCGGCGGTCACGCCGGCCATGTCGTGCATGGCGCCGGTGCGGTAGTCCACGTGCGTCAGCATCACCACGGCGGTGTCCGGCCCGATGGCCCCGGCCACGTCGTCGCGCCCGACCAGTCGCAGCTCGTGCCGCCCGCCCAGTTGCTCGATCACCCCCTGCGCCACATAAAGGTCGGTCGGGAAGTTCGACCGCTCCGTCAGGATCACGCGGCGCTCCGGCCGCAGGCGCAGCGCCGCCGACAGCGCCTTGAACAGGTTGACCGACGTCGAATCGGCCACCACCACCTGTCCCGGCGCAGCGCCGACCAGCCGGCCGATCTTGTCGCCCACGCGCTGCGGCAGGTCGATCCAGCCGGCGGTGTTCCAACTGCGGATCAGGTCACGCCCCCACTCCGCCTCCACCACATGGCGCAGCCGCTCCGCCGTCGCCCGCGGCAGCGCGCCGAGCGAGTTGCCGTCCAGGTAGATCTCCCCTTCCGGCAGCACGAAGCGCGCGCGCGCGGCGGCCAGTTCGTCGGCGGCGTCCAGCGCCAGCGCGTCGGCGCGGGTGAAGCCCGTCATGGCGCCAGCTCCCGCAGCACGGCGCGCACCGGTGCGGCGTCCAAGTTGGCGAGCTTCAGCGGCAGCGCGATCAGCTCGTAATCGCCGGGCTCCACGCCGTCCAGCACCAGCCCCTCCAGGATGCCCAGCCGGTGCGCCCGCACCCGCCCGTGCGCGTCCATGGTCTTGGACTCCTGCGGGTCGAGCGAGGGGGTGTCGATGCCCACGAGCCGCACGCCATGCGCGGCCAGGAGGTCGATGGTCCGCGGGTGCACGGCGGTGAACGCCGGGTCCCAGCGCTCGACGGGATTGCGCGCGTAGGTCTTCAGGACGACACGCGGCGGCGTGCCGGTCAGGCGGTCCGCCACATGCTCCGGCCGCACCAGCGCCCCGCGCCCCACCACGTCCACCACCCGCGCCGGGCCGAGATAGGTGCCGAGGTCGAGCCCGCCGACCGGCGCCCCTTCGGCGTCATAATGCAGCGGCGCGTCGGCGTGCGCGCCGGTGTGGGTGGACAGGGTGACCCGCGCGACGTTGACCGGGCACCCCGGCCCGATCGCCCAGGTCCGCACCTCCTCGTACGCCGTGTCGCCCGGCCACACCGGAATTCCAGGCCCGAGCGCCGGGCTGATGTCCCAGATCCTCCGCACCGTCCGTCCTCCCGACCATTCCATGGAATGTCGGGAGCGGCCGGGGCGCCGGCAATGGCCCTATGCCGTCCGTCAGGCTGGCCGCATCGCTCCTGTCATCGGGCGACGTCCGCAGCGCACCAGCGCCGCCACAGGTGGCGGTAGGCGTCCTCCACGGCACGGGTGTAGACCCGCGCGTCACCCAACGGCCGGGCGACGATGTCGGCGCGCAGGCTGGCGCGCAGCCGCGTCAGCCGTTCCACGTCGGCCGCGGCCGCCACCGCCCTGCGCAGGTATGCCTCCTCGTCCTTGACAATCCAGTCCGGCAGACCGGCGGCGTCGAGGACTGCCGCGGCGATGCGCCCGGGCAGCGTGCGCCCCAGCAGCGTCAGCACCGGCACGCCCATCCACAGCGCTTCCACGGTCGAGACGCCGCCGCTCTGCGGGAAGGGGTCGAGCGCGATGTCGACCAGCCCGTAGGTCGCCAGATGCTCCACCCGGCTGCTGCGGCCGATCAACACCAGCCGTTCGGACTCCACCCCGTGCGCGGCGACGGCGGCGGTCAGGCGGTCGCGCACCGTCGGCTCCTCCGCGCCTGGCGCCTTGATCAGCAGGCGCGCGCCTGGCACCGCTCGCAGGATGCGGCACCACAACGCCAACGCCGGGTCGGACATCTTGTTGAGCCGGTTGAGGCACCCGAAGGTTACGCCCCGCCCCGCCGCCGCCGGGGGCAGTGGCACCACGTCCGGCGCATCGGCCGGCGAGTCGCAGAACAACACGCAGGGCAGGTCGACGATAGTCTCGGGGAACAGCGGCCGGTCGCACTCCGGCACCGAGACGGGGTCGGCCAGCAGCGCGTCCATGGTGGACAGCCCGGTCCCTGTGACGTGCCCCCACGCCGTCGCCTGCACCGGGGCCGGCCGGCGTGCAAAGGTCAGCAGCCGGTTGCCCAGCGAATGGCCGGACAGGTCGACCAGCACGTCGATGCCGTCGGCACGGATCTGCGCCGCCAGCTCCTCGTCCGACAGCCCGTACACCGGGCGCCACAGGGCCGCCGCCGCGCGCAGCCGGGCGGTCATGGCGTCCTCGACAGGGTTGTTGGAATAGCACACCAACTCCACCCGCGCCGGGTCGTGGCTGGTCAGCACCGGGCCGAAAGCGAATGCCGCCGAATGGAAGCGGAAGTCGGCCGACACGTAGCCAACGCGCAGCCGGCGCTCCGGATCCCGCGGGTTGGCGAACGCCGGGTCCGCCGGCGCCAGTCCGGCGGCGTGCCGCGCGGCCCAGCGCCGCCGCTCGGCCTGTTGCTCGACGACCCCGACTTCGGGGTCGAGGTCCAGGGTAAAGATCAGGTCGGAGTGGGTGGAGGAATCCCCGGGATTCAGCGCCACGGCGCGGCGAAGGCGCTCCACCGCCTCGCCCGGTCGCGCGAGCGCCTGCAGCACGCGCCCGAGATTGCCGTTGGTGTTGGCCGCGTCGGGGTTCACCCGCCACGCCCGCTCGCACCATGCCAGCGCCTCGCCCAGCCGGTTCAGGCGCTTCAGCACGTTGCCCAGGTTGGTGGCGGCGTTGCAGTCGTCGGGTTGCAGGGCCAGCGCGTGGCGGTACATCGCCACCGCCTCCTCCCGCCGCCCGGACGGGTAGAGCGTGCCGGCGAGGTTGTTGGCGGCCGCCGCGAACTCCGGGTCCAGCGCCAGCGTCCGGCGGAACGCCGCTTCCGCCGCCGCGTACCGGCCTTCCCGGTGCACCGCGATGCCGCGCTCGTTCCACAGCACGGCATCGGCCGGGTCGAGCGCCAGCCGCGCCCCCGGCCCCAGGCGTCCCAGGGCGCCATCGCGGCTGGCGGCGTGCTCGGCGTTGTCCGGCGCCAAGTGCGCGGCGCGGGCGAAGGCGGACAGCGCCCGCGCGGCGTCGCCCGCCAGCAGGTGCGCCTTGCCGAGATTGCCGTGGAAGGCATCTGCCCCCGGCCGCAGGGCGACGGCGCGGCACAGCAGCGCCACCGCCTGCCCCGCGTCGCCGCGCTGGGCCCGCAGCACCCCCAGCAGGTGCCGCGCGTCGCCCTGGTCGGGCACGGCGTCGAGGATGCGCCGGTACAGCGTCTCCGCCTCGTTCAGGCGCCCGCCCTGGTGCAGGTCCAGGGCGATGCCCAGCGCCTCCTCGACCGTGGCCATGGCGCGGCCGCTACTCCGCCGCGACCTGCGGCAGTCCCTGGAGCGCCTCCTGCAGCGCCGCCTCGTCGTAAGGGACGTCCTGCAGCTTGCCGGCGAAGTAGTCGGTGTAGGCCTGCATGTCGAAGTGGCCATGGCCCGACAGGTTGAAGAGGATGGTCTGCCCCTTCCCCTCCGCCTTGCAGCGCAGCGCCTCGTCGATCGCCGCCTTGACCGCGTGCGAGGATTCGGGGGCCGGCACGATGCCTTCGTTGCGGGCGAAGGTCACCGCCGCCTCGAAGCAGGTCGTCTGAGGGTACGCGCGCGCCTCGATCAGGCCCAGTTCCATCACGTGGCTGACCATCGGCGCCATGCCGTGGTAGCGCAGGCCGCCGGCGTGGAAGCCCGGCGGCATGAAGGTGGAGCCCAGCGTGTGCATCTTCACCAGCGGCGTCAGGTGCCCGGTGTCGCCGAAATCATAGGCGTAGGTGCCCTTGGTCAGCGTCGGGCAGGACGCCGGCTCGACCGCGATCACCCGGACGTTCTTGCCCTTGATCTTCTCGCGCAGGTACGGGAAGGCGAGGCCCGCGAAGTTGGAGCCGCCGCCGGTGCAGCCGATGATGATGTCCGGCTCGTCGCCGGCCATCTCCATCTGCAGCATGGCCTCCTCGCCGATGATGGTCTGGTGCAGCAGCACGTGGTTCAGCACGCTGCCCAGCGCGTATTTGGTGTCGTCGCGCTGGACGGCGCGCTCGACCGCCTCCGAGATGGCAATGCCCAACGAGCCGGTCGACTCCGGGTTGGCAGCCAGGATGGCGCGGCCCGACTCGGTCATGTCCGACGGGCTGGCGATGCAGGTGGCGCCGTAGGTTTCCATCAGCGCGCGGCGGTAGGGCTTCTGGTGGTAGCTGATCTTCACCATGAAGACCTCCACCTCCAGCCCGAACAGCGAGCCGGCGAAGGCCAGCGACGAGCCCCACTGCCCCGCCCCCGTCTCGGTGGTCAGGCGCTTGACGCCCTCCTCCTTGTTGTAGAAGGCCTGCGGCACGGAGGTGTTGGGCTTGTGGCTGCCGGCCGGGCTGACGCCCTCGTACTTGAAGTAGATCTTGGCCGGGGTGCCCAGCGCCTTCTCCAGGCGCCGCGCGCGCACCAGCGGCGCCGGGCGCCACAGGCGATAGACGTCGCGCACCGGTTCCGGGATGTCGATCCACCGCTCGGTGGAGACCTCCTGCTGGATGACGGCCATGGGGAAGATCGGCGCCAGGTCGGCCGGGCCGATCGGCTGGCCGGTGCCGGGGTGCAGCGGCGGCGGCAGCGGCACCGGCAGGTCCGCGGCGAGGTTGTACCAAGCCTTCGGCATCCGGTCTTCAGAGAGAACGTACTTGGTGCTTTCCGACATGCGATCCTCCCGTCATGGCGCCCGGATTCCCGGTGCGCCGGGTCGCCCGTTATAGCACTTCCGGCGCGGGGAAATTCTACCCTTCCATCAGGGAATCCAGCCCGCGCCGCAGGCCCGGCACCTCGCCCGCCTTGCGGATGGCCAGCAGCGTGCCGGCAACATAGGGTATCGGGCTGGAACCGGCGTCGTGCCGGATGCTCAGCCGCTCGTCGGCGGCGCCGAACAGCGCCTCGCACGACAGCACGAAACCCGGCATGCGCAGGGAGTGCACGCGCACCCGCCCGACCTCCGCGCCGCGCGTCTCCTTCGGCCCCGCCAGCGTGTCAACGGCACGCGACGTGGGGTCGAGCCGCACCTCCGACAGCCGCTCGGCCAGTTCGCGCGCGGTGCCGCTCGGCACGTCGGGCTTCTGGGCGGAGGCGTAGTCGATCACCTCGACGTCGGCCACGTAGCGCGCCGCCATCAGCGCGAATCGCTGCATCAGCGTCGCCGTGATGGAGAAGTTGCCGGCCGCCACCACGCCGACGCCCGCCGCACGGGCCGCACGGTCGATCTCGGCGTAGTCCTCGCCGGTCATGCCCGAGGTGCCGACCACCACCGAACGCCCGGCGGCGACGGCCTGCAGCACGTGCCCCTTCACGACGTTCGGCTTGGTGTAGTCGACCACCACGTCGGACGGCGTGCGAAGCGCGTCTTCCAGCGTCGGGACGATGGTGACGCCCAGCGCGTCGCCGCCCGCCGCCCGGCCGGCGTCCTGCCCGGTCGCGGAGCGCGCGACGGCGGACGCCAGCGTCAGATCGGGTGCCGCGACGACGGCCTGAACGAGCGCCCGGCCGACCCAGCCGGTGCAGCCGACGATGGTTACGGTGATGGTCATGCGATCCCTCCCGCTGATTGCCTCCCCCTCCCATCGGGGGCGAGGGAGGCATCTTACGGCTCGCGGATGCTTTCGTCGAAGCCGCGCAGGATCGGGTAGATGAAGTAGCTCAGGACCGTGCGCCGGCCCACCACGATCTCGGCGGTCAGCGTCATGCCCGGCAGCAGGCGCGTGCCGTCCGGCACCGCGGTCAGGTTGAGCGCACCGATGTCCAGCCGGCCCTGGTAGTACGCCTCGCTGCCCTGATCGGCGGTGGGAAGCTGGCGCTCGCGCGAGAAGGCGTCCTCGCTGATGGTGCGCAGACTGGCCTCGACGATGCCGTGCTTCTGGAAGGGGAAGGCGTCGATCTTGATGCGCGCCGGGTCGCCGGCCCGCACGAAGCCGATGTCCCGCGCCTCGATCTGCACCTCCGCCTCCAGCGGCGCGTTCAGCGGCACCAGCGTCACCAGCGGCTCCGCCTCCTTGGCGATGGAGCCGATGGAACGCTTGGCCACCTCCAGCACCACCGCGTCCTCCGGCGCCGTCATCACCACCAGTTCCGAGCGCCGCTCGGCCTTGCTCAGCTGTTCGCTCACGCTGTCGCGCTCGCGCTTGGCGGTCACCAGCTCCTCGGCCGCCTTCTGCTGCCATTCCTGCTCGAAGGAGCGCTTCTCCGCCTCCACCACCGCCAACTCCTGGCGCAGCTCGAAGATGCGGTTGAGGGCGCGCTGCAGCTCCTGCTCCGCGCTCAGCCGCTGGTCGCGGCTCTCCAGCATGGCAAGGCGCGAGCCGGTCTGCTTTTGCAGCAGGTCCAGGCGCATGCGCTCCATCTCGACCACCGCCTGCAACCGCTCGCGCAGCAGCGCCTCGTCACGCTTGTTCGATTCCTGAAGCGCCCTGATGCGCCCCTGGTTCTCGGAGAACAGCGCCAGCTTGGCCAGACGGAACTCGCGCCGCTCGTTGAACAGCTGCATCTGCAGCCGCCCGTCCGGGTTGTCGCTCGCCAGCGACAGCGTCGCGGCGCCCGCCAGCTCGGCCTCCAGGCGGCGGATCTGCGCGTTCAGGCTGTCCTGCCGGGTCTTCAGCTGGGTCACGTCGGCGGTGGTGAAGGTGCTGTCCAGCGTCGCCAGCATCGCCCCCTTGCGCACCACCTGCCCCGGCCGCACGTCGATGGCGCGGATCACCGCGGTCTCCAGCGGCTGCATGACGATGGTCGACGGCGTGGTGATCAGCTTGCCGCGCGCCGTGACGATGCGGTCGATCTCCGCCACCGCCGCGCCGCTCACCGCCAGCACGACCATCAGCACCAGCGCGTGCAGCGTCATGCGCGCGGCACGTGGCAGCGGGCGCGCCTCGATGGCGTCGGCGTCGGACAGGAACTCCAGTTCCAGCTCCGACGGCTTCTTGCCCGGCGTCTTCATCCGTGACGGTTCTGGGTTTGCCATAGGTGCCTGTAGATCGCGCAGCGTTGCAGGAGTTCGGCGTGCGTGCCGCGGTCGGCCACCCGGCCGCCGTCGAGCACGAGGATAAGGTCGGCCGAGGCGATGGTCGACAGCCGGTGCGAGACGATCAGGACGGTGCGCCCCGCCGAGATGGCGGCGAGGTTGGTCATGAAGATCGCCTCGCTGTCGGGGTCCAGCGCGCTGGTCGCCTCGTCGAGGATCAGGATGCGCGGGCGCGGCAGCAGCGCGCGCGCAATGGCCAGGCGCTGGCGCTGCCCGCCCGACAGGTTGGAGGCGTTCTCCTCCAGCAGCGTGTCGTAGCCCTGCGGCAGCGTCTCGATGAACTCGTCGGCACCGGCGAGGCGTGCGGCGGCCACCACTTCCTCGAACGGGGCGTCGGGGCGGGTGACCGCGATGTTCTCGCGCACCGTGCCGCGGAACAGGAAATTCTCCTGCAGGACCACGCCCAGCGACCGGCGCAGGTGCGGCAGGTCGATCTCGCGGATGTCGACGCCGTCGAAGCGGATGACGCCCTGCTGCACCGGGTGGAAGCCCTGGATCAGACGCGTCAGCGTCGTCTTGCCGGAACCCGACTTGCCGACGACGCCCACCACCGAGCCTGCCGGGATGTCCAGCGACACGGCGTCCAGCGCCGGCGTGGGGTTGGTGCCGTAGCGGAAGGTGACGCGGTCGAAGGCAATGGCGCCCTTCAGCTGCGGCACGAGGCCGCCGGAGGCGCGACGTTCCGGCGCCCGGCCCATCACCTCGGCCAGCATGCGCACGGACAGCGCCGTCTCCTGGTACTCCTGCACCAGCCCGACGACCTGGACCAGCGGCCCGACCACGCGCCCGGCCAGCATCTGGAAGGCGATCAGCGCGCCCACGCTGATCGACTGGTCGAACACCATCTGCGCGCCCAGCGTCACCACGGCGACCAGCATCAGCCGCTCCAGGATCTGGGTGAAGGCCTGCGCAACGTTGGAGATCTGGCCGACGCTCAGGTGCAGGTCCACGGCGCGCGCCGTGCGCTGGTCCCACTTGCGGCGCTGCACCGGCTCGATGGCCGAGGACTTGACGGTGCGCATGCCCTGGATCGATTCGACCAGCATGGCTTGGCGCGCGGCTTCCGCGTCGTACAGCGCCTTCAGACGGGTGCGGAACGGACCGATCAGGGCCACCACCACCGCGGCGATGGCCAGCCCGAACAGGATGGTGACGAAGGCCAGCGTGCCGGAATAGAGAAACAGCACCGGTACGAAGACAACCAGCGCCGTGCAGTCCAGCACGGTCATGAACAGCCGGCCGGTGAGGAACTGGCGGATCTTCTCGACCTGCTGCATGTGGCGCACCGTGACGCCGGCCGAGGTCGCCTCGAAATAGTCGATGGGCAGCGCCAGCAGATGGCTGAAGGTGCGGCGCGCCAGCCGCATGTCGATGCGCGTGGTGGCGGCCAGCAGAAGGTAGCGGCGCAGGAAGCCGAACACCGACTCGAAGGCAATGGCGCCGGCCACGCCCCCCGCCAGCACCCACAGCGTGGAGATCGAGTGGTGCACCAGCACCTTGTCGATGACGAGCTGGAAGAACACCGGCACGCTCAGGCCCAGGAAGTGCAGCACGATGGCGGCCAGCGCGATATCACGGAAGGCGCCCTTCTGCTTCAGGATCTCCGGCACGAACCAGCCCAGGCCGAACGGCTGCTCCTCGTCGGTGATCCTGTAGGTGCGCTTCAGCAGGATGGTCTCGCCGGCCCACTGCGCGCAGAAGGCCGCCTCGTCGACGAAGAAGACGGTGCGCTTGTCGGCCAGCGGGTCGACGACGCCGACGGCAACCGCGTCGCCCTCCTTGCGCGGGCCGACGACGACGACGGTGTTGCCGTTCTTCAGGCGCGCGAGGACGGGAAAGACCGCGCCCAGGCCGATCAGCTTGGCCCAGGTGAGCTTGGCCGCCTTGGCCTTGAGGCCCAGCGCGCGGGCCAGCGCCAGCAGCACGCCGGTCTTCGGTTCCTGCGCCGGCAGCACGTAGTCGTGCACCAGCCGGTCGACACTGGTCTGGATCCCGTGGTGCCCCGCCACCGCAACGAGACATTGCAGCGCGCTGTGCGCCGGCGGCTTTGGCTCCGCAATGGCGGCAGCCCCTGCAGGCGGTTCGAGTACGACCGTATCACTCATCTTTCACGCCTTGCTGCGTCCCACCGGCGCGAGCCGGCGGGCGCAGACTTGGCCGGAGATGGCAAAGATTTCCTTAACCCCCAGGCCGAACAACCACCGATTCCACGCCCCGCGCCACCGAAAGCAACGCCCGGTCATGCCCGCGCCGGCCGACCAGCATCAGCCCGACGGGCAACCCGGCCGCCCCGACGGGCAGCGTGACCGCCGGCCGGTCGAGAAAATTCCACAAGGAGGGATTGCGCAAAACCAGAAGGTTGATGCGGGCGTAGTCCACATCCTCCGCCAGTTCCTCGAACCGCGGCGCCACCACGGGGACCGTCGGCATCGCCAGCGCGTCGAACCCGCGCGAGGCCGCGTCCGACTCCGCCATCAGCGCGCGGCGGGCGCGCACGAGGTCCACATAGTCGGCCGCGGACTGCTCAAGCGCCCGCAGGATGCGCACGCGCACGCGCGGGTCGTACGACTCGCCGCGCCGCTCCAGCAGGTCGCGGTGCCAGGAATACGCCTCCGGGGGTGAGAATCCTCCCTTGGCGTTGGCCTGCGGGACGCGGTCCAGCGCCGGCATGGCAAACTCCACCACACGCGCGCCGCGCCGCGACAGCGCGCTCAGCGCCCGTTCGAAGGCGGTGGAGACGGTGGCGTCCAGCCCGTCCAGCGCATGGCACTTGGGCACGCCGATTCGCAGCCCCTGCACGTCCGCCTCGTCCGGCACGGACGGTGCCTGCCCGGCCAGCACCGCGTCCAGCACGGCGCAGCAGGCGATCGAGCGGGCGAGCGGCCCGACGCTGTCCAGCGTCCACGACAGCGGCACCGCCCCGTCGCGCGGCACGCGCGCCTGCGTCGGCTTGAAGCCGGCAAGGCCGCACAGCGCCGCCGGGATGCGCACCGACCCGCCGGTGTCCGACCCCACCGCCGCCACGGCCATGCCGTCCGCCACCGACACCGCCGCCCCCGAGGAGGAACCGCCGGGGATGCGTCCCCGGTCGTGCGGGTTGCCCGGCGTGCCGTAGTGCGGGTTCAGTCCGAGGCCGGAAAAGGCGAATTCCGTCATGTTGGTGCGCCCGACGATGACGGCGCCGGCCGCCCGCAGCCGCGCCACCACCGGGGCGTCGCGCTCCGCCGCGGGCGCGTCCTTCAGCGCGACCGAGCCGGCCGTGGTCACCTGCCCGGCGACGTCGAACAGGTCCTTCACCGACACCGGCAGCCCGGCCAGCGGGGACGGCACGACGCCCAGGCGCCGCATCGCGTCGCTGGCCTGCGCCGCCGCCAGCGCGCCGTCGCGGTCGGCCAGGGTGAAGGCGCGCGCCCCCTCCCCCGCCGGATCGGCGATGCGGTCGAACGCGGCCTCGGTCAGTGCCACACTGGTGGTGCGGCCGGCCGCCAGATCGGCGGCGAGCGACAGGATCGTCGGAGCGGCGGGCATGAGGACCTCCGTGCGGGAATGGCCCCATCGGTATAGCGCGCGGAGAAAGGCGAATAAACCCTCCCCCGCCTCCGCCGGAGGCGAGTGAGGGGCCTAAGTCACTCCCCCACCTTGGTCGCCCCCCGCCACACGCCCGGCTGGGCGGTGCCGCCGAGGGTGGCGACGCCGGGGCCGTCCTGGATGCCGCCGCGGAAGCGGCCGACGTGCCGGTCGCCGCGCGACAGCAGCAGCGTGCCGTAGCCGTTCGGCAGCCGGTCCTCGACGCGCCCCTCATAGCGGTCGCCGTTGCCGTAGTTCAGCACGCCCAGCCCGTCCGGCCGGTTGCGCCGGATCTCGCCGGCGAAGACGTCGCCGTTCAGATAGCGGAACACGCCGTGCCCGTCCGGCTGGTTGTTGCGGAAGGTGCCGTCGTAGCGGTCGCCGGTGCCGAACAGCAGCACGCCGTCCCCGCTCATCGTGTCGTTGCGCCACTCGCCCTCGTAGCGCAGGCCGTTGGCGAAACGATAGACGCCAAAGCCGCTGCGCTGCAGCGTCAACCCGCCCGACAGCGGCGAGCCCATCACCCATTCACCTTCGTAGACGTCGCCGTTGGGAAAGCGCTGCACGCGCAGGCGCGGGTCGATGGTGCCGCGCCGCGCCGCCTCGGCGGCGGCCTGGGCACGCTGCTGGGCCTGCCGCCCGCGCTCTTCCGCGCGACGCGCCGCGCCGGCCGCCTCGACCGCGCGCGCCGCCGCGTCGCGGCCAAGCCGCAGCGCCTCCTCGACGTCGGGGCGGAAAGCGCGCCCACCGCTTCCCTCGTCCTGCGGCCGGGCGGGCGGCAAGGCGGCGACGCTGCTGCTCGAACCGGCCAGCGGCACCTCGGGCAGCGGATCGGGCGCGCGCTGGGCCGCCCGCGGCTCCGCCCCCCGCGCCTGCGCCCCTCCCTTCTCGGGCGCCAGGGCGCCGGCGCTCACGTAGCCTTCCTGATCGAGGCGGTCGCGCACGTGCACCCAGTTGCTCCCCGGAATGGTGTCGAGCACGGTCACCGGCGCACCAGGCTCCAACTCACGCACGCCGCGCGCACCCAGTGTCGGCTGCCTGAACAGGGTGACCGGCCGCGTCACCGTGTGCGCCCCCGGCGACACGGCGTCCGGCGCCGCGTCCGCCACGGCGGGCGGGCGGGCGGCGACGTCGGCGGTGGGTTCCGGCATGGCCTCCGGCTGGCCGGGGCGACCGAGGTTGCCGGCGTAGGCGAAGCCCGTGTGCCCTTCGATCTCCACGCGCAGCCAACTGCCGCCCTTGACGCGGCCGGTGACCGCCACCGTGCTGTCGCGCCGCAGCGTGCGCAGCACCTGGGAGCGGATGTTGGGCGCGTCGCGCAGGTTGGTGTCTCGGGTGACGACATAGGTCTCGGCCAGCGGCTCCACCGCCGGTTCGGCGACCTTGGGCGGTTCGGGCGGCGTCTGGGGCGGCGTCTGGGGCGGTGGCTGGGCCGGCGGCGGCGCGGCGGCGAACGCAGGCACCAGCAGGACGTCGCCCTCCAGCCGGTCTTGCACCCAGGGCCGTTGCACACCGCGCGTGCGCTCCGCCACCTCGCGCTCGACAGCGGCGAGCGCGTCGCGCAGTTCGGCGCCGGGCCGCACCATTTCCTGCGCCAGCAGCGTGGCGAAGGGGCCGGCAGTCCCACCCTTGGACGGCACCGGCAGCGCTCCCGGCCGCTGGCCGTAGACGACGAGCAGGCGGTCGAGCACGGGCGGCATGCCCGGCACGGCCGACACCGTCCGCCCGGCCGGCCCCATGGACGCCGCCAGCCTGTCGGCCAGCGGATTCGGCACCACCGGGTCGATCACGACGACGGCGCCCCGCGTCGCCCCCTGCACCTGCTGGAGAAGGTAGTCGAGTTCGATGGTGTCGAAGACGACGTCGTGTTCGCTGGCCAGCTTGGCGTTGACCGGCACCAGGAAGCTCTTGCCGCCCGCCCCCAGCGTCAGGCCGGAATAGTAGACGAAGCCCAGGTCGGCCCCGGCCAGCGCCTGCTGGAACCGGCTCAAGGCCGCCACCAGGCCGCGGTGTTCCAGGTTGTTTGCCGTCGTCACCTCGAACCCGGCGCGTTGCAAGGCGTCCGCCACCACGCCGGCGTTGGCGCCGGCGGCGGGCATGGCGCCGCCGTGCTGGTACCGCGCGTTGCCGATGACCAGCGCGACCCGCCGCTCCGCCGCCCAGGCCGGAAGCCCGCCGAGCCACAGAAGCGCCGCCATCAGCGCCCAAACCACCCACCGGTGTTTGCCGCTCACCCTCCCACCCCCTCGTTCGCCCCGCCAGGTATCTTGGTCTAATTCTTTTGGATACATCCGTTCGCAAGATGCAAATCCAAAGAATCCCACGGAAATAGCGAACGCGATGCGCCCGCCGAACAAGAACAGCATCGGAGTTATTCCGACGTTCTTTTTTCGGTTCACGCAAGCGGGAAAACGTGGTCCACCGACAACATCGGCCTGAGAGGGGAGCGATGGGCCGGATTGCGGCGCGGCCCACCGCTTCTCACGGCGCTATCGCTTCAGCCCGTCACCGTAGCGCGAGCAGTCGAACTCGTCGGTGCCGGCCTCGGCGCGACCGCCGCCCGACGTGTTGTAGCGCGGATCATCGCAGCGGCCGTTGTAGGCGTAGGGGCCGCTGCGCGGGTCGGACCGGCCGCCGCGGACCGTGTCGGAATCGCCGAACAGCCCCCCGCCCGAACCGCCGAACAGCCCGCCGCCGCTCGTCTGGTTGCAGGCGGCGAGTGCCAGGGGAACCGCGAGGATCGCGGCAAAGTGCAGTGCTCGTTTCATCAGTCTTGCCTTTCCAAAGACGCCAGTGGATTGCTCCGTCGTCTTTCAACAGGCGAAACCCGCGAAGTGTGCCGTCCACCCGGCCGAAAGGACGCAGAGACGCCGCATCCCTCTTCCCTTGCGGGAAAGGCAAGATAAGAACAGGACTGCGACAGAATACTGCGAAGCGCGCCAGCGTCAGTTCAGGTCGCGGGCCACACGCAGGCCATCGGCGAGGTAACGGACGTCGGCGTCGTAGCCGATGCGCGCGGTGGCCGACACCTGCTCCAGGTCGTCCCGCCAGGAGCCGCCGCGCAGTACGCGCTTCTTGCAGTCGCCGCTGGTCCAGGCGCTGCCGTCGGCGGGAGCGCCGCGGTAGCCGGGGTTCCAGCAGTCCGCCACCCACTCGGCCACGCCGCCGTTCATGTCGTGGATGCCGAAGGCGTTCGGCGGGAAGCTGCCCACCGAGGCCGGCCGCAGCCTGTCGAAGGAACCGCCGCAGTCCCGGCAGTTGGCGCGCATCGTCCCGGCGCCCTCGCCCCAGGAGAAGCGGGCGGCCCCGCCCGACCGTGCGGCGTACTCCCACTCCGCCTCGCTGGGCAGGCGGTAGCGCTGGCCGGTCTTGCGGGCGAGCCACGCGACGTAGGCCTGGGCGTCGTTCCAATCGATGTTGTGAACGGGTGTGTCGTCGGTGGCGTTGGTCATGCGCGGCATCATCGTGCAGCCGCCGCCTTCCACGCAGGCGCGCCATTCACCCACCGTCACCTCGTAGGCGCCGAGCGCGAAGGGTTTCGACACGGTCACCGTATGCGCCGGGCGCTGTGCCGTGTCGCCCCGGTCGTGCCCCATGGTGAAGCTGCCGGCGGGAATGCGCACCATCACCGGGCACTCCGGGCAGTCCTGGAAGCCGTTCCCCTTGCCCTGCGTGCGCTGCGCTCCGGCGGCGGGCTCCGCCACGGCCGGGGGAGTCGCCAGCGCCAGGGCCGGCGGCTCGGCGACCACCTCGGCGGCAGCCGCTGGAGCAGCGGCCGGCGCCGCCGCGACCTGCACCGGCACGCCCGCCACCGCCGCGGGGGCGTCGGGCGCCGCACCGGGATCCTCCACCTCGACGACGACGCTGCTGCTTGCCCGGCCGCCGCGCCCGTCCTCGATCAGCACGGTGAAGGTGCCGGCGCGGCCCGGTTTCGCCTGCTCGGGATCAAAGGTCAGGGCGGCAAGCGCCTCCACGCTCAACCGGTCGCCGGCCTTGAGCGGCCGGGTGCCATCGCGCACCTTGCCCTGTTCGGGCACGGCGGTAACGACCACCGTCAGCGGATCGCCGTCGGGGTCGCTCGGCGCGTCCACGCGCAAGAGGTTGGGCGAGACCTTGATCGTGCGTTCCACCATCGCCACCGGTGGGCGATTGCTGGGCTTCACGAAGATCGGCACACCGCCCTTGGCGACACCGCCGCGCCCGTCCATCACCGCGAACTCGAAAGCGCCGGCCTCGCCCACGTGGCTGCCGTCCGGCCTGAAGGTGGAGGCCACGAGCTGGTCGATGGTCAGGTAGTCGCCGATCAGCACGACGCGCTCGCCAATGCGCACGCTGCCGCCGCGCGGCAGGCCGGCGACCTGGGCGAACAGCGCGTCGTTGTCGGGATCGCTGGGGCGGCCGATGCGCAGCGGCTCCGTTCCGCCGCGCTCCAACACCTCGACCGGGCGCAGGTCGGCCAGCACCGGACGGCGGTTCTCCGGCTGCGGGTTGAAGTAGAAGGGGGCGGCGCCGAGCGAGCCGTAGACGAACGGCTCCTGCCGGCCTTGCGTGGACTGCATCACGTCGTCGCGCACGCGGCGGAAGAACAGGCTCAACTCCAACCCCGGCTGGTCCAGGTTCTTAAGCAGGGCCTCGGCATAGGGGCTGTGGTTGCCCGTCCCGTCCTCGGCCACCGCATCGGCGCGCGTCGCCATCGCCACCAGCGTGTCGCTGGGCGTGTCGTCCACCCGCCCGATGCCGGGCTGGATGCTGTGCCGGCTGGTGCCCGTGCGGGTCAGGCGGTCGACGAAGGGGTTGTTGCGGCAGGCATCGAGGATGACGATGCCCAGCTTGCGCGCCTGCGCCACCTCTCCCAAGGGCAGGGTCAGCGGCAGCGCCTCATACATCAGATCGCGTTCGCGCTCCAGCCGCGCGTCGGAGGGGATGAGGTAGTTGGTTCCTCCCACCTGCATGCCGTGCCCGGCGAAGTACAGCACCGCCACATCGGCCTTGGACGCCTGCACACCGAAGGTGCGCAGCGCCTCCGCCAGCCCGCGGTTGGAGAGGTCGAGCTTCTCATCGACCGTGAAGCCCAGCTTGCGCAGGGACTGGCTGATCGCCTTGGCGTCGTTGGGCGGGTTGGGCAGCTCCGGCGCGTTCTGGTAGGCGCCGATGCCGATGACCAGCGCAATGCGTTTCTCCCCCTCCGCCGCTGCGGTTGCGGGAGGGGCATGGGCCACGAAGAGCAGTCCGGCGACCAGCGCCCACAGCACCAGGGCAAAACGCATGCGATCCGACACCTTGTTGTTGAGACTGCAGGTATCCCCCCGCCCCCCTCGCGAACAAGTGGCGGGACGGGGTAATCCCGATGCGTGACGGGCTGCTATTCCTTCTCCAGAGCCTTCAACAGCACGCGGCGCAGCTCGTCCGGCTGCACGGGCTTACGCATCAGCCCGCATCCCGGCAGGCCGCCGTCGGCCAGCGGCGACTGGCTGGCCTCGCCGGTCAGCACCACCGCCGGGATCTCCCGCCGGTACAGCCGGCGCACCCGCTGGATCACGTCGTAGCCGTTGGCCCCGCCGGGCAGGCGCAGGTCGGTGAGGATCACGTCCGGCGGCGCCGGAAGGGCGTCCAGGCCGGCCATTACCTCGCGCAGGTCGGCCGCCGGAACCACCGAGCACTCCCAGGCTTCCAGCATCATGCGCAGACCGAACAGCACCATCTCGTCGTCGTCGACGACCAGGACGGTGATGCCGTGCAGCCCGTCGCCGGCTTCGTCCGCGCCGGCATGGCCGCGTTCCGCCGGCGTCGGGGCGGCGCCGAGCGGCACAGTGACGGCGAACACCGACCCGCGGCCGAGTTGCGAGCGCAGGCCGACCGGCATCCCCAGCAGGGTGGCGAGGCGACGGACGATGGACAGCCCCAGTCCGAAGCCGCGGGCGCGGTCCCGCTCGGGGTTCTCAAGCTGGTGGAACTCCTCGAAGATGGCGGCGACCTGACCGTCGGGTATGCCGAAGCCGGTATCCCACACCTCCACCCGCACCGCGTTTCCCCGCCGCCGCATGGCGACCAGGACCGTGCCGGTGCGGGTGTAGCGGATAGCGTTGCTCAACAGGTTGCGGACGATGCGTTCCAGCAGCACCGGGTCGGTGCGGCCGCGGGCCGGGAACAGCCGCGCCTTGAGCCGCAGCCCCTTGGCCGCCGCCTGCGGCTGATTCTCCTCGACCAGCTGGCGCAGCAGCACGTCCAGCGCGAAGTCCGTCACCTTGGGCTCGATCTGCCCGGAATCGATGATAGAGATGTCCAAGAGCGCGTGCAGCAGCCGCTCCCCCGCCTCCAGCGCCTCGCCCAGACGCGCCACGGTGGTCGACGCCGCCGGGTCGCTCACCTGCTGGTCGAGCACGCCGAGGAACAGCCGCATGGCCTGGAACGGCTGGCGCAGGTCGTGGCTGGCGGCGGCCAGGAAGCGCGCCTTGGCGGCGTTGCCGCGCCCCGCCTCGTCCACGGTGGCGGCGCGCACGTGCGCGCAATCCTCCACCCGCTCGCAATCGGCGTCGGCGGGGGTCGCGAAGGCGAAGACACCGACCACCGCGCCGCCGTCCACCACCGGCGCGCAGCGCAGGTCCACCGGGCAGTGCAACGCCCCCGCCGGGGCCAGCCGCAGCACTAGGCCCTCCTCGTCCGCTTCGCCGTCACCGGCGCGCAGGCGGTCCAGGCGCCGCACCAGCGCCTCGCCCTCCCGGCCCAGCAGCCGGGATGCCGGCAAGCCCTGCGGGGCGCCACCATCGCCGAGCAGGCGACGGAACGCCTCGTTGAAATGGACGGCGCAGGCAGTCCCGGTGAACAGCACGGCAGGGCCGGCGCTCAGCCGGCAGACGCGCAACGCGTTGCGGAGCGATTCCGGCCAGATGCGCTCGGCCCCGCAGGGGCTGAGCTTTTCGTGCTCGGCGGACAGGTCCAAAGACAGCCTCTCGTGCTCCGCGCCGCTCCCGGGTGGCGCGCTCTCTGCCGGGGTGCCACCGGCGGCGCCGAAGGCAAAACGAGAGGGTACACTAACCCTCCCCTCCGGCCCGTTAAACCCATCAAAAGTATAACGGGTACCGCGTAGTACCTAAGTTTTGTGCCGGGCGAGGATCACATCTTCGACGTAGAACTTGCGGCGCAGCAGCGTCGACAGGCGGGCGATCAGCACGTCCACGCTGTGCGACTTGCCGACGAACTCGTCGGCACCCGCATTCAGGCAGGCGATCAGCAGATCCTCCCGGTCCTGGCTGGTGTGGACAAGGATGTCGAACAGCCGCCCCTCGCGCCGCCGGCTGCGGTCGAACGCCTCGCACAGCTCGGTTCCGGTGATCCCCGGCATGACGAGGTCGACCACCACGCAGTCGAACCCGTCGCGCGCCACGGCGTCCAACCCCTCCTGCGCGCCGCTGGCGACGGCGACCGTGCAGCCCGCCTCCTCCAGCTCCAGGCGCAGGAACTCCCGATAGGTGACGCTGTCGTCCACCACCAGGACGCGGGCGCGGTGCAGCACCTCCATGGCCGAGGGCCGCGCGTCCGGCAGCGCCACGAGGCGGCAGACCTCCCGCACGGCGCCATCCGGCTCGCCGCCCGCCACGATGTGCACGCGCCGTCCGTCGTACGTCAGCTCCGGCGCACCGCCGACCAGCACCACCGGCACGTCCGGGCAGCGCTCGCGGATGCGGACGATCGCGTCGTGGGCGTCGGTCCCGGTGCTGGCGAGGTTCAGCAGCACCGCCGCGGGCGCCTCCGCCGTCAGCGCGGCCAAGCCGTCGGACAGCGTGCCGGCGGCGGTGACCGCGAAGCCTCGCTCCTCCAGCTTGTGGCGCAGCAGCAGGCTCTGCGTCGGCGACCCGTCGATCACCGTGACGTTCGGTGTTTGCGGAGTGCTCATCGCCCCCCCCCTTTCGACGCGAGAAGATCGAGCAGGCGCGGCGCCACCCGGGGCAGCGGCAGCTCCTCGGTGGCGGCGCCCAGCTTCACCGCTTCGCCGGGCATGCCGTGGATCACCGCCGTGGAGGCGTGCTCGGCGATGGTGTATGCCCCCGCCTCGCGCATCGCCAGCAGGCCGCGCGCCCCGTCCTCCCCCATGCCGGTCAGCAGCACGCCGATGGCCGCCGGCCCGAAGGCGGCGGCCAGGGAATGGAACAGCACGTCGCCGGATGGCCGCTGGCCGCACACCGGGGCGTCCCTGGTGAGGCGCAGCGCGGCACGCCCGGCTTCCAGGTGGGTGTCGCCGGGCGCCACATAAACGCGGCCGGGCTGCGGCTGGACGCCATGCTCCGCCAGCTCGACCGGCAGCGGGCAGACGGTGCCGAGCCACGCGGCGAAGCCGCCGACGAAGGCGGCGCCGATGTGCTGCACCACCAGCACCGGCAGCGGGAACCCGGCCGGCAGCCCGTTCAGCACCTTCACCAGCGCGTTGGGTCCGCCGGTGGAGGCGACCAGCGCCAGCACCTCGAACCGCCGCGCGGTGTCCGCCGCCAAGGGCGGGGGCGCGTCCGCCCGCTGGAGTGCCGGTGGATCGGCGGCGAAGCGCTGGCGGATGACCTTCACCTGGCTCATGGCGAAGAGTTGGTTGCACAGGTGCCGGGCCACCGCCGCATAGTCGGCACGGCTCAGGCTGCCGGGCTTCTCGACCACGGACAGGGCGCCGGCGCGCAGCGCGTTCATGGAGATGTTCATGTCGCCGCCATGCACGTCGGCGGCGACGACGACGATGGGCACGGGATGCTCGCGCATCAGGCGCTTGGTCGCCTCCAGCCCGTTCATGCCCGGCAGCCGGATGTCCAGCGACACCACGTCCGGCTTGACCTTCGCCATCAGGCGCAGCGCCGCCTCCGCCGTCGGCGCCACGGCGGCGACCTCCAGCCGGGGGTCCTGGCTGATGGTGTGGACCAGCAGTTCCTGGACCACCGGCGAGTCCTCCACCACGAGGACCCGGACCTTGCGTTGGACGCTCATAGCAGGCGCTTTATCCCTTCCAACAGCTCGCCCTGGTCGAAGCGCGTCTTCACGATGTAGGCGTCGGCCCCCAGGCGCAGGCCGCGCGCGCGGTCCTCCTCCGCGTCGCGCGAGGTGACCAGGATGAACGGGATGCCGGCCGTGCGCGGATCGCCCTTCACCGACTGCAACAGCGTGAACCCGTCCATGTGCGGCATCTCCACGTCGCTGACGATCAGGTCGACGCGGGTGGATCCCAGCCGTTCCAGCGCGTCGCGGCCGTCCACGCACAGCTCCACCGTGTAGCCGTGCGCCTCCAGGATGGAGCGTTCCAGCGTGCGCGTGGTGATGGAATCGTCCACCACCAGGATCACCGGCGGCGGCCCCGCCGCCGCGGCCGGACCCGCGTCGAAGGCCGGCGCCTCGGCCAGCGCCGCCCCCACCCCGGCGAGATTGACCACCAGCGCCGGCGCCCCGTCCTCCAGCAGCACGGTGCCGAGAAAGCGCGCCGGATCCAGCCCGACCTCCTCGATGGAGGAGACCAGCCCGTCACGCGCCCTGAGGAAGCCGTCCACCACCAGCGCCACCGGCCCCTCCCCCTCGCCGCGCCGGACCACCACGACGGCCAGCCTCTCGGACGATGGCGGCGCGTCGGACACGCCCAGGCAGGCCGCCAGCGTCGTCACCGGCATATCGGCCTCGCCAAGCCGCAGCATGGACGTACCACCCAGCGTGAAGACGTCGCCCGCCGCCGCGTGGTGCAGCCGCACCACATCGCTGGCCTGGAGCGCCAGCACATGCTCGCGCACCGCCACGAACAGCAGCCGGCGGTTGGACAGCAGCACCGGGACGGACAGCGTCACCACCGTGCCGCCGCCACGCCGGTCGTCCAGCGTCAGCGTGCCCTGCAGGCGCGCCAGCGCCTCGCGCACGATGGACATGCCCATGCCACGCCCGGACAGCTCCGTCACCGCCTCGGCGGTGCTGAAGCCGGGCTCCAGCAGGAACTGCCGCAGCCGCTCGCGCGGGGTGTCGACCGCCTCGCGGGCGTCCATCAGGCCGCACTGCACCGCCCGGCGGGCGATGGCGGCGTCGTCGACGCCGCGTCCATCGTCCTCGATGCGCACGGTCAGCCGCCCGTCGCGCACGGCGACGGCGACGATGATGCGCCCGGCCGCCCGCTTGCCGGCCTCCAGCCGCGCCGTGGGCGTTTCGATGCCGTGGCCGACGGCGTTGCGCACCAGATGGATCACCGGGTCCTTCAGCCGCTGCAGCACCTCGCGGTCGACCTCGGTGGACAGGCCCTGGACATCGACCTCCACCTCCTTGCCCTGGCCGCGCGCCAGTTCGCGCACCATGCGGCCGAGGTCGCCGAACTGCGTCTCGGCGGGCAGCATGCGCAGGCGGCGGACGTCCTCCTGCAGGCTGCCGCTCCACTGCCGCAGGTTGGCGTAACTGCGCTGGTGCGCCCGGCTGGCGCCCTCGATGCGCGCGGTGGCAACGCGCAGGCGGCGCTCGAACGCGTCGAGCTGCGCGGCCGATACGCCGCCGTCGCGCCTGCGGCCCCGGCTCACGCCACGGCGCAGGCGCGCCCACGCCTGTTCCAGGCCCAGCCACTCCAGCCGCAGCCGCCGCAGGTCGGCGGCGATCAGCCCCTGCCCCTCCACCTCTTGCAGCAGCGCCGCCGCCGTCTCCAGGAAGTGACCGAGGCTTGCGCTGTTGATGCGCACGAGCTGCACCGCCGGTTGCGCCGGGCCGGCGGCCCGCGGCGTGTCCGGCACCGCGCGGGGCGCCGGCCCCATGACGGGTTCGCCCGCCGTCAGCGTGTCGAGATCGGCGAGCACCTCGCCCGGCAGATCGGCCGCCCGCCCGCCGCCCGCCGCGTCGGCGAGGTCCTCGATGGCGTCCAGCGCACGGAACAGCACGCCCACCGCCGCCCCGTCCAGCGACAGCCCGCCCTTTTGCAGCGCCTGGAAAGCGGATTCGACGCGATGGGCCACCGCCTCCACCTCCGGCAGGTCGACGGCGCGGGCGGCCCCCTTCAGGCTGTGCGCGCGCCGGTGCAACTCGTCGAGGTCGAGCGCCGCGCCGTCCTCGGCGGCGTGCAGGGCGGTACGGATCTCCGCCAGATGTTCCTTGTGCTCCAGTTCGAACGCCGCGAGCAGCCGCTGCCGGATGTCGATCATGAGGGCGCTTTCCGGCGGGACGACATCGTCGGTTGGGTTTTCGGCTTTGCCTCAACCCAACCGACGATGCTTCGCGGAGCAAGGGAGTGGCGCATGAAGCACGTCCCCCTCACACCCGGTAGTTCCGCACCACATCGACCAAGCCCTGGCCGAGGTCGTTGAGGTTGGCGGCGGCCCCTTCCAGCTGGCGGGTGCCGGTGGCGGTCTGGGTGCTCGCCTGGCGGATGTTCTGCAGCGCCTGGATCACCTGCTCCAGGCCGATCTGCTGCTGGTTGGTGCCGGCGACGATCTGCTGGAAGGCCAGCACGCTCTCGTGGATGTTGTCGGCCATGGTGCGGATGGTCGCCTGGGTCGAGTCCGCCTGCCGCCGGCCGGCGGTCACGCGCTTCACCGCCTCCTCCGTCAGCATGACCGAGGCGTTGATCCCCTGCTGGATGTCCGACAGGTTGGAGCGCACCTGGGCGGTGGCGTCCTTCGCCTGGTCGGCGAGGTTCTTGATCTCCGTGGCGACGACCGAGAAGGTGCGGCCGTGCTCGCCGGCCGCGGCGGCTTCGATGGCGGCGTTCAGCGCCAGGAGATGGCTGCGCTCGGCGATGTCGTTGACGGTGGCGATGATGTCGCTGATCGCCTGCGTGCGCTCGCTCAGCATCACGATGGTCTCGGCCACCGTCTCGGCCTGCTCGCGGATGCCGTCCATGGCCTGCATGGTGTCGTCCACCGCCTTCAGGCCTGTGGCGCTGGACGCCGCGGTGTTCTGCGCGCCCGACGCCACCTCCTGCGCGCGGCGCGAGATCTGCGCGCCCGACGCGGTGATCTCCGACAGCGTCGCCATGGTCTCCTCCACCGCCGCAAGCTGTTCCGCGACACTCGCCGCCTGCTGCTGGGTGGACGCGCGGATCTGCGCGGTGGCGGCGTGCACGTTCTCGGCCGCCGCCCGCGTGCCCTGGGCGACGTTGCGCAGCCGCTCGGCCATGTCGTTCAGGTCCGTGCCCAGCGCGCCCAGCTCGTCGGTGCCGGGGATCTCCACGCGCCGGGTCAGGTCGCCGCGACCGATCACCCGCACCGCGTCGATCGCCCGCACCAGCCGCCCGGTGAAGGAGCGGCCGAACAGGTAGGCGATGACGAGTGACGCCGCCAGCAGCAGAACGGCGGCGACCAGGGCCGAACGCACCATCTCGTCGTACGCCTCCTGGATGCGCCGTTCGCCGGCCTGCGTCAGGCGGCGCAGCGTCTCGTTGGCCTCGTCGATGCGCTTGTCCAGGCCGGCCCGCATCGCCTCGATGCGCGAGCGCCGCTCGATGGCGCCGGTCACGTTGCCCTGCTCCAGCAGGCGGAACAGCGCTTCCCCCTCCGTTTGGGCTCGGCGATAGTCCCCTTCGACGCTGCGGGCGAAAGCGTTCAGTTCGTTCCAGTACCGGCTGCGCTCGGCCGAGCTGGCGCCCTCGACACGGCCGGCGGTGAGGCGCTGAAGCTCGGCCAGCTCGGCGTAGATGCGCGCGTTCAGCTCGTCGTACTGGCGGTGCAGCTCGGCGACGTCGTAGGGCCGCTGCTGGGCGGTGCCGATGGCGGCTTCGGCCAGCGCCGTTTCCCGCCGGTTGCGGATCGTGGCCTGCACAAGGCCAACGTTCTTCAGCGCATCGGCCACGGCCACGTCGTAGGTCGCCACCGCCCGCGCCGTGTTGAAGGCGATGTCGAACTGCTGGAACTGGTAGGCGACGGGCACCAGCGCCAGCAGCACGATCAGGCCGAAGGCGGAGGCCAGCTTCTGCGCGACGGTCAGATTCATCGGTGGGGGCTTCCGTCCAGGTCGTTGACAATGGCCGGGACGTCGAGGACGGCGATGCGGTCCCCCGTCAGGGCGTTCACATAACGGGCCGGCGCGGCGTCGGTCAACGTGCCCGCCGGCCGGTCCTCCACCGCCTCCACGACGCGGAAGCGCAGCGCCAGCGGCGCCCGCAGCGCGCGGCGCAGCACCACGGCGTGGCCACCGGCACCGTCGTCGATGCCGGCCCCGATCCCTGCGGAGGCACCGCACAGCCGGTCGACGTCGAACAGCCGCAGCACCCGCCCGCCGATGTTGATCAAACCCAGCAGGTGGGCGGGCGCTCCCGGCACGGGGGTCCACCGCCCCACCGGCTGCGTGCGGCCCACCTCGGCGATGGGCAGCGCGTAACGCTCCACCACCCCGCGCGCCAGAAGCAGACGGACCTGCCCGGCGCCGTCCTCCACCTCCGGCGGGAGGGCCAGTTCCTCGGTGCGGTGGCGCAGCAGTTCCTCCGCCCAAGGGCCACGGCCCGCACTCGCCTGCTCCACCGCGGCGCGGCTGGCGGCGAGCCGGCGCTTCAGCGCCGCCCAGTCGATGTCCCGAGGCGGCTTCACCGCTCGCCTCCGACCGGCAGCCACAGGTCGATCATGGCTGCCAGTTCGCGCACGCTGAGGCCCCGCCCGTGTGCCACCGGCGCGTCTGGAGAGCGGCCGGCCAGCGACAGCCGGGCGCCGCGGAAATGCCGCCGCGCCGCCTCCGCCTGCCCGCGCCGCCAATGCACCAGCGCCAGATGGTACTGCGCCAGCGCCAGATCGTGGTCGAGGTAGAGGGCGCGCCGGAACGCCGCCACGGGATCGCCGACGCCAAGCTGTTCCTCGATCAGGCCGCGGTAGTAATGGACGGCGGCGTTCATCGGCTCCCGCTCCACCAGTGCCTCGCACGCCTCCAGCGCGTCCGGCCACGCTCCGCGGTCGGCCAGCGCGACGAGGTCGTCGAGTGTCGGGCCGATCAGCACCGGCACGGGCTCCGCCATGGGCGGGGCCGGCGCCGCCCGGCGCGGCGGGGTCCGCGGGGTCGGCAGCGGCTCCGGCGCCACCCGCGGCGGCGGCGGGGCCGGCGTGCACAGCGGGTGCGGCTTGCGGTACAGCGTGGCGCCGGGGACGGCGACGGGGGTGAACAGCGCGCTCAGCTCCACGCCCGCCTCGGCGTGGCCGACCAGCAGCCAGCCGCCGTCGACCAGCGTGTCGCGCAGCCCTCGCACCAGCCGCGCGCGGCTGGGTTCGTCGAAATAGATCATGACGTTGCGGCACAGCACCACGTCGAATCCCGCCAGCCCCTCGGCGTAGGCCGGCAGCGCCGTTTCCGCGAGGTTGAAATATGAAAAGCGCGTCCATTCCCGGTACGCCGCCTTCAGCCGCCAGCCGCCGTCCCCCGGTTCGAAACAGGCGGCGCGCACGTCGTCGGGCACGCCGCGCATCGCCCAGTCGCCATAGACGGCCGCCCTGGCCTGGGCAAGGAAGGCGTGGTTGATGTCCGTGCCCATGATCGACACGCTCCAGCCCTCCAGCTCGGCCCCGAAGGCGCGCTTCAGCAGGATTTCCACCGAATGGGCCTCGGCGCCGATGGAACAGCCCGCACTCCACACGCGCAGCGCCCGCACACCGGCGTTGCGGCGCAGGCATTCGGGGATGACCAGGGCGCGCAACGCCTCGAACTGCTCCAGGTAGCGGAAGAAGAACGTCTCGCCGATGGCGATCTCGTTGACCAGCGCCTGGAACTCGGCCCCGCCGGCCCGCTCGCGTTCCAGCACGCCCAGGTAGGCGCGGCAGTCCGGCAGGCCCAACGCCGCGATGCGCCGCCGCACACGCTCGGCCAGCGCGGCATCCTTGTCGGCGTAGTAGGCCAGCCCGGTGCGCCGGATCACCAGATCCTTCAATGGGGCGAAGGCGGGATCGCCCAGGACCGCCGTGGCGCCCGTCATGCCGGTTCACCCTGGGCCGGTTCACCCTGGGCCGGCTCGCCGTGCCAGACACCCAGCCGCTCCTCCGCCACCGCGCGGAAGCCGGCCAGCCGCTCCTCCTCCACCCGCGTCAGCAACCGCGCGGGGTCGAGCAGGAACACGGTCTCCGCTCCCCGGCGCCACGCCCCGGCGACGCACGCGTTGAAGGAGCCGCCGGCGTCCGCGTCGTCCAGCATCGGCCCGTCCGCCGGCCCCACCGCTTGCACCGCGTCGACCAGCAGCGCCAGCGCCTCCCCGCCACGGCCGGTCAGCAGCAGCGGCGTATAGACGCCGGGCTCACGCGCGGCCAAGCCGAACAGCGTGGCAAGGCTCAGCACCGGCACGGCGTCGCCGCCCAGCACCGCCACGCCCGCCAGCACCGGCGGCTGGCCCGGCAGCCGTTCCAGGCGCGGCATGGGCAGCACGCGGCGCACCGCCCCGCTCGGCAACGCCAGGCGCCGGTCGGCCACGGAGAACACAACGTATCGCGGCTCGGCCGCCGGGCTGCCGGTCGTCATCACGCCAAGGCACTGCCTGGAAAAGGGGGCACCACTGGCGGAAATCCTAACCGGCTGCTCCGTCCTTGCCATACGGCTCTTCGGTATAAGGCAAGAGGCCGATGCCCAACGGACGAGGCGTGCCGGGAAGCCCGGAGGGGGATCAGACGCTGACGTCGAGCAGCGAGCCGCGCGGCTTGGAGCCGGGCAGCGGCCGGCCGTTCGTGCGGGCCTGCACCGCGCGCGCGTTGGTGTCCAGCGCCTGCCCGGTGTCGGTGCCGGATTTGGCGTCGCGCGTGCCGTCGGCCTTGCCGGCGGCCTGGGGCGCCTGGATCGTCTGGGTGCGCTGGACGGTGGTGGTCTGCTGGGCCGCCATGACCGCCGGCGACAGCGCGACCTGCGTCGCAGGAGGCACCTGCGGCTGGACGAGCTTCATCGCCTGGGGCGGTATGAGCGGATTTAACTGCATGTTAACAAGATGCGCCCGTACGCGAACCTTTACAAGGCGCGAAACGTCTCAGGCGCGGATATCGTTTCGGATTCGCGGAAAATGATCACGGTCGGGGGCCGCTACCCCGCCGGTTGCTGTTGCGTAATGCAGTGGATGCCGCCGCCGCCGCGCACGATGTCCAGCGCCGGGATCTGGATCACCTCGCGGTCGGGGAAGGCGCGGCGCACGGTGCGGTAGGCTTCGTCGTCAGCGAAGTCCTCGAAGGCCGGCATCACCACGCCGCCGTTGGCGATGTACAGGTTGGTGTAGGACAGCGTCAGGCGCACGCCGTTGCGGTCGCGCCGCGCCGGTTGGCGGATCTCGATCACTTCCAGCGCCCGTCCGCGCGCGTCGCGCGCCCGCTTCAGCCGGTCCAGGTTGTCCTGGAAGGCCTTGAAGTTGGCGTCGGTCGGGTCGTCGGTGGTCAGCGCCATCACCACGCCGGGCCGCACGAAGCAGGCGATTTCGTCGATGTGCCCGTCCGTCTCGTCGTCCTGGTACCCCTCGCCCAGCCAGATCACCGACGACACCGACAGGTGGTCCTTCAGGAACGTCTCGATCTCCGCACGGCTCAGGTTCGGGTTGCGGTTGGGGTTCAGCAGGCACTGCTCGGTGGTGATCAGCGTCCCCTCCCCATCCACGTGGAAGGAGCCGCCCTCCATCACCAGCGGCGCCTCGTAGCAGGGCAGGCCCAGGTGCTCCAGCACGAGGCGCCCCACCTCCTGGTCCTTCGCGCAGCCCGGATAGTTGCCGCCCCAGGCGTTGAAGCGCCAGTGCACGCCGGCCACCCGGCCCTTGCCGTCCGTCACGAAGCTCGGCCCCGTGTCGCGGATCCAGGAGTCGGAGATAGGCAGCGGCACCACCTGGATGCCGGCGCCCAGCGTCAGCGACGCCTCTGCCACGTCGTCGGGATCGCAGACCATGGTCACCGGCTCGAACCGGGCGATAGCCCGCGCCACGTCGGCGTAGGCCGTGCGCGCGGCCTCGAACGCCTCCTCGTCGGCGGCGCCGCTTTCGCCGGACCAGGTCTCGGCGCGGCACGGCCACGCCATCCAGCAGCGGCTGTGCGGCTCCCACTCGCCGGGCATGTGCAGGCCATCGGCGGCTGGCGTCGTCATGGTCCGTCCCTCCCCCTGTGACATTTGTGGGTCCGGCCTCGCGTCCCGGACAGCCTAAACACGGCGACGCGCGTTTGGCAACGGCCGGCCGGCAACGCCGCGCTGCCGACGCGAAAGAAAATCACCCGGCCTGGAGGGCCATCTGCTCGTCGCGCCGGCGCTGGCGTTCGCGCCGCGCCACGATGAGGCTGGCGATGAAGATGCCGGTCGCCACGACCAGCACGATGATCGTCGCCAGCGCGTTGATCTGCGGGCTGACGCCCAGCCGCACGCTGGAGAACACCGCCATCGGCAGCGTGGTCGATCCCGGGCCGGACACGAAGCTGGCGATCACCACGTCGTCCAGCGACAGGGTGAAGGCCAGGAGCCAGCCCGCCACGATGGCCGGTGCTATCAGCGGCAGGGTGATGACGAAGAACACCTTGCCCGGCCGGGCGCCGAGGTCCATGGCCGCCTCCTCCAGGCTGCCGTCCATGCCCGACAGGCGCGACTGCACGATCACCGCGACGTAGGCCATGGTGAAGGTGGTGTGGGCAATGGTGATGGTGGTCATGCCGCGCCCGTCCGGCCAGCCGAACACCTGCTCCATCGCCACGAACAGCAGCAGCAGCGACAGGCCGGTGATCACCTCCGGCATCACCAGCGGCGCGCTGATCATGCCGCCGAACAGCATGCGCCCGCGGAACCGGCCGAAGCGCGACAGCGCCAGCCCGGCGATGGTGCCCAGCACGGTCGCCAGCGTGGCCGAGGCCGCCGCCACCTGCAGCGACACGATCGCGGCGTCGATCAGCGCGTCGTTGCGCAGCAACTCGCCGTACCACTTGACGGAGAAGCCGCTCCACACCGTGACCAGACGGTTCTCGTTGAAGGAATAGACGATCAGCAGGACGATCGGCGCGTACAGGAAGGCGTAGCCGAACCACAGCGCCCAGGCGAGCATGCCCATCCGCCTCATCGCCGCGCCTCCCCGTCCTGCGTGCGGCCCTGGACGTGCTGGAACACCATGATCGGCACCACCAGGAACAGCAGCAGCGCGGTCGCCACCGACGCCGCGACCGGCCAGTCGCGGTTGGCGAAGAACTCGTTCCACAGCACGCGCCCGATCATCAGCGTGTCCGGCCCGCCCAGCAACTCGGGGATGACGAACTCGCCCACCGCCGGGATGAACACCAGCAGCGCCCCCGCCACGATGCCCGGCAGCGACAGCGGCAGCGTCACCGTCAGGAACGCCCGCCACGGCCGGCAGCCCAGATCGGCCGCTGCCTCCAGCAGCGTCAGGTCCATCTTCTCCAGGCTGGCGTACAGCGGCAGGATCATGAACGGCAGGTACGAGTACGTGATGCCGATGTACACCGCGACGTCGCCGTACAGCAGCTCCACCGGCCCATCGGTGATGCCCAGCGTTTCCAAGAGGTTGCTGATCAGCCCGTTGGACTTCAGGATGCCGATCCACGCGTACACGCGGATCAGGAACGACGTCCAGAACGGCAGGATGACCAGCATCATCAGCGCCGCCCGCCGCTCCACCGGCGCCCGCGCGATGGCGTACGCCATGGGATAGCCCAGCAGCAGGCACAGCAGCGTTGAGATCGCCGCCATCTTCAGGGACGACAGGTACGCCGCGATGTACAGATCGTCGGCCAGCAGCCGCAGGTAGTTGGTGAGGTTGAGGACGAGCTGGAGCTTCAGATCCCCCCCATCCTCGCCCATGACCCAGTCGACCAGCGGCGTGTAGGGCGGCTGCGCCAGCACCGCCTCGGAAAAGCTGATCTTGAAGACGATCAGGAAGGGCACCAGGAAGAACAGCGCCAGCCACAGGTAGGGCACCCCCACCACCAGCCCGCGACCCAGCGACAGGAAGCGGCGGATCGCGTTCATTGTGTCAGCACCACGCCGGCGAAGGGGCGCCAGGTGACGTACACCTCGTCGTCCCAGGTGATCGGCAGGTCGGTGCGGCGGGTGACGTTGGGTATGGTGGCGCGCACCACCGCGCCGGTGGCCAGTTCCACCAGATAGATCGAGACATCGCCCAGATAGGCGATCTCGCGCACCACACCGCGCGTCAGGTTGCGCCCGGTGGCGTCGGGCGGCGGCTCCTTGGACAGCGCCATCTTCTCCGGCCGCACGGCGACACGCACGCTGCTGCCCAGCGGCACGGCGGCGCCGTGATTGATGTACAGGTCGCAGCCCGCCTGTTCGGAACGGATGAGCACGTGGTCCGCCTCGTCCTCCGCCACGATCCCCTCGAACATGTTCACCGAGCCGATGAACTGCGCGACGAACGCGGAGTTCGGGTACTCGTAGATCTCCGTCGGCGTGCCGACCTGGGCGATGGTGCCCTGGTTCATCACGGCGATCCGGCAGGCCATGGTCATCGCCTCCTCCTGGTCATGCGTGACCACGACGAAGGTGACCCCCAGCTTGTCCTGAATGTTCATCAATTCGAACTGCGTCTGCTCGCGCAGCCGCTTGTCCAGCGCGCCCAGCGGCTCGTCCAGCAGCAGCAGCTTCGGCCGCTTGACGAGGCTGCGGGCCAGCGCCACACGCTGTCGCTGCCCGCCCGAGAGCTGGTGCGGCCGCCGCTTGGCGAAGGCGCCGAGCTGGACCATCTCCAGCATCTCCGCCACGCGCGTGCGGACCTCCGCCCTGGGCAGACCGTCCTGCTTCAGGCCGAAGGCGACGTTCTGCTCCACGCTCATGTGCGGGAACAGGGCGTAGGACTGGAACATCATGTTGACGGGCCGCTCGTAGGGCGGGATGCCCGCCATGTCGACGCCGTCGATGAAGATGCGCCCTTCGCTGGGCTGCTCGAAGCCGGCCAGCATGCGCAGCAGCGTCGTCTTGCCCGAGCCGGAGCCACCGAGCAGCGCGAAGAACTCGCCCCGGTGGATGTTCAGCGTGACGTCGTCGACGGCGAGAAAGTCGCCGAACCGCTTGGTCACCCGCTCGATGCGCACATAGGGCACGGCGGCCGGGTCCTGCCACGGCTCCAGGCGGGTCGGCTTGCGGATGGGCTGCGCCATGATCCTTTAGGGTCCCCCGAACGAAGAAACGCCCCGGTCCGTGACGGACGGACCGGGGCGCTGCGGCACGTCAAGCGCCCAGGTTTACTTGCCCGTCTTGACCTTCGTCCAGACCCGCGTGCGGTCGCGGTCGGCGGACTGCTTGATGGCCTTCAGGCTGAACAGCTTCGCCTTGCCGCCTTCCGGCAGGTAGACGGCCGGGTTGGACTTCACCGCCTCGTCCACGCTGGCCAGCGAGGCCGGCACGGCGTTGGCGTACTGCACCGTGTTGGTGATGCCCGCCATGTTGGCCGGGTCGAGCACGAAGTTGATGAAGGCGTAGGCCGCGTCCTTGTTCTTCGAATCGGCCGGGATCGCCAGCGTGTCCCACCAGACCTGCACGCCTTCCTTCGGCGCCACGTACTTCACGGTGACGCCGTTGTTGGCCTCCTTGGCGCGCGCGGCGGCCTGGCTGACGTCGCCGTTGTAGGCCATGACGACGCAGGCGTCGCCGGCGGCCAGCAGGTTGATGTTCTGGCCGGTGACGAACTGCTTGATGTACGGGCGTACGGCCATCAGCACCTTCTCGGCCTTCGCCAGATCCTCCTTCTTCTGGGAGTTCGGATCGAGGCCGAGGTAGTTCAGAACCGACGGGATCACGTCGGTGGCGGAGTCCATCACGGTGATGCCGCACTTCGAAACCTTCTCGGCCACTTCCGGCTTGAAGATCAGGTCCCAGCTGTCCAGCGGCACGTCGGGCGCCACCGCCTTGATCTTCTCCGGCACGATGCCGATGCCGACGGTGCCGCCCAGATAGGGCACGGCGTGCTTGTTGCCGGGGTCGGAGGTCTCCAGCAGCTTGAGCACGTCCGGATCGGCGTTCTTCAGGTTGGGGATCTTCGCCTTGTCGAGCGGCGCCACCACCTTGGCCTGGATCAGGCGCGACAGCGTCGGCTCGGCCGTCGGCACGATGATGTCGTAGCCCGACTTGCCGACCAGCACCTTCTGCTCCAGCAACTCCAGGCTGTCGTACAGGTCGACCTTGGTCGGGTAGCCGGTCGCCTTGGTGAAGTCGTCCAGCGTCGTCTCACCCAGATAGTCGTTCCAGATGTAGATGTTGAGCGGCTTCTTCGCCTGGGCGTGCGCGGCGCCGGACACCGCGACGGCGGCGATGGCGGCCAGGGCGCTGAGAGCGAGTCGTTTCTTCATGAAGGCCCCCGACTGTTCTGCATTGACGCGGCCGCACGTCCTGCGCCGCGGGCGTTCCCGACGCCGCAGGTATGAAGACGGGGTAAGACCGGCTTGTCAACGGTGAGGGGTCAGCGTCACACGTTCAGCAGCAGGTTCTCCCGCTCCCAGGAGCTGATGACGCGCTGGTAGGCCTCGTACTCCGCCTCCTTCACGCAGGTGAAGGCGGCGATGAACTTCTCGCCGAAGACCTCCTTCACCGGCTTGCAGCCGTTGAACTTGGCCAGCGCGTCGCTCTGGTGGCGGGGCAGCGTGAAGGCCAGGCGGTATGCCGAACCCTTCACCGGGTCGTTGGGCTCCAGCCCCTGCACCATGCCAAGGTAGCCGCAGGCCAGCGACGCCGCGATGGCGAGATAGGGGTTGGCGTCGGCGCCGGCCACACGGTTCTCCACCCGGCGGGAATCGGGGGCCGACACCGGCACGCGCAGGCCCGTCGTGCGGTTGTCGCGGCCCCAGTGCACGTTGATCGGCGCGTCCGAGTTCGGCACCAGCCGGCGGTAGGAGTTCACGTTGGGCGCCAGCAGCGGCATGACGTACGGCAGGTACTTCTGCAATCCCGCGACGTGCGCCATGAACAGCGCGCTGTCGGTGCCGTCGGGGTTGGCGAACAGGTTGCGCCCGCTCTCCGCGTCCACCACCGACTGGTGGATGTGCATGGCGCTGCCCGGCTCGTTCTGCATGGGCTTGGCCATGAAGGTGGCGTAGATGTGGTGGCGCATCGCCGCTTCGCGCGCCGTGCGCTTGAACAGGAAGGCCTGATCGGCCAACTCCAGCGCGTCGCCGTGGTTGAAGTTGATCTCGATCTGCGCGGCGCCTGCCTCGTGCGTCAGGGTATCGATGTCGATATCCTGCGCCTCGCAGTAGTCGTAGACGTCCTCGAACACCGGATCGAATTCGTTGACCGCGTCGATGCCGAAGGCTTGCCGGCCGCTCTCCACCCGGCCGTTGCGCCCCACCGGCGGCAGCAGCGGATAGTCGGGGTCCTTGTTCACCTGGACCAGGAAGAATTCCAGCTCCGGCGCCACCACCGGCTTCCAGCCGCGCTCCTCGTACAGCCCCAGCACGCGCTTCAGCACGTGGCGCGGCGAAAAGTCCACCGGCGAGCCGTCGGCGTAGACGCAGTCGGTGATGACCTGGGCGGTCGGCTCCTCGTACCAGGGGACGAAACGGATCGTCCGCTCGTCCGGGATCATGTAGATGTCGGAGTTCTCGTCCGAGGTGACGTCCTCGTCGTCGGGATAGTCGCCGGTCACCGTCTGCACGAAGATCGCCTCGGGCAGGCGCAGGCCGCGGTCGCGCAGGATGCGCAGGAACTTCTCGGCCGGAACGATCTTGCCCCGCGCGATGCCGGACATGTCGGGCACCAGGCACTCGACCTCGGTAATGCGGTTCTTCTTGATGAAATCGTCCATGAACGCCATGAAACAATCGATCCGCGCCGGACGCGGACGCCTCCGAATGTGGGCTCTCCCGTCAATATGGGTTGCAACGGGGGGCGGACGCCAGTGGGAATGAGAGACGCTTTTGAGACATGGTTGCACACGGATTTTGCGTGGATGAACGCGGATTGAGGAGTTTTGCTCTTCATCCGTGTCCATCCGCGCGCCGGCGCGCCCGGCATCCGTGTCCCTTCCTTTCTTCGGGCGGCAACCCGGCCATGCCCAAGCCGGCGTTGACGACCGCCTGTCCCGCCCGTATCCCCAAGGCATGACGTCCCGGCGCCACGCCTCCTCCTGGTACGCCGCGACCGCCAACCCGCATCCTCCGCACCCAGCCCTGGAGGGCACGGTCCGCTGCGACGTGTGCGTGGTCGGCGGCGGCTACACCGGCCTGATGACCGCGCTCGAACTGGCCGAGCGCGGCATGGACGTCGTGCTGGTGGAGGCCGAGCGGGTCGGCTGGGGCGCGTCGGGCCGCAACGGCGGGCAGATCATCACCGGCTACAACAAGCCGATGGCCGACATCGAACGCTGGATGGGCCGCGACGACGCGCGCCTGCTCTGGCAACTGGCCGAGGAGGCGACGTCCCAGTTGCATGAGCGGGTGGAGAAGCACGGCATCCGCTGCGACCTGACGCGCGGTTTCGTCCTGGCGGCGGTCAAGCCGCGCCACATGGCCGAGCTGGACGAGGTCGTGCGCGAGATGCGCGACGCCTACGGCTACCCGCACCTGGAACGGCTCGACCGCGACGGCGTCGCCGGCATGGTGGACAGCCCGCTCTACGTCGGCGGCCTGTACGACGGCGGCAGCGGGCACCTGCACCCGCTGAACTACGCGCTCGGCCTCGCCGACGCCTGCCTCGCCGCGGGCGTCCGCATCTTCGAGGGCTCGCGCGTCGTGTCGCTGGAAACCGGCCTGCTGCCGGCGGCGGTGACGGCGCGGGGCCGCGCGCAGGCGCGCTTCCTGGTGCTGGCCGGCAACGCCTATCTGGGCGGGCTGGTGCCGCAGATGGCCGGCATGATCATGCCGGTCGCCACGCAGATCATCGCCACCGAGCCGCTGGGGGCGGAACGTGCGAGCGCGCTGCTGCCCCGGAACACGGCGGTGGCCGACATGAACTTCGTGCTCGACTACTTCCGCCGTACCAGCGACCACCGGCTGCTGTTCGGCGGCGGGGCCAACTACTCCGGCCGCGACACGCCGGGCAGCCGCGAGGTGCTGCGCTTCAAGATGCTGCGCGTGTTCCCGCAGTTGAAGGACATGGCGGTGGACTTCCACTGGTCGGGGAAGGTCGCCATCACCATGAACCGCATGCCCCAGGTCGGCCGCCTGACGCCCAGTGTCTACTACGCGCACGGCTATTCCGGGCATGGGGTGGCGCTGGCCGGACTCGCCGGGCGCCTGATCGCCGAGACGGTGGCGGGCACCGCCGAACGCTTCGACGTGTTCGCCCGCATCCCGCACATGCCCTTCCCAGGCGGCCAGCGCCTGCGCACGCCGGCCCTGGTCCTCGCGATGCTCTGGTTTCGGCTGCGCGACCTGCTGTAGTCTGCCCCGCGCACCGCGGGCAGCGACACACGACCGCAACGGCGTTGCACGCCGTGTGGTTTATCTGTACGGATATCGACGTCTTCACGGCCGCCGGATTCATGACCGACCTGTCCAACATCGCAGCCGCAGCCGCCACCGATCAGGCCAGCCAGCCGGACGCCGAAGCCCCGCCGATGCGGGAGACGCATTTCGATTTCCAACACAAGGTCTTCAGCCTCCCCGCCGCCTATTTCGCGGTGGAGCCGAACAGCAAGGAACCGGTGCTCAACATCCTCCTGGGCGATCTGAAGGCGGCGCTGCCCTTCAACACGCTGAAGGAATCCTTCCAGATCGCCGAGGACACGCACGACTCGCGGCTGCTGGAAACGGTCGCCAAGGGCCTGCACTACGTGAAGCAGATACGCCCCGGCGAGAAGATCCCGGGGGAGCTGCTGGACGGCACCGCGTCCTGGTCGGTGGAGGACAAGCACCGCATGATCGCCCGCGGGCGGTTGACGGTGCAGCTCGTCTCCTGGATCACCGGGTCGGAGATGATCATCGTCGACCTGGAGGAACTGGAGCAGATCGTCGAGGATCCGGGGACCAAGCAGCGGCTGAAGATGGCCTTCCAGCAGATCGCCGAGAAGCTGGGCATCCAGGACGCCAACGCCGAACAGTACATCAACGATCGCATCGACGACCTGACGCAGGAACTGTCGTACATCGAGGCGCTGCGCGACCGCTTCAAGCACATTCGCGCCATCGGCGACGCGCTGGTGAAGTTGACGCAGATCTACCGCACCGACCGCACCTTCTGCTCGGAGCTGCAGCGCATGCAGGGCCTGATCAGGAAGCCGCTGCGGGAGTTCGACGCCATCTTCGACCAGGCCGACGCGCAGACCGGCGAGATCGTGGGCGCCTTGAAGGACTTCCAGACCACGGTTACCTTCATCCGCAAGATCCGCGACGACCTGCGCGGCCGCCTGATCGAGTGGGAAGACCTGCTCCAGGCCTGGGACGGCGTGCCGGTCGAACGCTCGCAGCAGATCGAGCAGCTGCAGAAGATGACCTACCGTTTCCTCGCCAGCCGGTACATCGAGTCCAAGGTGTGGGAGCGGAAGTAGGGGCACCATGGCGCCGCGCCCCATCCACCTGATGCCCGGCATCGGGCCGAAGTCCGCCCAGTGGCTGGCCGAAGCCGGGATCGAGACGGAGGAGGAGCTGCGCACCCTCGGTGCCGTCGCCGCCTACCGCCGCCTCAAGCACCGGGACCCGAAGCGGGTGACGCGCAACATGCTGTGGGGCCTGCACGGTGCCTTGACCGGCGTCCCTTGGAACCGTATCGACGACGGCACCAAGAGGCGCCTGCTCGACGAGGCGGAAGGAACGCCCGCAGGCTGAACCAACGACGACACGGAACCGCGATGCAGGACCAGGACGACGTCTTCGACCAGCCGCTGACGCGGCAGCCCACGATCCTGTCGGTCTACAACCAGAAGGGCGGCGTCGGCAAGACGACCACGGCGGTCAACCTCGCCATCAGCTTGGCCGCGCTCGGCAAAAGCGTCGTCCTCATCGACTTCGATCCGCAGAGCAGCGCCACCAGCAATTTCCTCCTCACCGGAAAGGCGAAGGTCGGCATCCACGACCTGCTGAACCAGGAGGTCTTCGTCGAGGACGCGGTGACGCCCACCAACTTCGACGGGCTGTCGATGATCGTCGGCGCGCGCAAGCTGTACTCGCTGGAACACGCGCTCGACCAGCCGCGCGGCGGCTCGCAGCGCGGCCTGCGCAAGGCGCTGTATTTCTCCAACGACCCGCCCGACTACATCGTCATCGACTGCCCGCCCGCACTCGGCCATCTGGCGGCCGGCGCGCTGGCGGCGTCCGACCGGCTGGTTCTGCCGGTGTTCCCCGGCCGCTACGCGCTGGACGGGCTGCAGCGCACCATGTCGGTGGTCGAGCACATCCAGAAGGGCATGAACCCGAACCTGGGCATCGCCGGCATCCTGATGCTGTCGGTCACCAACGACGAGGTCGGCCGGGAATCGCTGGCCCAGCTCCGCGCCAGCTATGCGAACCTGATGTTCCGCACCGCCATCCCCTACGACGTGGACGTGGTGAAGGCCACCTACCGCCGCATGCCGGTGACCATCTTCAGCCCCGAGGGGCGCACCGCCGGCCGCTTCCTGGCGCTCGCGGCCGAGATCATCGACGGCCGCGGCCATGCCGCGTCGGAGGCCGATCTGAAGCCGGCGATGGAGCGCATCCGCGCCTGGCACGCCGACAACAACGACGCCTACGCCGGTGCGCAACGGCCGAGTCCGGCCGGGGACGCCGACGACACGCCCGGCAACGGCGCGGCACCGGCCCGCTCCCGTTCCGGCCTCGCCCTGGCGATGGCGGTGGTTGGGCTGGTCGCCGGCTTCGCCCTCGGCACCGTCGCCGGCCAGCCGATCCTCGGCGCGGTCATGGCCGCGCTGAACGGGTGAAGGTCCTGCCGTCGGGCCGCGCTTCGCCCGGCGCCGACATACCGCAGGCTGCCTTCACCCGTAGGTTGGGCTGAGCGAAGCGCAGCCCAACGTCACGCACGCCGACAATCCTCCTACGCGATCCCCCGCAACACCGTCGCCAGCGTGCCGACCAGTTCGTCGATGTGCGCCTTCTCAATGATCAGCGGCGGCGACAGGGCGATGATGTCACCGGTGGTGCGCACGAGAATGCCCTTCTCGTACGCCTTCACGAACGCCTCGTAGGCGCGCTTGCCCGGCTCGCCCGGCCGCGGCTCCAGTTCCACGGCCCCCACAAGGCCCATGTTGCGCAGGTCCACCACGTGCGGCAGGCCCCTCAGGCTGTGGATCGCGTCCGCCCAATACTCTTCCAGGCCGCGGGCGCGCTCGAACAATCCCTCCTCCTCGTAGGTGTCCAGTGTCGCCTCGGCGGCGGCGCAGGCCAGCGGGTGGCCGGAATAGGTGTAGCCGTGGAACAGCTCGATCACGTGCTCCGGCCCGGTCATCAGCGCGTCGTGCACCGTGCCGCGCACGAAGACGGCGCCCATCGGCACCACGCCGTTGGTGATGCCCTTGGCGACCGTCACCATGTCCGGCACGACGCCGAAGCGCTCCACGGCGAAGCTGGTGCCCAGACGGCCAAAGCCGGTGATGACCTCGTCGAAGATCAGGAGGATGCCGTGCCTGTCGCAGATCGCCCGCAGCTTCTCCAGATACCCCTTGGGCGGCAGCAGCACGCCGGTGGAGCCGGCCACGGGCTCGACGATCACGGCGGCGATGGTGGATGCATCGTGCAGCGCCACGATGCGCTCCATCTCGTCGGCGAGGTGGGCGCCCCACTCCGGCTGGCCGCGGGTGAAGGCCTGCTGCTCGCGGTTGTACGTGTGCGGCAGGTGGTCGACGCCCGGCAGCATGGCCGGGGCGAAGGCCTTTCGGTTGCCGACGATGCCGCCGACCGACAGGCCGCCGAAGCCCACGCCGTGGTAGCCGCGCTCGCGCCCGATGAAGCGGAAGCGGCCCCCCTCCCCGCGCGCCCGGTGGTAGGCCAGCGCGATCTTCAGCGCCGTGTCCACCGATTCCGAGCCGGAATTGGTGTAGAAGACATGGTCGAGGTCGCCGGGCATCAGCCGCGTCAGGCGGGTGGCCAGGGAGAACTGGCGCGGGTGGCCCATCTGGAAGGGCGGCGCGTAGTCCAGCTCGGCGATCTGCCGCTGCACGGCCTGCACGATCCTCGGCCGCGCGTGGCCGGCGTTGCAGCACCACAGGCCGGCCGTGCCGTCCAGCACGCGGCGCCCGTCGTGCGCGGTGTAGTGCATGCCCTCCGCCCTCACCAGCAGGCGCGGGGCGGCCTTGAACTGGCGGTTGGCGGTGAACGGCATCCAGTAGGCGGCGAGATCGTTCGGCCGCAGCTCGGCCGCGGAGCCCGTGCTCCCATCCATGATGTCTCTTCCCTCTCCGAGTGATGTCGGCCGGGTGAATTTCCGGCGCGCTTTTGTGAAAGCCTAGACCCATGACGCGAACCGCTCAAGCGGCCGAACGGCGCAGGGCAAAGGTCACAGCCCAGGTGTGCCCCCGTTAACATCACCGAAAGTTCATCACCAATATCGTGCCCGGCAACCCGCCACCGGCACCGGCGGGGATTGTGGCGAAAGGTCTCGGGGTCATGGTTCGGTGGTGGGGTTTCCCGGTGCTGGGCGCGCTTCTGGCCGCCGCGACGTCATGGACGGCGCCGGCGACGGCGGCGGAGCCCTGGAGCGTGGAATGCACCGGCAGCGGCCCGGCCCGCCGCTGCAGCGCCAGCACCGTGCAGGGTTACGCCAACAACCGCGGCGGCCGCGGCGAGGTCGTGGTCAGCCTGGTGCGCGATGCCACCTGCACCACACTGCACGTGGTGTTCGACGGTCCGGTGGACCTCGACCGGCCGGTGACGCTGGCGGTGGACGGCGCGGCGCGGCAGGAGTTCTACACCTCGGCCGACCTCTCCCTGCTCGCCCAGGCCCTGGACGAAGGGTGGACGCTGCGCGACGCGCCGGTGGAATTCGTGCGCTTCCTGGCCGACGCCCACGGCGGCGCCATGGCGGGGATCGAGCCCAGCGACGAAATGCTCAACCGCTTCGCCGCAGTGAAGGAATCGCGCCGGGCCGGCGTTGCCTGCGCACCGATGCGGCGGCTTCTGCCGGCCATGATGCAGGGCCGCACCCTGCGCCTGGAGTTCTCCGCCGAGCCGCGCTCCGCCACCCAGGTCTACCATTGGCCCGGCCTGACCCGCCGGTCGGCCGATATCGCCCTCGACGGGCTGGCCGCCGCGCTGGAGGGTGCCTCCATCGGATTGGTCGCCGGACACTGAAGCCACTCGCAATTGCGTGCGCATCGCCCTAAGTCATGCACGAGGGCGACGGCGTCCGACACGCAGCGAGGGACGGGTGGTTTTCGGGTTCGTACGGGCACGCAGGGCGCAACAGGGTTCGGCCGCCGCGCCGCCGCGGGTGCCGGACCGGCACCTCGTCTACGCCGTCGGCGACATCCACGGCCGCGCCGACCTGCTCGACGCCATGCTGGAACGGATCGCCGCCGATGCCGCGCGGCGGCCGGACAGCGCCAGGTACATCGTCTATCTCGGCGATTACGTCGATCGCGGCCCGGACTCCGCCCTGGTGATCGAACGGCTGCTGGCCGGCCCGCCGCCGGGATTCGGCGCCGTCCACCTCAAGGGCAATCACGAGGTGGCGTTGCTCGATTTCCTGAATGATGTGCGGATCGGCCCGACGTGGTTCGCCGACACCATCGGCGGCGGCATGACGCTGGCCAGCTACGGCGTGCTGCCCCCCGCCGATCCCAACGACGCCGACCATCTGGCGGCGGCGCAGGCCCATTTCCGCGCCGCCCTGCCCCCGGCGCACCGCGCCTTCCTGACCAAGGATCTGCGCACGCACGTGACGATCGGCGACTACCTGTTCGTCCACGCCGGCATCCGCCCCGGCGTGCCGCTGGCCGAACAGCGCGAGGACGACCTCCTGTGGATCCGGCGGGACTTCCTGAATTCCACCGCCGACCACGGCAAGGTGGTGGTGCACGGCCACACCATCGCGCCCGAGCCGGAGCAGCGCGCCAACCGCATCGGCATCGACACCGGGGCCTACGCCACTGGCCGCCTGACCTGCCTTGCCCTGGAAGGCACGGAGCAGCGCTTCCTCAGCACGTGAGCCTTGCCGCCCCGCCCCGGTCCGTGGAATGGTCGCCGCCATGACCGAGAGCCTGAAAGACATCGAAGCCCGCGTCGACGCGGCGTTCGCCCGCGAGATCTTCTTCGTCGTCGGCGCGCCGCAATCGGGCGGCACACGCGTGCAGCGCATGCTGGACGCCCATCCGGAGATCCGCTGCGCCGGCGAGGGCCACTTCACCGACTGGTTCGGCCCGCCGCTGAAGGACCTGCTGGGCGACTACAACGACCGGCTCGCCGCCAACAACGATGCGCTCTACCACGGCAAGGGTCCGTACACCGGCTACACGACCGGCGACTTCCGCTACCTGCTGAAGACGGCCATGGGGCTGGCCTGGAGCAAGCTCGACCTGCCCCCGGAAAAGCGCCTGCTGGGCGAGAAGACGCCGATCCTCACCCAGCGCCTGGAGTTCCTGGAGATCCTGTTCCCCGAAGCCAAGGTGCTGCACGTCGTGCGCGACGGGCGCGAGGCCGCCGCCTCGGCGGTCGCGCAGCGGCTGAGCCAGGGCGGCGATCCGGCGGCCATGCCGGGCAGTCCGGCGTGGAACGACCTCGTGGAATCCGCCGCCCGCGGCTGGGTCGAGGGGACGCGGGCCTGCCGGGTCTTCGGCGCCAGCCGGCCGGAGCGCTACCATGAGGTCCGCACCGAGGACCTGCTTGGCGACCCGCACCCGCACCTGGGCGCCGTGCTGCGTTTCCTTGGCGCGAACGACACGGTGGCGGACATCGGCGCCTGCCTCGCGGCCGGAGGCGCGACCTCCCCGGCACCTGCGCTGTTCGACACGCTGTTTGACGAGCGGTCGCAGCGAATCGTGATCGACCGGCAGGGGCCGATGCTGCGGCAGTTCGACTATCTGGACTGAGGTGAGGTCAGCTCTCGGCCGCCATCAGGTGGGCCATCCAGCGCACATCGTTGGCGACGGCGAATTGCCCGGCCTCCTGCGTGGCGGTGGCGATGCCGGCCGGCGCCAGGGGGGCCTCGGGTTCGGCGCCGCCCAGCGCGTCGAAGCCGCCCTGCGCGATCAGCGAGGCCATCGGCGCGCCGACCCGCTGCGCGTCCGGGGCCGGGCGTGTCAGCGACGGCCCCGCGGCCGGCGCGGCGGCCAGGCCCTCACCTTCCTGCGCCGCGCCGGTATCGTTCAGGGCCTCCAGCATGGCGGCGAAATGCAGGCTCTGCGCCACGGAGTCGTGCGGCCTGTTCGCACCACCGCCCCGGACGTCGTCGGTGCGCGGTTGCTGGAGACGCAAGGCTTCCGTGTTCGGCAGAGTCGTCATGGCGGAGTCTCGAACGAATGGCGACCGTCAGACCTCATGCAAATGCGATGCCCGCCGCGCCCGCCATGGAAATCAAGGGCTTGACGCCCCCTCACCCGGCATTCCCTGCCGATGCCGCCCGGCAAATCCTGCCGCCGCCCGGCAAGAACTTCCCAGCGGCCTGCGCCCGTGTTACCTTGGATTTATGACGAATTAAGCGCACGCGACGGCGGACACGCACGACCATGATTGACGACCCGATGAGCGACGCGCTCGATGACCTGCACCGCGATGCCATGGAGTTCATCGAGAGCAAGGTCGAGGACGGCCATTCCAGCGTACTGGTCGGGCTGACCCTGCTGTCGATGGGATCGGTGCTGCTCTCCCGCAGCCTCGGCCACAAGGACGCCGCCGGCGTGGTCGACATCCTGCGCAAGCGCATGGACACCGGCGACGCCGACGAACTGCTGCACTGAGGGCGAAGACGCTCAGTCCCGGAAGTTCACGTACTGCAGCGGCTGTTCGATCTTCAGGCCGCGCACGTGCTGGATCGCGTCCTGAAGGTCGTCGCGCTTCTTGCCGGTGACGCGCAGCTCGTCGCCCTGGATGGAGATCTGGACCTTCAGCTTGCTGTCCTTGACCGCCTTGACGATCTGCTTGGCGAGGTCCTGGGCGATGCCCTGTCGGATCTTGACGACGTGGCGCACGGTGTCGCCGGCCGCCTTCTCCACTTTGGCGGAGAAGTCCAGGAAGTTGGCGTCCAGCTTGCGCCGCGTCATGTACACCCGCAGCAGCTCATGCACCTGGTCGAGCTTGGTCTGGTCGTCGGCGTGGACGGTGACGTCGTTCTCGACCCGCTCGACCGTGCACTTCGAGCCCTTGAAGTCGTAGCGCGTCTCGATTTCCCGGCGCACGCCGGCAAGCGCGTTGTCCACTTCGGCAAGCTCGGTCTTGGACACGATGTCGAACGACGGCATGGGCCTCCTCCCGGCGGATATCGGTGCGGCCCCGACCCTAATGGACGGCGGGGGCCGCCGTCCACTGCCACGGTTCAGATTGGCGAATCAAGTCGCATCACGTCGGCTGGCCGGGATGCTGGAATTCCACGCCCGGCCCCTGGTGCTGGTAGGGCTTGTCGGGCATCCTCGGCTGCGGCAGCGCGTAGAAGCGCGGCTCGCGGTCATCCCACGACTTCTCGAAGGGCAGCCGCATGACCGGCCGGGTGCCGTTGCGCTGGGCCTCGCGCATGGCTTCCTGCAGCTGCTCGGCCATCCGCTGGCTCCACGGCAGGCGGTAGAGGTTGGGCGCCTCGCTCCACAGCAGGGTCACGTAGATGGCCTCGTTCTCGACCATGGTGGCGCTCAGCACCTGGGCCTCCTTCACGTTGGTGCCCAACCACTCCAGTGTCACCGGCTTCGCCTTGCCAAGCAGCGAGGCGGGCGCGGCGTAGGCCGCCGGCAGCATCAGCGCGAAGAGCGCGAGGATGAGGGTCCGACCCCGCGCGTTGCGGGCCCAGCGCAGCGCCGCCCACACCAGTAGCAGCGTGAGGATGGCAAACGCGACGAAGAGAACGGTCAGGCTTTGCATGGCGCTAATTCCTGGCTGAACGCAATGGTTTGTACAGCGCGCTCAAGCTCCCCGGAACGAGTTCGCCCTGCTCGTTCAGCTTGAAGCGGAAGGCGGTGACCTCCTGCCCCTCATGGTCAAGACGCACGCGGGTTGCGGCGAGGGTTGCCGCACCCGATTCATTTTCCTTCTTCACCCGGGCCACCACCCGCACCCACACCGGATAGGAGCTCTCCAGGTTGCGGAAGAGGTGGATGTTGACCGCGTACTCCCCCGGCGGGATGCCCCGGCTGAACGAGGTTTCGAAGTTCACCTCCGTCGGGTCGGCATAGCTGCCCAGGTCGTCGCGCAGCAGGTTGAAGATCAGGCCCGACTTGTTGGAATAGCCCACCGGCACGTCGCCGGGCGCCTGCACCCACAGGTCCACGTCGGTGCGCAGCTTGTCGTCCCAGCGCGCCTCGACGATGACGTTGCCGGGCGGCTCGGCGTCGGCCACGCCGGTGCCCTCCTTCCCCTTCGGGTTGATGTGCGGCAGCATCAAGAGGACCATGCAGACGAACCCGGCCAGCGCCAGGGTGATCATGTCGCGGAACACCGTCCCCGTGTCGTCACCATCGCCCCAAGGGTCAAACATGGGCGGCCCCGCCCGGTGAGGCGATGGTACCGCCCACCGGCCGCGGGCGCGGCGGCGTGGGGGCGCCGGCGGTCCCGCCGCTCGGTCCGTGCCCGTGCGCGGCATCGATGAGCGCCGCGGCGAGGTTGGCTGTCCCGGTGGCCAGGAGCTGGTAGTTGGCGCCCAGCCACAGGTTCAGCACCGAGCCGACCAGGGTGGTGTAGAGCGCCACCCCCATGCCGTTGATCATGGTGCCGACGAGCGCGGTGATGGAACCGCTGTCCGACGCGTTGCTGGCGTTCACCCCTTTCAGCGCCATGACGAATCCGACCACGGTTCCGATCAGCCCCAGCATCACCAGGGCGTTGGCGATGTGGCGGATGAAGGTGATGCGGCCGAACAGCCGCAGTTCCAGGGACCGCGTCGCCGGCTCGCCGGTGCGGGTCAGCGCGTGGCGGTAGACGTCCAGGCGACCGCCCTCACCGCGCTCGATGCAGTCGAGTTCGGCTGTGACCTTCTCGATCCGCCACGCGGTGGCGGCGACACCGATCAGGAACAGCACGAAGATCATGATGCAGATTCCGCTGGAATCCGCCTCGATGATCGTGCTGATCCATCCGTTGATCCACGCAAGCGCCAGCCCTGCCACGCCAAACAGATTGATGGCGGCAAAGCGGCTCCACAGCAGCCACTGGTTCATCGGCGCTCACCCTTGGAATTGCGGTGCGATGGGCAGGCCCGAACCTGTGGTTCTGCCATCAGCCCAAGAACCCGACCCCTCGGCAAAAGTTCCCGGGACCCAAACAAGTGAAACGAAAGAAGGGGGTACCGACTCCGCCTGCCGAAGATCCTTGTCGGAGGGGAACTTCCCAAAAGTGTAACGGTTACTTGGCCGCACGCTTTCCGTTCATCGCGTTGCCAGGGAGAGACGAATGAAGATCCGGGATATCATGACCAAGCAGGTCGAGATCGTGTCGCCCGACACCTCGCTGAAGGACGCCGCGCGCATGATGCGCGACGCCGACATCGGCTTCCTGCCGGTGGGCGAGAACGACCGGCTGGTGGGCACGCTGACCGACCGCGACATCGCCATCCGCGCCGTTGCCGACGGCAAGGACCCGAGCGCGAAGGTGCGTGACGCCATGTCGCCGAACATCGAATACGTCTTCGAGGATCAGGATTCCAGCGAAGCCGCCCAGCTCATGTCGTCCAAGCAGATCCGCCGCGTGCCGGTGATGAGCCGCGAGAAGCGGCTGGTCGGCGTTCTGGCCATGGGCGATCTCGCCACCAAGACGCACGACGACGACATGGTCGGCCAGACGGTGCAGGACGTCAGCGAGCCGTCGAAGGGCCCGCAAAAGCGGTAAGCCGCAATCCTCGGCCGATCGGGCCGACAGGACCGCGTATTCCCTCCCCCTCTCCCATCCGGCGAGAGGGGCATCTTTTCATGCGTTTTCAGTGTGGACCGGAGGAGCGACGGGAGGGACGTTCATGATCGCGTTGAGACTGCTCAGCCTCGTCCTCATGGCGATCATCCTCGCTCCAAGCGGCGCGCACCTCTTCGAGCTTCCCGCCAAGATCGGCCTGGATCGCGGCGCCTACTTCACGGTCCAGGGCATCTATTCCGGCTGGGCGCTGTTCGGCATCCCGATCATCGGCGCGATCATCGCGAACGGCGCCCTCGCCGTGGCCGAACGCCGACGGCATCCCTGGGCGGCGCGCTGGGCCGCGGCATCGGCGCTGCTGATCCTGGCGAGCCTTGCCGTCTTCTTCGGCTGGATCTTCCCGGCCAACCAGGAAACCATGAACTGGACCCGGCAGCCCGAGGGCTGGGAAGCCTTGCGGCGGCAGTGGGAATGGGGGCATGCGGCGAACGCGCTGATCCTGTTCGGTGCCTTCCTGGCGACCGCCGTCGCGGTGGTCCGACGATAGGAGCCGCCCGCCAATCCTGGAACTCCTCGCGCCCGTCGCGCGGCGGCTGCGGCCAGGGCGCCCTGCGCGGCACCGGCGCCGGGTACTTCCACGGCTTCGCGGCGAAGTGAGCCTTCCCTCGGCGTCGTAGGTTGGGTTGAGGCCCTGCCGAAAACCCAACGTGTCCGCCTGTCATACCGGCGATGCTTGATTGCTTCCATCGAGCGCCGCCGCGTTGGGTTTTCGCTGGCGCTTAACCCAACCTACGACTCTACGCCCGCCCCTACACCGCCAGCACCTTGCGCGCGGCGTGGATGCGCACGGCGATCAGGCCGGATTCCGCGATCAGCCCGTGCCGCTCCAGCATGGTGCCCAACGCGCGCGCCTGGGCGACCGCCGCGCGCAGCGTCGCCGGGTCGTGGCCCACGTGCCCGATGGCCGTCTGCACCGTGCTCGCCACCTGGGAGGCCAGCGTGCGAAGGTTGCCGCGCACCCGCTCCTCGATGCCGTCGATCACCGCCGGGCGGGCGCCGTGGCGCAGGTGCGCGGTGAAGCGGAACAGGCAGTCGATCTGCCGCACCAGGCCGGGGAAGATGGTCTCGGCCTTACCCGGCTTGCCGGCCGCGCCGTGCGCCAGGGTGAACAGCGCGTCGGTCAGCCGCGCCAGCGCCGCGGCGAACTCGGCCAGCGCCCGCTCGTCGCCGGTCGGCACGAAGGCCGTCGCCTCCTCCTCGCCCGCCTCCTGGGCGTCGAGCACGCGTTGCGCCAGCACGATCAGGTTGTCGACCTGCGAGACGACCATCGCGTTGTCGAACAGGGTGAGCAGGTCGCGCGTCCTGACGAACGCCTCGATCGTCGCGGCGGCGCGCGTCAGGCTGAGCCGGGCCAGCCGGCGCGACAGTTCGGCGATGGTGCGCTGCGCCGGCGCGTCGCGCATCACCTCGGCCAGCCAGCGCAGCCCCTCCAGCCGCAGCAGGTCCATGGACAGCGCGTTCAGGTCGGGAACGTCGCCGCTTTCCACCAGCGCCTGCATCGACCGCAGGCTTGCCTTTGCGCTGTGCAGGATCGCCTTGCCGATGTCGATGCCCAGCGTCCGGACCTCCGCCTCGCGCTGGCGCCACGCCATCCAGGTGCGGAGCGTGACGAAGGCATCGGCGCACTCCGGCAGGTCGGGGCGCCCGTCCGCCACCGTACGTTCGCCGGGGCACTCGCTCAGACCCTCCACCATGCCGTCGCGCAGGGCGGGCAGCAGCACCCCCACCACGGCCGGCGCCACCAGCGGTCCCAACCGCTCCCGTCCGGCGGCGGGCGGCAGCCCCCCCAGCGCCACCACGCCGGCCGGCCCGAGCCGCTCCAGCGGCTTGGGCAGGTGCGGGTCGGCGATGTCCATGATGGCGGCCACGGCCTCGGCGTTCCATGCCCCCTTCAGCCGGCGGGCGACCACGATCGCCTGACGGACGCGCTGCACGTCGGACACCGCTCGCTCCCAGGGAATGCCCAGTCCACGCTTGGCACTTTAACAGAGCCACGCCGCCTTGGGCAGGGAACCTTCCCGCAGGCCAAATGTTCTTGTTATGTTCCCATGAGCCACGGAGAACGGACATGAGCAAGACCGAGAGCGCCAAACGCCAGCAACCCAAGGCGGGCGAGGCCTTCTCCAACCGCGACAAGGCACCCGAGGATTGGACCACCGGCGACGAGCCGATGACCGGCGCCCAGGCATCCTACCTGAAGACGCTGAGCGAGGAGGCGGGTGAGCGCTTCGACCCCAAGCTCAGCAAGGCCGAGGCATCGAAGCGCATCGACGCGCTGCAGGATAAGACCGGGCGGGGGCAATAGGCCCCCGCTTCCCTTCGTTCAGCGCGGCACCGCCGGCTTCAACCCGCCAGCTTCAGTCCCACGATCCCGGCGGCGATCAGCCCGATGCAGCCCAGCCGCACGGCGTCCGCCGGTTCCCCGTACAGCGCGATGCCGGCCAGGGCCGAGCCCACCGTGCCGATGCCCGTCCATACCGCGTAAGCCGTGCCGAGCGGCAGTTCCTTCAGCGCCACGCCGAGCAGGCCGAGGCTCCCGACGATGGCCGCGACGGTCAGGACGGAGGGAACGGGGCGGGTGAACCCGTCCGTGTGCTTGAGCCCGACGGCCCAGCCGATTTCCAGCAGCCCGGCGGCGAAGAGGGCGACCCATGCCATGACAGACCTCCTGGTCCAGGGCCGGGTCGTCCCGAGGCAGGCTCCCTTGGCGAAGGCGGGGTCGTCCCCACGGAAGCGGATGGCGCAAACCTAGGATCGTTCACGCCGTCCCGCAAGGGGCTCCCCCCTCACGCCGTCTCCCGCGCCGGCACCGGGATGCCGGCCGCCTGGACGACGTAGTCCAGCAGGTCGCGGCCCATGTCGGTGACCACGGTGATCTTCGCCGGGTCGATCGGCACGTTGTTGAGGTATTGCAGGCGCAGCAGGTCGCCCTCCTCCACCATTTCCGGGTACAGGCCACAGAAGGAAAAGCCCAACACCTCCAACTGCGGCGCCAGGATCTGCGTGGCCGGATCGGACAGCGGCAGGTCGAGGTAGACGCAATCGACGCGCGAGAGGCGCAGTTCGCGCAGGCGCACGCGCACGAGATCCGGCAGGTCGCGCCCGCTCTTCACCACGCGCAGCACCGCCCAGTTGTAGTTGGCGCGCACCTGCACGTCGACTTCCGAACGCTCCGGTAGGCGCATCAGCAGATCCGGGTCGGCGCGCTCCACCGTGCGTTCCACGCCGGTCCAAGCGTAGATCCGCTCGATCATCGTGCGGTGGTGCAGCGGCGGGTAGACGGTGCGCTTCGGCTCCGGGTTCAGGCGGATGTAGAACAGCACCGCCGTCTGCCGGTCCGCCGCCGAATCCCCGCCGCCGCCGATCTTGTTGAAGGTCCGGTCGCCGGGGATGTAGGCCAGCAGGATGCCCGTCTCGCGCCCGCCGGACGCGAAGTTGGCCTTTTGCGAATAGGGGTGCAGCGTCACCGCCTCGCCGTACAGGCCCAGCAGGCCGTCGGCCTTGACGCGCTTGAACGCCTCCTCCTTCAGTCGCTCGAACAGCTTGCGGCCGCGGAAGCGCGGGTCGACGGCGCCCATGGACACGTTGGCGACGCGGGCGGTCGCGCTGTCCTTCTTCAGGCCCTGGTGCCCGGCCACCTCGCCATCCGGCGTCACCGCCACCAGCGAGAACAGCAGGCCCTTCTCGATCAGGTCGCGCACATGCTCGGGGAAGTAGACGACCTCGTGGTAGCTGTATCCGTAGACATTGTACATGCAGCGCGCCAGCGCCACGCCGTCCTGCTCCGGATTCAGCAGGCGCAGTTCCAGCGGCGTGTCGGCCGGGGCCGCCGGCACCTCGGAGGGCGCGTGGCTGAGGTGTTCGAGGTAGGGGCTCTCCAGCTCCCGCTCGGAGCGGTTGACGATGAACTCGATCCGCTTGCCCTGCTTGCCCAGGTTGACGAAGCGGATCTCGTCGGTCAGCGAGCGCAGGAGCTGGATGGACAAGCTGGTGCTCTCCGCCGCCTCGGCCTTCGTCCAGTCGAACGGCAGGCCCAGGTCGTGCACGGCGATGACGAAGCGCGCCCCCTCGTCGGAAATGGTCAGATCGAACTGACCGTCGCTGCGCCCCTCGAACGATTGCTCGATGACGACGATGCCCGCCTCCTCGGCCGCCAGTTCCAGGTGCTGCGAATGGCGCTCGTCGAAGCCGGCGCAGCGCGCCGTTTCCCGTACCAGCGCGCAGACGGCGGTCAGCATCTTGCGGTCGGTGTTGACGGTCAGGCGGGCCAGCAGGCGGCCCGGTGCAGCCGCGTCGGTCATGGCGAAGGCTCCGTGACGGGGGTGAGGGATTGGGCGGCGGCGCGGGCGCGGGCGCGGGTGTGGGCGTGCCACAGGCACAGCGCCACCGCCCCGGCCAGCAGCCCGGCGAGCACGAGGTAGACGGCGGCCATGGCGCCCACCATCGCCTCCTTGAAGGCGGGGGAAACGGCGCTGTCCGCCGACAGGTCCGACAGGTTGCCGTACGGCTCCACCGCCAGCGTGACGGTGAGCGTGGAGGCCGCGATGACGGCGGCGTAGGTGAGCTGGCGGGTGAGTTGCATCAGCCCCGACACCACGCCAAGGTAGCCGTCGGCGAGCCCGGAGAACAGGATGACCCGGTTGGGCGCGAAGAACACCCCCGCCGCCAGCCCGACCAGCAGTTGCCCCAGCGCCACCGCCAGCAGCGGGCTGCCGACGCCAAGCAGCGCGTAGCCGACCGACACCGCCATGGCCAGCGCCGCCCCGCCCGCCATCATCCAGGCGGCGTTGAACTTCTCCGCCAGGATGCCGGAGAAGGGGGCGAGCAGGCACATGGTGATCGAATAGGGGGCGAGCGCCAATCCGGCCTGCGCCGCGCCGATGCCCAGGATGCCCTGCAGATAGATCGGCAGCAGGATGCCGCTGGCCGCCAGCATGGCGCAGAACAGCGCGATGGCCGCCAGCCCGACCGAGACGTTGCGCTGCCCGAACACCTCCAGCGGCAACAGCGGGCTCTTCACCCGCCGCTCCACCAGGATCAGCGCGGTCAGCGCCGCCGCCCCGCCGGCCAGCAGCGCCAGCACGTCGCCGGTCAGCGCCTTGTGCCGGCCAAGCTGCTGCAGCCCGATCAGCAGCCCGCTCACCGCCAGCGCCAGCAGGATCGCGCCGACGTAGTCGAAACGGAACGGCTTACGCGCCGCCGGCCGGCCCGGCAGCACCAGGACGGATAGCACCGTCGCCGCGATGCCGATGGGCAGGTTGACCAGGAACACCGACCGCCAGCCGAACCCGTCGACCAGGAACCCGCCGACGACGTAGCCCAGCGCGATGCCGCCGGCCAGGATGGTGGAGTTCAGCCCCAGCGCGAAGCCGCGCCGCCCGTCGGTGAAGGTGCTGGTGATGATGGCGTTGCCGTTGGCCACGAGGCTCGCCCCGCCGATGGCCTGCAAGACGCGGCACACCAGCAGCAGCGGCAAATCCGGCGCCAGCGCCGAACCCACCGAGGCGGCGGCGAACAGCACGAAGCCGAAGGTGAACAGCCGCGCCCGCCCCAGCAGGTCGCCCAGCCGCCCGGCGATCAGCACGACCACGGCGCCGGTCAGGTAATAGCTGGTGACCACCCATTGCAGCGTGCCCAGCGGGATGCCCGTGGCGTCCGCCATGGCCGGCAGCGCGATGCCGACCATCGACCCGTCCATGCTGGGCATGAGGTTGCCAAGCTGGACCACGGCCAGGATCCACCACGGCCTTGCATCGACCCAGACGCGCCGCCGCCAATCCCCAGCGCCCATCGTCCACCACCGAAGGATTAACCCCGATGGTTGTGCACGCAGGACGGCGGAAAGGTCAAGCCAAGGCTCACGGCGTCGCGCACAGCCGCACCACGTTGCCGGCCCCGTGTTCGGGGGACTCCTGACGCTGCAGCCGATCCAGGGTGGCGACGAGTTCGTCGGGACGGAAGGGCTTGCGCAGGATCGTCTCCGGCCAGCCTTCCGGTGCCGGCTCGGGCAGGTCGGCGTAGCCGGTGATCATCAGCACCTTGAGTGTCGGCACCAGAGTGCGTGCGATGCGCACCAGCTCCGTGCCGCGCATGCCCGGCATGGCGTAGTCCGTGATCAGCACGTCGACCGCCGCCCCGCCCTGAAGCACCTCCAACGCCTCCGGTCCGTCGCGCGCCTCGATCACCGTGTAGCCCAGATCCTCAAGGCTTGCGGCGGTGGCCATGCGCACCAACCCCTCGTCGTCGGCCAACAGCACGGTCCCGCGCCGCGCCGTTCCGGCCGCGGCCGGAACGGCGAAGGGCGCCTCCGGCGCGGCGGCCTCGGCCGCGCGCGGCAGGTAGACGTGCACGGTGGTGCCGCTGCCGGGGCTGCTCTCGATGCGCACGCCGCCGCCGGACTGGACGGCGAAGCCCTGCACCTGGCTCAACCCCAGGCCGGAGCCGCGGCCGACCTCCTTGGTGGTGAAGAACGGCTCGAAGGCCTGCCGAAGCACCTCAGGCGGCATGCCGGTGCCGGTGTCGGACACGGACAGTTGGACATAGTCCCCCGGCGTCAGGTCCGGCGCCCCGCTACCGCCATCGCCGCCGCCGCCGCCGATGGTGACGCAGGCCGTGCGGATGGTCAGCGTGCCGCCTTCGGGCATGGCGTCGCGCGCGTTGACCGCAAGGTTCAGCACAGCCATTTCCGCCTGGTTGGGATCGATCATGGCCGGCCATGCGCGGCGATCGCCCTCCACCTGGATCCGCACCGTGCCGCCGGTCGCCCGCTGCAAAAGCTCGCCCATGCCCAAGACCAGCGCCACCATGTCCGTCGACCGCGGCGCCAACGGCTGGCGACGCGCGAAGGCAAGAAGTTGCTGCGTCAGCTTGGAGCCGCGTTCCACCGCGTCCATGGCGGCGCGAATGAAACAGGCGGCACGGGGGGTGCCCGCCGCCTGCTCCGCCAGGAAGAGGTTGGAGCAGATGGCCTGAAGAAGGTTGTTGAAGTCGTGCGCCACGCCACCGGTCAGTTGCCCCACCGCCTCCATCTTCTGCGCCTGGCGCAACGTTTCCTCCGCCTGCTCGCGGCGCGCCATCTCCTCCTGGAGGCGGCCGGCGGTCTCCTGCCAGCGCAGCGCGGCGGCGCGCTCGCGCCGGGCGTGGCGGATGAAGGTGCCCGCCATCAGAAGCAGCGCCGCCGCCGCCATGGCGCTGAACAACGCGTACCACACCAGGTCGTCCCACCATTGTCGGAGGATGGCGCGCGTTTCGATGCTGAAGCTGACGTACAGGGGATAGTCGCCGACCCGCGTGTAGGCGTTCATCCGCTCCACACCGTCGACCAGGGACACCGCCGTGTAGGTGTTGCGCGCCGAGCGTTGGATGGCGCGCATGAAGGGGCTGTCCGGCTTCAGGCGCTCCGGCGTGCGAACCGTGGCCGGGTAGCGCACCAGCATCTCCCCGTCCTCGCGCATCAGCGGAATGACGTGCGCCACCGTCGGCGCGAACTGCTCCCAGAAGGCCGTGAAGTAGGCGAGCGGCACGGTCACCACGATGACCCCGCCGAAGCCGCCGTCCGGGGCCGCGTGCCGTATGCTCAGCGAAAACACCTCTTCGCCGCTCAACTTCTCAGTGTAACGCTTGCTGACGTATGTGCCGACGTGGCCATTACGGTGGGCCTGGAAGTAGTCACGGTCGGCAACGGAGACGCCGCCGGTCCCCACACTCAGGCTGCTGGCCCGGATGCGCCCATCGGCGTCGACCAGCCCGAACGACCCGATGTGCGCCAGCCGCCCGGCCAGATCCGCCAGATAGGCGTGCAGGCCGGCGTCCTGCGCGATGGCGTCCCAGTCGCGCCCGCGGATGCGCCGGGCCACCTCGACCAGCAGCAGTTCGTGCGTCTCGAAGACCTTGAGCGCGTGCTCCTGCAGGACGGACACCGTGCGCTGGGCGGTGTGCTCGGCGTCCGCAAGCAGCTTCGTGCGTTCGCGCCAGGCGATCCAGCCGAACAGCAACCCCGGGACGAGCAGAGCCAAGATAAGGGACGCCACGGCCTTCCCAACGAAGGTCGAAGGTTTGGCGAGCGTTGGCAACTGGTGCAAGGATCAGGCTTTCCCGCATCGATCGGCCCACGTGCGACATGGCCAATCGCACACCACCATCGCTCCCTCTTTGCACTATGACAAGCGCTTCTTGCGACCCGCCCAGCGCACAATAGTATTATAGAGGGCATTCGGACCCTTTATTGCCGAGCCCGAGCAACAACTACTGACGACGCTCCGCGCTACTCCAACTCCTCCGCGTAATGGCAGGCTACGAGCCGCCCATCCGCGGCCCGCAGTTCCGGCGCGTCCACCGCGCAGTTGTCGCGCGCGTGCGGGCAGCGGCGGTGGAAGGGGCAGCCGGGGGGCGGATTCAGCGGCGACGGCAGTTCGCCTTTGGGCACCACGCGTTCGGCGCGCAGTTCCGGGTTCACGCGGGGCGTGGCGGCCAGCAGGATGCGGGTATAGGGGTGGCGCGGCCGGGCGAACAGCACGTCCTTGGGGCCGTGCTCCACCGGCCGGCCCAGGTACATCACCATCACCGCGTCGGCGATGTGCCGCACCACACCCAGGTCGTGGCTGATGAACAGATAGGCGAGGCCCAGTTCCTCCTGCAGGTCCATCATCAGGTTCAGCACCTGCGCCTGGATCGACACGTCCAGCGCCGACACCGGCTCGTCCGCCACCACCACACGCGGATTCAGCATCAGCGCCCGCGCGATGGCGATGCGCTGGCGCTGCCCGCCCGAGAACATGTGCGGGTAGCGGTCGATCTGGTCGCGGCGCAGCCCGACCTTCGTCATCATGGCCAGCGCCCGCTCGCGCCGCTCAGCCTTGGACGCACCCGTGTTCACCACCAGCGGCTCGCTCAGAATGGCGCCCACCGTCTTTCGCGGGTTCAGCGAGCCGTAGGGGTTCTGGAACACCATCTGCACGGTGCGCCGCAACTCCCGCATCTCTGCGGCCGAGCGCCCGACCACGTCGCGCCCATCGTACAGCAACTGCCCCGCCGTCGGCGGCTCGATCATGGTCACGGCGCGCGCCAGCGTGGACTTGCCGCAGCCGGACTCGCCCACCACCGCCAGCGTCTTCCCCGCCTCCAGCCGGAACGACACGCCGTCCAGCGCCCGCACCAGCGCCGCCGGCTTGAACAGCCCGCGCCGCACCGCATAGTGCTTGCGCAGGTCCTTCGCCTCCAGGACCACAGCGTTGGTCATACCGGCGCGCCCCACATATCGCCGCCCAGCGGGTAATAGCAGCGCGCCAGCCCCTCCGGATCCGGGAACAGCGGCGGGCGCAGGCGGCGGCAGTCGGCCTGGGCGAAGCGGCAGCGCGGGTTGAACAGGCAGCCCTCCGGCCGGTCGGCAATGCCCGGCACCACGCCGGGGATGGTCGGCAGCCGGCGCCGGCCCAGCGCCCGCTCCGGCAGCGCATCCAGCAGCGCGCCGGTGTAGGGGTGCTGCGGCCGCTCGAACAGGTCGCGCGCCGCGCGCGTCTCCACCACCTGCCCGGCGTACATCACGGCCACGCGGTGCGCCGTTTCCGCCACCACGCCCATGTCGTGCGTGATGAGGATCAGCGCCATGCCGCGCTCCTTCTGCAGCCGCACCAGCAGGTCGAGGATCTGCTTCTGGATGGTGACGTCCAGCGCCGTGGTCGGCTCGTCGGCGATCAGCAGGCGCGGGTTGCAGGCGATGGCGATGGCGATCATCACCCGCTGGTTCATGCCGCCCGATAGCTGGTGCGGAAAGGCCGACAGGCGACTCTCCGGCGCCGGGATGCCGACCTGCTCCAGCAGCTCGATGGCGCGGCGCTTGACCGCGCGGCCCGACAGCCCCTCGTGCGCCTTCAGCGATTCCATCAACTGGAAGCCGACGGTGAAGCATGGGTTCAGGCTGGTCATCGGCTCCTGGAACACCATGGCGACGTCCTTGCCGGTCAGCGCCCGGCGCTGCCCGCGCGACAGGGTGCGCAGGTCGCGCCCGACGAAGCTCAGCCGCTCGGCCACCACCCGCCCCGGCTCCGGGATCAGGCCCATGACGGCCAGCGAGGTCACCGACTTGCCCGAGCCGGACTCGCCGACGATGCCGACCACCTCCCCTTCCTCGACGGTCAGGTCGATGCCGTCCACCGCGCGGAAGGTGCCGGCGCGCGTCGTGAACTCGACGGACAGGCTCTTGATGTCGAGCAGCGGCATGGGATCAGCGCTTGAGCTTGGGGTCGAGGGCGTCGCGCAACCCGTCGCCCAGCAGGTTGAAGGCCAGCACGGTCACCAGGATCGCGACACCCGGCCACGTCACCACCCAGGGTGCGCGCTGCAGGAACTGGAGCGAGGAAGCCAGCATCGTCCCCCACTCCGGCGTCGGCGGCTGCGCGCCCAGGCCCAGGAAACCCAGCGCGGCGGCGTCCAGGATGGCGGTGGAAAAGCCCAGCGTCGCCTGCACGATCAGCGGTGCGGTGCAGTTCGGCAGCACGTCCACCAGCATCAGCCGCAGCGGCCCGGCCCCGGCAACGCGCGAGGCGACGACGTAGTCCTTGGACATCTCAGCCAGCACCGCGGCGCGTGTCAGCCGGGCGTAGTGCGGCACCACGACGATCGACACCGACAGCATGGCGTTGAACAGCCCTGGCCCCAGGATGGCCGCCACGACGATGGCCAGCAGCAGGCTGGGCAGCGCCAGCAGGATGTCCATCAGCCGCATGATGACGATGTCCACCACGCCGCCGAAGAACCCCGCCGTCATGCCCACCGCCAGCCCCACGGCCAGCGACAGCGTCACCACGATCAGGCCGATCAGCAGCGACAGCCGCGCCCCGTACAGCACGCGCGTCAGCACGTCGCGCCCGATGTCGTCGGTGCCCAGGATGTGGGTCCACGACCCGCCCTCCTGCCACACCGGCGGCACCAGAAGGGAATCCCGGTACTGCGCGATGGGCGAATGCGGCGCCAGCACGTCGGCGAACACGGCCAGGAAGGCCAGCAGCACGATCACCACCAGCCCGGCCACCGCCCCGGTGTTGCGCCGGAAATGGTGCCAGAACTCGGCCAGCGGGTGCGGCGGCGTGGAGGTCGTGATGGGCTCCACCACCGCGTTGGATTGCACATCCATGGTCATGCCGTCACCGCGCGTGCCGGATGCGGGGGTTGAGGACGCCGTACAGCAGGTCGACCAGCAGGTTGACGCCCATCACCGTGGTCGCCACCAGCAGCACGCCGCCCTGCAGCGCCGGATAGTCGCGCCGATTGATCGACTCCACCAGCCACTTGCCCACCCCCGGCCAGGCGAAGATCGTCTCCGTCAGGATGGCGCCGCCCAGCAGCGTGCCGACCTGCAGCCCGATCACCGTCACCACGGGGATCAGCGCGTTGCGCAGCGCGTGCAGGCCGATCACCCGCACTTCGCGCAGGCCCTTGGCGCGCGCGGTGCGGATGTAGTCCTCGCCCAGCACCTCCAGCATGGCCGAGCGCGTCATGCGCGCCACCACCGCCAGCGGAATGGTGCCCAGCACCACCGCCGGCAGCACCAGATGGCGCAACGCCGAGCGGAAGGCGTCCGTGTCGCCGGCGAGCCACGTGTCGACCAGCATGAAGCCCGTCACCGGCTCCACATAGAACATCAGCCCCAGCCGCCCGGACACCGGCGTCCAGCCGAGCGTTACGGAAAAGAGCAGGATCAGCAGCAGGCCCCACCAGAAGATCGGCATGGAATAGCCGGTCAGGCTCGCCCCCATGACGCCGTGATCGAACCAGGTGCCGCGCTTCACCGCGGCGACGATGCCGGCCGGCAGCCCGACCAGCACGGCGAACAGCATGGCGCACACCGCCAGCTCGATGGTGGCCGGGAACAGCGCCAGGAACTCCCCGATCACCGGGTTACGCGTCACCAACGACTCCCCGAAGTCGCCCGACAGCACGCCGCCGACGTAGTCCAGGAACTGCTTCCACAACGGCAGGTCCAGTCCAAGTTCGTGACGCAGTTCGGCCAGCCGCTCGGGCGCGACGCCGCGCTCGCCCAAGCGCACCTCGATCGGGTCGCCGGGGACGAGGCGGATCAGCACGAAACTCAGGAGCGTGACGCCCAGGAAGGTCGGAACGACCAGACTCAGCCGCGTCAGGATGAAGCGAAGCATGCCCGTTGTGTGCTCACACCATCTTGCCCCCCAACCGTCATCCCCGCGCGGGCGGGGATCCATGTTCCCAGCAGCCGAACGCAGCGCGACACATGGATCCCGCCTGCGCGGGGATGACGATGAAAGGGAATGGAACGACGGAACCTGGAATAGCAAAGCCCCTCTCCTTACGGAAGGGGGCTTTGCGGCAGAACGGAAACACTACTGCTTCAGATCCACGCCATAGAAGCGGTGAATGCCGAAGGGGTCCATCTTGTATCCCACGACGTTCTTGGACATCGCCATGTGAACCACGGAATGGGCGATGGTGAGCCACGGCGCTTCTTCCTTGAAGATCACCTGCGCCTGTTCATAGAGCTTGGTGCGGGCGCCGATGTCGTTGGTGCGCTTGGCCTGCACGACGAGGTCGTCGTATTCCTTGTTGCACCATTTGGCGACGTTCGACCCGCCGGGACGCGAGGCGTCGCAGCCCAGCAGCGTGTGCAGGAAGTTGTCCGGATCGCCGTTGTCGCCGACCCAGCCGAACAGGCCGGTCTGGTGGTCGCCGCCCTGCAGGCGCTTGCGGTACTCGCCCCACTCGTACTGCACGATCTTCGCCTTGACGCCGATCTTGGCCAGGTCGGCCTGCATCATCTCGGCCATGCGCTTGGCGTTCGGGTTGTAGGAGCGCTGCACGGGCATCGCCCACAGGTCCGTCTCGAAGCCGTTCGGGTAGCCGGCTTCGGCCAGCAGCTTCTTCGCCTTCTCCGGGTCGTAGGGATAGTCCTCGATCGCGTCGTTGTACGACCACATGGTCGGCGGGATCGGGTTCTTGGCCGGCACGCCGGCTCCCTGGTAGATGGCCTCGACGATAGCCTTCTTGTCGATGGCCATGTTGAGCGCCCGGCGCACGCGGGCGTCGTCCAGCGGCTTCTTCGCCACGTTGAAGGCGAGATAGCTGATGTTCAGCCCCTCCTGCTCCAGCACCGTCAGCGTGGGGTCCTTCTTCAGCGCCGCCACGTCCGCCGGGTTGGGGAACGGCACGATGTGGCACTCGCCGGCCTTCAGCTTGGCCTGGCGCACCGCCGGATCGGTGGTGATGGCGAAGACCAGGTTGTCGATCGGCGCCTTGCCGCCCCAATAGGCTTCGTTCGTCTTGTAGCGGACGACCGCGTCCTTCTGGTAGGTGACAAACTGGAACGGGCCGGTGCCGACCGGCACCTGGTCGATGCGCTCCGGCGTCTTCTTCTTCAGCAGCGCGTCGCCGTACTCCGCCGACAGGATGGCGGCGAACGGCATGCCCAGGTTGGCGACGAACGGCGCCTCGACCTTGTTCAGCGTGAAGACGACGGTGTAATCGTCCACCTTCTCGATCGACTTCAGGAGGTCGGGCATGCCCATGTCCTTGAAGTAATCATAGCCGCCGCCCGACACCTTGTGGAACGGATGGTCCTGCTTCCACATCCGGCTGAAGGAGAACAGAACGTCATCCGCGTTGAAATCACGCGTCGGCTTGAAGTCGTTGGTGGTGTGCCACTTCACGCCCTTGCGCAGCTTGAAAGTATAGACGAGGCCGTCGTTCGACACCGTCCAGGATTCCGCCAGCGCCGGGGTCACCTTCGTGCCGCCATACTCGAACTGGACAAGGTTATTGTAGACCGGCAGCGCCACGTCGAAGCTCGTGCTCGTCGTGTTGATCTGCGGATTGAAGTTCTCGGGGCTGCCCTCCGAGCAGAAGACGAGTGTCTTCGCGGCCTGCGCCGGCGCGGCCAGTGCCAGCGCCGCAGCCATACCGAGCCCGGCACCCAACAGGATGCGCTTCATTCGACGGTCTCCCAGTAATCCGGTTGTTCCCGCGCAAGAGGACGGCGGGTGCTATGAATCCGAAGCAATTAGGCTCCGGCGCGTCCGGGGTGTCAACTCGGAAGCCTGTGATGCCCCGGCCATCGCCCAACACCCCCGCACCGCCAGAATTGACAAAATTCCTACCGTCCGGCATGGTGGAGCGATCCTGACCGCCCTCCCCGACAAGCGCCCCACGGCGGAAAATGGAGCTTATAGGCCAATGTTACACCACCTCCAAAGCGTATCGCCGCATAACATTGGGTAACATTTCCTCCGACGCCGCCACCCAGGCCTGGGCCAAGCCCTGCGCCGGGCGCACCCCCCGGCTGCGGGTGCGTGCGTCGCCGGTCCCCATGGTTGCGTGGTAACGTCCCGCGCCATGAACCAATCGCGCCATCCCCCCGCCCCCGCCGACCTGTCCGGCTACGCCCTGTTCTTCGTCTCCTCCGCCTTCATGGCGTCGAACGTCGTCATCGGGCGGGCGGCGGCCCACATCGTGCCGCCGGTCGGGCTGGCCTTCTGGCGCTGGGCATTGGCCTTCCTCATCATCCTGCCCTTCGCCCTGCCGGGCCTGCTGCGTCACCGCCACGCGCTGAAGGCGGCGGGCCGGCGCCTGCTCATCCTGGGCGCGCTCGGCCAGGGGATCTGCGGTGCCGTCGTCTACATGGGGCTGGAGCGCACCAGCGCCACCAACGCCGGCCTGATCTACGCCACCAGCCCCATCATGATCCTGCTGATCGCCGCCGTGGCGCTGGGCGAAGCGGTGCGGCCGCGACAGGTGGCCGGCATCCTGCTGGCGCTGGCCGGCGTGCTGGCGATCCTGGCGCGCGGCGACGCCGACGTCCTGCTGCGCCTCGCCTTCAACCTGGGCGACCTGCTGGTGCTGGCGGGGGCCGTGGCCTGGGCTGTCTACACGGTGATGCTGCGCGGCGCGCGCACGCCGGTGCCGGTGGTGCCGATGTTCGCCGCCAACGCGCTGGCCGGCGTGATCGTGCTGGCGCCCTTCTACGCCGCCGAAACGCTGTTCGACCGCGCCGTGGCGCCGAGCGGCGAGGCGCTGCTGCGCATCGGCGGCGTGGCCCTGTTCGCCTCCGTCCTGGCCTTCACCACCTATCAGAAGTGCATCGCGCTGCTGGGGCCCTCGCGCGCCGGGGCGGCGCTCTACGTCATGCCGCTGTGGGCCTCCCTGCTCGCCTGGGCGCTGCTGGGCGAGGCGCCGCAGCTCTTCCACCTCGCCGGGGCGGCGCTGATCCTGCCCGGCGTGCTGCTGGCGACGCTGCCCGCCCCCGCCCCGCGTCCGATTACCCGAGCATCGGAAGCGTGAGGCCCTGCTCCCTGGCGCATTGCCGGGCGATCTCGTAGCCGGCGTCGGCATGCCGCATGACGCCGGTGGCGGGGTCGTTGGTCAGCACGCGCTCCAGCCGCCGCGCCGCCGCGTCCGTCCCGTCGGCGACGATGACCATGCCGGCATGCTGGCTGTAGCCCATGCCGACCCCGCCGCCGTGGTGCAGCGACACCCACGTCGCCCCCGACGCGCAGTTCAACAGCGCGTTCAGCAGCGGCCAGTCGGAGACGGCGTCGGAGCCGTCCATCATAGCCTCCGTCTCCCGGTTCGGGCTGGCGACGGAGCCGCTGTCCAGGTGGTCGCGGCCGATGACGATCGGGGCCTTCAGCTCGCCGGACGCCACCATGTCGTTGAAGGCAACGCCAAGCCGCGCCCGGTCGCCCAGCCCGACCCAGCAGATGCGCGCCGGCAGCCCCTGGAACGCGATGCGCTCGCCGGCCATATCCAGCCAGCGGTGCAGGTGCGGGTCGCCGGGGATCAGTTCCTTCACCTTGGCGTCGGTGCGGGCGATGTCGTCCGGGTCACCGGACAGCGCGGCCCAGCGGAACGGCCCGACGCCACGGCAGAACAGCGGCCGGATGTAGGCCGGCACGAAACCGGGGAAGGCGAAGGCGTCCTCCACCCCCTCGTCCTTGGCCATCTGGCGGATGTTGTTGCCATAGTCCACCGTCGGCACGTCCATGCGGTGAAAGTCCAGCATGGCGCGCACGTGCACGGCGATCGAGCGCTTGGCGGCGCGCACCACGCCGTCCGGATCGCTCCGGCGCTTCTGCTCATGCTCCTCCAGCGTCCAGCCGGCCGGCAGATAGCCGTTGAGCGGATCGTGCGCGCTGGTCTGATCGGTCACGGCGTCCGGGCGGAAACGCGGGTCCTCCTTGGCGCGCCGCGCCAGTTCCGGGAACACCTCGGCGGCGTTGCCGAGCAGGCCGACGGACACCGCCCGCCCCTGCTCCTTCGCCTCCCGGATCAGCGCCATGGCCTCGTCCAGCGTGCGGGCCATGCGGTCCAGGTAGCGGGTCTCCAGCCGCCGCTCGATGCGCTGGGCCGAGCACTCGACCCCCAGCAGCGAGGCGCCGGCCATGGTCGCGGCCAGCGGCTGCGCCCCGCCCATGCCGCCCAGCCCACCGGTGAGAATCCACTTGCCGGTCAGGTCTCCGCCGAAATGCTGGCGCCCCATCTCCACGAAGGTCTCGTACGTGCCCTGCACGATGCCCTGGGAGCCGATGTAGATCCACGAGCCGGCCGTCATCTGGCCGTACATCATCAGCCCCTTGGCGTCCAGCTCGCGGAAATGCTCCCACGTCGCCCAGGCCGGCACGAGGTTGGAGTTGGCGATCAGCACGCGCGGCGCGTCGGCGTGGGTGCGGAAGACGCCGACCGGCTTGCCCGACTGCACCAGCAGCGTCTGGTCGTCCTCCAGCTCCGTCAGCGCCCTGACGATGGCGTCGAAGCAGTCCCAGTTGCGCGCGGCGCGGCCGATGCCGCCGTAGACCACCAGCTCCTCCGGACGCTCCGCCACCTCGGGGTCGAGGTTGTTCATCAGCATGCGCAACGGCGCCTCGGTCAGCCAGGACTTCGCGGTCAGCGTCGTCCCACGTGGCGCCCGGATGAGCCGGCGGTTGGCGGAATCCGTCATGGTGGTCCCTCCCGGTGGCGTGCCTGCCACCCATCAGGTCGGTGCTGGGGCAGCGGCCGGCAAGTGTGGCCGGGCGGAACCGTTCAGTCCAGCATCGGCAAGCCGGTCTCGATGCGCACCAGGGCGGCGAGCAGCGGCGCGCCGATGTCACGGCGCACGAAGTTGCTGGACCGCTCGGCGGCGTTGATTGCCTGCTGGAAGGTCAGCCGCCAGCGCTCGTCGCCCAGCAGCAACCGTTCCGCCTTGGCCTTCTGCGCCAGCAGCGCCGGCCGCTTGCCGGCGTTGTCGTCCACCAGCTTCAGCAGCCGCCTCATCAGGTCGTTGGCGCTGTTGTCGCCACGGCGGATGGCGGCCTCGATCAGCTCGGCGAAGCACTCACCGCGCACGTCGGGGTCCTGCACCTGCTCGGCATAGGTCAGCGCCAGGGCGCCCTCGTTGCGGCGCGCCAGCCGGCCCAGGACGGCGGGGATCGTCCAGGGGTTCTCGTCCTGCACGGTGCGCAGCAGGCCCAGCGCCAGATTGGCGTCGCCCAGGTCGGCGGCGGCCACCGCCAGCTCGGGCGGGCAGCAGTCGGTCTTGCTCTGGCGGAATTTGGAGTACTGCGTCTCGACGGTGTTGAGGAACAGCGTGCGCGCCTGCGCCTCCTTGCCGGCGCGCAGCAGTGCCTGCGCGACGAGCCCGAGTTCCCAGGTGCAGTTGCGCGCGGTGGCGTATTGTTGAGCTTCGTCGGCGAGCTGCCCGGCCAACGCCACGTCGCCCTTCCAGGCGGCGGCCTTTCCGATGTCGGTCAGGTTGTAGATGCGCGTCGAGCAGTCCGGGATCTGCCGGGTAACGTCCAGCGCAAGTTGCGTCTGCCCCATCAGCGCCAGCGCCCGGGCGACGAACAGGTCCTGGCCGGAGGCGTCGGCGGCCGTGGTGGCGCCGCGCCGCACGGCGGCCACGAAAGGCGCGACGATCTCCCGCGCGCGGCCCTGGTCGCCGATCTGCTGGTAGGCGACGGCCAGCGACAGCCAGTCCCAGCGCGCCGACGTGATCGGCGTTTCGACCGGCGGCAGCATCTCGCCGATGCGGTGCAGGAAACACAGCGAGTTGAGCGGCTCGTTGCACACCAGCCCCTTGATGCGCGAGCGGAACTCATAGAAGTCGAAGTCGCCGACGAACTGATTGGTGACGAGCTGAACCGCCAGCGCGCTGTCCGGGTACTTCGACACGATGTCGTTGAGGAGCTTGTCCGCCTCCTTCAGCAGGCGCGCCTCCTCGGTCGTGTCAAAGCTGTTGTCGGCCTGCCGGATGAGCTGCATGGCATGCACGAACAGGCGGTTGGCCGGCCCGGTGTCCTGCGCCTGCGCCGCAGGAGCGGCGAGGACGGCCGCCCACGCGCCGAGCGTCACGGCACCAACGGGCATGGCAAGCGCCACGAAGCAGACGGCGATCCAGCGGCGGGCAACGGGTGAAAGGGCCATGGCGGGCTCGGTGCCTTCAGGCGAACATCGTTTAGGACTGACGGACGTAGGTGACGACGCGTTGCACGTTGGGGATGGCGCGGGCGTGTCCGACCACGAGGTCGAGCTCGTCCTTGCTCTTTGCCCACCCCATTAGATAGACGACGCCGTTGACCGTATCGATGCTGTAATTCTGCGAGGAGATCGCCGCGTCGAAGGTGATGCGCGTGCGCAACTGCGTGTTGATCCAGGTATCGCGCGCGGAGTCGACCAGGGACGACTCGTTGTCGACCTGGATCTCGTTGATGACTTCCTTGACGCCGTCCGCCTGCCAGGCAAGGCGCACCGCGTCCAGGCGCATCTGCGGATCGGCGGCGCGGCCGGTCAGCAGCACATGCCCCTCGTCCACGCGCATGCTCAGGCGCTGGTAGAGGTCCAGGGAATGCTGGAGCCAGAGGTTGTTGATCTGGGCCTGTATGGCGGTGTCGGTGGCAAAGCCCTTCAGCCCACGCTTCTCCGACGCGGCGACCACCGCCGTGGCGCCGCCGCCCAGGATCACCGGCGCGCAGCCGGCTCCCACGGCGGCCAGAGCGGCCAACCCGATCACCGCGCACAGGCGCCCAAGAGCCGCCACCATCCGCCTCCGTCCGCCAGCCCGCCGAGGGGACGGGCGGCGCGAAAAAGTCACGCCCACGTTCGGATTGCAACGGGTTTTTTCAACGAATTTTCGGGTCATTGCGGTTTTGTCCGTGGGTGATGCAGGGATGTTTCACCCGTCATCGGGGAAGAGGCGGATGGCCACAACTGCCGGAGGTGTCGCGCCCGACGGCCGTTCGCGCATCCCTGGCGCCGCGGGACGCGGCGAATCCCCGCGCCCCTGACACCGGGAACCATGGATAGGCAATTTCTATTACCTATGCGTTAACCATGAGAGGTCGCGCAAATCCTTGCCAAGCATTGCGGTGGTCGGGCGCATGGTTAAGGGAGTCGCCCCCTCCCCGATCGGGCAGTGCCGGGAGGGGAATGGACAGCCACAACTGCTTGCTTGATGATTCACGCGACCTGCACTAAAATTTTAGCAATCCACCTGGGAGGTCGCGATGTTGAGGAATGCCTTGTTCAACATCATCCGGCAGGAGCAACGGGAAATCGAGGACGAGCTCGAAAAGGAAGAGCATCGCCCGGCACCCGACATCGGCCGTCTGGCCGCGCTGCGCCAGCAGGCCGCCAACCTGCGGCGCGAGATTGAACACTTCCCGGAGTCCTGAGGCGCCGAACCGCGCCCGGGTCCTCTCCGGCCGCCCCTTCTCCGCTGCCCGGGGGAGGGGCGCCGTCGTTTCCGGACACTGGAAATCTGGTCCCGGCAAACAGGCCATCGCACGAGGCGTCGGCACGGAGGGGATGCATCCCCAGGTCATTCGTGCTAGGGGAAGGGCCCCTTTTCGATGCCCCGTGAAGACCAGAGCCCGCACGCGCATGTCCGACACCGCCGCCGCCTACATCCTCACCATTTCCTGTCCCGACACCGTCGGCATCGTCTACGCGGTGTCCGGGTTCCTGGCCGAGCGGAAGTGCAACATCATCGACAGCGCCCAGTTCGGTGACCGCTCCAGCGGCCTGTTCTTCTTGCGCGTGCACTTTTCCGCCGCCGCCGACAGCCCGGCCAAGGCGGAGCTGGAGGCGGCCTTCCGCGAGGTGGTCGCTGCACCCTTCGCCATGGACTGGAGGCTGCACGACGCCATGCGCCCGCAACGGGTGCTGATCATGGTGTCGAAGTTCGGGCACTGCCTGAACGACCTGCTGTACCGCTACCGCATCGGTTACCTGCCGATCGAGATCCCGGCGATCGTCTCCAACCACCGCGACTTCTACCAATTGGCCGCGTGGCACAACATCCCGTTCCACTACCTGCCGGTGACCAACGAGACCAAGGCGCAGCAGGAAGCGCGGCTGCTGCAGATCGTCGAAGAGGAGAAGGTCGACCTCGTCGTGCTCGCCCGCTACATGCAGGTTCTGTCGCCCGGCACGTGCGAGAAGCTGGCCGGGCGAGTCATCAACATCCACCATTCCTTCCTGCCCAGCTTCAAGGGCGCCAAGCCCTACCACCAGGCGCACACGCGCGGCGTCAAGCTGATCGGCGCCACGGCGCATTACGTGACGGAGAACCTGGACGAAGGCCCGATCATCGAGCAGGAGGCCGAGCGCGTCGACCACACGATGACGCCCGACGACCTCGTGGCCATCGGGCGCGACATCGAGAACGTTGTCCTGGCCCGCGCGGTGAAGTACCACGTGGAGCACCGCGTGCTGCTCAACGGCACCAAGACCGTGGTGTTCAAGTAACGGCCATCAGGTTGGCCGCGCCGCCTCGCGGGCTTCATCCGCTGCCGGGGTGAAGACCGCGCGGGTGATGGCCTGCTCGATCTGGTCGCGGGTGAAGGGCTTGGGGATCACCGGGCCCAGGTACTCCAGGCCGCGCTTGGCCAGTTCGTCCGGAAAGGCGGTGACGAAGATCACCGGCAGGAAGCGCTGCCGGCGCAATTCCCGCGCCACCTCGACCCCGTTGTCGCCCTCGGCCAGCCGGATGTCCATCAGCGCCAGCGTCGGCGTGTGCTCGGCCGCCAGCGTCAGCGCCTCGTCCATCGTGGCGGCGTTACCGCAGATCAGGTGGCCCATGCCGCGCACGGTCTCCGACAGGTCGGCGGCGATGATGGCATCGTCTTCCACCACCAGGATCACCGCCTGCAGGTGCGCACGCACGGTCTCCCGCGCCCGCGACAGGCGTTCGGCCGCCTCCTCCGCCGGGATGTCGAGCAGGGCCGCAGCATCGGCGACGGACACGTCCTCCAGGTTCACCAGCAGGTAGACGCGTCGATCCCTCTCGTCGAGCGTGCCCAGCGCGGCCTCCACCGGATGCGACGAGGGCGAGGACGGCACGCCGCCGCCCCCTTCGTCCTGCAGCGCGTTCAGCCGGCGGTACAGCGTATGGCGCAACGGCTCGGCCACGGTCCCGTCGTCGTCGCTCTCCAGGTACCACTCCAGGGCGCGCGTCACCAGGGCATCGCCGCGCGCCGGAGACCCCGTCAAGGCACGGGAGTATCGGCGCAGATAGGGCAAATGCTCCATCAGGTGGCGGGTGCGATCCTCCATCTTTCTCCCCGTGCCTCGTCGCTGGCAGTTCCGGTGGGCTCACCGCTGATGTCCGTCGGCTCCGCCCATTTCCAATAAATGTCTGTGCTCGGCCACGAGAAAGGAAACGGCCTGACGCATAGTGCGCGACATTTCCGGGGGGAACACCAACGGGCTATTCGAAATACCCGCCTTGGGGTACCCCGAGGAGGTTGCATGAGCGCGCGGGCGCGGCGTTAACCGGTCCATAAGAGTTACTGCGGCATGCTCGTCCATGCCCTTATGGGCGAGGCGAGTGTTCCCGACACTGGCGCGCCGACGCTGGACAGACCCGGCGCCGGCGCGTTTTTCGTCGGCACCGCGAAATCTGGAAGCGACTCGGAACAAACGCGTTCGCGGGACTGTTTGGGCGGGCAATGGTGTGATTCCTCCCTGAACCGCCAGTCCCTTGAACGCCGCCGCGCGCTTGGTCCAGTGGACCGCGCCGGCGGCTTTCTTTGCCGCGGCCCAGCCCGCTTGCATCGGTGCCGTTGCCCGGTTAATGACAGGACCCCAGCGACGGCGTAGAGTGCGCGCCGCGCGCCAGCAAGCCGCGCACGGATCCGGACACGCGATGGACGAGCAGGAGTACGCTTCCCTCACCGACGGCATTCCGCCGGAGGAACTCGCCGACTTTCTGGTGTGGCGCGACCGGGTCAAGGGCACCAACATCTCGGAAAAGACCCTGCTGGCGACCGATTATCTCAATCACTTCAACGAAATCGTGATGCTGATCGAGATGATCCCCGACATGCCCGACATGCTGGAGGAATGCTACGCCTGGCAGCCCAAGAGCTATCAGGAGCACTTCCGCGACAGCGGCTTTTCCGACAAGGCGCTGGCGATCGAGGCGTACGAGCACGTTCCGTCGAAGTTCCGCAAGCCGTTCGAGGACACCATCGCCCAGATGACGCAGGTGGTGGACCGCACGCTGGCCCGCATGTCCGCCGACGTGCACGGCGGCGATCCTGACCGCCTGCGCGAGGACTGCCGGCAATCGGTGGAAATGATCCATCGGATCATCCAGGTGGCCAACGGCATCATCCACGGCGCCGCCCATGTCATGGAACAGGACGAAATCGACCTCTATCTCGGCTCCGACTGAGGCGATCTCCACTCGATCAGCACGGAAGACGGCTTACGCAAACGGCGATTGCTGGGGTAGCCACCATTCCTTCAATGCATGGCACGAGGCCCCGGCCCCTCGCTACACTCATGGGAAACAACCAAAGATTTTCTGTGGGGCACCGGTGGAGGCGGACCGCGAAGGTCCACCGCTCAAGGGGGGAGACGGGACCCGTGAAAATTGCCTTGGGTCCCGCGGCCGAGGATGTCCTCGACGCCGCGGGTGAGGTGCCGGTCGATGTCGAGACGGCGGCGGACCTTGCCGCCGGGCCGGAAGTGCGTCTGTGGCTGCGCCTGTCCGCCTGCAACACGCTGATCGACGGTCACCTGCGCGGCCGGCTGCGCCACGCCTTCGACACCACGCCCCCGCGTTTCGAACTGATGGCGCTGCTGGACAAGGTTCCCGACGGACTGACCATGGGCGAACTGTCAAAACGGCTGATGGTGACCAACGGGAACGTCACCGGCATCGTCGAGCGGCTGGTGCGCGACGGGCAGGCGACCCGCCAGGCCGCCCCCAACGACCGCCGCACGCACTTCGTCCGACTTACGTCGGCCGGCCGCGACGCCTACCGCACCATGGCGCGGGCGCACCAGGACTGGCTGGGCGAACTGATGGGCGGGATGGAGCGCGAGGACGTCGTGTCGTTGCTCGGCCTGCTCGACCGCCTCAAACGGTCGGTGCGCAGCACCGCCCCGGTGGTGAGGTGACGCGATGACGACCTCCATGCATGTCCCCTCGGCCCATGTCGACACCTTCGCCCGCGACCGCCTGCCGCCGCGAGATCAATGGCCTGATCTGCCGTTCGACCGGCCAGAGCTGGACTATCCCGAACGCCTCAACGTCACCTCCGCGCTGCTCGACCCCTGGCTGGCGCGCGGCTGGGCGCCGCGCCCGTGCCTGATCGCCGCCACCGGCACCTGGAGCTGGGGCGATCTGGCGGCCACCGTCGACCGTATCGCCGGCCTCTTGGTGGAGGAGCACGGGCTGGTGCCCGGCAACCGGGTTCTGCTGCGCGGACCGAACACCCCGATGCTGGCGGCCTGCTGGCTGGCGGTGGCCAAGGCGGGCGGCATCGTCGTCGCCACCATGCCGCTGCTGCGCGCGGCGGAGCTGACGCACATCCTGGAGAAGGCGGAGGTCGACCTCGCCCTGTGCGACGCCCGCTTCCTGGAAGACCTGAGCGGGGCGCGGGCGTCCGTGCGGCAGGGATTCCCGGTGCTGGCCTTCAACGCCGCGAATGCCACCGACAGCCTTGAGGCGCGCATCGCCGGACGCCCGGCGGGCTTCGCCGCAGTGGACACGGCGGCCGACGACATCTGCCTGATCGCCTTCACCTCCGGCACCACCGGACGGCCCAAGGCGACCGCGCATTTCCACCGCGACATGCTGGCGGTGGCCGACCTGTCGCCGCGCTCGCAACTGGGCGTGACACCGGATGACGTGTTCTGCGGTTCGCCGTCCATCGCCTTCGCCTATGGGCTGGGCGGGCTGATGCTGTTCCCGCTGCGCGCCGGGGCGTGCTCCGTGCTGATCGACCGGCCGACACCGGAAGGCGTGCTCCAGGCCATCGCCCGGCACAAGGGCACCGTCTGCTTCACCGTGCCCACGGTGTACCGCAGCATGTCGGCGCTGATCGCCGCCGGCGGGGCGCCGGACACCGGTTCACTGCGCGCCTGCGTCTCCGCCGGGGAGCCGCTGACGCCGTCCACCTTCGACGACTGGAAGCGCCTCACCGGCCTGCCGATCCTCGACACGCTGGGCACCACCGAGTTGCTGAACGCCGTGCTGGCCTCCCCGCCCGACGCCATCCGGCCGGGTGCCACGGGCAAGCCGGTGCCCGGCTACGAGGCCACTGTGCTGGACGAATGGGGCGAGCCGCTGCCGCCGGGCCAGGTGGGCCGGCTGGCGGTGCGCGGCCCCACGGGGTGCCGCTACCTCGACGATCCCCGGCAGGAGGGCTACGTGGTGCGGGGCTGGAACATCACCGGCGATGCCTGCCACATGGACGAGGACGGCTATTTCTGGCACCACGGCCGCGTCGACGACCTGATCGTCTCCGCCGGCTACAAGATCGCCGGCATGGAGATCGAGGACGCGCTGCTCCAGCACCCGCTGGTGGAGGAGTGCGCGGTGATCGCCGCCCCCGACCCCATCCGCGGCGCCGTGCCCAAGGCCTTCCTGGTCCTGCGCCCCGGCACGCGGTCGGGGCCGGAACTGGCGCGGGAGATACAGGACCACGTCAAGGCGCTGATCGCCCCCTTCAAGTATCCCCGCAGGATCGAGTTCCTGGAGCAGCTCCCCCGCACCGAAACCGGAAAGATCCAGCGCTTCAAGCTGCGCCAGCGCGAATGGCAGGACGCCGACACCAGCGCGGCGGCGGAGTAGAGCACCCCACGCTGGACAGGCGCGTCCCCGGTGCGCTACCGGTGAGCACCGAACGCCAACCGGGGAGGCCGATGCGCCAGTTCGTCCTGTTCGCGCTGGTCGGCTGCGCCGCCGCCGTCGGCCATTACGGCGTGCTGATCCTGTTGAGCGAGTTGCTGGACAGCCCGCCGGTGCTGGCCTCGGCCGTGGGCTTCGTGGTGGGCGGGGTGATCAGCTACGTCCTCAACTACGGCCATGTCTTCCAGAGCGACCAGCAGCACCTGCCGACCGCCGTCCGCTTCGTCGCGGTGGCCACCGCCGGGCTGGCCGTGAACAGCGCCATCATGTGGCTGCTGGCGGTGGGCGTGGGGCTGCATTATCTGCTGGCGCAGGTCACGGCAACCGGCGTGGTCATGGTGTGGAGCTACGCCGCCAACCGGTTCTGGACGTTTTCGATGTCGCGCCCGGCGCGGTGATGCGCTTCCGACGTTGGGCCGCGCCTGCGGCTTGGCCCAACGTCAACCGGCCTTTGTCGCCAGGAACGAATTGCGGTGCGGCGTCGGGCCGACGTTGCGCGGCAGGTGCTTCGCCTTGAACCCGGCGTCAGCCAGCATTCCCAGCATGTCCGCCGCCATGTAGGTTGAGAAGCCGGACTCGCGCCGGATGCGGCGATAGTCGGAGAACGCCAGTTTGGCGAGCCCGCACAGCGCCGCCAGAAAGAAGCCGTGCCTCCAGGCCAACGTGAGCTGGCTGCCGACGTCCCGATACATCGGGGTGTGCGGCTCCACCACGTCGGCGACAAGCAGTTGCCCGTCCGGCGCCAGCAGGCGGCGCCACTGCGCCATCAGGCCGGCCAGATCCGCGCGCGACAGGTATTGCACGACGGAGATGACGATGATCAGGTCGACGCTGCCGTCGGGCATGGCGGCCAGGGATTCCGCGTCCAGCACGCGGACGCGCGGGTGCCCCGCGAACCGTTCGCGGATGCGCCGCTGCACGGCCGGGGCGGCGTCGAACAAATGGACGGTGCCCGCGCGTTCGGCCACCGCCTCGGCGATCAGCGCGTCGCCGCAGCCGAAATCGAGCACCCGCCCGCCGGCCGGGATGAACGCGACCACATCGCGCCGCAGCGTTTCGAAGTGCACTTCGAGGTTGCGCTCGTTGACGTAGATGGCGTTGTTCGGGCGATTCCAGAAATCGATCCAGCCGGCCGTGTTGTCGGTCATGCGCTGCCTCCCCGTTCGTCGGACCCTTTCCGGGCTTTTTTGTGCGCCACAACAAATATTGCGGCGCCATCCATTCGAACGCAGACTATCGTCTGGCGGGATCGATGGTCAAGCCAACCAAATTGCCGACACGCGAACGCTACCCGCGCGGCTCGGGCTGGCGGCGGTCCTTGACGATGGCCAGAGGCACTTCGTCGGCGAGGATCTCGATGATCGGTCGGCCGTCCATCAGGTTCGGGCAGATACGGTCCTGGGTGAAGGTGATGAAGAAGTCGGCGTTGCGCCACAGCGGCTCGACCCCGTTCACCAGCTTCAGGTACGGTGGCAGTTCGTAGCGCGCCGCCAGCGCGTTGCCGCAGACGACGACGGTGTAGGTGCGCTCCGGCGTCTTGCCGTCGTTCTCCAGCATCAGTAGGGATTCGAGCTGCTTGACGGCCTCGAGGATCGAGTTGCCCCAATAGTCCAGCTCGAACCGGCCCTTGGCGCCTTTCGCCCCGCCGACGAAGGCGTTGTAATAGACGTACTCGTTCGGATGCAGGCAGCCGAGTTGCCAGCCGTACACCACGCCCGACACCGTCAGCCCCAGAACCACCGCCCGCACCGCGTGATGACCGCGCGTTTCCGCCAGGGTCCACAGCCGATGGAAGGCGACCGCCGCCAGAACCACCATGGGCGGGACGACGAACAGGAAATGGCGGATGCCGTTGTAGACGGTGGGGCGCAGCAGCATGAACGAAGCAATCGGGAACGCCACCGCCAGCGTCACGATGGAATAGCGCAGCGCCGGCCGCCAGGACCGCCGCTGGCGCACGGTGTGATGCGCCCAGGCCAACGCGAAGACCACCGCCAGGATGAGGCCCAGCAGCACCGCCTCCGGCACCTTGATCGCCAGATAGACCGGCAGGTAGAGCGCCGGCGCGTCGATGGCCGAGACGAGGCGGCCGTTGAACAGCGTCTCCAGCTGGTAGGGAAGATAGTCGATGTGCGAGAACGCCTGGAGGGCCCGAATGGGGTTCAGAACGTCGAACACGGCCCACGGCCAAAGCGCCGCCATCAGCCCGTAGGCGACCGGCACGGCCGGCAGCATGGCCACCACCATCCGGCCGAACGCGACGCCCGTGGCGCGCCAGCCGTCGCTGCGCAGCATGAACGCCAGGAACAGGAGCGCCGCAAGGACGACGTACACGCCGGCCAGCACCGCCCCCACCCGGATGCCCAGCGACAGGCCCAGCGTCAGCCCGAACTTCAGCACCGCCGAGGGGCGCGGGTTGGGGAACTGCAGAACCATACGGGTGGCGAAGTACAGCGTCCACACCATGCCGGCGGCGAACGGCACGTCCTTTGTGTTGTTGAACATGGCGCCGTAGTAGACGCCCGACAGCGCCAGCAACGCCGCAGCCAGGAAGCCGGCGCGTGGCCCCCCCAGCAGGCGCCCCAGCCGCCACGTACCGGCGATGCCGACCACACCGCACAGCGCGCACAGCAGGTGGCGCGTGTCGTATTCCGCCAGCGGCGAGATCGGCGTCAGCAGCGCCACCAGAAGGTCGAACAGCCCGCCGTAGAGGTACAGATCCTTGAAGGAAAAGGCGGAGAGGTCGACGAATCCGCTGGTGTAGTAGGCCAGCAGCTTCTTGCCGTAGATGTGCTGCACCTCCTCGTCGATGGAGATGCCGTAGTCGCGGAACGTGAGCACCGCGATGACGAGCAGGCAGAACAGCAGCAGGCGGCTGAGGTCGTCCCAGATCTCGACCGACGCCCAGGGGCGGGCGCGACTCAGGCCGAAGCCGGAGGCGAGGCTGGCCTGCGGATCGATCGGAAACGGCTGGCTCATGCTTCGCGGCTCATGGAGCGACAGATCGGCGACCACCTTTGTGTGTTCTTTCTTGTTAAATTATCGTTTCCAGATGGTCAAATATTACCATCAGCCTCGGTGAACCGGCCCAACCGCAGGGATCGCGCCGCCAGCAGGTCGGCGAAGGCCGGCCCCTTCAGGTAGTCGTATTCGACCGCCCGCTGGTCGACCAGCGGGTCGGCGCGGCGCAGTTCCTCGTCCGGGATGCCGGGGTGCACCATGACCAGGGTCCGTCCGCCCGGTTCGTCCAGGAAGCGGCCCATCAGATCACCGAACGGCACCGTGCCGGAGAAGTCGTAGACGCCGCGAAAGCTGGTGTTGGCGGGAATGCCGGCGGCGCGCGCGAGGGCTGCCAGCCCGCCGCCCAGTTCGCTGATCAGCAGTGTTTTCGGCACCGCCACGCCGCGCCGGACGATGGCGCGCCGCGGCTCGCGGCACAGCCGGACGTAGGCGCCGGGCAGCCGCGAGAGCGCCGCCGCAACCGCGTCGCGCACCACGGGAAGCTGGTGGACGTGCTGGTGCCCGTCGATGTAGGCCGGCGGCGCGCCGAAATGCTCGGTGAACGCGGCGACCTGCCGGTCCACCTCGGCCGTGATCTCGGAGGTCTTGAGCCCGCCGGAGAACGCCTTGCGCATCAGCGCGCCCAGCGGCGGAAGCTTGCCGTCGGGGGCCAGCGCCGGCATACGGCCGAGCGGCGCCTGGTCAGTCAGCGTCAGGTGCAGCCCGACGTCGGCCATGTCGGCCAGCGGCTTGAGGAGTTTCGCCTCCGCCGGCCAGGACGGGCAGACGGTCATGCAGGAGGTGGCGGTGAGCCGCCCGCGCTCGATCAGGTCGCGGATCGCCGCTCCCACGCCCGGCGACAGGCCGTAGTCGTCCGCGCAAAGGATCACGGGATGGTGGGCGGCGTGCGGCATGAACGGTCCGGGGCGGGCGGCGGAAGCGGGGCGGAGACGGGAGCACGACGGCACGAACGCTTCGCCGGCCTCCCTTATTCCATCGCCGCACTACGCCACACGGCATAGCCCCGGCGCAAGACCTACGCCGTCAGCGCGCGCATGGCCTCGACAAAGCCACGGGCGGCCTCCGCCTCGCCCGCGTGATGGCCGTCGCGCACGCGCCAGACGCCGCCGGCCATGACGTCGCGCACCATGCGGGCGTCGCCGGCGAACAGCCAGCGGTCGAGCACGGCGTCGCCGCGCATGCCGGCCAGCAGCGGGTGGCCGCCGTCCAGCACCACGAGGTCGGCGCGGGCACCGGCGGCGATCCGCCCGGCCGGCAGGCCCAGCGCCGCCGCCCCGCCGGCCAGCGCCGCATCCCAGAGGAAGCCGCCGACCGACGGACGGGCCTTGCCGGACAAGCGGTTGCGCCGCTCGTCGGCCAGACGGCGGCCGTATTCCAGCCAGCGCAGTTCATCGGACGGGCTGACGGTGACGTGGCTGTCGGAGCCGACGCCGAAGCGCCCGCCCAATTCCAGGAAACGGCGGGCCGGGAACAGACCGTCGCCCAGGTTGGCTTCGGTGGTCGGGCACAGGCCGGCAACGGCACCGGAGGCCGCCATGCGGGCCAGTTCCCCCTCCCCCGCGTGGGTGGCGTGGACCAGGCACCAGCGCGCCGTGACCTCCACATGATCGAACAGCCAGTCGATGGGGGTGGCACCGGACCACGCGCGGCAGTCCTCGACCTCGCGGCGCTGCTCGGCCACGTGGATGTGCACGGGGCGCGCCGGGTCGACGCCGGCCAGCACCGCCGCCATGTCGTCGCCCGACACGGCGCGCAGGCTGTGGAAGGCGATGCCGGCGGTGACGCGCGGGTCGATGGCGGCGAGCAGGTCGAGGTAGGCGTCGGGCGTGAGCGTGAAGCGGCGCTGCCCCTCGCCCGCCGGCTGCCCGCCGAAGCCGCCATGGCGGTACAGCACTGGGAGGAGGACGAGGCCGATGCCGGTGTCGTCAGCCGCGGCGGCGACGCGGTGCGCCATCTCCGCCGGGTCAGCGTAGGCGCGGCCGGCGGCATCCTTGTGCAGGTAGTGGAACTCCGCCACGCTGGTGTAGCCGGCCTTCAGCATCTCCATATAGAGCTGGCGGGCTATCGCCTGGACGTGGTCGGGTCGCAGGGAGGCGACGCAGCGGTACATGGCCTCGCGCCACGTCCAGAAGCTGTCCTCCTCCGGGCCGGCGCGTTCGGCAAGGCCGGCCATGGCGCGCTGGAAGGCGTGGCTGTGCAGGTTCGGCATGCCGGGCACCACCGGGCCGGCGGCACGTTCCGCATCCTGGGGGGCGGCGCCGGGCTCGACGGCGGTGATGGCGCCATCGGGGCCGATGGTGATGCGGACGGCCTCGGCCCAGCCTTCCGGAAGCAACGCCTGTTCGGCGAAGATGGTCGCCATGGCCTCGGCCCTTATGAAGATCGCAGCAGCGGAGCACAGACAATGGACGCCGACAGCCTCTGGTTCAACGGACACGCGGTGACGATGGGCGACGCCGGCGTGGTGCGCGATGCAGCCATCGCCGTGCGCGGCGGGCGCATCGCCTGGGTGGGCCCGCGCGCGGCGATGCCGGAGATCCGCGCCACCGGGGAGCATGACCTGGGTGGATGCTGGGTCACGCCCGGGCTGATCGACTGCCACACGCACCTCGTGTTCGGCGGCAACCGCGCGCACGAGTTCGAGATGCGGCTGGAAGGTGCGAGCTATGAGGAGATCGCGCGGGCCGGCGGCGGCATCGTCTCCACCGTCAAGGCCACCCGCGCGGCCGGCGAGGAGGCGCTGGTGGCGAGTGCGGCGCGACGTCTGGAGCGGCTGCTGGCCGAGGGCGTGACGGTGGTGGAGGTGAAGTCGGGTTACGGCCTGAACCTGGAGAGTGAGCGCGCCATGCTGCGCGCCGCCCGCGCGCTGGGCGAACGCCATCCGGTGACGGTGCGCACGACCTGCCTCGCGGCGCACGCCCTGCCGCCGGAATACGCCGGGCGGGCGGACGATTACGTGGATCTGGTGTGCGGGGAGATCCTGCCAGCGCTGGCCGCCGAGGGGCTGGTGGACGCGGTGGACGCGTTCTGTGAGCGCATCGCCTTCTCCGCCGCGCAGACGGCGCGGGTGTTCGACGCGGCGAAGGCGTTGGGATTGCCGGTGAAGCTGCACGCCGACCAATTGTCGGACGGCGGCGGGGCAGCGCTGGCGGCGCGCCATCGCGCGCTGTCGGCGGACCATCTGGAGCACACGTCGGAGGGCGGCGTGCGCGCCATGGCGGCGTCCGGCACGGTGGCGGTGCTGCTGCCCGGCGCCTTCTACCTGCTGCGTGAGACCAAGCTGCCGCCGGTGGAGCTGTTCCGCCGGCACGGCGTGCCGATGGCGGTGGCGACCGACTGCAACCCCGGCACCTCGCCGGCCGTGTCGCTGCTGCTGATGCTGAACATGGCCTGCACGCTGTTCCGCCTGACGCCCATGGAGGCGCTGGCCGGAGTGACGCGGAACGCCGCGGCGGCGCTGGGCATGGCGACGACGCACGGCACGCTGGAGGCCGGCAAGGCCGCCGACTTCGCGGTGTGGGACGTCGGCCACCCGGCGGAGCTGTGCTACTGGCTGGGGGCCAACCCGTGCGCGCGGGTGGTGAAGGACGGGCGGGTGGTGGGGTGAGGCCCAACGTTGGCGCCTTCACGGCCCCACAAAAACGAACCCCCTCCCCCGCGGGTGTGCGGAGGAGGGGGTGGTCGGCGGCGCGTTGGGCGACGGGCCCGTGCGTCGCGGCCTATTGGGGACTAGTGCTTCACTTCACCACCGGTCGGTTCGCCGGTCGGCTCACCGCCGATTTCGATGCGACGCACCCGGCTCTTGCCTTCCTCGGTCTTCGGCATCGTGATGGTCAGCACGCCCTTGTCGAACGTGGCGGCCACCTTTTCCGCCTCCACCGTGTCCGGCAGACGGAAGGTGCGCAGGAACGAGCCGTAGCTGCGCTCCACGACGTGATAGTGCTTGGCTTCGTCCTTTTCCTCCTTCTCGGCCCCCTTCTCGCCCTTCAGCGTCAGGACGCCGCCGTCGAGGGTCAGCTCGACGTCCTTTTCGTCCAGGCCGGGCAGGTCGGCCTTGATGGTGATCGCGTCCGGCGTCTCGGAGACGTCGACCCGCGGCATCATCGCGGCACCGCCCTCACGGCCCCAACCGAAGGGTTCGACGGCCGTACCAAAGAAGTTGTCGAACAGCCGGTCCATCTGCTCCCGAAGGTCCAGGAACAGGTCGCCTGTGCGACGCGTGGCCGGCATACCCCGTCCGGAGGTCGTCTCCGGCATGGTTTCCATCCGAGTGGCCATGGTGTCCTCCATTGTCGGTCACCGGCGCCACTGGCGTCGGAAGGTCCTCCAAATCTTCGCCGTTACTTATAGCACTCTTCGTCCCGTCCCGCACCGCCCCGAAAGGGGAAGCGGCAGCGTGTCGCAGCCGCGGAACCCGCCCTCATAGGACCTGTTTCGGCAGGGACAGCAGCTCGGCGCGGATACGGCCCAGGCTGGGGCGGTTGTGCGGTCCGAAGGCGACGGGGCGGCACAGGTGCATGGCGGTCAGCCCGATGCGCGCGGTCAGCAGTCCGTTGATCACCCCCTGCCCGATGCGCGTCGACACCGCCGCCACCAGCGACCCGCCCAGCGCCTCCACCGCCACGTGGTGCGCCGTCTCCGTCACCCCGGCCACGGCGATGTTGGCGAGCATCCGCCGCAGCAGGCGCAGCGAGCCCAGGTAGCCCGGCCGCGCGCCGTACAGCCCCGCCACCTCGCGCACCAGCTTCAGGTTGCGCCACAGCACGACCACCACGTCCAGCAGCGCGGCGGGACTCAGTGCCGTCGCCACCGCCGTGTCGCGCGAGGCGCGCAGGACCATCTGGTAGGCGCGGCGGTCGATGCCGGCCAGCACCTCGCGGTCGATCAGGCGGACCACCTCCCCGTCGTCGTGCGCGTCGCTGACGAGGTCCTTCAGGCGGGCGAGGTCCGGCGCCAGATCGGCCCGCCCCTCGTAGAGCCGGCCGAGCTGCCCGGCGAAGCGGTCGGCCTCGCCGATGCCGGCCTCGTCCCCCAGCCGGGCGGCCTCGCCGCGCAGTTCCTCGATGCGGCGCAGGCGGCGCAGGCTGCGCAATTCCTTCACCAGCAGCGTCACCGCCGCCCCGGCAGCGATCGCCGCCGCCAGCGCCACGACGGCGCCCAGCGCGATGCTGACCGAGAAGGCGCGCGCCAGCAGGTCGGCGGTGTCGAAGCCCAGCGCCACCAGCAGCAGCGCCCCCAGCGCCCCGGCCAGCCAGCGCCCCACCCGGCTGCGCGGCCGCCCCTCCCCCGCCAAGGCCGGCAGCGTCTCGGCGTCCGGCGGCGTGCCGGGCGGCGGCTCCTCCGGCACCGGCGCGGCGCGCGCCGGGTCCAACTCCATGGGCGGCACCCAGACGCGGGCCTTTTCCTTTTCGTCCATCCCCTTCTCGCTCATGCCAGGTAATCCCCCAGCAGGAACTGCAGCGCCTGGTCCAGCCGGACGTGCGGCAGGGCGCGGCCGTCGGCGCCGATTCCCGGCGGCGGGCGGAACTTCAGGAACTTGTACGGGCGCTCGAACACCGCCTGCACGTCGGGGATATCGCCGGGGTAGAGCACGGTCGGCTTGTCGCGTCCGATGGGGATGCCGCGCACGCAACGGAGTTGCTGCCCCTCGTGCTCGGCCGCCACCGTGTCCGTGCACTTCACGGCCGCGAGCGCCATGGTCTCCACGCCCGCCCCTTCGAAGCGGATGGAGCGGCGCGCGTCGCCCACCAGATCGTCGAGCAGCCGACGCAGCGCGGGATGCTGGCTCGACGCGATGTGATCGGCCTTGGTGGCGGCGAACAGGACGCGGTCGATCTTCGTGCCGAACAGCCAGTCGAACCAGCCCGACGTGCCGTGGCGGAACGGTTCCAGGCTCATTTCCAGCGAGCGCTTCATGTCGGCCACGGCATCCGGCCCGGCGTTCAGCGCGCCCAGCACGTCGAGCAGCACGATCTGCCGGTCCAGCCTGGCGAAATGCTCGGCGAAGAAGCGCCGGACGACCACCGACTTGTAGGCCTCGTAGCGATCCTCCATCAATTCCCACAGGGTGCCCCGGCCGCGCGGAGCGCCGGGCAGCGGACAGAAGGTCAGCAGGGGCGCGTTCTTCAGATCCCCCGGCTCGACGAAGCGGCCGGGCTGGATCAGGCTGAGCCCGTCGGTGGTGCGGCAGACGTGCAGGTAGGCGGTGTAGAGCCGCGCCCCCTGCCGCGCCAGTTCCTCTTCCGCCGGTTCGGCCGGGTTCACGGTGCCCAGCCAGCCTCGCCATTCCGCCGAGAGTGCGGCGCGCGGCGCGCGCTCGGCCAGGTCCAGCGTCAGCCCGCTCCATTCCGCGAAGGACTGGCGCAGCAGCGGCAGGTCGAGCAGCCACTCGCCGGGGTAGTCGACGATGTCCAGGTTCAGCGTCGCCATGGACCGCACGACGCGCTTCAGCGTCCCCGCCGGCCGGTAGCGGACAGCGAGCCGCAACTGGCTGATACCGGTGGTGGGTTCCGGCCAGTCGGCGGTGGGCCCGGTCAGCGTGCGGCGGTGCTCCTCGTACTGGAAGCGCGGCACATCCGGGTCGGGTTGCGGCTGCAGCCGCGCCGCCTGCATGCGGCCGGACGACACGACGTCGAGGAAGGGCAGCCGGTCGGGCTTGAGCAGGTTATCGACCACGGCGGTCGTGAACACCGTCTTGCCGGCGCGGCGCAGGCCGGTGACGCCCAGCCGCACGCTGGGCTCCAGCGCACGCCCGGCAACGTCGCCCGCGCGCTCGATCAGGCGCGAACCGGCATCGGTGAGATCATCGAACAGGGGAAGGCGCACGGGCAAAGCTCGGCAAGGCGGCGGGACCTGCGCCATATATGGGATGCCGCCGCCCGGACCAAGGGGGGAGCGGCGCTTTACCCCTCGCCGCCGCGGAAGTTCAGGAGGCTGGGCGCCTTGTCGATGATCTCCTCGAGGATCAGCGAGGCGGTCTCCAAGTCCTTTTCCAGCTCGGCGCCGAGCTTGCTCACATACTGCGGGCGGCGCAGCTTCTCGGCGGCGTCGTGCAGGCTGCGCAGTTCCGACATGAAGATCTCGCGGGCACCCATCGGCAGGATCGGGTTGGCCGACAGCACGAAGAAGAACCGCATGCTGGCCCGCACCAGCAGCGCAAGCATCACGGTGTCCAGTCGCTCGAACTGTTCGCGCAGGTCGTCGGAGCGCGCGTCGGCGAGGTTGCGCAGGCGCTGCTCGATCAGGATGACGAGGGCCTGGAACTCGCCCACCTTGTCGCGGAACTCGCGATAGGCGCCGAAGCTGTGCTTGCTGGCCTCGTGCTCGGCGATCTGGGCGAGCTTGGCCGCCTGCCGGCACTGCCGCTCCAGCGCGCTGAGCAGTTCCTTGACTTCGGCACGGGTGTACTGGCGCTTCATCGTCGCTTGCCGTGTCGCTTGCGGTGGACCTTCCAGGAAGGCGGTGCCGTATAGCACGATCGCGGGCATGCGGTCACCGTGGCGTGTGGTCCCCACAGTGTCATTTGGTCGATGTGCCGCGTCAATGATCCGCCTTCACCACCTGCCCCGGCCGGCGCAGCAGCGGCATGGCCAGCAGGGCGGCGGCGAAGACGCTGGCCATCACCAGCAGGCAGTCGTTGAAGGTCAGCACCAGCGCCTCGCGCTGAACCAAGCCGGCCAATCGCTGGATGGCCACAGCTTGCGGGTCGGCAACGAGCCCATCGAAGCGCGCGACCAGGCCGTCGATCATCGACTGCACCTCGGGCCGCGCCGGGTTCAGGTTGTCGCCCAGGCGGTTCATGTGCAGCGCCGCACGGTCGGTCAGCACCGTGTTGATGACCGCCAGGCCGATGGCGCCGCCCAGGTTGCGCATCAGGTTGTAGAGGCCGGACGCGTTCTTCAATTTTTCCGGCGGCAGGGTGCCGAGCGCGATGGAATTCACAGGGATGAAGCAGAACATCAACGCCAGGCCGCGCACGGCCTGCGGGACGAACAGCTCCCAGAAGCTCGACTCGGCGGTCAGGAAGCTGTTCAGCCAGATGCCGGTGCCGAACATCACCAGTCCCATCGCCAGCATCACGCGCAGGTCCAGCTTCTTCGACAGCGCCCCGGCGATCGGTGCCGAGAGAAACTGGAAGACGCCGGTCACGAACATGATCGTGCCGATCTGGAAGCTGTTGTAGCCGCGCACCCGCGCCAGGAAGAGCGGCGTGATGTACACGGCACCATAGAGCCCGATGCCGATGATGAAGCTGTACAGCGAGCCGATGGCGAAGTTGCGGTCCAGGAAGGCGCGCAGCTCGACGATGGGGTTGCGGTAGGTCAGCACCCGCCAGAAGAACGCGACACCGGACAGCGCGGCGACGGCGGCGAAGACGGCCACATGCTCGTCGTCGAACCAGTCGTTGCGCGGCCCCTCCTCCACCACGAACTCCAGCGAACCGAGGAACAGCGCCATCAGCAGCAGCCCGGCGACGTCGAAGCCCTTGAGCAGCGAGCGGTTCGGCCGGTCGACGTCGACCAGCGACCACACCAGCGTGGTGACGATCACGCCCGGCACCACGTTGATCAGAAACAGCCAGTGCCAGGACAGGCTCTGCGTCAGCCAGCCGCCCAGCGTCGGACCCAGCGTCGGCGCCATGGTGGCGACGAGGCCGATCATCACCGACACGCCCGCCCGCTTCTCCGCCGGGAACAGGGCGAAGCTGGTGGCGAACACGGTGGGGATCATGGCGCCGCCGATGAAGCCCTGCAGCGCGCGCCAGACGATCATGGATTCGATGCCGCCGGCAAAGGCGCAGGCCACGCTCATCAGCGTGAAGCCGGCCGCCGAGACGGCGAACAGCACCCGCGTGGAGAGGATGCGCGACAGCATCCCCGACAGCGGGATCATCACCACTTCGGCGATCAGGTAGGAGGTCTGCACCCAGGAGATCTCATCGGCGCTGGCCGACAGGCCCGCCTGGATCTCGCCGAGCGAACTCGACACGATCTGGATGTCGAGGATGGCCATGAACATGCCGACGACCATCGCCATGAACCCCACCCATTCCCGCGCCGAAACGGCGGGCGGGGTGTGGGGGCCGGCTGAACCCGCCGCGTCCCGGCCGCTGGGGGGCGGGGGGATGGGCCGGGACGCGGGGGCAGCCTCGCCCGACGGCCGCTGGGGGCGCGGGCCGTGGGCGATCGGGGGATTGGCGGCGGTCATGCGGATTCGCCAGTGTATTTACTTAACGGCCACCGCCCGGTCGGGGACGATGGCGCCGAACACGTCGCCGGCCAGATGCGGGCGCTCCTCGGCGCCGCGCGTGTCGACCTCGGCGACCACGGAAAGGCCCGGCCGCAGCAGGCCGGACAGCGGGTTGTCCCTGGGCAGCGCGATGCGCACCGGCACGCGCTGGACGACCTTGGTGAAGTTGCCGGTCGCGTTCTCCGGCGGCAGCAGGCTGAACTTGGAGCCGGACGCCGGGGCAAAGCTCTCCACCGTGCCGGCCAGCGCCTGCCCGGGGAAGGCGTCGACGCTCAGCGACACGGTCTGGCCGGGGCGCATGCGGGCGAGCTGAGTCTCCTTGAAATTGGCGACCACGTAGACGTCGGGCAGCGGCACCAGCGAGAGGAGTTGCACGCCCGGCCGCGCGTACTGGCCGACCTGCACCCCGCGGTTGCCGACGACCCCGTCCACCGCGGCGCGGATGGCGGTGTTCTCCAGGTCGTTGCGCGCCGCCTCCAGCGTCGCCTCGGCCTGGCGCAGGCGCGCGGCGATCTCGGCGTCCGCCGCCTCGATCACGCGGACCTGGTCGCGCGTGGCCGCCAGCTCGGCGCGCGCCTTGACCACCGCGGCGTCGGACTTGCGCAGGTCGGCCTCGGCGCCGTCCAGCTTCTGCCGGCTGGCCCAATCGTTGGACGCCAGGGCGCGGGTTCGGCTGAACTCGTGCGCGGCGCGCTGCCGCTCAGCCTCGGCCGACGCCAGCGTGGCTTCCGCCTGGGCGATGGTGGAGCGCTGCAGGACCAGCTTCTGGGCGTTGCTGTGGAGGGCGGCGCGCTGGCCCTCCACCGCCGCCTCGGCCTCGTGGACGCGGGCGCGGTAATCGGCGTCGTCCAGCCACACCAGCACGTCGCCGGCGGCGACCTTCTGGTTGTCGGCGACGCGCACCTCGCGCACATAGCCGGCCACCTTCGGGCTGACCACCGTGATGTCGCTCTGCACGTAGGCGTTGTCGGTCGATTCGACGAAGCGGCCCTCGGTCCACCAGTGCACGCCGCCATAGCCGGCTCCGGTCAGCGCCGCGACCGCCACACCCGACAGAATAATCTTCCGTACGCCCTTGGCCATGGTTATGTAACCTTGTGTCCCTGCGGTTATCGGACCGGCGAGGCGCCAGCCCCGTTGAAGCCGAACGTTTGGACCCGGCGACAGGAACTGAACCGTTCAGTTCAATCTTGCGACAAGGTGGCGCAGCGCCTATCTGTTGTCAAGAGTGAACTGAACGGTTTAGTACCCAGGTCGGAAGGCAGGCTCGGACAGCATGCGTGGCGCGGCACGGAATGGACGGAAGAGTGAGGAGGCAGGCATGACGGCGGTGGTGCCCCCCAGCCCCGAGGCGGGTTCGAAACCGGCACAGATCCTGGAGGCCGCCTCCAGGCTGTTCCTGGAGCACGGCTACGGTGCAGTCAGCATGGACACGGTGGCGAAGACGGCGAACGTCTCCAAGGCGACGCTGTACGCCCACTTCCGCTCCAAGGACGAGCTGTTCGCCGCCATGGTCGCCGGCGAATGCCGTGCCCACATGTCGGCGCTGTCGTGCGAGGAGGTCAGCCGCATGGAGGTGGAGGAGGTGCTGCGCCAGATCGGCCTGCGCTTCCTGGGCATGCTGACCTCGCCCAAGGCGCTGGCCGGCTTCCGCATGGTGGTGGCCGAGGCGCACCGCTTCCCTGAACTGGCGCGCGCCTTCTACGAATCCGGCCCGGCGCGCTCGCTGGCGCAGATGACCGCCGTCCTGACCGAAGCCGATCGCCGCGGCAAACTGTCCGTGCCCGACCCGCGCCTGGCGGCCGAGCAGTTCCTGGGCATGCTGAAGGCCGACGCGCACCTGCGCATGATGCTCTGCTTGCAGGATCCGCCGTCCGGTGCCGACCGCGAACGCATCGTCGACAGCGCCGTACGCCTCTTCACGCGCGGCTACGCGCCGGAGGAAAAATAGTCACTGCCCCTCCCCTGCCTCCGGCAGCGGTGGGAAACCACCCGTGTCCTTCCTGGGTCCGGCGCCGCCCGCGGCTTTACCCGGGCCCCCGTCCTGGTGCAGTATCGCCGGCCGAACCCCAGCGGACACACCCGGCAAAGCACACCCATGGTCGCGGTCCTTCAACACGCCGGCGGGCTGTCGCCGCAGCGCCAGCACCTGACGCTCGGCGCCAAGATCCGCATGATCAACTGGGGGCTCGTGCTCCTGGTCTGCATCATCTCCGGCATCGGCGTGGCGCTGCTCTACTCCGCCGCCGGCGGCCAGTGGGAGCCGTGGGCCCGGCCGCAGCTCGTGCGCTTCATCCCCGGTCTCGTGCTGATGCTGGCCCTGGCGCTGGTCGACGTGCGGATGCTGCTGCGCTTCGCCTATGTCACCTACGTGCTGGTCCTGCTGCTGCTCATCGCCGTGGAGATCATGGGCCACATCGGCATGGGCGCGCAGCGCTGGATCAACCTGGGCTTCTTCCAGCTTCAGCCGTCGGAGCTGATGAAGCCGGCGCTGGCGTTGGCGCTGGCGCGCTATTTCCACGGGCTGACGCTCGATCAGATCGCCCGGCCGCTGGTGCTGATCCCGCCGCTCCTGCTGGTCTTCCTGCCGGTCGGGCTGGTGCTGCTGCAGCCCAACCTGGGCACGGCGCTGTTGCTGATCCTGGGGTCGGGGGCGATCTTCTTCACCGGCGGCGTGCGCATCTGGAAGTTCATGGTCGCCATCGGCGCCGGCCTGAGCGCCATCCCCATCGGCTGGGAGTTCCTGCACGACTACCAGCGCCAGCGCGTCTACACCTTTCTCGACCCGGAGAACGACCCGCTCGGCCACGGCTACAACATCATCCAGTCGAAGATCGCGCTGGGCTCCGGCGGTCTGTTCGGCAAGGGGTTCATGATGGGCTCGCAGAGCCAGCTCATGTTCCTGCCCGAAAAGCACACCGATTTCATCTTCGTGGTGCTGGCGGAGGAGTTCGGGCTGGTGGGGGCGCTGGCGATGCTGCTGCTGTACTGTCTGCTGCTGATCTACGGCGTGGTGATCGCCCTGTCGGCGCGCAACCAGTTCGGCCGGCTGGTCGGCATCGGGCTGACGACGCAGTTCTTCCTCTACATGTTCGTCAACGTCGCCATGGTGATGGGGCTGATCCCGGTGGTGGGCATCCCGCTGCCGCTGGTGTCCTACGGCGGGTCGGCGATGATGACGCTGCTGATCTGCGTGGGGCTGCTGCTCAGCGTCTCCGTCCACCGCGAGATCCGCATCTCCCGCAGCGGCGTCGCCGACTTGTGAGGGTTCACGGCTCCTCGGGCATGCGCTGGTCCTGGATCAGCACCTTGTCGATGCGCCGGCCGTCCATGTCGACCACCTCGAAGCGCAGGCCGTGCCACGTGAAGTGCTCGGCCGCCACGGGCACATGGCCCAGGCGGTCCAGCACGAAGCCGGCCAGCGTGTGGAAGTCGCCCTCGCCGCGCAGGCCGGTGACGCGCAGCATCTGCTCCACCTCGTCCACCGGGGTGCGGCCGTCCACCAGCCAGGAGCCGTCCTCGCGGCGCACGGCACCGGAGTCCCCCTCGTCGCCCAGTTCGGGCAGTTCACCGGCGATGCTCTCCAGGATATCGTTGACGGTGGCGATGCCCTCGAATCCGCCGTATTCGTCCACCACCACGGCCATGTGCATGGTCGACTGCTTGAAGAGTTCCAGCAGGCGCAGCACCGGCGTGCCATCGTGCACGATCAGCGGCGTCACCATGGCGGAGCGGACGTCGATGGGACGCCCCTTCAGCGCCTGGTCGAGCAGCGCCTTGGCGGCGACCACGCCCTGCACCTCGTCCACCGTGCCACGGCAGACGGGGAAGCGGGAATGGCCGCTGGCGGCGATCTCGTCGGCGATGGCGGTCGCCGGGTCCTCGATGTCCAGCCAGATGACATCACCGCGCGGCACCATGATGGCGCGCACCGGCCGGTCGGCCAGGCGCAGCACGCCCTCGATCATCTGCCGCTCGGCCGGGGCGAAGACGCCGCTCTGCGTGCCCTCGGCGATCAGGGTGCGGACCTCCTCCTCGGTCACCGTCTGCTCGCGCGTGGTGCGCAGGCGCAGGATGCGCAGCAGCCCTTCCGTGGAGGCTCCCAGCAGCCACACCAGCGGCGCGGTGAGCCGCGACAGCCCGCGCATGGGCCCGGCGACGCGCACGGCGATCCTCTCGGCGTGCACCAAAGCCACGCGCTTGGGCGCCAGTTCGCCCACCACCAGCGACAGGTAGGTAATGAGGGCGACCACCACCGCGAAGGACACCTGCGCCCCATAGGGGGCGATCCACGGCAACTGGTCCAGCCATGCGCCGATGGGATCGGCCAGCGTGGCGCCACCGTAAGCGCCGGCGACAATGCCGATCAGCGTGATGCCGGTCTGCACGGTGGACAGGAAGCGGCTGGGATCCTCGGCCAGTTCCATGGCGGCCCGCGCGCCCCGGCCGCCACGCCCCTCGGCGATCTGCTGGAGCCGCGCCCGGCGCGCCGACACCACCGCCATCTCCGACATGGCGAAGAAGCCGTTCAGCAAAATCAGCAGCAGGACGATAAGAATTTCCCAGAACATCACGTCACCCGAGAATCTGCTGCACGACCAGGGAGGCGCCCTGGAACAGGCCGAGCACCACGGCCGCGACGATGCCGATCGCCAGCACGCCCGCCACCAGCCCGGCGATGACGAAGGCACCGTCCTTCTCGATCAGGCCCAGCGCGATCAGCGCCATGGCGAAAGCCGGCGGCTGGTTGCCGAAGACGATGGGCAGCGCCAGCACCAGCGCCAGAACCAGGATCGCCAGCCCCAGCAGCCGTTCCGCCGTCGGCGTGGTCAGCGCCGGCAGGCGCGGCGTCAGGAGGCGGCGCTCGATGCGCGCCACGTGCGGGTGGGCACGCGCCACCACGCGCAGGAACGCCCCGCGCTCGATCCCGGCGGCGGCCAGGCGGCGGGGCAGCCAGGGCTCGTGCCGGCCCAGCATCATCTGCACGGCCACCAGCGCGATGGGCAGCCCGGTGACGGTGGACAGCCCCGGAACCGGAAGCACGTTGGGGATGGCCAGCAGCAGGATAAGCGCGCCGAAGGCGCGGTCGCCGAGGATGCGCACGAGGTCGCCCAGTGTGATCCGCTCGTCGTGATCATGGGCGAGGAAGTCCTCCAGCAGCTCCGACGCGCGGCGGCGGCCTTCACCGGCGGCCCCGACGGGGCATGCGGACCTCTCTTCTGGCGGTTGATGATCGTTCACGGCGGGGTGCGCTGCAGCACGCGATAGCTCCGTTGTACAGGATGGCGGCCGGCAAGGCCAGAGGGGGGCGGCCAAAAGGGTCGACGGGCACGCCCGGCATCAAACCTCGGCCGCCGGCACCTCGAAGCGGAACGTGGCGCCTTGCTCGGGCGCGCTGTCCACGGTGATGCGGCCGCCGTGCGCCTCGACGATGCTGCGGCAGATGAACAGGCCCAGCCCGACCGAAGCGTCGCCGCTGCGCACCTTGGCCTTGCTGCGGGAAAACGGCTGGAACAGACGTTCCATCTCCTCCGGCGCGATGCCGGGGCCGTGGTCGGTCACGGTGACGCACAGCCCGGCCGGGCATGCGGTCACCGCCACGCGGATGCGCGTGCCGGGGTTGGAGAACTTCACGGCGTTGGAGAGCAGGTTGTTCATCACCTGCTCGATGCGCGGCGGGTCGATCAGCGCTGGCGGCAGCGCGTCGTCCACGTCGCAGTCGATGGCGACGTCACGGCCGTGCGCGAGGATGCCGTTGGTCGCCGCGTTGCGGCGCACGAGGGCGCCGAGGTCGGCCGGGCGCGGCGCCAGTTGGAGCCGGCCCGCCTTCAGCGCCGACATGGACAGCACGTCCTCGATCAGATGGCGCATGAACAGGCTCGATTCACGGATGCGCTCGATCGCCGCCAGGTCGCGCGCCTCGACGCTGCCCTCCAGGCGCTGACGAAGCAGTTGGGCGAAGCCGCCGATCACGTGCAGCGGCGTGCGCAGGTCGTGCGCCAGCATGCCGAGCAGCTGGTCCTTCTGCGCGTTGCTGGCGGCCAGTTCGGCGTTGGCCTTGGCGAGTTGGCGCTGGGTGGTGGTGAGCTGGCTGTTGAGGCGCGTCATCTCGTCGAACAGCGCGCCCATGTCCGACGACGCCATCGGCTCGGCAAGTGGGCCCAGCAGCATCGCCAGTTTGGGCCGCGCGCGCTGCAGCGCGTCGTGCAGGCGCCCGACCGCCGCCGGCTCCGTCGCGGCGGCCAGGATCATTCCCTCCGCCACCGCGCGCCCGGAGACGTAGACGGGGCCCGTGACGGCGCGCGGCGACTTCTCGATCGGCCAGTCCACCACACGCCCATCGCGGCGCACCGCGTTCACCAGGTCAAGCGCCCGGCCGAACGGTTCCGTCCCGAACAGCATGGGGAACGGCGCGCCCGTGCCGGCGCGCAGCCCGGGGATGCCGGAACCCAGCGTCTCCAGCTCGATCACCCGCCCGTCGCGGTCGCAGATGAAAACGGCGCCGTCCACCCGGCACTCTCCCTCTACGGTTCGCCCTTTACGATTCGCCGAGCAACCGCTCGGCCAGTTCCACGGCGCCCACGGCGTCCGGGGCGGAGCCGTCCGCCCCCACCCGGCGCCACAACTCCGGCTCCAGGAGGAACGGATAGCCGCCGACGATGATCCGGAACGGCCGTCCGCCCATCTCCGCCCGCACGGCCCGCACCAGCGCCGCCACCGTGCCGACGTGCGGCGTGATGGTGGCGGATATGGCCAGCACCTGCGCGCCGCGGTCGATCATGGCGCGCACGATGCTGCGCGTCGGCGCGTTGGCGCCCAGATAATAGCTGTCCCAGCCCGCCATCTCGAAGAAATCCGCGACCATGCGGATGCCGATCTCGTGCAGTTCGCCGCTGACGCAGGTGGCGACCATGGTGCGCCCGCGGCGTTCCGCCGCGAAGATGCGCGGGTAGAGCATGGATATCACCGCCTGCGTGGCGGCCGTGGCGAAGTGCTCGTGCGCCACGGTGATCCGCCCGGTCTGCCACAGGCGGCCGATCTCGCGCAGCACCGGCTGGAAGACGTGCAGGTAAGCGTCGCGCACGGGCATACCGCCGTCGACGCGCTCCATGACCATCTCGGTGGCACGGCGGCGGTCGCCGGCCACCAGCGCGTCCATGAAAGCGCAGGCGAGGTCGGCGTAGGGCGCTTCGGGCTCGATCAACGTCGGCGGGGCCGTGCCGACGGCCGGCAGCGCGGTCACCGCGGCGTCCACGCAGGCCGCCGCGCGTTGCGCCGCCGCGCCGCCGACGCGTTCGGTGATCAGGTCGCGCAGCAGGATCAGGCTGTCGGCCATTTCCTCGGCCGGGATGCCCAGGCCGGCGAACAGCACCTTGGCCCAGGCGGCGTAGGCGGCGAACAGGCCGGGGCTGTCGGCGCCCACCGCCTCGGCCAGGTAGAGGACGTGATAACGCACATCCTCCACGCACTTCTCGCGCCCGGCGGCGCCGTAGCGGGCGTAGAGGTCCGGCCAGCGGGCGAACTGCGCCTCGACGGCGGCGCGCGCCAGCTCGTCGCGCTTCGCGAGGATCGGGGCACCGGCATGGTCCATCAGGCACACGTTCCACATGACCGCCGGCGGGCTGCCGGCCTCAGCAATATGGATAACGCGATCGGGCCGTGTCGGCACTCACGAACTTGTGAAAGCAACGGTGTTGCTGCCGCACGATAGGAACAAGACATGGCGGACGGAGCGGACGCTCACCGCCCCTTCTGCATGGCGAAGGTCAGCCGTTTGACGAGGTCGGACTTGGCGACCGGTTTCACCAGATAGCCGGAAATGCCGTAGGCGATGGCGCGCTTCACCGTGTCGGCCTCGCGGTGGTTGGTCAGCACGATGACCGGCAGGTCGGCCATCGGGTTCCCGGTCGCCGTGCGCAATGCGTGCAGCAGGTCCAGCCCGCCCATGCGCGGCATTTCCAGGTCGCAGATGATGATGTCGACCTCGCCATTGCACCGGCGCAGCACATCCAGCGCGCCCATGCCGTCGGCGGCCTCCTTCACGTCGTGGACCTTCAGGTCGTGCAGCAGCCGGCCCACCAGCTTGCGCGTGAAGTCGTCGTCCTCGACCAGCAGGATTCGCAGGTCGCTGATGCTGCGCAACGTTTCGCCGCTGTCGTCCCAGGTCATTCCCGATGCCCCCATCCCGCGGCCCCGTCCACGGGTGCTCCCCACGGTATGTAGAAGAACCGATGCATTCTTCGCTTGTCCAGGCTTTCCGTGCGTCGGCAGGCCGCGGGCGCGGCACGCGTTGTACGCGTGAATGGCGTGGCATTCGCCCGCGCGAACGCTTATCGTCGGGCACCGCCCGAACGTTGCTCCAAGCTCCCGCCGCCGTGCCCCCTTCCCCGCCCGATCCCCCCGCCCACCGCCCGTCTCCGGCCGCCACCGGCCCGGATGTGCCGGCTGCCGGCATCCTGGGGCCCGCGGTGATGGACAAGGTGATGGAAGCGACCAGCGCCGGCATCACGGTGACCGACCCGCAGCAGACCGACAACCCGCTGGTCTATTGCAACCGCGCCTTCCTGGAGATGACCGGCTATACGGCCGGGGAACTGCTGGGGCGCAACATGCGCATCCTCCAGGGCCCCGGCACCGACCCGGCGACGGTGCGGGAGATCCGCGCGGGCCTGGAGCACGGCACGCCGGTGGCGGTGGAGATCCTCAATCACCGCAAGGACGGGACCCCGTTCTGGAACGCGCTGACGGTGCGGCCGATCCACGGGCCGGACGGCACCGTGCGCTGGTACGTCGGCTCCTCCATCGATGTGACCCGCCAGCGCCGGTCGGAGCAGGAGCTGCGCGACGCGCAGGAGCAGCTTACCAAATTGGCCGCCGAGACCTTCGCGCTGGCCGAGGACTTGGACCGTGCCCGCGAGGAGGCGGACGCCGCCCGTATCAGCGCCGAGAACGCCAGCACCGCCAAGTCGCGCTTCCTGGCGATGATGAGCCACGAGCTGCGCACGCCCATGACGGCGGTGATCGGCATGGGCGACCTGCTGCTGGGCACGCCGCTGAGCGAGCAGCAGAAGAGTTTCGTCAAGACCCTGCGCTCGTCGGCCGACACGCTGCTGGCCATCCTCAACGACATCCTCGACTTCTCGAAGATCGAGGCTGGCCAGTTGGCGTTGGAGGAGATCGACTTCTCGCTGGAGCGGCTGGTCGAGGATGCGGTGCAACTCTTCCTGGTGCGCGCCGCGGCCAAGGGGCTGACGCTCAGCGCCTCCATCGCCGACGGCACGCCCGCCTTCGTGCGCGGCGACCCGACGCGGCTGCGGCAGGTGCTGTTCAACCTCGTCTCCAACGCCATCAAGTTCACCGAGCACGGCTCCGTCGAGGTGTGCGCCTGGAGCCCGGAGGAGGACGAGGCCGGCATCACGCTACGCTTCGAGGTGGCCGACACCGGCATCGGCCTGACGCCGGAGCAGCAGGGCCGCCTGTTCGAAGCCTTCGTGCAGGCCGACGTCTCGACCAACCGCAAGTACGGCGGCACCGGGCTGGGGCTGGCGATCTGCAAGCGCCTCGTCCAGGCCATGGGCGGCGAGATCAGCGTGACCAGCGAGCCCGGGCGGGGATCGGCGTTCCGCTTCTCCGTCCACGTGCGCCCGGCGCAAGCGGCGCCGACCGGCGACTTGGCGGTGCGCCCGCCCGTCGAGACGCTGGCGCTGATCGGCGGTCACGCCGCGGCCACGGGCGCCGGCGTGAAGGCGGCCACGCCATCGCTGCGCGTTCTGCTGGCCGAGGACAACGACATCAACCGCATGCTCGTCTCCACCATGCTGGCGCGCATGGGCCATCGGGTCGAGGCGGTGGCCGACGGGCGCGCGGCGCTGGAGGCGCTGCATGCGAACGGCCCCTTCGACCTGCTGCTGCTCGACATGGAGATGCCGGTGCTGGACGGCGGCTGCACGGCGCGCGCCATCCGCGGCACGCCTGGCCCGCTGGCGCAACTGCCCATCATCGGCCTGTCGGCCGACGCCCTGCCCGAGCACCGCGAGCGTCACATGGCGGCCGGCCTCGACGCCTACATGACCAAGCCCATCGAGTGGGACGCGCTGGGCGCCCTGATGCTCGAACTTACCGCCCAGCCGCCGGCGGCGCGCCGCGCCCCGGTGCCGGAGCCCGCCGCCGACGCCTCCGGCCGCTTCGCGCACCTGCCGCTGGTCGACCGCGTCAAGCTGTCGGAACTGCGCGTGGCGCTGGGTGCGGAGAGCCTTGCCGGCATGCTGCGGCTGATGCCGGAAACCTGCCTGCGCGAGTTGTCGGCGATCCGCAGCGCCCACCAGGACGCCCGCCCGGCCGACCTCAAGCAGGCGGCGCACACGCTGGCCGGCCTCGCCGCCAACTTCGGCACGCCGCGCCTCGCCGCCGTGGCCCGCGCCATCAACGAGCAGTACACCGACGACGCCCAGGTGGCGGCGCTGCTACCGCAGCTCGAATCGGCCGTCACCGACACCAACCGCCTGATCGCCGACCCCAACGCCGTCCGACCGCCGGAGTAAGGGCACCTTTCGGCCCGGCCGGGGTTTACGTCCCCGGTAGCTGCGGCGGCCCTAGTGCAGCGGGAAGGTGCGTGTGTTCGACTGGATCACCCGGATGGTGGAGGCGACCGGCCACGTCGGCGTCTTCCTGCTCATGCTCGCGGAGAACGTGTTCCCGCCGATCCCGTCGGAACTGGTGATGCCGTTGGCCGGGTTCGTGGCGGCGCGCGGCGACCTCTCGCTGGTGGGGGTGGTGTTGGCCGGCACCGCCGGATCGCTGCTGGGGACGACGCTGTGGTACTGGCTGGGCCGTCGGCTCGGCGCGGCGGGGCTGAAGCGCTTCGCCACGCGGCACGGCCGTTGGCTGACGCTCACCCCGGACGAGATTGACCAAGCCTGCGGGTGGTTCAACCGGCATTGCGGGGCGGCGGTGCTGTTCGGCCGGCTGGCGCCCACGGTGCGCACGCTCATCTCGGTGCCGGCCGGCTTCGTCGGCATGCCGCTTCCGCGCTTCCTCGCCTATTCCGCCATCGGCTCGGCCGGATGGACGGCGGCGCTGGCCGGCGCCGGCTATCTGCTGGAGGACGGCTATACGGCCGTGTCCGCCTATGTCAATCCGGTGTCCAACGCCGTCTTCGGCGGCATCGCCCTTTGGTACGTGTACCGCGTCGCCACCTTCCGCCGCCGGACCGCGCGGCCGACGCGGTGATGTGTGCACGTTGTCGGCCGGACGCGGGATCTGCTAAGGGTGGGCCATGACCCGCCGCCGCTCCCGCTCCCCCGATCCCGACCAGTACGACCTGCTCGACGTGCCTGAACCGACGGCCGTGCTGATCACCTACTCCGGCCGCGTCGTCGACCTGGAGAAACCGGACTTCAGCCGCTTCGAGGTCGAAGACATCGCCCGCCCGCTGGCCTACCAGTGCCGGTTCGTCGGCAACACGCGGGTGTTCTTCTCGGTGGCCCAGCATTGCGTGATGGCCAGTTATCTCTGCCCGCCGGCCTACGCGTACGACGCGCTGATGCACGACAGCGAGGAGGCGTTCACCGGCGATTGGCCCACACCGTGGAAGGCGCGCATCGGCCGCGAGGCGATCAAGCAGGCGATCGCCCCCATCAAGGTGGCGCTGGCGAAGCGCTTCGGCTTCCGCTACCCGGAGCCGACGCCGGTGAAGGTGGCCGACCAGCGCGCGCTCGCGACGGAGTTGCGCGACCTCTGCGCACCCCACCGCGTCAATTGGCAGGACCTGCCGCCACCGGCCCCCGAACCGATCGTGCCCCTGGGGCCGGAAGAGGCGATGGCGGCGTTCCTCGCGCGCTTCAGGGAACTGAAGGGCGGCTGATCATCTTGTATTGCCTTACGCCCGGCCGCCCGTCTGCTCGCGCGCGGCGCGGCCGCGGCGGCCGGCGGTGCGCATCAGTTCGCCCACGTCGGGCTGGTGGCCGCCCAGCGCCTCGCCGGCATCGGCCATGCGCTCGGCCAGTTCGCGGATGGCGCCGCGGATCTGCGGGTCGCGGATGTTCTGGAAATAGCGGGCCAGCATCAGCGCCTCGCGCGAGCGGAGCGTGGTTTCGCTCTCCTCGCCGCCGGCGTGCTCGCCGGCCTCGTCCTGGACGGAGCCGCGCTGCTCCAGCCCCTCGAAGAACACCGAGACGGGCACGCGGAAGAACTGCGCCAGCTTGTACAGCCGGCTCGCCGAGACGCGGTTGAAGCCGCGCTCGTACTTCTGGAGCTGCTGGAAGGTCAGCCCCAGCGCCGAGGCCACGTCGCTCTGCGACAGGCCGGCCAGCATGCGCAGTTCGCGCAGCCGCTGTCCGACGAACACATCGACCTCGTTGAGGCCTTCCTTCTTTTCACGACCGCGTTTTTTCACAGCTGTCCCCCACTGTCGCGCCGCGGCCGCCGCCTGGCCGTGCGGCATCAATCGAGAATTGGCTCGGCGCCGGAAAAGCACCTGATCCGCTGGCACATAGTCGCTCAACAGCGGATTCGCATCGGTCATTCCGCGGCCCGCATGTCGACGTAACTATGTGCATATCTATGCTCTGTCAACCGGAGCGCGCGCGAATACATCTGAAGACACACAGCTTTCCATCGCGTCTACTCCGTTTGTGGTGTGGCGAGCCCCTTTCGATCAGGCCCCATCGGGACAGGTGCGGCAGTTGCCGCGCGTGGATGGCGAAGCCCCGCACAGACGCGCCCGTTTCGAGGCGTCGAAGGGCGCGGCAAACGCGCACGGGTAGGCATGTTTTGCCTACCACTGGGCAAATTCTGCCCACGAATTAACACTCTCTTCATCAAGGCATCCCTAGCATGCAGTCCGTATAAGACCCCCGGCGCGGATTTTGCACACGCCATGCTGCGCGTGCGAAGTGACCTCACCGAGGCGCCGGGGAACAGCCGCTCGGGGACGTCGCGTGAACAACCTGCTGCAGACCTTGCGCAATCTGGGGCCGGCGCGCCTTGCGGCGATCGGCGGCGTCGGCATCCTGCTGATCGGCTTCTTCATCTATCTGACCACGCGCCTGTCCTCCCCGGAAATGGAGCTTCTGTACGCTGAACTCCAGGCGTCGGACGCGGCGGCCATCGCCAAGAAGCTGGACGAGGCGAAGATCCCCTACAAGGTCGACAAGGGCGGCACGAAGATCAGCGTGCCGGCCGATCAGGTCGGCCCCGTGCGCATGAAGATGGCGGAAGCCGGCCTGCCGTCCGGCGGCTCCGTCGGCTACGAGCTGTTCGACAAGGGCGAGGGTTTCGGCGCCACCAGCTTCATCCAGAACATCAATCATCTGCGCGCACTGGAAGGCGAGATGGCGCGCACGGTGGGCACGCTGGCCGGCGTGCAGCAGGCGCGCGTCCACCTCGTGCTGCCCAAGCGCGAGATGTTCGCCCGCACGCAGAACCCGGCCACCGCCAGCGTGTTCCTGAAGCTGAAACCCGGCGCGCAACTGTCGCGCGAGAACATCATGGCGATCCAGCATCTGATCGCCGCCTCGGTGCCGAACCTTGAACCGACGCAAATCTCCATCATCGACGACAAGGGCAAGCTGCTGGCCCGCGGCATGGGCCAGAACAGCGAGAGCCTTCTGGCCGCCAACGCCGAGGAGAAGAAGACCGCCTACGAGGGACGCCTGGCCCGCACCATCGAGGATCTGGTCGGCCGCACGGTCGGCTACGGCAAGGTGCGTGCGGAGGTGTCCGCCGACCTCGACTTCGACCGCATCAGCACACAGTCCGAGATCTTCGATCCGGAAAGCCAGGTGGTGCGCTCGACCCAGACGGTGAATGAGAACAACGAGAGCCAGGACCGCGACCCGCTCCAGCCCGTCACCGTCGACCAGAACCTGCCCACCGCGCAGGCCAGCAACAACAGCAACAACGGCGCCATCTCCTCCAACAAGCAGTCGCGCAACGAGGAGACGGTCAACTACGAGATTTCCCGCACCAGCAAGACCCACGTCCGCGAGAGCGGGCAGGTGCGACGCCTGTCGGTCGCCGTGCTGGTGGACGGCCTCTACGTCCCCAACCCGGACGGCGGCCGGCCGAACTACCAGCCGCGCAACGACCAGGAGATGGAGAGCATCCGCGCGCTGGTGCGCTCGGCCGTCGGCCTGGACGCGGTGCGCGGCGACACGCTCGAGGTGGTGAACATGCGCTTCACCACCCCGGAGGACGAATTCGCGAAACCGGAGGAAGTGTTCCTCGGCATGAACAAGGACGACCTGTTCCGCATCGCCGAGATGGTGGTGCTCGGCATCGTCGCCGTACTGATCATCCTGCTCGTCATCCGCCCGCTCATCACGCGCGCCTTCGAAAAGGCCGACGCGCAGGACGACGACGAGATGGACAAGCTGCTCACCGACCAGAGCGGCATGCCCGCCGCACTGGCCGGCCCGACCGGCGCACTGGCCCAGGATCTGGCGCTGGAGGCCGCGCAGGCCGACGAGGAGCTGGAGCAGATGATCGACATCAACCGCGTCGAGGGACGGGTGCGCGCCTCGTCGCTGCGCAAGGTCGGCGAGATCGTCGAGAAGCATCCGGAGGAAGCCGTCTCCATCCTGCGCAACTGGCTGTACCAGGAGAGCTGAGGTGACGTCCGTCCGCAAGTTCACCTTCGACGAGTCCTTCGACGTCGACGCGCCGGGGCAGCCGTCACTCGGCTACGTGTACGAGGAAGACCTGCCGCCGGAACCGGAACCCGAGCCGGAGATCCCGCCACCGCCCACCTTCTCGCAGGAGGAACTGGACGCCGCCCGCCAGCAGGGGCGCGCCGAGGGTGAATCGGCCGGGCGCGCCGCCGGCTACGGGCAGGGCTTTGCCGACGGCCGCAACGCCGGCATCGCCGAGGGCGACGCCGCCGGACGCGCCGCCGTGGCGAACGACGCCAACGTCCGCCTTGCCAACGCGCTGGACCGCATCGCCGCCGGTGTCGGCAACCTGATCGCCGAACGCGACGCCCTCAACGCCGTAAGGCGCGACCAGCCCGTGCACATCGCGCTCGCCATCGTGCGCAAGCTCTTCCCCGAGCTGTCGCGCCGCGGCGGCGCCATGGAGGTGGAGGGCATGGTGCGCGCCTGCCTGACCGAACTGATGGACGAGCCGCGCCTTGTGGTGCGTTGCGCCGAGGACATGCTCGAACCGGTGCGCGAGCGCCTGGAATCGGTCAGCGGCGGCAGCTTCGGGGCCAAGCTGATGGTCGTCGGCGACCCGGCCGTGGCGACCGGCGATTGCCGCATCGAATGGGCGGAGGGCGGTGCCGAGCGCAACACCGCCGCCCTGCTCGCCGAGATCGAAGCCTGCGCGGCGCGCCTCCTCGAAGCGCCTGCGCCCACCTGATTTTCCGCCAAGAACCGGAGACCTTTTTCATGTCCAAGGACACCTTCTCCCTCGACGAGCTTGACGGCGCCGGCGGCCGTGCGGATGTCGGGGACTATGAGGCCGGGATGGGGCCGGCGAAGGACCTGGAAGCGGTCTACGACATCCCCGTTCAGATCTCGGCCGTGCTGGGCAAGTCGACCATGCAGGTCAGCCAGCTCCTCAAGCTCGGCCGCGGCGCCGTGGTCGAGCTGGACCGCAAGGTCGGCGAGGCCATCGACATCTACGTCAACAACCGTCTCGTGGCGCGCGGCGAAGTGGTGGTCGTGGAAGACCGCCTGGGCGTGACCATGACGGAAATCATCAAATCGGACCGCGGATGACCGCCACGCGCGAAAACGTTTCCCGGGAGGCGCCGCCGCGCGCCGGCACCGGCGCCACGGCGCCGGCGCGGCTGCGCCCGCGCGGCGGGTTCGACGCGGCGACGCTGGTCGGCCTTGCCGCGGCGGCCGGCGTCATCTTGGTCGCCATGGCGTCGGGCGGGAGCCTGCGCGCCTTCCTCGACCCGCCGTCGCTGTTGATCGTCGTCGGCGGCACGCTGGCCGTCACCACGGCGTCCTATTCGCTGGGCGACATGGCGGCGGCGTGGCGGCACGCGGCGCAGGTGCTGGTGCAATCGACGCTGGACCCGCGCTCGGTCGCCCGGCAAATGATGCTGCTGGCGGAAGCCGCGCGCCGCGCCGGACCGGAAGTGCTGAGGAGCACCCTGCCCGACCTGCGGCACGAGCCGTTCCTGCACCGCTCCGTCACCATGATCACCGAGGGCCTGCCGCCCGACGACGTCGAGCGCATGCTGATGGGCGAGGTGGAAGCGGGCGGCGCGGGCCGCGCCAAGAGCGCGGGCGTGCTGCGCCGCGCGTCGGAGGTGGCGCCGGCCATGGGCCTGATCGGTACGCTGGTGGGTCTGGTGCAGATGCTGGGCGGGCTGAACGACCCGTCCACCATCGGGCCCAGCATGGCGCTGGCGCTTCTGACCACCTTCTACGGCGCCGTCTTCGGCAACGTCATGCTGGCGCCGCTGGCGGCCAAGCTGGAACGCGCGGCGGAGGACGAGGCGCTCGTAAAGACCCTCTACACCATCGGCGCGGTATCCATTGCCCGCCAGGAAAACCCGCGGCGTCTGGAGATGCTGCTGAACACGGTTCTGCCGCCCGGGCGGCGGATCCGCTACTTCGACAAAGAATCCCCAAGGGGAGCGTAAGCGATGCGTCTTTTGATCGTTGGAACCCTGGAAGGGTACATCACCGCCGCCGGCAAGATCGCCATGCAGCGCGGTGCGAAGGTGTCCCACACCGACAGCATCGAGGGCGCGCTCAACGCCTTGCGTGCGGCGGCGGGCGCCGATCTTGTGATGATCGACGTCAAGCTGGACATCGCCACCTTCATCGAGAGCCTGAAGACCGAGCGGATCACCATCCCAGTGGTGGCCTGCGGCATCGGCACCGACGCGGCCGCCGCCGTGCGCGCCATCCGCGCCGGTGCGAAGGAATACATCCCGCTGCCGCCCGACGCCGAGCTGATCGCCGCCGTGCTGGAGGCGGTGGCGGAGGAAAGCCACGCCATCGTCTGCCAGGACCCGGCCATGACCGCCGTCCTGCGGCTGGCCGACCAGATCGCGCCGTCGGACGCGTCCATCCTGATCACCGGCGAGTCGGGCACCGGCAAGGAGCTGATGGCGCGCTACATCCACCGCAAGAGCCGGCGCGCCGACCAGCCATTCGTCGCCGTCAACTGCGCCGCCATCCCCGAGAACCTGCTGGAATCCGAGCTGTTCGGCCACGAGAAGGGCGCATTCACCGGCGCCGTCGCGCGCCGCATCGGCAAGTTCGAGGAGGCCAACGGCGGCACGCTGTTGCTGGACGAGCTGTCGGAGATGCACCCGCGCCTGCAATCGAAGCTGCTGCGCGCCATCCAGGAAAAGGAAATCGACCGGGTCGGCGGCAGCGCGCCGGTGAAGATCAACGTGCGCCTGATCGCCACCTCCAACCGCAACCTGGAGGCCGAAGTCCAGGCCGGCAACTTCCGCGAAGATTTGTTCTTCCGCCTGAACGTCCTGAACATTCGCCTTCCGTCCTTGCGCGAGCGTCCGCTCGACATTCCGATGGTGGCCGAGCACTTCATCAGGAAGTATTCCGAGGCCAACGGCCTGCCCGAGAAGAAGCTGGCGCCGGAAACCCTCCAGCTCCTCATGGTGCATCACTGGCGCGGCAACGTGCGCGAGCTGGAAAACACCATGCACCGCGCGGTGCTGCTGTCGCGCGGCGAGACCATCCAGCCCGACGCCGTCATGCTGACCAGCCAGATGCTGGCGCCGGACGGCACCGCGCAGGCGTCGATCCCCGCCGGCTCGCCCGTGGCGCAGCCCTTCGCCGGCCCGGCCGGCACGGTGCCGGCGGCGCGGCCCCTGGCTCCCGCACCCATAGCGCCCACCCCCATCGCACCCGCCCCCATCGCCCCGGCACCGATCGCACCCGCCATTCCGGCCGGCTACACCGCAAACGCCTACGCCCCGCCGACCGCGATCGCCGCGGCGGCGCGCGGCGACGGCGGCATCGCCGCGCTGGTCGGCCGCACGGTGGCCGACGTCGAGCGCGACCTGATCATCGGCACGCTGTCGCACTGCCTGGGCAACCGCACGCACGCGGCGAACATCCTGGGCATCTCGATCCGCACGCTGCGCAACAAGCTGAAGCAGTACAACGAGGAAGGCGTTCCCGTGCCCCCGCCGGGGTCGGAGGACCGGGCGGTGCCGCAGCCGGCCGGCGCGTAACGGACTGAGGGACGGTCGCGACGGCCATGGCGCTCACCGAACACACGGGACCGGAAGGCAACGGCGGCGGAGGCGGCGGCAACATGGCCGCCTTCAACGACATGCTGCAGGTGGCGAAGGCGTCGCTGAAGCGCGGCGACGTCGCCATGGCGGCCGGCATCATGCTGATCGTCGTCGGCCTGATCATGCCGCTGCCGTCGCTGATGCTGGACATGATGCTGGCCGTCAACATCACCGTGTCGGTGTTGATCCTGATGGTCGTGCTGTTCATCGCCAAGCCGCTCGACCTGTCGTCCTATCCGACCATCCTTCTGCTCACCACGCTGTTGCGCCTGTCGCTGAACATGGCGTCGACGCGCCTCATCCTGCAGCACGGGCACGAGGGAACGGACGCCGCCGGCCAGGTCATCCAGGCCTTCGCCAGCTTCGTGATGGGCGGCGACTTCATCATCGGCGTGATCGTCTACGGCATCCTGACGATCGTGAACTTCAAGGTCATCACCGCCGGTTCGGGCCGCATCGCGGAGGTGGCCGCGCGCTTCACCCTGGACGCCATGCCCGGCAAGCAGATGGCCATCGACGCCGACCTGTCGGCCGGCATGATCGACGAGGCCACGGCCCGCGCGCGGCGCAAGGAGCTGGAGGACGAAAGCGCCTTCTTCGGTTCCATGGACGGTGCGTCGAAGTTCGTGAAGGGCGACGCCGTCGCCGGCCTGATGATCATGTTCATCAACGTCATCGGCGGCGTGTCGCTGGCGGTGCTGCGCCACGACATGCCGGTCCTTCAAGCGCTGGACACCTTCACCAAGCTGACCATCGGCGACGGCCTGGTGTCGCAGATCCCGGCGCTGGTCATCTCCATCTCTGCCGGCTTCCTGGTGTCGAAGGCCGGCGCCGGCGGTTCCACGGACAAGGCGGTGGTCGGCCAGCTCACCGGCCATTCCGCCGCGCTGGCCCTGTCGGCGGGCGCTATCGGCGTGCTGGCGATCATGCCGGGCATGCCGTTCTTCACCCTGGCCCCGGTGGTGGTGGCGGTGGGTGCCGCCGCGTGGTACGTGCCGCGCATGCAGGCCAAGAAGGAGGCCGAGGAGGCGGAGGCGGCCGCCGAGGAGGCGGGCGGCGGCATGCCCGGCGCACCCGGCGCGCCGGTTGCGGACGAGCCGATCTCCACGGCGCTCGCCATCGACCTCATCCGGCTGGAGTTGGGCTACGGCCTGCTGTCTCTGATCAACCAGCCGCAGGCCGGCAGCCACCGCCTGACCGACCAGATCAAGGGACTGCGCCGGCAGATCGCCGGCGAGGTCGGATTCGTCATGCCGGCGGTGCGCATCCAGGACAACCTGCAGCTTCCGCCCAACACCTACATCATCCGCATCAAGGAGATCGAGGCGGGGCGCGGCGACATCCGCCCGAACATGCTGCTGGTCATGGACCCGCGCGGCGAGGCCATGAGCCTGCCGGGCGAGCAGACCACCGAGCCGACCTTCGGCCTGCCGGCCATCTGGATCGAGCCGGGCTACCGCGAGGAGGCGCTGTTCAAGGGCTACACGGTGGTCGACCCATCCACCGTCGTCACCACGCACCTGACCGAGCTGATCAAGGACAACATGCCCGAACTGCTCTCCTTCACGGAGACGCAGAAGCTGCTGGACGAGATGGACAAGGACCACCAGAAGCTGGTGGGCGACGTCATCCCGCAGCAGATCACGGTGGGCGGGCTGCAGCGCGTTCTGCAGAACCTGCTTGCGGAACGCATTTCGATCCGCGATCTTCCCACCATCCTCGAGGGCATCTCCGAGGCGGCGAGTCAGACCCGCAGCATCACGCAGATCACCGAGCACGTCCGCACCCGGCTGGCGCGCCAGATTTGCGAATCCTGCGTGAACGAATTGGGCTTCATCCCGCTCATCACGCTGTCGCCCGAGTGGGAACAGGCGTTTGCCGAATCGCTGGTCGGCGATGGCGACGATCGCCAGCTGACCATGGCTCCCAGCCGCTTGCAGCAATTCATCACGTCGGTGCGACAGACCTTCGAGCGGCATGCCATGATGGGTGAGACTCCAGTTCTGCTGACCAGCCCGCTGATCCGGCCCTTCGTGCGCTCGATCGTCGAGCGCTTCCGGCCATCGACCGTGGTGATGTCGCAGAACGAGATCCATCCAAAGGCGAAGATCAAGACGCTGGGGCAGATCTGATGCACCCCGCCCGCCCCGCCCGCCCCCGGAAGGAGCCCATTGAATGCGGCTGAAATCCTTCCACGCCAAAACCATGTCGGAGGCCATGAAGGCCGTCCGCCAGGCGCTGGGCGATGATGCCATCATCGTCGCCACGCGCGAGGAGGAAGGCGGCGGCGTGCGCGTGACCGCCGCGGTGGAGGAAGACGACCAGTACGCCCCATCCGCGCCGCGCGTCATCCCGAAGCCGGCCGAGCCGGAAGTCGACGTGGGCGAGCTGGTGGCCGACGCGCTGCACCGCCACGGCGTGCCGGCGGCGCTGGCCGAGCAGCTCATCGACGCCGCGGCGGGCCTGGACACCGAGGACGCGACGCTGGCCCTGGGGGCGGCGCTCGATGCGCTGTTCAACTTCCACCCGCTGCCCGACGGTACCGCCCGCGGCCCGGCCCGGCCGCTGGTCTTCGTCGGCCCGCCGGGCGGCGGCAAGACGCTGACCATTGCCAAGTTGGCCGCGCGCGCGGTGTTCAAGAAGCGCTCCGTCGCCGTCGTCACCACCGACACGGTGCGCGCGGGCGGTGTCGAGCAGTTGTCGGGCTTCATGCGGTTGCTCAAGATCAAGCTGCACCGGGTGGACGACCCGGAGGCGCTGGGCGGCGCCCTCGATATGAGCCGGGGTGTGGACCTCGTGCTGGTCGACACGGCCGGGCGCAACCCCTTCGACGATCAGGAGATGGCCGACCTGCGCGCCCTTCTGGCGGCCGGCGAGGTGGAACCGGTGCTGGTGCTGCCCGCCGGCATCGACGCGGTGGAGGCGGCCGAGACCGGACTGGCGTTCCGCAAGCTGGGCGTCAAGCGCATGCTGGTCACCCGCCTGGACATCGCCCGCCGCCTGGGCAGCCTGCTGTTCGCCGCGCACCGCGCGCGGCTGGCCTTCTGCGACGGTTCCATCGCGCCGAAGGTCGCCGAGGGGCTGACGTCCCTCAACCCCGTGGCGCTCGCGCGCCTCATGATGCCCGGCCAGGAGAAGGCCGCACCCAAGGCGGCCAAGTCCAAGGTGGCCGCGGCAGCCCACGCCATGAGTTCCCCGTCCTCGAGGACCCTTCCATGACCGAACCCGTTTTCTCGGCTCCCGCCATGACCAAGGTCCGCCCGCTGCGCGGCGCGAACGTCATCGCCGTGGCCAGCGGCAAAGGCGGCGTCGGCAAGACATGGTTCTCCATCACGCTGGCGCATTCGCTGGCGAAGATGGGCAAGAACACGCTGCTGTTCGACGGCGACCTCGGGCTCGCAAACGTCGACATCCAACTGGGCTTCGCGCCCAAGCACGACCTGGGCCAGGTGATGGACGGTTCGGTCACGCTGAAGCGCGCGGCGCAGCGCTTCCCCGACGGTGGCTTCGACATCATCGCCGGACGGTCCGGCTCCGGCTCGCTGGCGACGCTACCCAGTCAGCAGCTCTCTTCCCTGCGCAACGACCTGCTGGAGCTGGCGCGCAGCTACGACTGGGTCATCATGGACATGGGTGCGGGCGTCGACCGCACCGTGCGCACGCTGTGCGGCCCGGCCGGCACGACGCTGGTCGTCACCACCGATGAGCCGACGTCGCTGACCGACGCCTACGCCTTCATCAAGCTGACGCACGCCACCAACCCGCAGGCTGACCTGCGCGTCGTGGTCAACGCCGCGCAGACGCTGAAGGAGGGGGAGCGCACCTACGGCACCATCCTGAAGGCCTGCCAGAACTTCCTGAAGTTCACGCCGCCGCTGGCCGGCATCATCCGCCGCGACATGAAGGTGCGCGACGCCATCCGCAACCAGGTTCCGCTGCTCACCCGCTCGCCCGCCAGCGACGCGGCCAACGACGTCAGCTCGTTGGCCAAGCGGCTGTTCAGCACGCCCAAGGAATAGCGGAGGGCGCGCGGCCATGGGCGGCGGCGTTCCTCCGCCGGTTTCCGGCCCGCCGGCCGCGCCGGCCGCACCGGCGGCCGGGGCGGCGCTGGCCGAGGCGAGCGTCGCCAAGCTGCCCGAACGCCTCCAGGACCTGCCGCGCCCGGTGGTGCTGACCGGCACCGTCGCCGGGGAGACGCCCGAGGGCCTTACCCGCGTACGCACCCAGGCCGGCGAGGTGCTGCTCAAGAGCCCCGTGCCGCTGCCCGCCGACAAGCCCGTCACCCTGCAGATAGCCCCCGGCCAGCCGGCGCCCCGCGCGCTGGTGCTTGCCAACGCGCCGACGGGGACACCGGCGGCCTCCGTGACCGTGCCGCCGACGGCAGCGCAGCCAGCGGTGCTGCTGACCACGCTGCTGACCGGTGCCGCAACGCCGGCCGGCACCTCCGTTGCGGCTCCGAACGCGGCGGCGGCGCAGCCGCTGCTGCCCGGCGCCCTGGTGCCCGCCCAGGTGCTCGCCGCCGCCCCGCGTCCACCCGCGCCGCCGGGCGGACAGCCGGCTCCCCCGCCAGCCCCCCCGCCGGGCTTTCCAGCACAGCCGGCCGCCACTCCCGCGCCAGCCTCGCTTCCAAACCCGGCGGCCGGCGCCGCTCCGCCGCCGACGCCTGCCCCTACCACCGGCAAGCCTGCGGGTCCGGCCTCGACACCGGCCACGGGTACCGCCACCAACCCGGCCACCACCCCGGCGCCGGCCGGCGGCGCCCTGCCCTCCGGCGGCAGCGCCACGTTCGGCACACCGGTGACCCTGGGCGGCGATGCCGCGCACCCCGGTGCCGAGACGCCAACCATGCCCGCGCCCTCCGGCACTCCGGCGCAGACCGCTGCGGCCACGGGCACGGGCGCGCCGCCGGTGCTGGCGCAGGGCGGGACTCTGGCCCTCAAGATCCTCAGCGTGAAGCTGCCCGCCGGTCTGCCAGCTCCCGAGCTATCCACCCCGCCGGGCACCACTCCGGCGCCGGAGACGGCCGAGGCGCCGCCGGGTGCCCCGGTGCTGAGCGGCACCATCGCCGGTAGCACGCCGCAAGGGCAGCCGGTGCTGGCCACGCGCCAGGGCATGCTGGCGCTGAACACGCAGGCCAGCCTGCCGACCGGCACGCAGGTCACCGCCGCTGTCACCGACCGCGCCGCCGCTGTACCCGCCGCGCCGCCCGGCGAGCCCGAGTTGATCACCGCCGCCCGCGACTGGCCAACGCTGCGGCAGGTGATGGTGGCGCTGGCGGGCGCCGACCGGGCGCTCGCGCAGAGCGTGCTCAACACCGTGCTGCCACAGCCCAACCGCAAGCTGGGCGCCGCGTTGAGCTTCTTCCTGTCGGCGGTGCGCGGCGGCGATGCGCGCGGCTGGCTGGGCGATGAGGCGACCTCGGCGCTGGAGAAGTCCGGCCGCGGCGACCTTCTCAAGCAGTTGGAGGAGGAGTTCCGCAACATGCAGCGTCAGGCGGCCGACCCGCTGCCCGGCGACTGGCGGCCCTACACCGTGCCGATGTTCGACGGGCAGGCGATCCACCCCGTGCGCGTGCACGTCCACCCGCTGCACGGCGACGAGGAGGGCAACGCCGACGGCGAGCGCGAGACCGGCAGCCGCTTCCTGATCGACGTGGAGCTGAGCCGCCTCGGCCCCATGCAGCTCGACGGGCTGGTGCGCGACCGCCGCTTCGACCTGATCCTGCGCAGCCAGGGCGCCCTGCCGGCCGAGTTGCGCGCCGAGTTGACGCAGGTCTTCGCCGACAGCGTCGGTGCCGTCGGCTACGGCGGCGGCATCTCCTTCCACGCCGGGCCGCGCGGCTGGGTCAAGCTCGCTCGCGCCGGCCGCGCGACGCTGGGCGTGACGGCGTGAGCGCGCCCATGCCGTCCCCCGTGCCCCCGCCCATGCACCGCCGCGAGCGCCTGACCACCGTCGCCAATCCCGGCGCCCGCCACGACTACCTGATCGTGCTGGCCGGCGAGCCGCGGCCGGGCATCCGGCTTGAAATCCGCTACGTGCCCGACCGCTGGGTGGCGGAGCCGACGGGCTTCGCCGCCTACCTGGGCGCCCTGGCCGACCTGCCGGGCGGGCTTGAGGCCCTGGCGCTCGCCGTGCTCGACGACGTCAACAACGAGCTGGTGCCGCGCTGGGCCGAGGTGCGCGCCGAAGGTGCCGATCCCGTATCGCACCGCGTCGTCGTCGAGGACCGCCAGCCCGGCTGGGACAACCCGCACGTCTTCGCCCGGCTGGAACGGCTGTGAGGCGCGGCCGGTTGAAAGCGGACGACAGCCGCATCGGAGACCCGCCATGAAACAGCCGCACACGGAACAGACCGTCAAGCACACCGACGACCAGCAGAACACCGGCAACCACAAGAAGCCCGACGCCCCGGACGCCAAGGGCGCCGACCGCTTCGGCGGCACCCGCACCGGTGCGGAGAATGTCGAGCCGGTGCGCAAGGAAAAGTAAGCAAGGAACCATCCCGCCCGCATCGGGTTCTCCTTCTATGTTGCAATGCAGCATGAAGCGGCGCACCCTGTTGGGGAGCGTCGATCATCGCACGCAAGGATAGGGAGTTCCCGGTGCTCAGACTCGGTCAGACGACGGCCAACCTCGCGCGCAACCGTGCCCAATGGAAGGAACTCATGGCCGGGAACCTACCCGGCGGCGACGCGGGCGCCGATCGCCTCGTCGAGGTGACGGGCTTCGGCTCGAACCCCGGCAATCTCCGCATGCTGGCCTACGTGCCGGCCGACCTGCCGCCCGGCGCGCCGCTGGTGGTGGCGCTGCACGGCTGCACCCAGACGGCCGCCGGGTACAACCTCGGCACCGGCTGGTCCGCCCTCGCCGACCGCCACGGCTTCGCCGTGCTGCTGCCCGAGCAGAAGCGGGAAAACAACGCCAATCTCTGCTTCACCTGGTTCGAGCCCGGCAACACCGCGCGCGGCCAGGGCGAGCCGCAGTCGATCCGCGAGATGGTCGAGCGGATGATCGTCGACCACGGCCTGGACCGCCGCCGCGTCCATGTCACCGGCCTGTCGGCCGGCGGGGCGATGACGGCGGTCATGCTGGCGACCTATCCAGAGGTCTTCGCCGGCGGCGCCATCGTCGCCGGCCTTCCCTATGGCGCGGCGTCCAACGTGCAGGAGGCGTTCGAGGCCATGTTCCAGGGCGCCGGCCGGCCGGCGGCAGACTGGGGGGAGCGCGTGCGCGCCGCCTCCCCGCACCGCGGGCCCTGGCCGCGGGTGTCGGTGTGGCACGGTGGCGCCGACACCACCGTCATCCCCCGCAACGCTGACGAGATCGTCAAGCAGTGGACGAACGTCCACGGCCTGTCCGCCACCCCGACGCTGGAGGAGGCCGGCCCCGGCCACACCCGCCGTGCCTGGCATGACGCGGACGGCGAACCGGTGGTCGAACACTACGCCATCGCCGGCATGGCGCACGGCGTGCCACTGCATCCCGGCGAGGGGGAGGAGCGCTGCGGCGTGGCCGGCCCCTACATGCTCGACGTCGGCCTGTCCTCGACGCACCGCATCGCCGCGTCCTGGGGCTTGGTCCGTGCGGGCCAACGGGCGGCACGGCCGGAATTCACCGCCCCGCGCGAGGGACTCGCCGTCCCCGCCGAACCACACCATGACGGCGGCCTCGGCGGCTTCATCCATTCGACCATCAACAAGGCGCTGGAAGCCGCCGGTCTGATGAAGCGGTAGGCCCTACGACGGCCGGCCCGTGCTTCGGGCCAGCCAAACGGGCCGGCCGGAGCGTTGACGCATACGACCACGCCTTTACCAAAGCGCAATTGAGACGGCGGCCATCACCGGCATATTCAGAGACAGGTTCATTTGAAGACACAAGTCTGGGAATACGGCCACAGCGATGCACGCGACGAACGAAGCAAACTGTTGGGTGCCGGACCCGGATCGTCTGGCCAAGGAAACCGCCGACCTGCTGCGTTTCGGCACGCGCGTGCTGGCCGGGCTGGCCGTCGCGGTGGCTGGCACCCTGACCGGCGTCGCCGTGTGGCTCGCCGTCTGATCGGTCTGATCGAACAGATGCCTGAACGAACCTATGGGTAAGCGAACGCTCTGGCGGTTCAGGTCCCGGCGTTCTCTTCCTGCTGGCGGCGGCGGAAGCCGACGAGCGCGGTCTCGTCGAGCCTGGCGTTCTCCTTCTGCCGCTGCTTCTCGCGCTCGCGCTTGACGCGCTCCTCTTCCGCCAACTCGAAGCGCTTCAGGTCCTGATAGGCTTCGGCCATGGCGTCCGTGGCGACGGCGATCTGCGCCTCCACCTGCACGATGGATTCGGTCAGGCGCCGGCCGCGCTCGATGGCGGCGCGGGCGAAGGCGGCGTAGCCGAAGGCCACCTCCTCGTTGCCGCGGGCCGTCTCCTGCTCGTGCTGCACGTCTTCCTTCAAACGGTCCAGTTCGCCCTTCAGACGGTCGGCGAGGTTCTGCAGCTCGGTCAGCGCGCGGCGCTTCTCGTCGAGCTGCCATTTGTGCAGGCGGATGACGGATTGGAGGGAGTTCACGGCCAGGGCACCCCGAGGTACTCGGCAAGCATGGCGTAGCCCGTCGCCAAGTCGGTGCTCTCACGCTTGCCCTGCTTGAGGAAGGCTTCCAGCGCCGGCTGGTAGTGGATGGCGAGGTCGACCTGTTGGTCGGTACCGCGGCGGTAGGCGCCCAGCCGGATCATCTCGGCCATGTTGTCGTAGGACGCCAGAAGCTGGCGGGCGGCGCCCACCAGCTCGTTCTCCTTCTGCGAATTGCAGCCGGGCATGGTGCGCGACACGCTGCGCAGGATGTTGATGGCCGGATAGCGCCCGCGCTCGCCGATCTGGCGTTCCAGCACGATGTGGCCGTCCAGGATGCCGCGCACGGCGTCGGCGATCGGCTCGTTGTGGTCGTCGCCTTCCACCAGCACGGTGAACAGGCCGGTGATGGTGCCCGACCCGACGACGCCCGGCCCGGCGCGCTCCAGAAGGCGCGGCAGTTCGGCGAAGACGGTCGGCGGGTAGCCCTTGGTGGTCGGCGGCTCGCCCGCCGACAGGCCGATCTCGCGCTGGGCCATGGCGAAGCGGGTGACGCTGTCCATCATGCACAGCACGTCGCGGCCCTGGTCGCGGAAGTATTCCGACACGGCCAGCGTCATGTAGGCCGCCTGCCGGCGCATCAGCGGCGGCTCGTCAGAGGTGGCGCAGACGACGACGCTGCGCGCCAGCCCCTCCTCCCCCAGGTCCTCGGTGATGAACTCCTGCAGCTCGCGCCCGCGCTCGCCGATCAGGCCGATCACCGCGACCTCGGCCGCCGAGAACTTGGCCAGCATCGACATGACCGACGACTTGCCGACGCCCGAGCCGGCGAAGATGCCCATGCGTTGGCCGCGGCAGCAGGTGAGAAAGGTGTTGATGGCGCGGATGCCGAGGTCGAGCTTCTGCCCCACGCGGGCGCGCGTGTGCGCCGACGGCGGCGTGTTGCGCACCGGAACGCCGTAGGTGCCCTTGGGCAGCGGTCCCTTGCCGTCCACCGGCTCGCCCAGCGCGTTGATGACGCGGCCCAGCCATGCGTCGGTGGGATAGACGGCCGGTTGACCGTCGGACACCACGGCACGACATCCGATGCCGACACCGTCCAGCGTGCCGAGCGGCATGAGAAGCGCCCGGCCCTGGCGGAAGCCCACGACCTCGCACGGGATGCGGCGGCGGTCGCGCGCCTCGACGATGCAGCGGCCGCCGATCGACAGTTCCTTCTCGATGCCGCCGACCTCGGCCAGCAGGCCCTGCACACCGGTGACCCGCCCGAAACGGCGAAATTCCGGCAGGGCATCGATGTCTTCGATAAGGCGGGCGACGTCGGCGGGCACGGCGGCTCTGACCAATCTGGGGGTGGGCGGCGGATCGGCTCTGTTAAGCATCGCGGGCGGTGGCGGCCCTCGGAATACATAGGGATTGCGTCCTCCGCAGGGCCATATTCAACCGGAATGATTAACGTTAAATGAAACCTTTTTCGCCGCTGGCGTTAAGCTGAATCGTCTGTTAACCTGTGTAAACAGGCCACTCGATCTGTTCAAGGAAGTGCCGCTGCCGCCGGTCGGTTCTGGGACGAAGGCACCATCAAACGCGGGAATACGCCATGAGGGTTCTGCTGGTCGAAGACGATACCTCAGTCGCCAAGAGCATCGAGCTGATGCTGCAGTCGGAGGGCTACATCGTCGATTCCACCGACATGGGCGAAGACGGCCTCGAGATCGGTAAGCTCTACGATTACGACATCATCATCCTCGACCTGATGCTTCCGGACATCGAAGGGTTTGAAGTCCTGCGGCGCCTGCGCGCCGCGCGCGTGACCACGCCGATCCTGATCCTCTCCGGCCTCTCGGAACTGGACAACAAGATCAAGGGCCTGGGCATCGGCGCCGACGACTATCTGACCAAGCCGTTCGACAAGCGCGAACTGATCGCCCGCATCCAGGCGATCGTCCGCCGGTCCAAGGGCCATTCGGACAGCATCATCCGCACCGGCCGCCTGACCGTGAACCTCGACACCCGCACGGTGGAGGTCGACAGCCAGCCGCTGCACCTTACGGGCAAGGAATACGGCATCCTGGAGTTGCTGTCCCTGCGCAAGGGCACGACGCTGACCAAGGAGATGTTCCTCAACCACCTCTACGGCGGCATGGACGAGCCGGAGTTGAAGATCATCGACGTGTTCGTCTGCAAGCTGCGCAAGAAGCTGGCGGCGGCCACCCAGGGCGACAACTACATCGAGACGGTGTGGGGCCGCGGCTACGTGCTGCGCGACCCGCACGAAGAGGCCCACCACGCCTCCCCGGGCAAGGTGGCGCAGCACGCGGCGGGGTGACCGCCGCCGCCTCCCCCTAACGCTTCCAGAACGGCTTTTCCGCCTCGCGCCGCGCCTCGGCGCGGGTGATACCAATATCGCGCAGCAGCGCATCGTCCAACGTGTCCAAGGCCTTCCTCTGCCGCGCCCGCTCGATCATCGTCGCCAGGGGCGCGCCCAACCGCTCCACCTGCCGCCGCAATCCGTCCAGGGCTTCCGGCCACGCCATCACCGGAATGCCCGCGGTCTTTCTGTTTCGAGTCATCGCTGCACGCTCCCGCCGTGGATCCGTGCCCAGGAATGCACCCGCGCGCCCGTTGCCCGCGAAGGATGCTTTCTCTATTCTGCATGAGGAAAACTCATGGGGGCCGGCAGATCATGGCGCGGCAGCTTCCTTCCCTAAACGGCCTGCGCGCCTTCGAGGCCGCAGCTCGCCACCTCAGCTTCACCCGCGCGGCGGAGGAGCTGAACGTGACGCAGAGCGCCGTCAGCCATCAGATCCGCGCGCTGGAGGACCGGATGGGCGTGCGGCTGTTCCGCCGCCTGAATCAGGCGCTGCTCCTCACCGATGCCGGGCAGTTGCTCCTGCCCAGTGTGCGCGACGCCTTCGACCGCCTTGCGGCTGGGGTGGAACGCGTTGTCCAGCACGAGGCTGCGGGTGTGCTGACGGTCAGTGTCTCGCCATCCTTCGCGGCGCGCTGGCTGATGGGGCGCATCGGCCGCTTTCGCCTGCAGCACCCCGACATCCATCTGCGCATCAGCGCCAGCCCCCACCACGTCGACTTCGCCCGCGAAACCGACATCGACATGGCGGTGCGGCACGGGCTGGGGTTCTGGGAGGGGCTGCGGGCCGATCGCCTGCTGGCCGACGAAATCTTCCCGGTGTGCAGCCCGGAGTTGCTGAAGGGATCCCTGCCCTTGCGCATGCCGGCCGACCTGCGCCACCACACGCTGCTCGACGACGCCCGGCACGGCTATTGGGAAGACTGGCTGGCAACCGCCGGTGTGCCCGGCCTTGCCGCCTGCCCCGACCTGGTGTTCGACGACTACGGGCTGGCGATCGAGGCGGCAATCAAGGGCCAGGGCGTGGCCATGGGGCGCGCCACGCTGGTCGGCGATGAGATCGCGGCCGGCCGACTGGTGCGCCTGTTCGACCTCAGTGTCCCCGCCGATTTCGGCTATTACGTGGTGTGCCCCGAGGCGACCGCCGATCGCCCCAAGATCCGGACGTTCCGCGCCTGGATCCTGACCGAGGCGGCCGCCGGCCACGGTCAGTAGTTGCTGATCTCGACCAGGTTGCCGTCGGGGTCGCGGATGTAGACCGACATGATCGGCCCGGTGGCCCCGGTGCGCGGCACCGGCCCCTCCTCCACCGCCACGCCGTGCGCGGCCAGATGCGCCTGGACCTCGGCCATGGGCGTGATCGTGATGAAGCAGACGTCGGCCGAGCCGGGCACGGGCGTCCTCGCCTTCGGCTCGAACTCCTTGCCGGCGACGTGCAGGTTGATCTTCTGCGTCCCGAAGCTCAGCGCCTTGCGTCCCTGCGCACCGAAGGTCACCAGTTCCATACCCAGGACGCGGGTGTAGAAGTCCACCGTCGCGTCGAGGTCGCGCACCGTCAGCACGAAATGGTCAAGGCGGTCGATCTTCATGGAAAGCCTCCTCGGTGGGGGATCCCAGCCTACCCCGTCACACCGCCGCGCGCATGCCCGCCGGCGGGCTGAAGCCGCCGGTGGCCAGCGTGTAAAGGCCGCGCTGGCCGTCCACCGGTTTGAAGCGGTCGGTGATGCCCAGCACCGTCTCGGCACCGCCCAGGTACAGCACGCCATCCTGTGGCATCAGCCGGGCGATGCCGTCCAGCACCTTGGCCTTGGTCGGCTGATCGAAGTAGATCAGCACGTTGCGGCAGAAGACCACGTCGAACTGGCCCAGCGCGCCCAGATCACCCAGCAGGTTCCACTCCCGGAACGACACCATCTGGCGCAGGTTCGGGTTGATCTGCCACTTGTCGCCCTGCTGCTTGAAGTGCCGCACCAGCATCTGGATGGGCAGGCCGCGCTGCACCTCGAATTGGGTGTAGACGCCGGCCTTCGCGCGCTCGACCATCTCGGCGGAGATGTCGGTGCCGATGATCTCGATGCGCCAGCCGGCTACCTTCGCGGCGTCCTCGTTCAGCAACATGGCGAGCGAATACGCCTCCTGCCCCGACGAGCAGGCGGCCGACCAGATGCGGATCTGGCGCTTTGAAGCACGCGCCTCCAGGAGGCGCGGCAGGACGATCTGCTTGAACTGGTCGAACGGCTTCTGGTCGCGGAAGAAGGACGACTCGTTGGTCGTCATCGCCTCCGTGATGTCGCGCAGCAGCGCCTCGTCCTTGCGCGTGCGTACGGTCGCGGCCAGTTCGTCGAGGCCCTTCATGTTCCACTTGCGCGCCACCGGCATGAGCCGGGACTCGAGCAGGTAGGCCTTGTCCTTGGTCAGCACCAGGCCGGAGCGCTGCTTCAGCAAGGTGGCGAACATGTCGAAGTCTTCGACCCTCATGCTGCCGTCCTCAACGCGAACTTGCGGATGTAAGGGCCGATTTCCTTGAGCGGCAGGATGGCGGAGCACAGCCCCGCCGTCGCTACCGCGCCCGGCATGCCCCAGACGACGCTGGTCGCCTCGTCCTGACCGATCACCGTACCGCCGGCGTTCACCACCTCGGTGCAGCCCTTCATGCCGTCCTGGCCCATGCCGGTGAGGATGCAGGCCAGCACCTTGCGCCCGTAGGCGCGCACGATGGAGCGCATCATCGGATCCACCGCCGGCCGGCAGAAATTCTCCGGCGCGTCCTTGGTGAGCTGGATGACGTTGGAGCCGGCGCGCTGCGCCACCAGCATGTGGAAATCACCCGGCGCGATGTAGACGCGGTTGGCGACAATGGGCTCGCCGTCCTTCGCCTCCTTGGCGTCGATCCCGCATTGACGGGTGATGTGCTCGGCCAGGATCGTGGTAAAGGTGGCGGGCATGTGCTGCGTCACCAGGATCGGCTGGGTGACGCCGCCCTTCATGTGCGCCAGCACCTCGAACAGCGCCTGCGGGCCGCCGGTCGAACTGCCGATGGCGATCACGTCCGGGCGCACGGGCAGGCCGGCCGGCGGCGGGCGCAGCACCGGCGGTCCGGGTTCCGGCCGCCGGAACGGGCTGGGCGCCGACGCCCCGCCCTCGCCACGCGCGGCCGGCGACAGGGGGGAGGGCGCCAACGGCCGGATCTCACCCCGCGAGCGCGACCCGGCACGGCGCGCGGCGGCACCCAGCGCCTTCACCTTGGAGACCAGCTCGCGCTTGAAATCCTCGGCGCCGCCGACCTCGCGGGTGGAGGTGGGCTTGGGGATATAGTCGGCGGCACCGGCCTGCAGGCAGCGCATGGACACGTCGGCCCCGCGCAGCGTCAGCGTCGAGGCCATGATGATCTTCACCTGCGGCGCCACCGCCAGCAGCTTGGGCAGCGCGGTGATGCCGTCCATCACCGGCATTTCGATGTCGAGGACGATGACGTCGATGGAGTTGCGCTGGAGCGAGTTGATCGCCATCTGGCCATCACCGACCGAGGCGACGACGCGGATCTCCGGGTCACCTTCCAGCGCGCGTGTCAGCAGCCCGCGGATCACCGCGGAATCATCCACCACCATCACCCGGAACGGGTCGGGACTGGCCGGTCGCGTCGTGGCGTTGATGCCCCTGAAACTGTCGGACATACGGGCGTGCCGCCTTCTTCTCAGTCGTTGCGGGCCGGGTGCGTCACAGCAACCCCACCTGCTGGAACTTCGTCTGGATGATGTCGCTGTCGAAGGGCTTCATGATGTACTCGTTGGCCCCGGCCGACAGTGCTTCCTGGATGTGCGCCAGATCGTTCTCGGTGGTGCAGAAGACCACCTTGGGATAGTCGCCGCCCGTCATCTTGCGCAGCCGGCGCAGGAACTCGATGCCGGTCATCACCGGCATGTTCCAGTCGAGCAGGATCGCTTCCGGCATCTGGCGGGCGCAGGCCTCCATGGCCTGCTTGCCGTCCTCCGCCTCGGTGCAGGCGAAGTTCAGCTCCTCCAGGATCTTGCGGGCGACCTTGCGGACGACACGGCTGTCATCGACCACCAGACAGGATTTCATCGCTCACGCCTCGGGCGGTTGGGACGGGGCCGCGAGGGCCCCGTCAGGCCGCTTCCATGTTGGTGAAGTTGAGGAGCCGCGGCACGTCGAGCACCACCATGAGCTGACCGTTCAGGCGATAGATGCCGGTCGACACCTCGCGCCAGCGCGGGTCCAGCGTCGCCGGGTTGCGCTCGAAATCCTCGTTCGACAGGCTCAGCACCTCGCCGACCGAATCCACCATCAGGCTGTACAGCTCGCCCCGCAGGTCGACGACGATCGACATGCCCGGCTTGTCCTTCGGACGCGCCGACAGGTTCAGGCGCAGGCGCACGTCGATGGCGGTGACGATGCGGCCGCGCAGGTTCAGCGACCCGGCCACCTCCGGCGGCGCCAGCGGGATGCGGGTGATCTTCTGGTTGCCCAGCACGTCCTGGACCTGCAGGACCGGGATGCCGAACAGCTGGTCGGCGATGGTCATGGTCACGTAGTCCTGATTGCCGGACGTGACGATCTCCTCGCCCTTGGTCTTCTTGGCGGGAAGCTTGGCGTTGCTGGTGCTCATGCGGCGGCATCCTTCTGTTCGGACAGCGTCTGCTGGAGCGTATAGAGCAGCGCGTCACGATCGAACTTCGCGACGTAATCGGTGAAACCGGCGGCCCGGCCGCGGTCGAGGTCGCGCTGGGTGGCGTGGCTGGACAGCGCCACCATGGGCACCGCCTGCCAGCGCGTGCCGCGGCGGATGGCCTCGGCGAAGTCGAAGCCGCTCATGCCCGGCATCTCGATGTCGGAGACGATGACGTCGAAGTCCTCGCCCGCCTCGCACAGCGCCAGCGCCTCGGTGGCGTTCTCCACCGCCGTGACGTCGTAGCCGGCCACCGACAAGAGCGGCGTGAGCAGGTTGCGGAAGAACGGGCTGTCGTCCACCAGCAGCACGCGCTGCGCCTTCTCCTCCTCGAACGCCTCGGAGTTGGCGGAACCAAACCAGTCCTTGTACGCCTGCGTCAGGAAGAAGCCGGCGTCGATGACGTCGGTCGCCTTGCCGGCGATGATGGCGGAACCCATCAGGCCCGGACGCTCAGCGGTGAGCTGGACGACCAGCTTCTCCTCCACGATGTCGACGATCTCGTCGACGATCAGGCCCATGGAGCGGTCGCCGTCGGCGAACACCAGCACCGGCTGGCGCCCTTCCCGGCCCATCATGAAGCCCGGATCGATCGGCACCAGCGGCATCAACTTGCCGCGGTACTGCACCACCGGCATGCCGTTGGACAGTTCGACCGAGGCCAGCTCGACGTCCTCCAGGCGGGCGACCAGCGACAGCGGCACCGCCTTCGGCGCGCCCTCGCCGGCGCGGAAGAGCAGCAAGGCCATCTTGTCCTCCTGGCGCGTGGCCTGGACCGACGTGGTCTCCTTGGTGACGTTCTCGCCCATGGTGATCTCGCCGGACGCCGACGCGATGCCGTTGGGGTCGAGGATCATGATGACCGAGCCGTCACCCAGGATGGTGTTGCCCGAGAACATCTCGATGTGGCGCAGGATCGGCGCCACCGGCTTCACCACGATTTCCTCGGTGTCGAACACGCGGTCGACCATGATGCCGAAGGTGTAGGTGCCGACCTGGGTGACGACGATGAAGGTCTCGTCGCCGTCCTTCTTGGCGTTCTCCTCGTCCTCCAGGCGCAGCAGCGTCTGCAGGCTGACCAGCGGCAGCAGGCGGTTGCGCAGGCGCAGGACCGGCGTGCCCTTCAGGCGCTCGATGGTGTGCTCGCTGTCGCTTGCGGCGCGCACCAGCTCGACCACGCTGATCTGCGGGATGGCGAAGCGTTCGCCCGCGCACTCGACGATCAGGGCGGAGACGATGGCGAGCGTCAGCGGGATCTTGATGACGAAGGTCGAGCCCTTGCCCTGGACCGACTTGATCTCGATCGTGCCGCCGATCTTCTCGATGTTCGTCTTGACGACGTCCATGCCGACGCCGCGGCCCGACACGCTGGTCACCTTGGTGGCGGTCGAGAAGCCCGGCTTCATGATGTACTGGATGATCTGCTGGTCGGACATGGCCGCCAGCTCGGCCTCCGACGCCATCCCGTTCTGGATGGCCTTCTGCTTGATCTTGTCGATCGCCAGGCCTTTACCATCGTCCTGGATCTCGATGATGATGTGGCCGCCCTCGTGATAGGCGTTCAGCGTGACGCGGCCGGTCTCCGGCTTGCCGGCGCGCAGGCGCTCGGCCGGGGTCTCCAGGCCGTGGTCGGCCGAGTTGCGCACCATGTGGGTAAGCGGATCCTTGATCAGCTCCAGCACCTGGCGGTCCAGCTCGGTGTCGGCGCCGAGCATCTGCAGGTCGATCTTCTTGCTCAGTTCGTGCGACAGGTCGCGCACCAAGCGCGGCAGCTTGGCCCAGGCGTTGCCGATCGGCTGCATGCGCGTCTTCATGACGCCTTCCTGCAGCTCCGACGTCACGTGGTTCAGGCGCTGCAGCGGCGCCGCGAACTCGCTCTCCTTCTGCGAGCGCAGGATCTGGAGAAGCTGGTTGCGCGTCAGCACCAGCTCCGAGACCATGGTCATCAGGTTTTCGAGCAGGTCGACGTTGACGCGGATGGTCTGCGCGGCAACCGCCGATTCCTTGTTGCCGGCCTCGCGCACCTCGTCGTTGCTGCCGCCACCGCCGGACGACGCCGCCTGGGCGGCCGGGACCGGCATCTTGGAGGGGGCGGGCGCCGGTTCGGGCTCCGGCACGGCCAGTTCCTGCGAAGGCTCCGGATCCGGTTCCGGCGGCGCGACGGGGGTCAGCGCCGTGCTCGGACCGGGAGCGGCGTTCCAGGCGGCCTCCAGCTCCTCCAGGGAGACGGAGGGGACCTCCACCTCTTCCTTCTTGGCGGCCGGCGGCGGGGGCGGCGGGGGCGGAGCGGCCGCGGCGGCGCCGGTCAGCTTGCCCTCGGCGCAGTCGTTCAGGCGGATGATGAGATCGTTGTCGTCGCCCGGCGGTTCGGCCTCGGTGGCCTCCAGCACGGCCAGGAGGCCCTTGATGGTGTCGAGCGCCTGCAGGATCAGCGACACGGCCGCCGGGTTGATGGTCAGCTCGCCGTCACGGAACTTGCCCAGCACGTTCTCCGACGCATGCGCCACCTTCTCCAGGCGCGGCAGGCCAAGGAAGCCGCAGGTTCCCTTGATCGTGTGGACCAAGCGGAAGATGTTCGACAACAGCTCGGGATTGTTGGGATTCTGCTCCAGCCGTACCAGCTCGACGTCGAGGACCGACAGGTTTTCGTTTGTTTCCGTCAGGAATTCACTGAGCAGATCATCCATGGCGTCTTCCCCAGGCCTTCATTGTCATCCCCGGCCCTTGATTGCGACCGACGGCGCGCGGCTTCGGACGGCCGCAAACCGACCCTTCCAGCACGCCCGGAGCCTGTCAAACACTGATTAAAAGTGTCTTACTCGAAAGGGTGGGACGCCGGTAGGCCCGCCGTGCCATGAAGGGCTGCCCACGTTGTCACAGGAGGACGCATGAAGGACGAGCAGCTTGCGCGCGAGGTGCGCGAGACGGTGACGAAGCTGAACGAAGTGCTGGCCCGCGCCGCCCGCCACAATCTGGCGGTCACCCTGCGCACCACCGCCCACCAGACCACCGGCGGCGTCGAGCAGGTCGTGGTGGAGACGAAGATCTTCAAGCAGCTGTGAGCGTCACCATTCCAGCGTGAACACCAGCGTCTCATGCCCGGCCGGAGCGGCGGACAGGCGCAGGCCATAGTATTCGGCGAAGCGGCCGGTGACGTAGGCGTGCACCGTGCGTGCCGTCAGGTCGTCCACCGCCGTCGTGCCGGCCAGCGCCGCCGCCGCGTCCGGGTTCAGGTTGCCGGGACGGCCCTGCGCGGTCACGGTGACGCGGCCGGAGAACTCGTCGCCCTGCCCCCCCACCAGCACGGCGCCGCCGTGGGTCAGCGCCTCCTCGGCCAGGACAACGACGTTCAGCAGCGTCTTGCCCAGCCCCGGCTTGCCGCCGGCCATGTCGTGCGGAATGCCCTGCGGCCAGTCGACGCGCGTCTTGCCGCCCTCGGTCCAGCCCAATGCTGCGGCGCGCGCGTCGACGAAGCCGCGCATCTCGCGCCCGGCCAGCCCGTAGGCGAGGCGGAAGAGGCGCAGCCGCCGGTCCGCCTGGCCCGAGGAATGGTCGATCAGCTTGATGGCCTCGCCCATGAAAGCGGGGTTCGGCTCGCCCTCGTCCATCTCCTCGATGAGTTCCAGGCCGTTGCGGATGGCGCCGACCGGGCTGACGAGGTCGTGGCAGAAACGGGAGGTGAGCAACTCGACGACGCGGATGTCCAGGGGCATGGCGGGGTCCGGTACTACGAAAGGAAGAAACAGGCGGGGCGACGGGAACTTTCCGGCCCGCGCCTCCTTCTTGTAACATCCGGAGGCGCCCGGCCGCCACGGCATGCTGAGCCACAACGGAAATTCGGAGACGACGCCGGCCATGGAAGACACGCTGGTTCCTGGCGCCTGGGTGCGCCACCCTTCCCGTCCCGACTGGGGCCTGGGCCAAGTCCAGTCGGCGGTCGGCCACCGCGTCACGGTGAACTTCGAGCACGCCGGCAAGCTGCTCATCAACACCGAGGTCGTCGGCCTCGACGTCGTCGAGCCGGACGAGGCGTGACCCCATGCGCCCGCGGCTGGCATTCCTCGCCGGTGCGGTCCTGTTCGCCGCCCTGCCCGCGCGCGCCGATCCCCTGCCGCCCGGCGACCCGGCCAAGGGCGAGACGCTGTTCCGTGCCTGCGCCGTCTGCCACACGCTGACGCCGGACGGCGGACGGCGCGCCGGCCCCACGCTGTGGCGCGTGTTCGGCCGCAAGGCGGGCGCGGTGGAAGGTTACCGCTACTCCCCCGCGCTCCAGGACAGCGGCATTGTGTGGACCGAGGAGACGGTCGCCCGCCTGTTCGAGGTGGGGCCGGACGTCATGGCGCCGGGCAGCAAAATGCCGCTGCAAACCATCAGCGACGCGCAGCAGCGCGCCGACCTCGTCGCCTACCTGCGCAGGGCCGCCGGCGGCCCCTGAACGCCGTGACCTTGCCACTGGCGCGACGGCCGTTCCGAGCCCATACTCCTGGGTAAACAAGGAGGGAGTCCGCCATGAAGTCCATCGTCATCGGTCTGGCCGCCGCCGTGCTGATCGCCGTCGGCGCCGCCGTCGTCCTCGGCAGCATCCAGCACAGCACGGCCGAGCGTTACGCCTCGCAGTCCGTACGGCTGTAGGGGGCGACGCTCCGCCCCTTCACTCCCCGTCCAGGGCGAACATCAGCAGCAGGGTGCGCTGGAGCGGGCTCGAATTGTCGTCGGATACGACGTAGACCAGCGTTTCCCCGCGCGGGCCGGTCACCGCCGAGATGCCCTCGTAGTTGTCGACGGGCAGCGGCGCTTCCAGGCGCGCCATCTCCTCGCCCACCAGCGTGGCGCCGGGGCGCAGCGAGGCCGCCGGCACGCGCGTGATGCGCCCGCCCCAGCCGCCCAGCAGCGAAATCCGCCGCTCCAGCACCAGCACATCACCGGACGGCAGCACCGCCGCACCGGTCGGGCGGAAGCCGGGGGCCGCGCGGTAGGTCACCGGCCCCCACGCACGCGGCAGCGACAGCGGCGGCGCGCCGATCCAGCCGCGCCGCTCCGGCCGGCCGTCGTCGTCACCCTCCTCCAACGTCAGCACGCGGCCGTCGGGCAGCGCCGCCAGCGCCTCGATACCGCCGTTGAACGGCGCGCTCTCCAGCCCCGGCGGGGGCGGCAGTTCAGTGGGGGAGCCGGACGGACCGTCATCGCCACCGGCATAGCGCTCGATGCGGTGGTCGCGTTCGAAGGAGACGAGCCATCCCCCGTCCGGCAGCCGCGACAGATCCTCGGAGTCGCTGCGGCGCGGCCGGCCCGTTACGAACGCGGTGCCGGGCAGCGCGCGCACGGTCAGGTCAGCGGCTGCGGACAGGCGCCCCGCGTCGTCGTACAGCAGCCGCGCTTGCACCACCTTGCCGTTGTCGTTCACGGCGGTGAGGCGTCGTCCGCCGTCCCCGATCACGAGGCCCGACAGGCCCTTGACGCCGGTCCCGATGATCTCGATGCCGCCACGGTACGCCAAGCCACTGGAGATCACCGGCCCGCCCTCCACGGCGATGGGGCGCGAAACCGCGGCCACGCCCTGGCGCGTGCTCATGCAACTGGCCGCCACCAGCAGCGCCACGGCCAGGAGGGTGGCGTTGACTCCCAGCCAGAAAGCACGGGGACGACGCCGGCGGAGCAACAGGACAGAACGGATCATGGGCGCACTCAAGCACGGTACGTGATCGGGTGGAAACGTTCCATGCGGTTTACGCCGGCCCCGCTACTCCCTTGCGCGCGGAGCGGCGGCATCCGGCACGGCCGATCCGCCTATGCTGGCGGGGTTACTTCTTCTGAGCCACGCCGCCCCCGCGCGGGAGTGCATAAATTGACTGAAGCCGCGTCCCCGATGCTGCCCCGAGGCGAAAACCAGGTCCTTTCGATGTCGCACAGGTGCATTCCGGTTGCCATGCCACCCGATCGCCCGGCCAGCGGGTCCGAACCCCCGGACGCCCCGCCGGAACAGCGCGTTCGCGAGCTGGAAGCCGAACTCCGCGAGCTGCAGCACCGTGCCAAGAACAGCCTGCAGCTCGTCATTTCGTTGCTGAAGCTGCAGGCCGGCCGCATCCGCGACCCCGACGCCCGCGTCGCCTATGAACAAACGTTGGTGCGCATCGAGGCGCTGGCGATTCTCTACCGCCAGCTCCACGAGACCGGGTCGGGCACGCACGTCGAACTCGGCCGCTACGTCGAAGGGCTGTGCGAAGCGGTGAAGGCCGGCACACCGGGCGGGCTGGCCAACATCCCGATCACCGTGTCGGCGGAGCCGATCGTCGTCGGCCTCTATGAGGCGATGCCGCTGGGCCTCATCATCGCCGAGCTGGTGTCGAACAGCCTGCACCACGCCTTCCCGGAAAAGGGCTGGATCAACGTGGCGGTGACCCGGCAGAGCGACACGCGCGCGCGCCTCGTGGTCGAGGACAACGGGCGCGCCCTGCCGGCCGGGTTCGACACCACCTCCGACGACGGGCTGATGTTGGCGGAGGCGCTGGCCGCGCAGCTCGGCGACACGCTGTCCACCGACTCCGACTCCTCCGGCACCACCGCCGCGGTCAGCTTCCCGATCTAGCGCCCCCGTCAATGATGATGGTGATGCCCGCCCTCGTGGTGGGCGTGCGGGTGCTCGGGCGCCGGGGCCGGCTTGACCGTGCCGGCCAGATAATCGCGGATCGCCCGCGCCGGATCGCTCTCCGCCGTCACCACCGGCTCGATCCCGCGGCGGCGCATGTGGTTGACGAAGCCCTGGCCCGACATGCCGGCGACCACCACGGCAACCGCGTCGATGGGGTGCGGCTTGCCGTCGCCGTGCAGGTGCAGAACCATGTCCTCCGCCAAGTCGAGGCGGCCGGCGGCGACCGGCTCGGCGCCCCTCTCGGCGTCGAACAGCAGGAAGCAGCGGGTGCGGCCGCCGTGCGTGGCGATGGTGGCGCCGTCCTGGGTGGCGATGGCGAACTTCATGGAAAAGGCTCCGAAACGGGGACGGCCGGGATGCCCGCACGATAACCGTTTTGCGACCCGCTGGCGGCGGCGTTTGCGCGCGTGCGATAACATGCCACAATCACCCGCATGGACTGCAGGGTACCCGACGTGAGGAAGAACGACATCGCCGCCGCCTGGAAGGGCATGGCCGACTGCAAGGGCTGCGGTATCCGCGACCTTGCCCTGTTCGCCGACCTGGCCGAGGCCGACTTCAACCTGATCCACCTGCCCATCGACGTTCTGCAGGTGCAGGCCGGCGGAGCGCTCTACCACGCGGGGGACGAGCCGGCGGCGCTGTTCACCGTTCGCTCGGGATTGGTGAAGCTGGTGCAATACCTGCCCAATGGCGGCCAGCGCATCGTGCGCCTGCTGCGCCGGGGCGACACGGCAGGGCTGGAGGTGGTGCTGGGCCAGCCCTACCAGCACGCGGCCATCGCCATCCACCCGGTGCTCACCTGCCGCATCCCGCGCGCGGTGATCCAGCGCCTGTCGGAGGAGACGCCGCGCCTGCACCAGCAGCTCATGCGCCGCTGGCAGCAGGCGGTGGAGCGCGCCGACGCCTTCCTGGTGGAGCTGGGCACGGGCGGCGCCAGGGCGCGGGTGGCGCGGCTGTTCCTGACGCTGCTGGGCGAGGACGCACGGTCGGAATGCGACCTGTTCGGCCGCGAGGACGTCGGCGCCATGCTGGGCATCACGACGGAGACGGCCAGCCGCATGGTGGCCGAGCTGAAGCGCCAGGGCGTGGTGACCGAACTGCGGCCCAACCGCTTCCGCGGCGACCGGGCCGCCCTGCAGGCGATCGCGGATGAACCTTGAGCGCGCGGCGGATGCACGGCACGCCCGTGTCAGAACGGCTCGCTCTCGTCGGAGCGGATGACGTCCGTCCACTTGCGCTCCAGGCGACGAAGCGTGCGGTAGGTGGTTTCGAAGTCCTGCAGGTCGCCGTCGCCCTGGATCAGCGCCTCGGCGTGCAGGCCGGACATGGCGCGCAGCCGTTCGCACAGCTCCGCGCCGCGGGCCGACAGCTTGAGGCGCGCGGCGCGCTTGTCGCGTGGCGAGGCCGAGCGGTCGACGTAGCCCGTATCGACGAGTTGCTTGAGATTGTACGACGCGTTGGAACCCAGGTAGTAGCCGCGCTCGATCAGGTCACGCACGCTGATCTCGCCGGACGAGATGTTCAGCAGCATCATCACCTGCACCGGGCTGATGTCGTCGATGCCGATGCGGCCCAGCTCGATTCGCAAAACATCGAGAAAGCGGCGATGCATCCGCTCGATGATCCGCGCGATTTCGTGATACATTTGAGACGCCGTCGCCTTGTCCTTGCGGGCGAGGTCCTCCGGCGGAGCATGTTCAAGCGTGGTCATAGCCCAGGGATGCACTTCTGTCGCGGCCGCGAATTGTCGGAAATACCCTAAGTTCCGAAGTGTTTAAGTTTTCTTAACTCTGACGCCAGAAAGTTGAGACCCCACAACCATGGGATATCGTCGCGCCGTGAGCACCATCTTCTCTTGCAAGGCGCGCGCCCGCCTCATGCTCCCGGCGGCGCTGCTGGTCGTCTCCCTCGCCTTGTCGGCCTGCCAGACGGCGAAGGAGGGCGAGCGCACGTCCGGCGGGCAGACCTACGATGCGCTGATGCGCATCGCCGATACCACCCGCGCCCAGGGCGACCTGTTCAGCGCCGCCACCATGTACCGGCGCGCGCACCAGGCCAGCCAGAACCGGGTCGAACCGCTGATCGCGCTGGGCGCCGTTCTGGTCGACATGGGCAACTCGCGCGAGGCGCTGGACGTCTGGCGCCAGGCGCTGTCCCGCGACACCGGCAACGCCGACGCACTGCGCGGCTATGGCCGCGCGCTGATCGCGCTGGAGCAGCCGGAGGAGGCGGCGCGCCAGTACGCCGCGGCACTCGCCCGCGATCCCAAGGACCGCAAGGCGCTGAACGGGCTGGGCGTGGCGAAGGACATGATGCGCGACCACCGCGGCGCGCAGGAGCAGTTCCGTGCCGCCCTGGCGATCGCGCCGGACGACCCGGCCACCCGCAACAATCTGGGCTTCTCCCTGGCGCTGTCCGGCGAACACGCCGAAGCCATCGCGATCCTGGAGCCGCTGGCGGCCCAGCCTTCGGCCACGCCGCAGGTGCGGCAGAATCTGGCTTTGGCCTACGGCCTTGCCGGCCGCGAGGCGGACGCCGCGCGCGTCGCCCGCCTCGACCTCGCCGAAGCGGACGTGCAGCGCAACCTTGCCTACTACCGCGAGGCCCGCGTCCAGGGCGGCGCCTCGGCCGGGCATCCGGCCCCCGGTGCGTCGCCGCCCGCTGCGGCGGTCCGCACGCCGGTCACCGCGGCGCCGGTCACCATAGCGCCGCCGGCCGGCCCGGCAACGGCCGCGCCCCCCGCCGCCGGTGGCGTGCGCGTCCAGCTTGCGGCATTCCCCAGCGAGACCATGGCGCAGAACGAGTGGGACCGGCTGCTGCGCAAGCATCCGCTACTGTTCCAGGGGCGTGAGCCGATCTATGTCGCGCAGCCTCCCGCGGAGGGTCGGCGCCCGCTGGTCCACCTGCGCGTCGGCTTCACCGACCGCGCCGAGGCGGCGCAATTCTGCGAAGGACTGACGGCCGCCAAGCGCGACTGCACCATCCTGCGTCCGCGATAGCGGCTACCCCGCCGCGCCCTCTCCGCTACGGTCGTCCGGCGCCACGCGGGGGAAGCGCAGGGTGAAGGTGGTGCCGCGGCCCGGCGCGCTGTCCAGCGTGATGCGGCCCTTCAGCGTGCGCGTGACGATGTTGTAGACGATGTTCAGCCCCAGACCGCTGCCGCCGGTGCCGCGGCTGGTGGTGAAGAACGGCTCGAACACCCGGCCGTGCAGGGCCGGCGGGATGCCGCGGCCGTCGTCGGAATAGCGCAGTTCCACCTCGTCCGGCGATAGCCGGGCCACCACGACCGTCAACCGCCCCGCCTGCCCCGGCGCGTAACCGTGCATGATCGAGTTCATGACGAAGTTGGTCAGCACCTGGCTGAGCGCCCCCGGATAGCTGTCGAGCACGAGGTCGTCCGGGCACCGCACCTCCACCGTGTGCGCCGCCTTCTTCAGCCGCACGCCCAGGCTGCGCAGCACTTCGTGGATGTAGTCGCGCATGTCGAAGACGCGGCGCTCCTCGCTTGCCTGGTCGACGGCGATCTGCTTGAAGCTCTGGATGAGCTGGGCGGCGCGGTCGACGTTCAGCATCATGAGCTGCGTCGCCTCGGCGGCGGTGTCGATGTAGTCGGCGAAGTCCGGCTTGCGCAGCTTGCCGACCTCGAAGCTGCGGCGAATCACCCCCGTGCGCTCGGCCAGCAGAGAAGCGCCGGTCAGCGCGATGCCGATGGGCGTGTTGATCTCGTGCGCCACACCGGCCACCAGGGAGCCGAGCGCCGCCATCTTCTCGGACTGGACGAGGTGCGCCTGCGCTTCCTTCAGTTCCTTCAGCGCGCGCTCCGCCTCTTCCTTGGCGGCGCGCACCTCCTCCTCGGCGCGGATGCGCTCGGTCACGTCGGTGTGCGAGCCGATCAGCTTGACGGTGGCGCCGTCGGCATCCGTCATCTTGATGGCGCGGGTGTAGAGGTGGACGATGCGCCCGTCCTTGTGGCGGAAACGCTGGAGGATCTGGCAGTCGTCGCGGCGGCCGGCGGCGAAGTCCTCCGCCATACGCAGCGACTCCGCCCGGTCGTCCTCCAGGACCAGTTCATTCCAGCGTTCCAGCGTGTTGACCATCTCGTCCTCGCCATAGCCCAGCAGCGCCCACCATTGGGGCGAGAACCAGAGTTCGCCGGTCTGCAGGTCCCATTGCGAGATGCCGTCGCGCGCCGCGCGGATCGCCTGTTCGAACAGCTCGCGGCTGGCCGCCAGCTCCAGCTCGATCCGCTTGCGCTCGGAGATGTCGTTGATGCAGGTGAGAATGGCGTCCATGCCGTGGAAACGGAAGGTGCGCACCGACAGCAGCGCCCAGAAGGTGCGCCCGTCGCTGGCGCGCATCCGCGCCTCGAAATTGTCGATCCGGCCGCCCTGTTCGCGCAGCCGCTCGATCATCCGCGCACGCGCTTCCGGGTCGTTGTAGAAGCTTCGGGCGCTGGCGCGGCCGATCACCTCGTGCAGGGGGGCGCCGAACAGGTAGCCGGCCGGCTCGTTGGCGGCGACCACGATGCCGTCCGCCATGCGCGTGACCACCAGCGGGAAGGCGATCGCCTCCAGGATGGAGCGCTGCGCCTCCTCCACCCGCGCAGCTTCGGTGATATCGCTGTAGCGGCGGAGGAAGCCGCCGCCCGGCAGGGGGCTGTGCCGCGCGTCGAACACCTTGCCGTCGGACAGCGTGAAGCGGAAGTCGAAGGTGTCCGTGCGCCGCGCCACCGCGACCCGCCCGGCGACGAAGGAGGGGACGTCGACCGTGCCGTAGTCGCCCCGCTCGGCCATGAAGCGGACGATGGCGTCGAAGGCGGTGCCGGTTCGCATCAGCTCGGCCGGCAGGCGGAACATCTCGCCGTACAGGCGGTTGCACACGACCAGCCGCAGGTCGAGGTCGAAGCCGGCGACGGCGTCCACCATGGCGTCGAAGGTGGTTTCCAGCAGCGCCTGCTTCTCGCCGAGCTCGCGACCGCCCAGCAGCCTCTGCTCCGCCACCGCGGCGCTCAGGTCGGCCGCCGTCACGATGCAGCCGCCGTCCTCCGCCACCATCGTCAGGCCCAGCCAGCGGCCCTCGCGGCAGCGCAGTGCCGCCATCTCGCCGGCTTCCAGCCGCGCCACCAGGGCGGCGGCGCCACGGCCGAGCGGGTCGGCGACCCCGCCCTCCGCCATCCGCACGGCCAGCATCTCCGCCAGCGTAGGGGCACGCCCGTCGCCACCGAGGCACTCGGCGAACGCCCGGTTCATCCCGGCGAGGCGCCCTTCGGCGTCGAAGCGGGCCAGACCGGCACCGGCCATGCACTCACACCCTTCCAGATCGAAGCACTGACCCCGATCATAGCGCAAATCGAAGACCGGCGGATACGCGGGGTTGGTTTCAGCGCATTAACCTTCCCCGCCGTCCCCAATGTGCGCTAACGGTTTGTTCAGCGGTGCCAGCCGATCGTGACTCTTCGAATCACAGCGCCGTGCCGATCGATCATGCAAGACCGCCCGCAGAACCTCCTCTACGCGCTCGACGAACGGCCGCCGACGCGGCCGCTGACGGTGCTGGCGGTCCAGCACATGGTTCTGGCGCTGATGTTCATGCTGTACCCGGTGATCGCCGCGGCCGAGATCGGCCTGTCCGTGGACGACACCTACCACTTCGTCACCACCGCCGTGCTGGCGGCCGGCACCGCCACGCTGCTGCAGGCCAGCCGGCTGGGCAGCGGCTTCCTGGCGGTGTCGATTCCCAACCCCATCGTCATGCCGGCCTTCCTGGCGGCGGCGCGGAGCGGCGGGCTGGGCATGGCGTGCGGCACGCTGGCGGCCTGCGGGATCATGCAGATGGGCTTGGCGCGCCTGCTGCCGCGGCTGCGCAGCTTCTTCCCGCCGGAGGTGTGCGGCGTGGCGGTGATGATGCTGGGCGTGTCGATGGTGAAGGGCGGCGTCACCCGCTTCACCGGCTACGAGCATGCGGGGATGGACGTCGACCCCGGCGCCCTGGCGGTGGGCTTCGCCACGCTGGGCAGCATCGTGCTGCTGTCGGTGTGGGGCAAGGGGCAGACGCGGCTGTATGCCATGCTGATCGGCTGCGTCGCCGGATACGCCGTGGCGGCCGCGCTCGGCCGCCTGCCGGTCGATCTGGGGGAGCGGCTGGCCGGCGCGCCGCTGCTGGCCATGCCGGTGCCGCAGATCCCGGCGCTCAGCATCGGGATCGAGGCGCTGCTGCCGATCTTCATCGGCATCCTCCTGTCGATGATGGACGTGGTGGGCTGCGTCATCACGCTGGACAAGATGAACAAGGCGCACTGGGCGCGCACGGAGATGCCGGTCGTCAGCCGCGGCGTCTTCGCCGACGGGCTGGCCACGACGCTGGGGGCGCTGGGCGGCGGCATGGGCAACGGCCTGTCGTCGGCCAACATCGGACTGGCCTTCGCCAGCGGCGCCACCTCCCGCATCATCGGATTCGCCGCCGGGGCGCTGATCATCGCCGCCGCTTTCTTCCCGAAGCTGACGACGCTGCTGATCCTCATGCCGCCCCCGGTGATGGGGGCGGTGCTGGTGTTCACCGCCGCCTGCCTGATCACCGCCGGCATGGAGCTGATCATGTCGCGCATGCTGAACGAGCGGCGCATGCTGGTGATCGGCGTCAGCACCATCCTGGGCATCAGCGTCACCGCCGTGCCCGGCCTGTACCACGACGTCCCCGACTGGCTGGAGCCGCTGTTCCATTCCGAGCTGACGGTGGCGGCGGTGGCGGCGCTGCTGCTGAACGTCGTGTTCCGCATCGGCGTCGGCCGTCGGGCCGAGTTGGCCTTCACGCCGGGCACGACGTCGCTCGGCGCCATCTACGACTTCCTGGAAAAGCAGGGCAGCACCTGGGGCGCGCGACGCGATGTGGTGCAGCGCGCCACCTTCGGCACCATCGAGACGATGGAGGCGCTGGCGCGCGCCGGGCTGGCGCGCGGCCCGGTCATGGTGGAGGCCAGCTTCGACGAGCTGAATCTGGACATACGCTTGCGCTACGCCGGCCGGCCGCTGCCGGTCGGCAAGGCGGAGGCGGTGGACATGACGGCGCTCATGGACACCGACGACGATACGGCGATCGAGGTGGCGATGCGCTCGGTCTCCTTCAACCTGATCGTCAAGGCCGCCGACCGCGTTTCCAGCAGCGTGCGCGGCGAGGAAGCGCTGCTGCTGCTGCACTTCGATCATTGAGGGTTGGGGCCCGGGAACGGCTCACGTTCCCGTACCCGCCTCCGGCACGGGCGGCAGCGCCTGGGCGCGCAGGCGCTCGCGGCAGCGCACCAGCGTGCGCTCGTCGCCGTGGCCGCCGCCCTTGGTGACGAGGGGCAGAATGCGCGCCCCTTCCGACAGACCGAGCGGCACCCCCGATTCCACCTCCCCCAGCAGGCGGAAGGCGCCGACTCCCAGCGCCGCCAGGACGGCGCGCGCCGTCTCGTCGCCGGTCAGGATCAGGCCGCCGACGCGCGGCGCCTGCTCGGATATCAGCCGGCCGAGCGCCACGGCCAGATCGTGCGCTTCGTGCGGGTCGGGGGCGGCGCCGGGACCCACGTTCAGCAGCACGTCGTCACCGGACGACAGCGCCTCGCGCAGGTCGCGCTCGGCGTGCCCCCAGGCGGCGGTGCCGGGACCGATGCGCAGCGTCACCGGATCAACAGTCAGCGCCCGCACCCCGTTCACGCCGGCCAGCGCCGCCGCCTGCGCCCGCGCCATGGGAGACAGGCTGCCGACCACCGCCAGCACGGGGTCGAGCGGAGTGGGCAGCGGCGCGCCCGGAATCGCCGGAGCGTGCGCCAGCCCCAGCACGGCCGACAAGTGGCGGGCCAGCCCGACGGAGCCGACCCAGAACAGCCGGTCGCGCATGACCGCCGTCACCTCGGCGATCATCGCCAGATCGTCGTCGGTCGCCGCACCACAGGCGACCGCCTCCACCCCCTCGCCGATCCAGGCGGCAAGCGCGTGCGCCAGCGAGTCCGCACCACCGCGCAGCATGTCGGTCCCGGCCGCCTCGGCGCGCATCCCGGCGGCGCGCAGCGCCGCCGCCACCTCGGCCGGATCAGGGGCGGCCGGATCAGGGATAGCCGGACCGGAGGCCACGCCCAGCGCCGGGCAGGCGGGGGCGACGACGGCGAGCGGCGGCGGCTGCCCGTCCGGCGCGGCGGCGCGGCGCGCCGCCACGGTCTCCGCCGCCCAGTTGCCACGCAGCGCGGCGTCCATCATCTTGACCAGGATCCCGCCCGGCGCGTGCAGACGGCGCACCGCCTCGGCGTTCAGCGCGGCGGCGGGATCGGCCGGCAGGCGGCGGCTGTCGAGGTCGACCGCCACCACGTCCACCGGCGCGTCCAACGCTGTGTCCGGCACCGCCCGCGGGTCGAGCAGCACGGCCGCCTCCATGCCCACGGCGGCGAAGACGGCGGCGCCGTCGGCCGCGCCTGACAGGTCGTCGGCGACGATCAGCGCCTTCACGGTCAGGTCCAGGGCCATGTGGAGCGTCCTCGGGGTACACCTCGCTGGCAACGGCAACAGCGGGTGCCGTGCAAAGTCCCCTCCCCCAAGTTGGCGCGGGAGGGTTAGGGTGGCCGGATGATGACCGACATCACCGCCTACGGCGGCCTGTTCCTGGCCGCACTGGTCGCCGCCACGCTGCTGCCCGCGCAGTCGGAGCTGGTGCTGGTGGGCCTGCGCGCGTCCGGCGGCTACGACGTGGTGGCGCTGGTGGCGGTGGCGACGGCGGGCAACGTGCTGGGCTCCACCATCAACTGGGTGCTGGGGCGCTACCTTCTGCACTTCCGCGACCGGCGCTGGTTCCCGGTGAAGCCGGCGATGCTCGACCGCGCGACCGGCTGGTACGGGCGCTGGGGGGTGTGGTCGCTGCTGTTCGCCTGGATGCCGATCGTCGGCGACCCGCTGACGCTGGTCGCCGGCATCCTGCGCGTCGATCTGCGGCTGTTCCTGCCGCTGGTCACCCTGGGCAAGGCGGCGCGCTACGCCGCGCTCGCCTGGGCGGTGTAGAGGCCCGCTACGTCAGCGCCTTGAAGGTCTCGGCGAGGCGCGCATCATCGTCGGGGCCGATCAGGGCGGCGATGGCGGCAAGCAGGCCCATCTCCTCCTTCTGGATGTGGAACATCTCGCGCTCCACGAACTCGCGGGCGTGCTCGGCGAATGCCTGCCACGCCGTCGGATCGAAGGCACCGGCGGCCAGCGCCTGGGCGGCCAGCGCGCCCGCTGCCTCGGCGGCTGGCAGGATGGCGCGGTGTTCGGAGATCAGCAACTGCGTCATGCCCGCCTGACCCGCCGCGCGCAGCGCCGGGAAGAGGTGCTCCTCCTCGAAGCCGAAGTGGCGGCCGACTTCGTCCCGCACGATGCCGGTCATCGCCGCCAGCGCGTCGCGCGCCGGCCCCGCCGTCAGGTCGGGCGGCGTGTCGCCCTGGCGTTCGAGCAGCGCGTCGAGGTCTTCCAGCGCGCGCAGCGTCGCCAGATGGTCGTCGTGCAGCATCCGGCCGATGCGCGAGGTCATGTGGAGCATGCAAGGTCTCCGGGTTTGGAACGGGTGTTGGAGAGCGCGGTCCGCCAGGCGGCAAGGGTCCGGCGGCGCACGGCGAAGGCGAAGATCAGCAGGGCCACCGCCCCGCCGGCACCGCTGAGGGCGCCCAAGCGGGCCAGCGCCTCGACGTTGAACAGGTTGCCGGCGACCAGCAGGGCGACGGCCGCCAAATGCAACGCGGCGTGGACTTTCAGCGGCCGCTCCGGCGTCAGCTTCGAGACGAGCGGCGGCCGGCCGCCGGGCACCGTGGCGTGCACCGAGGCGAGGAAGGGGGCGATGCGCTGGAGCACGCCGAACAGAAAGGTCAGCAGCCAGCCGAACACCGCAAGCACGACGAACACCGTCGGCATGTTGAAGGCGTCGATGCCCAGCGCCGGCAGCAGCGCCAGCGCCAGCGCCACCGGCAGCACCGCCCAGGCGACGCGGATCAGCAGGAAGGCGGTGCCCAGGCGCTTGCGCATGCGGGCCTTCAGCACCGCGCGCATGGCCGTGAGGTGCAGCGCCACGGCGGCGAGGCCGCAGAGCACCGCCGCCACCGTCGGCCACGGCCCCGGCAGGAAGGCCCCGGCGACCAGCACCGCCAGCCCCACCTCCGCCGCCGCCGCCGAGGCGTGGCCGAGCCGCACAGACGGTGCCGGCCCCAGCGCCAGCATCGGCACCAGGATGGTCGAGAAGCCGGCCGCCAGCATCCCCATGAAGCCGAACAGGGCCAGCCCCAGGTGCACGCCGGCCAAGGACGCATGGTCCGGCAGGAAGCCCAGGCGCAGGTCGCACAGCAGCGCCACCCCCAGCCCGGCCGCCGCCGCCAGCGATGCCAGGGCGCCCCAGGCGTAGTGGCGCACCACCCGCATTTCCGGCGCCGCAACGCCGCCGGGGCACAGGTTGACGGCCATCAGTGCCGCGAACACGGCCAGCCCGGCGGCGGCGAGCAGCCCGCCCAGGGCCGCCGGCACGTCCTGCCACAGCGCCAGCCCGGCGGCGAACAGGGCGATGCCCGGCACAGCCAGCGCGAAGCTCGCCCACGCCCAGCGCGCCGAACCGACCGGGCGCACCGTCGCCATCGGCAACAACTGGTAGGAGGCGCCCATCGCGGTGGTCGCCAGCACGCCCAGCGTGAACAGGTGCAGCGCCGCCAGCACCGTGCCCGGCCCGCCGCGGAACCCCAACAGCGCCTCGCCGCCCAGCAGCAGCAACAGCCAGCCGGCGGCGTGGAAGGCCAGCGCCGCGGCGAAGAACCCGAAGGGCACGCCGGCCGGCAACAGCCGGTCGCGCGATCCGAAGGCGGCGTCGGGGGAGAACATCGCCCCTCTCCTGCTTGATCGAAATCAAGATCTGACAAAGGTCAATTGCCGACCCGGCATCGATTAGACTCACGGAAGATCCGTGAATACTGGAGACCGGGCCCGGCAACCGCAGGGCGAACGATACGGGCCTGCGGCGATCCGCCGCTTGACCGGGATCAAGGAGGCGCCTTTGCTGTGCAGCCGAGTATCGCGAACAACTGGATTCGCTGAAGTAATTGCCGGGCGGAAAGCCGCTGACGCTGAGAACTGCCAACGTTGCCGAGAGGAACGCGCCGACCATGTCTGAACATTCCAGGGACGAGGAAGCCGTGCGCCGGATGGAGGTGCTGGCCGCCGGGGTGGCGCTGCGCGCCGCGGCGCGGCTGGGCGCCGGCGTGACCGCGCCGGTGCTCGACCGGCTGATGCTGGTGCTGGCGCGCAGCCATCCGCGCGCCTTCGCCACGCTGGCCGAGATGCCGGAGGCGCGCGTGCTGCTGGACCCGGTCGACCAGCCGGTGAGCTTCCTGCTGACCGTCGGCCCCACCGTGCGCCTGAGAATCGCCGACCGTGCGACGGCGGAGCACGAGGCCGCCATCCGGGGGCCGCTGCCGGCCTTGATGGACCTGCTGGAAGGGCGCATCGACGGTGACGCCCTGTTCTTCCGCCGCACCCTGCGCATCGAGGGCGACACCGCCGTCGTGGTGGCATTGCGCAACGCCCTGGACGGCGAGGAAATCGACCTCGTCTCCGACCTTGCCGCGCTCGGCGGCCCGCTGCGCCATGCCGTGCCGCGCCTGCGGCGCGGGGCGGTGCGGGCGGCGGGCGTGCTGGAAGGGGCACGCCGGCTGCTGCTCGGCCCGGTGCTCACACGGCTCGACACGTTGGAGCGGCGCGTGGAACAGGCGCAGCGTCCCGGCCGGGGGAGCTGAGCATGACCGGGTTCGAACTGATCTGCCCGGCCGGCACGCCGGCGGCACTCCGCGCGGCGGTGGACGCCGGGGCGGACGCCGTTTACTGCGGCTTCCGCGACGAGACCAACGCCCGCAACTTTCCGGGGCTGAACTTCTCCCGCGACGAGCTGGCCGAGGGCATCCGCTACGCCCATGGACGCGGGCGCAAGGTCTTCGTGGCGATCAACACCTACCCCGCCGCCGGCAACGCCGGTCCCTGGCACCGCGCGGTGAACGACGCCGCGCGCCTGGGCGCCGACGCCGTCATCATGGCCGACCTCGGCCTGCTGGACTACGCCGCGCGCGCGCACCCGAACCTGCGCCTGCACCTGTCCGTCCAGGCCTCCGCCGCCAACCCCGAGGCCATCGGCCTGTTCCACGAGGCGTTCGGCGTGCAGCGCGTGGTGCTGCCGCGCGTGTTGACCGTGGCCGACATCAAGGGCCTGACGGCGCAGGCGCCGGTCGAGGTGGAGGTGTTCGTCTTCGGCGGCCTCTGCCCGATGGCGGAGGGGCGCTGCTCGCTGTCCTCCTACGCCACCGGCCTGTCACCCAACAAGCAGGGTGTCTGCTCGCCGGCCAGCCACGTCCGCTACGAACCGCGCGGGGACGAGCTGGTGTCGCGGCTGGGCGGCTTCACCGTCAATGTCTTCGGCGCCGACGAGCCGGCCGGCTATCCCACACTGTGCAAGGGCCGCTTCGCGGCACGGGGGCGGGCGTCCTACCTGTTCGAGGAGCCGACGAGCCTCAACGCGCTGGCCCTGCTGCCCGAGTTGAAGGCGGCCGGGGTGCACGCCCTGAAAATCGAAGGACGTCAGCGCGGCAAGGCCTACATCGCCGCGGTGGTGTCCACCTACCGGCAGGCCATCGACGCCTTCGAACGCAGCGGCGCCGTGCCCCACGTCGACCTGGACGCCGTCATCGAAGGCTCGCGCGACACCGCTGGCGCCTACCAGCGCTCCTGGCGGTGATATGGACGACGCCTGAAGGCGTCGTCCATATCACCCTCTCAATCAATGCTATCGCATTGATCTGTCGGGTTTTACCGGCGGCGCTCAATGGAAGCCATCAAGCGCCGCCGGTATGAGAAGGAATGGCCATGACCACACCCTCACTGCTCACCCTCGGCCCTGTGCTGTTCAACTGGCCAGTCGACCAGTGGCGCGACTTCTACGCGCGCATCGCCGACGAGGCGCCGGTGGACGTCGTCACGCTCGGCGAGGTGGTGTGCTCCAAGCGCGCGCCCTTCTTCGAGGACGCCCTGCCCGAGGTGATCGAGCGGCTGACCGATGCGGGCAAGCAGGTCGTCCTCGCCAGCCCCATCCTGGTGACCACCGAGCGCGAGCGGGCCGCCGTGCGCGGCCTCGCCGCTACCGGGGCGTTGCCGGTGGAGGCCAACGACCTGGGGGCGGTGGCGCAACTGGTCGGACGGCCGCACCTCGTGGGACCGTTCGTCAACGTCTACAACGAGGCGACGCTGGCCTGGCTGGCGGCGCGGGGCGCCATCGCCGTCAGCTTGCCGCCGGAGCTGCCGGCGCCGTCGCTGAAGGCGCTTGCCGGCGAGGCGGCGCGGCACGGCGTGGCGGTGGAGGCGCAGGTGTTCGGCCGCGTGCCGCTGGCCATCTCGGCGCGCTGCTACCACGCCCGCGCGCACGGGCTGCACAAGGACGGCTGCCAGTTCGTCTGCGGCCAGGACCCCGACGGCATGGACGTGGAGACGCTGGACGCCCAGCCGTTCCTGGCGGTGAACGGGCTGCAGACGCTGTCGCACACGTACCTGTGCCTGGCCGCCGAACTGGGCGCGTTGCGCGCCATGGGGGTGAGCCGCTTCCGCCTGTCGCCGCACACGGTGGACATGGTGCGTGTGGCCACGCTGTTCCGCGACGCGCTGGACGGCCGCCGCGGCGGGGCGGAGGTGGCGGCGGAGTTGGCCGGGATGATCGACCGGGCGCCGCTGGCCAACGGCTTCTTCCACGACCGCGCGGGCGCGACCTTTGTCGGCGGCGACGGAGCCGTGGGAATGTGATACTTTCCCCCTATAACGATCGGGGACGGCTCGGGGAAAGGCATGGGTGCGCTCGTGGACAAGGAACCGCTCCGAACGGCGCCGCCTCCGCCGCGCCGGGAAGGCGGTGCCTGGAGCCCCCAGTCGGGCGAGCTGGAACAGCTTCGCCGACTGCTTGATTCCGCCGAGGTGCGCGTGGCGCTGTACGGCGCCGACCGCCGTTTCCGCTACGCCAACCGCTCGTACTGCGAGTTCGTCGGCGTCCCGCAGAGCGAGCTGATCGGCCGCACCGCGCGTGACGTGCTGGGCGATGTGGTCTATCGCGACCTGAGGCCGCTGGCCGATACGGCGTTGGCCGGCAGTACGGCCCAACTGGAGCAATGGGTCGACTACCCCGGCCGTGGCCGGCGCTACGTGCGCCGCGTCTACACACCGAACCTCCTGCCCGATGGCCGGCAGGACGGCTACGCCGTCTTCATCCACGACATCACCGAACACCATCTGGCCGAAAGCGAGCGGCATGCCAGCGAGGCGCTGAAGGCCGCCGTGGTCAACGGCGCGCTGGACGGCGTCATCGCCATGGACACCGACGGCCGCATCCTGGAGTTCAACCCGGCCGCCGAGCGCATCTTCGGCCACGCCCGCGCCGACGTGCTGGGCCGCAAGGCGTGCGAGGTGCTCTTCCCGCCCGACCCGTGCGTCACGGAGGAGACCATCGCGCGTTGCCTGGAGGGCGGCGAGGCCGCCCTGCTCGGCCGGCGCGTCGAGGCGGAGGCGCAGCGCGCCGACGGCTGGCGCATCCCGGTCGAGCTGACGGTGACCGAGACCACGGCGTCGGGCCGGCGGCTGTTCACCGCGTCGGTGCGCGACATCTCCGACCGCAAGCGGCTGGAGCGCGAACTGATCGACCTCGCCTACCGCGACCAGGAAACCGGGCTCGCCAACCGGCAGAGCCTGCTGCGCATCCTTTCCGACGCGCGGGACGCGGGGCGGGCCGTGACGCTGCTGTCCATCGACATCGACCGCTTCGACAACCTGCGCAACAGCTTCGGGCACGACTTCGCCAGCGACGCGCTGGCCGGGCTGGCGGCGCGCCTGATGGGCGCCTTCGCCGGCGCCGCGCGTCTGGCGCGCATCGCCGACCACACGCTGGGCCTGCTGTTCGACCCGGCGCCGGACGAAACGGTGCTGAGCGTCCACGTCGCCCGCATCCGCGCCCTTTTGCGCCGCACCCGCGCGGGCGATGGCGGCAGCGTGCCGCTGTCCGCCAGCATTGGCATCGCCAGCGCGCAAGCCGGGCAATGGGCGACCGAGGACCTGTTGGGCGATGCCGAGATCGCCGCCTCGCACGCGCGCTCGCTGGGCGGCGGGCGGGCGGAGCGTTTCGAGGCGGGAATGCGCGAGCAGCTCGTCTGGACCACGCGGATCGAGCACGACCTGCGCGCGGCGCTGATGCGCGGCGAGGGGCTGTCGCTGGTCTATCAGCCGATCGTCGACCTGACGGAGGGCACGCTGCGGGGATTCGAGGCGCTGCTGCGCTGGACCCATCCGGAGCGCGGGCCGGTCTCTCCGGTCGAGTTCATTCCGGTGGCGGAGAGCACCGGCCTCGTCGTGACGCTCGGGCGCTGGGTGCTGGAGCGCGCCTGCCGCCAACTGGCCGAGTGGCGGGCGCTGTGCGGTCCGGGCCAGCCCGCGCCGTTCATGAGCGTGAACCTTTCGCCCGTGCAACTGGCCGAGCCCGGCCTCGTCGACGACGTGCGGCGCATGCTGGACGAGGCCGGCATGCCGGCCCGCCTCCTCAAGCTCGAGGTCACGGAGGGGGCGGTGATGGCCCACGCCGAGCAGGGCATCGCCACGCTGAAGGCGCTGCGCGACCTTGGCGTCCACATCGCCATCGACGACTTCGGCACCGGCTATTCGAGCCTCAGCTACCTGACGCGCCTGCCGGCCGACAGCCTGAAGGTGGACCGCTCCTTCCTCCAGGACCTGCACCGGTCCGCGGAGGGCGAGGCGATCCTGCGCGCCATCATCACCGTCGCGCACACCTGCGGCTTCGACGTGGTGGCCGAGGGCGTGGAGACCGCCCCGGTGGCCGACCACCTGCGCCAGCTCTCCTGCGACTACGCGCAGGGCTACTTCTTCGCCCGCCCCATGCCCGCCGAGGACGCCGGCGCCTGGGTGCGCCGGGGGTGTCCGGAGGGGCCAATGTTACCGGATGATACGCCGTGATACGCCCTGGAGGCGGTTGTCACATTGGGGAGCGCCGTGCACGCGGCGTTCCGTGAGCGGGCGCAGTTCGGGTGTTGACCACCGGATTTTGCGCGGGCCTAGGATTTTTGTCAACTCCTGGGCATAGTGTCTTCACACCAAAACCCAACGCGCCCGCCGCGGCGGGGACGTTGGGTTTCAACCCGACCTACGATGCTATTGCACCAGCGGCGAGGCGGCGGCGTCGATGGTGACGCCGGTCAGGTCGGCGCGGCCGGCCAGGACCTGGATGTACTGGTGCACGGCGCGGCGCCAGCTCGCCTCGTGCAGGTAGTCGGCGATGCGCGGGCGCACGATGTCGAACGGCAGGTCGCGGCCATCGATGCGGCGGTCCAGGCGCAGCACGTGGTAGCCGAAGGGAGTCGGCACCGGCACCGGGCATAGCGTGCCGGGCAGCAGGTGGACGAGGAAGGTCTCGAACTCCGGCACCGTCTGGCCGCGGGTGATCTGGCCCAGGCTGCCGCCCTGCTCCTTCGACGGGCAGGCGGACAGGGCACGCGCCAGTTCGGCGAAGCGCTCGGGGGCGTCGACCAGGATCTGGATGGTGTCGAGCGCCTTCTGCTTGGCGTCGCGCCGGGCGTCCTCGTCATCGGGGGATGCCGGGAAGAGGATGTGCGCGGCCTCGTAGATGTCGGGGCTGCGGAACTTGGCGGCGTTGTTGTCGAAGTAGCGGCGGCAGGCGGCCTCGTCGGCGTCGGGGACGGTGATGGCCTGCGCCAGCAGGGCGCGGACGGTGGCCTCCTCGGCCGTCTCGTCGTCCGTTTCCGGCGTGCCGGCGACGCCGAGGCGCGCGGCTTCCTGCAACAGGAGTTGGCGGACGACCAGCGCCTGCGCCGCCGAGGCCCGCGCCTCGTCCAGCGTGGGCGCGGGGTGGTACTGGACCTCCTGGTCCACGGCGGCGTCGGGAATGGCGATGCCGTTCACGGTGATCGACATGGCGGGGGGGCCTTTCCAAGGTGGAGAGTGGTTGGGGTGGGGAGACTTGCCCCCACCCCGGCCCTCCCCCGCTCTCGGCGGATCCGAAGGATCCGCCTGCTGCGTCAGCCGGATCGAAGATCCGGCGAGAGCTTCGCAGGGGAGGGAGGAGAGGACCTACACGTGCCGGAAGCGCGTGCGGACGATCTGGTAGCTGCGGCCGAGGTAGCCGACCGGGGCGCTCCAGATGTGCACGAGGCGCGAGAAGGGGAAGAGGATGAAGATCACCATCCCCAGCACCAGATGCAGGCGGTAGACGAAGGGCACGCCGACGATCTGCTCGGCCGCACCCGCGCGGAAGGTGACGATGCGCTGCGCCCAGTCGGCCAGCTTCAGCATCATGCCGCCGTCCAGGTGGCCCAGCGACAGCGGCACCGTGATCAGGCCCAGCACAAGCTGCACCCACAGGATGCCGAGGATGGCGATGTCCATGGACGACGACGTCTTGCGGATGCGCGGGTCGGTCAGGCGGCGGCGCAGCAGCAGCGTGAGGCCGACGAGGCAGAGCGTGCCGAAGACGCCGCCGGCCACGCAGGCCAGAAGCTGCTTGCCGCCGGCCGACAGGCCGAAGGCGTGGTAGACCTCCGGCGGCGTCAGCAGGCCGACGAAGTGGCCGGCGAACAGCAGCAGGATGCCGACGTGGAACAGGTTGGAGGCCCAATACAGGCTCTCCTTGCGCAGCATCTGGCTGGAGCCGCTGCGCCAGGTGTACTGCTCGCGGTCGAAGCGCATCAGGCTGCCGACGAAGAAGACCGTCAGCGCCACGTAGGGCAGGTAGCCGAACAGGAACTGGAATGCGTGGGACATGGTGAATTCTCCGGATCCAAGCACTCGGCGCACTCAGGCGGCGCGGTGCGCGGGTTTGGAAGCCATCGGGCAGGAGGTCAGCGCGTCGCCGGGGCCGAAGGTGACGGGGGCGTCCTCCCAGACCTTGTCCAGTTCCTCCAGGCTGTCGGCGTCCTTGGGCGTGGCCGCCAGGATGGCCTCCACCTCCGCGGCGTCGGCCGCTTTGCTGGACAAGTGGACGAGGGACTGGAGCACGGCGGCGTAGGGCGTCTCCCGCTCGGTCAGGCGGCGGCTGAGGGCCGCCAGAACCGAGACGGCGTCGGCGATCACCCGGCGGGCCACCGCGTCGTCGACCAGCGACAGGAACTCGCAGAGCAGCGGCAGATAGTCCGGCAGCTCGCGGGCGGCCATGTCGAAGCCGTGGAAGCGGTACAGCTCCACCAGCGTCGCCATGGCGGTGCCGCGCTCCCTGCCCTCCCCGTGCACGTGCTCGTAGAGGTGCAGGGACAGCGTGCGGGAGCGGTCGAACAGGGAGACGTAGCGCTCCTGCGCGTCGATCAGGTCGGCCGCCTTCAGGTCGTCGGCGAGGGCCTGCAACCCGGCGAGGTGGGCTGCGTCGAGCAGCCCGTCGGCGCGCAGCACGGCCATCACCTCGTCCAGGCCGGCGACCAGATCCTCCTCCGGGTAGGTGAGGAGGGCACCCAATGCCTTGTAGGTCAGCATCACTTGGCCTCCTCAAGGGACTTGGTGCGGGGCTTGCGCGTGCCGAACAGGTTGCCTTCCGAATAGCCGTCGGAGCAGCCGTTGCCGAAGCTGAAGCCGCACGAACCGCGCAGGTCGAAGGTGTTCTCGGCGTACTCGCGGTGGGTCGTCGGGATGACGAAGCGGTCCTCGTAGTTGGCGATGGCGAGGATGTTGTACATCTCCTCCACCTGGTTCGCCGTCAGGCCGACCTGGCGCAGCACGTCCTTGTTCAGCTTGCCCTCGACCGAGCGGCCGCGCTGGTAGATGCGCAGCGCGTACATGCGGTTCAGCGCCTGGATCACCGGCTCCTCGTCACCGGCGGTCAGCAGGTTGGCGAGGTACTTGACGGGGATGCGCAAGCTGCGGATGTCCGGCAGGCCGTCGACGAAGCCGATGTGGCCCTTCTCCGCCGCACCCTGAATGGGGCTGAGCGCCGGGATGTACCAGACCATCGGCAGCGTGCGGTATTCGGGGTGCAGCGGGAAGGCGATCTTCCATTCCATCGCCATCTTGTAGACGGGCGAGTTGCGCGCCGCCTCCAGCCACGCCTCCGGCACGCCGTCGCGCCGGGCCTGCTCGATCACCGCCGGGTCCTTGGGATCGAGGAAGAGGTCGAGCTGCTTCTGATACAGCTCGTTGTCGCCGATGGCGGACGCCGCCTCCTCGATCCGGTCGGCGTCGTAGAGCAGGACGCCGAGGTAACGGATGCGGCCGACGCACGTCTCCGAGCACACGGTGGGCTGGCCCACCTCGATGCGCGGGAAGCAGAAGGTGCACTTCTCCGCCTTACCCGACTGCCAATTGTAGTAGATCTTCTTGTAGGGGCAGGCCGAGACGCACATGCGCCAGCCCCGGCACTTGTCCTGGTCGATGAGGACGATGCCGTCCTCTTCGCGCTTGTAGATGGAGCCCGACGGGCAGGAGGCCACGCACGCCGGATTGAGGCAATGCTCGCACAGGCGCGGCAGGTACATCATGAAGGTGTTTTCAAAGTGCCCGTAGATCTCCTTCTGGATGCCGTCGAAGTTCTTGTCCTTCGAGCGCTTGGAGAACTCGCCGCCGAGGATCTCCTCCCAGTTCGGGCCCCAATGGATCTTCTCCATCTTCTCGCCGGTGATCAGCGAGACGGGGCGCGCCGTGGGCATGGTCTTGCTTTCGGGCGCGGTCTGCAGGTTCTGGTAGTCGAAGGTGAAGGGCTCGTAATAGTCGTCGATCTCCGGCAGGTCGGGGTTGGCGAAGATCTTCGCCAGCACCCGCCATTTGGAGCCGATGCGCGGCTGCAGCTTGCCACCGGCGGTGCGGACCCAGCCGCCGTTCCAGCGGTCCTGGTTCTCCCACTCCTTGGGATAGCCGATGCCGGGCTTGGTCTCGACGTTGTTGAACCAGGCGTATTCGACGCCTTCGCGGCTGGTCCAGACGTTCTTGCAGGTCACCGAACAGGTGTGGCAGCCGATGCACTTGTCCAGGTTCAGGACCATCGCGATCTGAGCGCGGATCTTCATATCTCTGTACTCCTCACATGGAATCCGGCTGATGGTGGCTGTCGTTGGGTTTTCGCTGACGCTCAACCCAACCTACCGGGGCGTTTCGGGTAGGTTGGGTTGAGGCGGAGCCGAAAACCCAACGGCCGTTACTCGGCTGCCTGGACCACCGGTGCCGGGTCTTCCATCCAGTCGACCTTGTTCATCTTGCGGATGATGACGAACTCGTCGCGGTTGGCGCCGACGGTGCCGTAGTAGTTGAAGCCGTAGGACTGCTGGGCGTAGCCGCCGATCATGTGCGTCGGCTTGGTGACGGTGCGCGTCACCGAGTTGTGGATGCCGCCGCGCTGGCCGGAGGTCTCGGCCCCCGGCACGTTCACGATCTTCTCCTGCGCGTGGTACATCAGGCACATGCCGCTGGGCACGCGCTGGCTGACCACGGCGCGGGCCGCGATGGCGCCGTTCAGGTTGTAGGCCTCGATCCAGTCGTTGTCCTCGATGCCGGCCTTCTTGGCGTCCACCTCGCCGATCCAGATGATGGGCCCGCCGCGTGACAACGTGAGCATCAGCAGGTTGTCGGTGTAGGTGGAGTGGATGCCCCACTTCTGGTGCGGGGTGATCCAGTTCAGCACGAGCTGCGGGTTGCCGTTCGACTTCTCCTCGATCACGGCCTTGACCGTCTTCAGGTCCACGGGGGGCTTGTAGACGCAGAGCTGCTCGCCGAACGCGCGCATCCAGGGGTGGTCCTGGTAGAGCTGCTGGCGGCCGGTGAGCGTGCGCCAGGGGATCAGCTCGTGCACGTTGGTGTAGCCGGCGTTGTAGCAGACCTTCTCGCTCTCCAGGCCGGACCACGTGGGCGAGGAGATGATCTTGCGCGGCTGGGAGACGATGTCGCGGAAGCGGATCTTGTCGTCCTCACGCGGGATGGCGAGGTGGGTGTGGTCGATGCCGGTGGTCTGGGACAGGCTGTCCCACGCCTTCACTGCCACGTGGCCGTTGGTTTCCGGCGCCAGGGTGAGGATGACCTCGCACGCCTGGATGTCGGTCTCGATCTTCGCCAGGCCCTGCGTGGGGCCTTCCTCGGTGACGGTGCCGTTGAGTTCCTTCAGGAACTCGACCTCGTCGCCGGTCTTCCAGGCCATGCCCTTGCCGCCGTTGCCGAGCGTCTCCATCAGCGGCCCGAGGGAGGTGAAGCGCTTGTACAGGTTGGGGTAGTCGCGCTCGACCACCACCATGCCCGGCGCCGTCTTGCCGGGGATCAGGTCGCATTCGCCCTTGCGCCAGTCCTTGACGTCCAGCGCCTGACCCAGCTCGTTCGCCGTGTCGTGCTGGAGCGGGACGAGAACAAGGTCCTTCTCCACGCCCAGGTGGCCGGGGGCGAGGTCCGAGACCTTCTTCGCGATGCCCTTGAAGATCTCCCAGTCCGAACGCGCCTCCCACGCCGGGTCCACGGCCGCCGTCAGCGGGTGGATGAACGGGTGCATGTCGGAGGTGTTGAGGTCGTTCTTCTCGTACCAGGTGGCGGTGGGCAGCACGATGTCGGAGTAGACGCAGGTCGTCGACATGCGGAAATCGATGGTGACCAGCAGGTCCAGCTTCCCCTCGGGGCCCTTCTGATGCCAGACGACTTCCTCGGGCTTCGGCTCGTTCAGGGCGCCGATGTCGCCGCCCATGACGGCGTTCTGCGTGCCCAGCAGGTGCTTCAGGAAATACTCGTGCCCCTTGCCGGACGAGCCCAGCAGGTTGGAGCGCCAGACGAACAGGTTGCGCGGGAAGTTCTTGGGATCGTCCGGGTCCTCGCAGCTCATGCGCATGGCGCCGGACTTCAGCAGCTCGATCGCGTAGTCCTTGGCGTCCTTGCCGACGGCGGCGGCGGCCCTGGTCAGCTCCAGCGGGTTCATCTCAAGCTGCGGCGAGGAGGGCAGCCAGCCCATGCGCTCCGCCCGGACGTTGAAGTCGATCAGGCTGCCGGTCACCGTCACGTCGGTGGTCGGCGACAGGATCTCGTCCAGCGTCAGCTTCTCGTACCGCCACTGGTCGGTGTGCGCGTACCAGTAGGAGGTGGAGTTCATCTGCCGCGGCGGGCGCCCCCAGTCGAGCGCGAAGGCCAGCGCCGTCCAGCCCGGTTGCGGGCGCAGCTTCTCCTGGCCCACGTAGTGCGCCCAGCCGCCACCCTCCTGGCCGATGCAGCCGCACATCACCAGCATGTTGATGATGCCGCGGTAGTTCATGTCCATGTGGTACCAGTGGTTCATGGCGGCGCCGATGATCACCATCGACTTGCCATGCGTGAGGTGCGCGTTCTCGGCGAACTCACGGGCCGTGGTGATGGTCTGCGCGCGCGGCACGCCGGTCACCCGCTCGGCCCAGGCGGGGGTGTAGGGCGCGTCGTCGTCGAAGTCCTTCGCCACGTTGCCGCCGCCCAGGCCCCGGTCGATGCCGTAGTTGGCGATGAACAGGTCGTAGACGTTGGCGACCAGCGCCTCCCCGTCCTTCAACGCCACCTTCTTCACCGGCACGTTGCGGACCTGCACCTTATCGTGATCGGTGCCGCGGAAGTGCTCGCTCACCCGGCCGCCGAAGTAGGGGAAGGCCACGCCCGCCACGTCGTCGCGCGCGTCGATGAGGGAGAGCTTGAGCGGCAGCTTGGAGCCCGTGTCGTCCTCGTCCTTCAGGTTCCACTTGCCCTTCTCGCCCCAGCGGAAGCCGATGGAGCCGTGCGGGACGACGATTTTGCCGGTCGCCTCGTCGATGGCGACGGTCTTCCAGTCCGGGTTGTTGGTCTGGCCCAGGTCGCCCGCGAAGTCGGAGGCGCGCAGCATCCGCTCCGGCACGTAGTGGTCGCCCTGTTTGACGAGGCGGACCAGGAACGGCATGTCGGTGTAGCGGCGGCAGTAGTCCTCGAAATACGCGCTCCGGTCCGCGAGGTGCCATTCCTTGAGGATGACGTGGCCGATGGCCAGCGCCAGCGCGGCGTCGGTGCCCTGCTGCGGGTGCAGCCAGAGGTCGGCGAACTTGGAGGCTTCGGAATAGTCGGGGGTGACCACCACGGTCTTGGTGCCGTTGTAGCGCGCCTCCGACATGAAGTGGGCATCCGGCGTGCGCGTCTGCGGCACGTTGGAGCCCCACATCATCAGGAACTTGGCGTTGTACCAGTCGGCCGATTCCGGCACGTCGGTCTGCTCGCCCCAGGTCTGCGGGCTGCTGGGGGGCAGGTCGCAGTACCAGTCGTAGAAGCTCATGCACGTGCCGCCCAGCAGCGACAGGTAGCGCGAGCCGGCGGCGTAGCTGACCATCGACATGGCCGGGATCGGCGAGAAGCCGGCGACGCGGTCCGGCCCCCAGGTCTTGGAGGTGTAGAGGTTGGCCGCCGCGATCAGCTCCAGCGCCTCCTCCCACGTGGTGCGCACGAAGCCGCCGCGACCGCGGAACGACTTGTAGTCGGCGCTGGCGGCCGGATCCTCGACGATGAACTTCCACGCCTGCACCGGATCCTTGTGCGTGCGCCGGGCAAGCCGCCACTGGCGCAGCAGGCGCGAGCGCATCAGCGGGTACTTCACCCGGTTCGCCGAATACAGGTACCAGGAGTAGCTGGCGCCGCGCTGGCAGCCGCGCGGCTCATGGTTCGGCAGGCCGGCGCGGGTGCGGGGATAGTCGGTCTGCTGCGTTTCCCAGGTGACGATGCCGCCCTTGACGTAGATCTTCCAGGAGCAGGACCCCGTGCAGTTCGCCCCGTGCGTGGAGCGCACGATCTTGTCGTGCCGCCAGCGGTTCCGGTACGCCTCCTCCCAGGAGCGGTCCTCCTGCGTGACCACGCCGTGGCCGTTGGCGAAGGTGCCGACGTTCTTCTTGAAGAACATCAGGCGGTCGAGGAAATGACTCATCGTTTTACTCCCTGAACTCTTAGGCTGGCGTGGTCAGCACGGGGCCTCGGCACCCTTGCGGGTGTAGAACCACCAGTTGATCGCGATGTTGATCACGTAGAAGACGGCCGCCCCGAAGAAGAAGGCGTTGGGCGAGCCGGTCATGGCGAAGGAGGCGCCGAACAGCATGCCGAAGATGAACGGGCCGTAGGCGGCGACGGCGGCGGTCCAGCCGATCACGCCGCCGGCCTGGCGCGGCGGCAGGATCATCGGGATCTGCTTGAAGGTCGACGCGTTGCCCACGCCGCTGAAGAAGAACAGGCCCAGCATGCAGCCGACGAAGTACGGGAACGTCTCCATCGACGTGGGTGCCGTGAAGAAGGTGACGGCGATGGCGCACGCCAGCAGGCCGATGCCGGACACGTGCGTGACGATGGCGCCGCCCAGCCGGTCGGAGATCGGGCCGGCGACGACGCGCAGGGCCGAGCCGATCAGCGGGCCGTAGAAGGCGTAGGCCAGCGGGTCCGGCGCCCCCGGCAGGCCGCCGTAGACCTGCTTGATCAGCAGCGGGAAGGTCGCCGAGAAGCCGGAGAACGAGCCGAAGGTCATGACGTAGAGCGAGGTCATGAGCCACGTGTGCTTGTTGCCGAAGATGTCCATCTGCTCGCGCACGTTGGCGCGCACCGGGACGCTCTTCAGCATGGTCAGCGCCATCAGGCCGAAGACCACCACGAAGGGCACGTAGACGATGGCGGCGTTCTGCAGCCAGATCGGCGACTGCGTGGCGCCCTTGGTGAACACCTGCGGCTCGCCCAGCATCGTGCCGCCGACCAGCGCCGCGCCGACGATCCACGGCGTGAGGAACTGCACCACGCTGACGCCGAAGTTGCCGATGCCCGCCTGGATCGCCAGCGCCGTGCCCTGCAGGCGCTTGGGGAAATACAGGCTGGTCGACGGCATGAAGGAGGAGAAGTTGCCACCGCCCAAACCGGCTGCGAAGGCCAGCGTCATCAGCACCCAGAACGGCGTGCCGGTGTCCTGCACCGCGTAGAACAGACCGACCAGCGGGATCAGCAGGCTGAGCGTCGACCACCCCACCACCCGGCGCGTGCCGTAAATGGGGATGAGGAAGGTGTGGACGATGCGCAGACTGCCGCCGGCGAGGCCGGGCATGGCCGTCAGCCAGAAAAGCTGCGTGGGCGTGAAGGTGAAGCCGATGTTGGGCAGCCGCACCACCAGGGCCGAGACCAGGAACCAGGCGATGAAGGCCATGGTCAGGTTGGCGGTGGTGATCCACAGGGTGCGCCACGCCAGGCGCTTGCCCGTGGCCTCCCAGAACGTCGCGTCCTCCGGCCGCCAGTCGGCCACGGTGTCGGACGCACGCACCGTCGCGGGTGCATAGGTCATGGTTGGGTTTCCTCGTTATGGGTGGCGGCGGGGATCAGGCGTTGCCGGCGGCGGCGCCGTTCGGCAGAGGGGCGCCGGCCGTCTTGGGGCGCGGGGCCGCGTTGATGCCTTCCAGTTCCGGCAGTTCGGGCAGACGGGCGAGTTCGGGGGCGTGGCGGCGCTCCATGCGCTGGATGGCGAGGTGCATCCACACGAAGGAGACGGCGACGATCAGGAAGAGCAGCATGAAGCAGCTCGTCCACACGCCGGTGATGTCGTTCATGGCGCCGAAGGTGATGGGCAGGATGAAGCCGCCCAGGCCGCCGATCAGGCCGACGATGCCGCCCACCGAGCCGACGTTGTTCGGGTAGTAGACGGGGATGTGCTTGTACACGGCCGCCTTGCCCAGCGACATGAAGAAGCCCAGCACGAAGGCGATGACGGTGAAGGAGATGAAGTCGAGCGCGAAGGCGAACTCGATCGGGCCGTTGATGCCCTGCACCACGTAGCGCGTGTTCGGGTACGACAGCAGGAAGGTGCAGATCGCCGAGACGCCGAAGGTCCAGTACATGACCCGCCGCGCGCCCAGCTTGTCCGACAGCACGCCGCCGAAGGCGCGGAAGACCGAGGCGGGGATCGAGTAGGCGGCACCCAGCATGCCGGCCGTGGTGATGTCCAGGCCGTAGGCGCCGATGTAGTAGCGCGGCAGCCACAGCGCCAAGGCGACGAAGCCGCCGAAGACGAAGAAGTAATAGAGCGAGAAGCGCCAGACCTGCAGGTTCTTCAGGGGCGACAGGTGCATCGCCGTGGATTCCATGGGCAGGCCGTTGGCGCGCCGCTCCTGCAGCACCGGGTCATCCTCGGTGGAGAACCAGAAGATCACAGCCATCACCAGGATCGCCGTCGCCCACACCAGGGCCACCGTTTTCCAGCCGAAGGAGACCATGATGAAGGGGGCGGCGAACTTGGTGACCGCGGCGCCGACGTTGCCCATGCCGAAGATGCCCAGCGCCGTGCCTTGCCTGGTCTTCGGGTACCAGCGCGAGGTGTAGGCGATGCCCACCGCGAAGGCGCCGCCGGCGATGCCCACACCCAGGGCGGCCAGCAGGAAGGTCGGGTAGTCGTAGGCCCAGGTCAGCAGGTAGGTGGCGATGGCGGCCGCGACCATGACGGCGGTGTAGACGATGCGACCGCCGTACTGGTCGGTCCAGATGCCCAGGAACAGGCGGGACAGCGAACCGGTCAGGATCGGCGTGCCGACCAGCAGGCCGAACTGCGTGTCGGTGAGGCCGAGATCCTTTTTGATCTGCACGCCGATGATCGCGAAGATCGTCCACACGGCGAAGCACACGGTGAACGCCACCGTGCTAAGCGTGAGCGCCCGCGTCTGCTGTGCGGGCGTGACGGTGTCGAGGTTCGTCATGAACACCCCCTGTCAGTCCCTAGTCTCTGTGGGGGCATTCTGTCGCGGGGCCTTCCAATGCGCTTGACCGCGGTCAAGAGCGCAAAGTACAGGCCATTATGTCGCACTTGTTCAGGAAGTAATACTTAATATTGATGCCTGGACATCAAAGACTAGCTTGTTTTCGTGCCGCCGCTTGACGAATGTCAAGTCTGGTGCGGAAAGGCCATGGCAGGCTGTATCCATGGCGCCTTGCTATGACGTACGGTCTAGACTGCATCGGACGAACGGCTAGGTTTCTACAGGGGCGAGCCGGCTGGCAATGATGCCGGCGGCGCTCAAGCGGCGGAGACGACAGGACCCATGCGGACCAGGGATTTGGAGACCATCCGGGCACTGCCCTGCTTCGACGGGCTGGACCAGGACCAACTGGGTGTGGTGACGGCCGGCGCCCTCCTGCAGCGCTTCCCGCGCGAGACGGTGTTGTTCGAACAGGGCGAGCGGCCGGACTTCCTGCACGTGCTGGTCGAGGGGTCGGTGATGCTGTACGGCAGCACGACCGACGGCCGCGAGACGGTGATCGAGATCCTGACGCCGGTCGACAGCTTCCTGCTGGCGGCGGCGCTGACCGACACGCCGTACCTGATGTCGGCGAAGGTGCTGGAGCCGTCGCAGATCCTGATGGTGCCGGCTCGCGCGCTGCGCGAGCAACTGGCGCTGCAGCCGAAGCTGGCGCTGTCCATGCTGGCGTCGCTGGCCGTGCAGTTCCGGCGCATGGTGCGGCAGGTGAAGGATCTGAAGCTGCGCACCTCAACCCAGCGTCTGGCGGCGTTCCTGCTGCACATGGCCGACCCGCCGGTGGACGGCGCCACCTTCGAGCTGCCGACCAACAAGCAGGTGCTGGCCAGCCGCCTGGGCATGACGCCGGAGAACCTGTCGCGCGCCTTCGCCGCCCTGGGCGAGCAGGACATTCACATCAAGGGACGCACGGTGACCGTCGGGTCCATCGAGCGGCTGCGCAACTACTGCCATCCCGACACGCTGATCGACGACGTGGAGCGGGATCTGCGGGTGGTGCTGGATTGAGATGATCGAGCCCCTCTCCCGTCAAGGGAGAGGGGAAATTGGCGCCCCTACCCCACCCGCCGATGCCGTGCCAGATACAGCGGCGTGCGTGACTTCGGCACCTTGAAGACGAAGTTGTAGCGGGCGACGTGGTAGCTGGGGTCGAAGCCGTAGAAGTTGAAACGCATGCGCTCCAGTTCTTCGGCCCGGTGTTGCTCCAGCGGTTTGGCGGCCTCGTCGTCGGCACGGCGGCGGCGCTTGTCGGCCAGCAGCGCGGGAAGCGCCGGGTCGGCCGCGAGCGCGCGGGCGCGTTCGGCCAGTTCGGCGCGGAACCCGGCCACCGTGACGCCGAACGCGGCGTCGACGAGGCCGAGGCGGCGTGCCTCCGGCGTGCCCATGGGCAGGCGCGCCTCGGTGACGCGCCGCGCGTTGTCGGCGCCGGCGCGGCGGGGCAGCGTGTAGGTCCAGTACTCGGAGCCGTAAAGGTTGCCCATGCCCTTGTAGTGCGGGTTCAGCACCACGCCGGTGCGCGCCCATACGAAGTCGGCGCCCAGCGCCAGGAAGACGCCGCCGGCCCCGGCGTTGCCGGACAGCGCGGCCACCGTCACCTTGTCCGTCGCGGTGATCAGGGCGCGGGCCACGTCGTCGATGGCGTTGATGGTGCGCCAGGATTCGTCGGCCGGGCTGGCCGCCGCCTCGATCAGGTTGAGGTGGATGCCGTTGCTCCAGAAATCCTCTCCGCCCATCAGCACCAGCACGCGCGTGTCGCGGGCCAGCGCCGCTTCCAGCGCCGCGAGGAGGCGTTCGCATTGCCGCGCGCCCATGGCGCCGTTGTAGAAGGGGAAGTGCAGGGTGCCGACCCCGTCCGCTTCCTCGTACCAGAGGTCGCGGTAATCGCCTTGAACCTCCGGCAGGTCGGCGGCGCCGGGCAGCACCATGGAGGCCGGCAACTTCAGCGTCGGGTCCTGCGGATGCGTGGACGGGGCCTTCATGGCGCCAATCCACACCGCGCCGTCGGCGGTGGCGCGGCACACCGCCCCTTCCCAACGCGCGAGCCAGGAGCCGGGCGCGCCCTTCAGGCGGCTTTCCGGGTGGGCGTCGAACAGGCTGACGCCATCATCACGCACGCCGGGCACGCCGTCGCCGCTGCGGATCTTGCGCAACACGGTGGCGGTGTCGTCGCGGCGCCAGTCGATGGCGCGGTCGGCCTGCCGCATGGCCGGGCGCGACGTGCCGAACGCCTGCGGGTCGGCCGGGTCGAACGGCGCCGGCGCGCCGCCCCGCGCCAGCCGGTCCAGCGAATCGAGCACCGCCGCGACGGCGTGCTCCGTCACCTCGTGCCGGTACAGGCTGGCCTTGGGCGCGTCGCGCATGGGGAAGGACAGCGAGCGCCAGACGTCGCCCGCGTCGAACTCCCCGTTCGCCTGCAGGACGGTGACGCCCCAGCGGTCCGCTCCTTCGAGCACCGCCCAGTCCAGCGCCGAGGGGCCACGGTCGCCCAGCGGGCCGGGGTGCACCACCAGACAGGGGACGCGCCGCCACACGTCCTCCGGGATCGCGCGCTTGAGGAAGGGGGCGAGCACCGCGTCGGGGCGGAAGCGGTCCACCGCCTCCCGCGTCACGGAATCGTTGACGTCGAACTCGATGGTCAGGTCGTGCCCGCGCTCGGCCAGTTCGACGTACAGGCGCTGCGCCAAGCTGTTGAAGGCGTGGACGAGGAGGAGAAGGCGCATCAGGCAGCTCCCGCCGCATGGTCGCGGAAGCGGCCGTAGGTGTAATGCGCCGCGCACGCCCCTTCCGCCGACACCATGCAGGACCCCATGGGATTTTCCGGCGTGCAGCCGGTGGCGAACAGCTTGCAGTCGGTCGGCTTCTTGACGCCGCGCAGGATGGCGCCGCAGGCGCAGGCCTTGTGGTCGGGCACCATGGCGCCGCGGACGGCGAAGCGCTTCTCGGCGTCCCAGGCAGCGTAGGGTTCCTTGATCTTGAGCGCGCTGTAGGGCACCAGCCCCAGGCCGCGCCATTCGAAGGAGCGGCGCAACTCGAACACCTCGGCCACCAGGGCCAGGGCCTTGCGGTTGCCCTCGCGCGTCACGGCGCGGATGAACTGGTTCTCCACCTCCGCCCGGCCCTCGTTGATCTGGCGGACCAGCATGAGGATGGCCTGCATCACGTCCAGCGGCTCGAACCCCGCCACGACGACCGGCTTCTGGTACTCCTCCGCGAAGTATTCGTAGGGGCGGCTGCCGATGACGGTGGAGACGTGCGCCGGGCCGATGAAGGCGTCCAGCGGCACGGTGCCCAGCTCGCGCACCTCGGGGCTCTCCAGGATGTTGGAGATGGCCGACGGGGTGAGCACGTGGTTGCAGAAGACCGAGAAGTTCCTGAGATTTTTCGCCTTGGCGATCTGGAGCGCCACGGCGGTGGGCGGCGTGGTCGTCTCGAAGCCGATGGCGAAGAACACCACCTCGCGGTCGGGGTTGGCCTCCGCCGCCTTCAGCGCGTCGGTGGTGGAGAGCACCATGCGGATGTCGGCACCCTCGGCCTTCGCCTTGATGAGGCTCATGCGCTCCGACGCGGGCACGCGCATGACGTCGCCGTAGGTGCACAGGATCACGCCGGGGCGCCGGGCGATGGAAATGGCGTCGTCGATGCGGCCGACGGGCAACACGCACACCGGGCAGCCCGGCCCATGGATCAGGCGCACGTTGGGCGGCAGCAGGTCGGGAATGCCGTAGCGCGCGATGGCGTGCGTGTGGCCGCCGCAGAACTCCATGATGTGGTAGCTGCGGCCGGGGTCCACCTCGCGCCGGATGGTCTCGGCCACGGCGCGGGCCAATGCGGCATCCCGGAACTCGTCGACGTACTTCATGGCCCTCCCCCTCCGTGCACGGAGTTGGCCGCACGCGGGGGCGGCCTGCGATGATCTCTATCAAATCGCCGCAGGGTCGGCACCACCCGATCGGGTAGGGGATAGCCCCACCCGCTCACCGTCCGCGCAGCACCCGCGATGCCGTCAGCACGATGAAGAGCGCAATGGCGGCCACGTTGGCGGCTCCACCCCACTGGCGCAGCGCGATCTCATCGGACAGCACGCCGGCCACGCGCAGCGCCACACCCAGGTGCAGCGCCGCCAGGGGCAGGTAGAGCACGGCGCCGAAGGGCACGGCGAGGCGCAGCACCGCCGGCAGGATAATCGGCGCGTGGCCGAACACCATGGCGAAGACGAAGCCCAGGAACAGCGCGTGCAGCGCCGCGTCGTAGAACCCCTCCCCCGCCGCGGCGGCGAGCACCCCGGCCACCGCCAGCCACGCGTAGCCCGACAGCAGGCACGCCGCCACGTAGCGCGGCAGGCCCGTGCCGCGCACGGTGTGACGCGCCACGTCGAAGCGGACCAGCCACGCCGCCAGCCCGGCCAGACCCGCGCCGGCCAACCGCAGCCCGGCCTCCGGCGCAGCCACGGCCAGCAGACCGCCGCCGGCCAGCAGCGCCACGATCAAGGCGAAGGTGGGCGCGGCCCAGCGGTTGGGCGGGCGAAAGCGGCTCAGTTCCAGCCGCTCACCGGCGATGGTCAGCACCAGGAACAGCATCCACCAGACGACCGCCGCCTGGATCGGCGCGCCGGCCAGCCACAACAGGTTGCCAACCAGCCAGCAGCCCGCCGCCCCCGCCATGGTCGCCGTGAAGCCGGCGGGCTGGAAGCGCCAGACGCGCCACGACGCCACGCTCAGCACCACCGCCGCCACGACCAGCAGCGCCGCCCCGGCCGGCACCGGCAGCCCGGCCACCAGCGCCAGCCCGCCCAGCCCCGACGCCAGCGGCCCGAGGAACACCCAGCGCCGGCCGAGGGCCGAGGCGCGCTCCAGCCCGATCACCGTGCCGAAGAAGCCGGACACCATGAGCGGCCCGTGCAGCAGCGCCAGATCGGCGTGCGGCAGCGGCACCACCCAGCCCAGGCGCGCCAGCCCGGCCAGCGCGCCGCTCACCAGCGCCACGAAGCCCAGCGCCAGCAGCGGCATCCGCCGCGCCCGCAACGCGGCGGCGGAGACGCGGGCCGGGGCGGCTGCGGCGCCCACGGCTTCAGCCCTGGTCCGGCCAGCCGAGCCGGCGGCGGGCCTCGGCGGTCATGCGCGCGGGCGTCCAGGGCGGGTCGAGGACGAGGTCGACGGTGACGCCCCGCACCTCGGGCACGGCGGCGCGCACGGCGTCCTCCGCCGTTTCGCACAGATAGTCGCCCAGCGGGCAGGCCGGCGAGGTCACACCCAGCCGGATGTCCACCGTGCCCGCCGGGTGGACATCGATGCCGTAGACGAGGCCCAGCTCGACCACGTCGATACCCATCTCCGGGTCGATGACCGTGCGCAGCGCCTCCAGCACGCGGGGCTCGGTGGTCATGTCATCCCTCGCCCTGCTGGTAGGCGATGCAGCGCTCGCACACGGTGCCGGCGACGTCCTTCGTCAGGTGCGCGGCGCGCAGCGTGGTGAAGGCGTCGCTGTGCCACGCCTCGGTGAAGGAGGTCGTGGTCAGGTCGCCCATGTCGAAGCGGCCGTCGTGGTCGAAGCAGCAGGCCGACAGCTTGCCGTCGAAGGTCACGTGCCCCTCGGTG